>Ga0102851_10002679_pt1 | contig 10813 bp, 8 predicted proteins | sample Mud3Dept3metaG_FD_79558 | JGI IMG/M metagenome (GOLD analysis project Ga0102851, IMG submission 79558) | Freshwater wetland microbial communities from Ohio, USA, analyzing the effect of biotic and abiotic controls - Mud 3 Core 4 Depth 3... | ecosystem: Environmental > Aquatic > Freshwater >...
CACCTTCTCGCGGATCGCCTGCGCGCGACGGTACGCGGCCTCGCCCTCGGCGAACTTGCCCGACGCCATCAGCGCATCGCCGTACGAGATCACGAGCCGCGCGCCGTTGGCGGACTCGGGCACATCGTTGCCGAGCCCCGCGAACCCGTCCATCGCGCGGCGATCCCGCTTCGCCGACGCGCCGAGCATCGCGAGCTGTGCACGCAGCGTGAGGTCGACGTCGCCGTGGGCGCTGGCGGCCGACCACGCCTCGAGCGCGTCGACGGACGCCTGCTCCTGGTCGCCTCGGTCCTGGGCGATCTCGCCGGCGAGCAGGTTCGCGCGCGCATCGAGCGTGCGATCGCCGAGCCGCTTGGCCGTGGCGATCACGCGCTCGAGCAGCCTGGACGCCTCGGCGAGCTTACCGTCGTCGCGGACCCGGGCGGCCTCGAGCAGGTCCTTCTCCGCGGCGTACAGCGCGTCGCGATCAGCCTGCGCCACCGGGAGCGGGCTCGCGCGATCGAGCCACTCGGCGTCGCTGCACGCGTAGACGTCGGGCAGCTCGTCGAGCAGCGTGGCGAGGCCCGGGCGCGGATCGACACCCTGGACCAGGCCGCTGGACACGAACCACGCGCGGCGCTTCGCGAGCTCGAGGCATGCGGTGCGCTTGTCCCCGATCGTCGCGGACTGCGCTCCTCCGCGGGTCGCTCGGCAGCTGTCGCGCAGGCCCTTGCGGTAGTCGGCGGTGAACCGGTCGATCTTCGCGACCGCGAGGTCGAGCTGGCGGGGATCGTTGATCGCCCGCGCGAGCTCGGCGCGGGTCGCGGGCGGACGGTAGTCCTTGGCGAGGTCATCGCAGCTCGGCGTGGTCGAGCCCGCGCGCAGCACGAGGACGCTCGCGAGCGTCGCGGCACCGGCGACCCCGAGCGCGGCGGTCGCCCACCTCCACGGTCGACGGGGAGGGCGCTCGATCGCGGCGACGAAGCTCGCGACATCGGGCCACCGCGCGGCCGGCGCGACGGCGAGGCCGCGTCGCACCTGACGATCGAGCCAGCCCGGGATCCGGTGGCCGCCGTCGCGAATCTTCCCGTCGGCCATCGCGACCCACAGCGCCGCCACGGTCGCGCCCGCGAACGGGTGCTGGCCGTGGAGCGCCTCGAACAGCGTGACCGCGAGCGCGTACTGATCGCTGCGTGGATCGGGGGGGGCGCCGTCGACGAGCTCGGGGGCCATGTACGCCGGAGTGCCGGCGATCGAGCCGGTCTCGGTCATCCGGCCGAGGCGGTCGTCGGCCGTCGGCGCGAGCGGCTCCGACGGTGTCGCGTCCCCGGCGCGGGCGAGGCCGAAGTCGGCGACCCGCGCGCGGCCGCTGCGGTCGACGAGGATGTTGTCGGGCTTGAAGTCGCGATGGACGAGTCCGCGCTCGTGCGCCGCGGCGAGCCCGCGTCCGGCCTGCGCGATCATCGCGACGATCTCGCGCCACGTCCGCCGCTTCTCCTGGAGCCAGTTCGTGAGCGTCACGCCCTCGACGAGCTCCATCGCGAGGAACGGCGTGCCCGCGTGCTCGCCGACCTCGTGCACCGTCACCACGTTGGGGTGCTGGAGCTGCGCGGCGGACCGCGCCTCGCGCACCAGCCGCGCGCGCGCCTCGGCATCGGCATCCGCGTGCAGCCGCTTGAGCGCGACCGGCCTGCCGAGCTCGACGTCCTCGGCGCGGAACACCGTCCCCATGCCGCCGCGGCCGATCCGTGCGAGCACGACGTAGCGCCCGATGTGGGTGCCCGGCGGCCAGTCGGTGTCCGTGGACGGCGGTGGCCGCCTCGCGCCGGCGAGCACGGTCGGATCGGTGCCGGGCGTGGCCGCGAGGGTCTCGTCGGTGCCGACGCTCGGCGGTACGGTCGCGAGCGTCGGGTCGTGCGCGGGGCCGAGCGCCGCCACCGTCGCGCGGCACGTCGCGCAGTCGGCGAGGTGCCGCTCCACCTCGCCGCGGCCGGCCGCGTTCAGCTCACCTTCGACGAACGCTCGCGCCTGCGTGTCGTGAAGACATCCCACCGAACACGGCATAGCGAAGCGCGTCCGCGCGCGCAAGTGGTGGTTCAGCTCGACGGTGCCACGCGCTGGATCAGGCGCCCGTCGCGCAGCACGACGACCTCGCCCTCGGCCAACGCGCTCCACGGCTCGGTGGTCAGCGGCACGCTCGCGATCAACGCGACCTCCTGATCCACGTCCGCCGGGATCGTGACCCCGGCGATCACCCCGTCGGTGCTCGCGACGCACTGCCGACACAGCACGTGCAGCCCGGGAGGTGCGATCGCCCCCGCATCGTCTCGCCGCCTGTGGCCGTGCGCGAACACCAGCTCCCCGTCGCTATAGAGGAAGTTGGCCGGTCCGAGGCTCCGCAGCGCGCGCGCGAACTCGACCACGATCTCGAGCCGCTGCCCGAGGCTCGGCGCATCGCCGATCCACGCCGGCGCCAACCGCTCGAGCAGCGCGCAGAACGCATGCTCGGAGTCGGTGTCGCCGACCGGGCGGAACCGCTCGGCGGGGAACCGCAGGTCGTGCTCGATCCCCGGCACCATTCCGTTGTGGGCGAACACGTGGACGCGGCCCCCGAGCTCGCGGGTGAACGGCTGGGTGTTGCGGAGCAGGCGCGCACCCTGGGTCGCCCGGCGGATGTGCGCCACGACGAGCGCGCTGCGCGGAGGGTGGTCGAGGAGGAAGCCGATCCACGGGCTCTCGTGCGCCGCCGACGGCTCGCGGATCACGGTCGCGTCGCCCTCCTGCGCGAAGGCGATGCCCCAGCCGTCCCGATGCGGGCCGGTCCCGCCGCCATGCCGCGCCAGCTCGTCGATCGACAGCCGCACGGTCGTCGGAAACCGCGCGGACATCGCGAACAGCTCACACACGCGAGGAGTCTCGCACGTCACCCGCCGTCTTCAAGCGAGGCGCGCGCATCAGCGCCAGATCCGAGTGGCGCCTCGCTCGAGCCGGATCTTGCCGGCGAGCTCGACGAGATTCGCGCAAAGACTGCAGCCGTCTGGCGCTTTGCCTTCGGGGCTCCCGGCGAGAAGTTCAAGAAGGAGCCGGCGCCGCCCGTCGAGGCCGGCCCGAAGTACGATGTCTCGTCGTGATGCGTCTTCAGGTGCGCTACCCGGTCGGCACCGGCACGCTCGTGCTGCGGACCGCGCGCGACTGGGACCACGACGTCGCGCCCGTGGAGACGACGCCCGACGGGGCCGTGTTCGAGCTCGCGTTCGACACGCCGTTCCTCGCGCTCAAGCCCTGCCTGCGTCGCGGCGACACGCTGCACTACTCGATCGGCGACAACTACGTGCTGACCGCGCACGAGCCCGATCCTGAGATCTGGCCGGCCTTCTTCGCGTCGCCGCGCGGCGAGGTCAGCCCCCTCTTGCACTTCGAGGCTGCGGGCCGTGCCCACGCGGTGCGCGTCTATACGCCGCCGGGCTACGCGGAGAACACGCTGCGAACGTTCCCGGTGCTCTACATGCAGGACGGCCGCAACCTGTTCTTCCCCGACGAGGCGTTCGGCGGGCGCGAGTGGCGCGTCGACGAGACGATGGATCGGCTCGACCAGATGAACTCGGTGCGCAAGGTGATCGTGGTCGGCGTCGCGCCGCACGATCGGATGCGGGACTACACCGCGCCGGGCTACGAGGCGTACGGCGCGTTCCTGACCCGGACGCTCAAGCCCGCGATCGATGCCGGCTGGCGGACCCGCCCCGGTCCGGACAGCACGGTGGTCTCGGGCTCGTCGCTCGGCGGCGTGGTGTCGCTCCACCTCGCGTGGCGGCACCCCGAGGTGTTCGGGGGCGCGATGTGCTTGTCGAGCACGTTCGGCTTCCGTGACGACCTGTTCACGCGCCTCGAGACCGAGCCGCGGCCGCCGATCCGCGTCTACCTCGACAGTGGTTGGCCGCGCGACAACTACGACGAGACCAACGCGATGCGCGACCTCCTCGTGGCGCGCGGGTTCACGCTGGGGGACGACCTGCTCGCGTTCAGCTTCCCCGAGGGAACGCATCACGAGACGTCGTGGGCGGACCGCTTGCACGTGCCGTTTCAGTTCTTCTTCGGCCGCGCGTGGGCCGCGTCCCGCGCCCGTCGTTGAGCCGTCTCCGCGATCGGCATGAACGGCCGCGGCCCACTTCGGTTAGGCTCGACGAGGGGGGATCCAGATGCACGGACGAACGGGATGGCGACGCGGTGCCTGGGCGGCGATGGCGATCTGCATCGGCTGCGGCGGCGACGCCAAGACCGGTCCAGATGCTGCGACCGACCTCGATGCAGCGATCGATGCAGCGATCGACGCCATGGATGCTGGGCCGCTGGTTTGCGAGCTCGGCCTCGCCGACTGCAACGGCGACGCCGCCGACGGCTGCGAGGTGGACATCACCCGATCGGAGATCCAGTGCGGAGGCTGTGCCACCACACCGTGCGTGGGCACGGAGGTCTGCATCGCGAGCGCGTGCGGCGTGCCCACCGGTGGGATCGGCTGGGTGTTCACCGCGGGAACGACGGACCTCGACACGGGGTTCGCGGTCGCGATCGATCCGAACGGGGGCGTCGTCCTCGCCGGGATCACGCGCGGCGCCATCGACGTCGGCGGCGGAACGTTGCCAGCTGCAGGAGGGCAGGGCAGCTTCCTCGCGAGCTATGCGGCCGATGGCACGCACCGCTGGTCGCGAGTGCTCGTCAATGTCGAGGTCGAGAAGGTCGGGGTCGACGCCGCCGGCAACGTCTACATCGCGGGCGACTTCCAGAACACCGTCAATGTCGGCGGCGGAGCGCTGGCTACTCGCGGCGCCGTCGACGCGATCGTCGCGAGCTTCGCGCCCAGCGGCGTGCATCGCTGGTCGCACTCGTTTGGCGCATCCGGGTTCGATTCGGCGACCGGCGTTGCGGTCGCCCCGGATGGAACGGCCTGGTTCACTGGCACGTTCTCGGGAGCCACCGATTTCGGCAACGGGATGCTCACGCCGGTCGGCACCAGCGACGTCTTCGTGCTGCGGTACGATCCCGCCGGTACGCTCCTCGATGCATCGCGCTACGGCGGCGCCGGGGGCGACCGCGGAAGAGACGTGGCGCTGGACGCCGCGGGCGACGTGTTCCTGGTCGGCGAAGTCGGCAGCATGGTCGACTTCGGTGGCGGGCCGGTGGCCTCCGCCGGGCTGTTCATCGCGAGCTTCACGTCGGCCAACGCGCACCGGTGGTCGGCAGCGCTCGGCGCGACGTTCAACAGCCGCATGGGAGGCGTCGCGGTCGACGATGCAGGCAATGCGTTCGCGGTCGGGCGCTCCACGGCGGGCTTCGTGAGCGATGGCAGCCTCCGGATCTGGAGCTTCTCGAACACCGGCACACCGGGCTGGTCGCAGAGCTTCGGCCTCGGAGCCAACACCGCAAACCTCGCGGCGGTCAGCGCGGGCAAGCACGTCTACGTCGTGGGGTCGCTCAGCGAGTCCATCAACTTCGGCGGCAGCGATCTCGGTGGCGTCGGGTACAGCGGTACGTTCATCGCGAGCTTCAGCTCGAGCGGCAACCATCGCTGGTCGCACGCGAACACGGGCCTCTACATCGACGCCGCATCCGATGGTGTCACCGACGTGTATGTCGCCGCTCGGCTCGAAGGCACCCTCGACTTCGGCGATGGCGTGTCGCGCACGGCGATCGGCAACGCCGACGTTGCGATGGTGAAGTACCTGGACTGAACGACGGGACGGCGTCTGTGACGCCGCCTCGGCTCACTTGATCTTGGAGATCTTGTTGCCGGTGCCGAGCTTCGAGATCTTCGGCTTCTTGCCGGTGAGCGCCTTCTTGTAGGTCACCGTGTTGCTCGAGCCGTTGACCGAGAGCTTGTCGACCGCGATGACGTCGACGGTGTTGCTCGAGCCGTTGATCGACAGCTTGCTGATCGACTCGATCGTCGCCTTGATCGTGCTGCCGTTGATCGAGATCTTGTCGCACGTGCCGGTGAACACGAACGTGCCGTCGCTCGAGTTGACCGAGACGTCCGGGTCCTTGGTGCAGTCGTGGGTGACGTTGGTCTCGGAGTTGTAGGACACGTCGGCGAGCGCGACGGCCGGGGCGAGGGCGAACAGCAGGCTGATGACGAGCTTCATGGGGATCCTCCTTGACGAGCTTGGACGGCCCATCATCGCCCGGATTCACCGCTCCCGCGACATCACCCCGACATCAGAACCGTGCGCGTGCCCGTCCGTGGCGCGCGGAGCTCGGCCGATCCCGTCACGTCGCTTGTTCCCGCCCGGCGGGCAATGAGACCCTGGAATGGATGCTCTCGCCCCCGCTGGTCGCGCCGCTGTTCGACGGCCCCCTCGATATCCTCGGCGACGTGCACGGCGAGCTCGACGTCCTGCGCGCGTTGCTCGAGGAGCTCGGCTACGACGCGACCGGGGCGCACCGCGACGGTCGGCGACTCGTGTTCGTCGGAGATCTGTGCGACCGCGGCCATGACAGCCCCGGGGTCATCGACCTCGTTCGCGGCTGCGTGGAGCGCGGCACCGCGCAGTGCATCCTGGGGAACCACGAGCTCAACCTGCTGCGACGCGACGCGAAGCACGGCAACCACTGGTACCTGGACCCGTCGCACGCGGAGCAGGAGGGCGAGTTCAAGCACAGCAAGCCGGCCCCCGCGGATCACACGTGGCACGACTTCTTCCTGTCGTTGCCGCTCGCCCTCGAGCGAACGGATCTGCGCGTCGTGCACGCGGCGTGGCACGGCCCGTCGATCGAGCGGGTGCGCGCCGCGCAGCAGACGAGCGTCGAGGTGTTCGAGCACCACGAGCGCGAGGTGCTCGCGCTGCTCGAGTCGTCCGGGATCGGGCAGGCAGCCAGCGCCGAGAAGCAGGCGCACGCGGTCGCACTCACCGACGAGTCGGCGCCCGTCCCGCTGCTGACGAACCTCGGAAAGAAGGACGAGCTGCTACAGATGAGCAACCCGGTGCGGGTCCTCACCTCGGGACCCGAGCGCCTGGCCGACCGGCCGTTCTTCGCCAACGGCAAGTGGCGGATGTCCGATCGGGTGCGGTGGTGGGACGAGTACACGGACGACACGCCGGTGATCGTCGGGCACTACTGGCGGAGCGCCGACGGCGACGACGAGAACGACGACGGCACCCTGAGCGGAGGGAAGCCCAACCTGTTCGAGGGCAGCGAGCCGCACGACTGGGTCGGCGCCCGGCGCAACGTGTACTGCGTCGACTTCTCGATCGGGGGTCGGTATCGCGAGCGGTCCCGCGGCGACACCCGGTACAAGACGCGGCTGGCCGCGGTGCGCTGGCCCGAGCGGCTACTGATGCTCGACGACGGCTCGACGACGGCGATGACCCCGTGATGCACCACCGGACCGTCGCGATGCGTGTCGTGGTGCGCTACCCGGTCGGCACCGCTACGTGCCAAGCGTGGCGCCCGTGCTTGGGCCGCGCGTGGGCCGCGTCCCGCGCCCGGCTCCCGCGCACGCCGATTCCTGCTGCCCGCCAGGCGGTGAGGGTAGACTAGGGGCATGGTCGTGGCCCTCGGTCGCTCTGCTCGTGCCGTCGCGGTGTTCGTGGTCCTCGCCGCAGGCTGCCGCGCGTCGGCCACCGTCGAGCGCACGATGCCGGTCGCGAGCCTCCAGGCGTTCCGCACCGTCGCACTGCGTGTTCGCAACAGCACGTTCGCGTCGCAGGGCCAGACCATCGCGCTCGAGCAGCAAGTGCTCCAGAAGCTGCGCAAGACGTGCGGCTTCGAGCAGGTCGATCGCGCGAGCGGGCAACCCGCCGACGTCATCATCGATCTCAACATCACGAAGACCGCGCGCGGTGGTGGCTTCCTGTCGAATACGAACGTTGCCACGGTCGAGACGTTGCTCGTCCTCACCGACTCGCAGGACGGGCAACTCCTCGGCACCGCGACGATCCGCGGCAAGTCGGGCGGAATCGTCGTCAATAACGCGAGCCCGGAGAACGAGGCGATCGAGGCGATCGCGAACTCCGTCGCCGACCTGCTCGCGAAGTCCGGATGCAGCGGCCCGCGCATCGCGCGTGCGGCGGAGCCGCCCCCTCGGATCGACGACGGGGCGGGGAGCGGATCCGGATCGGGCAGCGCGACGACGCCGCCGCCCGACGACAACCGCCTCGCGCAGGCCGAGGCCCTCAACGATCAGGGCAGGGAGAAGCTGTACGCCGCCGATCTGCAGGGCGCGCTCTCCGCGTTCCAGCGTGCGAACCAGCTCGCGCCCGACGCGCGGTTCGCGTTCAACGCGTGCATCGTGCTGAACCAGCTCGAACAGTGGGACAACGCGATCGCCGCGTGCACGCACGCGAAGAGCCTCGATCCTGCGCCCGCGCTCGCGGCCAAGATCGACAACCGGCTCGCGCAGCTTCGCGAACGCAAGTGATCCGCCAGTTCCGGGCATGGATGCATTACCCTGGCGATGATGCGACCCGGTCAGGTCCTGCTCGCTCACATCGACATCCCCGAGCGGCTGCTCGGTGCGCTCGTCGTGCTCGTGCTCGCCGTCGTGGTGGCCCTCGTGACGAGAGCGATCCGTGGTTCGCCGAAGGGGATGGTCGTGCGACCCGGCGCTCCACCCTGCGCGTGCGGCACGGAGACGAAGTGGATGTTGCCCGACAACCACTGGCACTGCGAGCGATGCAATCTGCCGGTGCTGCGCCCGCTCGCCTGCTCCACGTGCCATGGGCCCGGTCGCTGGCTGCGCGAGTCGAATGCGTGGGGGTGTGATCGCTGCCGTGTGCTGCTTCCGCCCGCTGCGCCGAGGACGTGATCCGAGGAAATCGCGTCGCGCGCGGCAAGGACGCGCTGGCTGGCATCGTGCGGCACCGGCCGCACCAGGCCGATCACCTGCACGGCCGGTTCAAGGCCGACGACTGAGCCGCCATCACATGGTGCTTCCTCGCGTGACAGCCGTGACGCTGCATGCGAGCGTCCGTGCTCGATGCGGAAGACGATCGAGAACCAGTCACTCGGCGCTGCCACCTGCCTGCTCGCCGGGATCGTAGCTGCGTGCGGGTCGCCGATGACGCAGCAAGATTTCGATGCGGCGACCGGCAGCGCCGACGCTGAAGCCGGAGCTCCGGACACCGCGCCGCCACTCGACGCCGCGCTTCCGATCAACACCTGGACCGCCTTGCCAACCGCCGACGCGCCGAGCGGCCGCACACACCACACCGCGATCTGGACCGGCACGGAAATGATCGTCTGGGGTGGCGGATTTCCGTCGCTGAGCACCGGTGCACGCTACCGGCCTGACACCGACGCCTGGACCGCCGTGCCCGATCAGGGCGCACCGTCCGCCCGTGCGTCTCACACCGCGGTGTGGAGCGGCACGGAGATGATCATCTGGGGCGGGTCCGGGACGGGTGGATACCAGGCAACTGGTGGGCGGTACAGTCCCACCACGACGTCGTGGACGTCCGTCTCGACGGTCAACGCACCCGACGCACGCACGCTCCACACCGCGGTCTGGACCGGGACCGAGATGATCGTCTTCGGCGGAGTGAACAACACGAGCCACCTCGGCACCGGCGGTGCGTACTCTCCCGCCACCAACAGCTGGCGAGCGATCTCGATGACCGGGGCACCGAGCGCACGATCCTCACACTCCGCGATCTGGACGGGCTCGGAGATGATCGTGTGGGGTGGCAACAACACCGCCGGCAACATCACGGAGGGAGCACGTTACGATCCGACGACCGACACCTGGCGAGGACTCTCGACCGTCGATGCTCCTTCTCCTCGCCGTGCCCACCGCGCCGTCTGGACCGGAAGCGAGATGATCGTCTGGGGCGACTACTCGCAGCCGGTCGCCGGCGGTTCCTACGATCCGGCGACCGATAGCTGGGCCTCGCTCGAGACCCAAGGCGAGCCTTCGCATCGAGCGGGGGCGGCGGGCGTGTGGATTGGCTCGGAGCTGGTCATCTGGGGCGGATACACCGCGAACTCCTCCTATCTCGATGACGGTGCGCGATATGTACCCGGGACCGGGACGTGGACGCCGCTCCCCTCGCTGGATGCGCCCTCCGCTAGAACCAGCGCGACTGCGGTGTGGACAGGCACCGACGTGATCGTCTTCGGTGGCAACCAAGCCGCAACGAACTACGCCACCGGCGCGCGCTGGACGCGGTGAGCCCCGTGGCCGAGGCCGTGACCGACAAACCTGACGAGCGTCTGACGTGTGTCGTGAGCCACTTCGTCTTTCGCGCGGAGGCCTGGCCACGGTGTGCTCGGCGCGACGCGCCGGTTGACGAACGAGACAGCGGATGGATGTTCTTGAGCGGACATCCGGACGAAGACCGGGCTGGGTTTGGCGACGATCCGACGAATTGGCGGCGCGTCATGCTCGGCGAGCTGATCGCCGCGTTCCCTGGCGTCGCTGCGCTCGTCGATGAAGTCGAGGGCACGGAATGGGACTGGGATGACGCAAGCCAGACGTACCGGCGCTCGTTGACCGCGTGAGGCAGAGCGGCCACCAGCCGGGCGTGTAGGCGCGCTTGCGACGTAGACTCCTGGCGCGTCGTCGACCGGCGAGCACTCGTCATCGATCGAGCCGGCGATCCGGACCGGCAACGTCTGAACCGCTCCTGCGGGCCAGTCTTCGCACGCCATAACCAAGTAGCGCGCCGAGAACCGTCGTCATGACCCCGATGGGTAGCAGCGCGGCGGGTTGGTGCCAGCCAACAAGGATCGCCGAAGGCACGAGGCACAGGAACGCGACGACGATCCCCTGCACCGGCGATGGCAGCGGGAGCTCGATGACCGAGATGAAGAAGCCAACCACGATCCACATCGTGAACGCCGA
>Ga0102851_10002680_pt1 | contig 10812 bp, 10 predicted proteins | sample Mud3Dept3metaG_FD_79558 | JGI IMG/M metagenome (GOLD analysis project Ga0102851, IMG submission 79558) | Freshwater wetland microbial communities from Ohio, USA, analyzing the effect of biotic and abiotic controls - Mud 3 Core 4 Depth 3... | ecosystem: Environmental > Aquatic > Freshwater >...
AGGGGCGTTTCGATTTCGAGAAAATCCCGGTCAAGGAAGAATCGGCGGATCGCCCGGGTCATCATTGCCCGGAGCTTCAGGGTATCCGCCTTGGCGCTCAGCCGCCACTCTTCATCATCCATCCGCCTCTCATCCCTTGACCCGGGTCAGGTACTCCCCGCTGCGGGTATCGATCCTGATCTTCTCCCCCTCTTCGATGAAGGGAGGCACCTGGACGACGTAGCCGGTCTGGACGGTCACCGGTTTGGTGTTCCCCGAAACAGAGTCCCCCTTGGCCCAGGGATCGGCTTTGGTCACCGTCACGTCGATGAAGTTGGGCAGGCTGATCCCCAGCGGCCGGTCCTCGAAGAAGAGGATCTCCACCTCGATGTTGTCCAGGAGAAAATTCTTTGCATCGCCGACCTGTTCTTCGGAGAGAAAGACCTGCTCGTAGGTCTGGTTGTCCATGAAGCAGTACTTCCCCTCTTCCTTATAGAGGTACTGCATCTTCTTCTCCTGCAGATCGGCCGACTCGAAGACATCGACGGAGCGGAACGTCCGCTCAAACTGGTTTCCATTGATCATGTTCTTCAGTTTGCAGCGGTAGAGGGCCTGCCCTTTGCCCGGCTTGACAAAGTTGAATTCCGTAACGATATAGGGGTCGTTGTCGATCTTGATCCGTAGTCCTTTTCTCAAATCGCTGGCAGAGTACATATTATTGCGTTCTCCTTGTTGTGGAATAATGTTTTATATTTAATCCATCTAACCGCTCTTGTCAAAAGAATGTTTATCTATCCCGGGCCCCTCGCGGGACGGACTCCCCTGCGGGCAGAAGAGAAAAAGGCTGCAGGGGGATCTTCCCCCGGCCGCCCGGACAATCCAGCACATAGCGGGGGAGACAGAGACCCGAGACAGTGCGCCAGAGCTTCTCCATGATCTCCATGCCGCTCCAGAGATCGGTCCGGAAATGGTCCGTGCCGCGGACGGGATCGCATTGAAACAGGTAATAAGGCCTGACCGAGATCCGCTCGAGGCCGGTGAGGAGGTCCCGCATCGTCTCGTAATCGTCGTTGACCCCCTTGAGCAGGACCGACTGATTGGAGACGGGAATCCCGGCTGCAAGCAGCATCTCGCAGGCCGCGGTAGATTCGGGGGTGATCTCCCGGCTGTGGTTAAACTGGGTATTGAACCAGAGCGGCCGGTGGCGTTTCAGCATCGCGCAGAGCTCCGGCGTGACACGCATCGGCAGGGTGACGGGCACCCGGCTCCCGATCCGGAGGACCTCCACGTGGGGAAGCGCCCGTAGCGTCCCCAGAAACCAGTCCAGAAGATCCTCGGGAAGCAGCAGAGGATCGCCTCCGGAGACGATCACCTCCCGCACGGCCGTGGTTCGGGCAACGTAATCCGCCATCGTCTGCAATCGTTCCCGCGTGCTGCCGGGTTTGCCGTCGCGCCACCGCCGCTTACGGTTGCAATGCCGGCAGTAGACAGCGCAGTCGCCGGTGACGAGTGCCAGACACCGGTCGGGATAACGGTGGATCAGCCCCGGGACCGGCATGGCGGCCTCCTCGCCGAGGGGGTCATCGACTCCGCCGCCGGAGGAGTCGAGCTCCCGGGGATCGGGCAAGCACTGCAGGCGGAGGGGATCTCCCGGATCGGACGCGTCCAGGAGTGACCAATAATAGGGGGTGATCGCGAAAGGATAGACTCCGACCACCGACCTCCAGGGCGCGAGAGACTGACCGGGCAGATTCATCGCGGAGGCAAGCTGCTCCAGCGATTGCACCCGGTTCCGGAGCTGCCATTTCCAGTCGTGCCAGTGCGATGCAATCCCTTCTCCGGACCTGCCGCCGATATTTTTATCGCCTGTCATCGATAGCACGTTCTGCATACCCTCACCGCCCCTTTCCCCAAAGGGGCCGCCGTTTATCATAATTTCCGCGCGCTGCAAAGGGGAATAACCTGCTGTAACCGGAAAAAATGGGTACCACTCCTCCCCGGCGCCCGCAAGAAATAATTTGCTTTGTACCCTTGGATTCTATATCCTTTTCTCGGGGGCGTTGCAGGAGAACAGTACACAGGCGCCCGATGTCTACGGGAGTTTATCACAGAGAAGGGAGATGGCCCAATGAATGTATTTTCGCAAGATGAATTAAAGGCATTGATGGAAAAACATCAGGGGTTGTGCGTCTCGATCTTCATGCCCACCTTCCGCACCGGCGCGGAGAGCCAGCAGAATCCGATCCGTTTCAGGAATCTCCTGCGCACCGCGGAGGAACAACTGCTGGCGGGCGGCCTGCGCCCCCAGGAGATCAAGGGACTTCTGGAACCCGCCCAGGCGCTCCCGGGCAACGTCCTATTCTGGCGAAGGCAGAGCGACGGGCTGGCGCTCTTTCTCTCGGCCGATCTGTTCCGCTCCTTTTGCCTTCCCGAGTCCTTTGACGAGCTCGTCGTCGTATCCGATAAGTTCCACATCAAACCGCTTTTGCCGATGTTGAGCGGCGACGGGCGGTTCTATATCCTCGCCCTCAGTCAGAAGGAGGTCCGGCTCCTCGAAGGAACGGGGCGCAGCGTTCAGGAGATCGAACTGGATGCGGTTCCCAAAAGCCTCGCCGATGCATTGCAGATCGACGAGTTTGATAAACAGGTCCGTTTCCGCGCCGGCTCCATGAGCGGCGCCCCCGGCATGGCCATGGTTTCCGGACACGGGGGGGTTACCGACGATACGAAGGAGAACCTCCTGAAGTATTTCCGCCTGATCGACCGGGGACTCCACGACCTCCTGAAGGACGAACGCGCGCCCCTCGTCCTTGCGGGTGTTGAATATCTCTTTCCCATCTATCGCGAGGCCAACACCTACCCCCGCCTGATCGAGGGGGGAATTTCCGGAAATCCCCAGGGGACGAGCACTGAGGCGCTTCACCGGTCAGCGCTGAAGATCGTCAAGCCCTTTTTTCAGAAAGCCGAAAATGACGCCGTAGCCCAGTACCGACAATCCTCGGGGACGGGCCTCGCCTCCACCGATATCCGGGAGATCCTCCCGGCCGCTGCCCACGGACGGATCGGGCTGCTCTTCGCCGCCGCAGGGCGCCGGAATATGGGAAGATTCAATGCGGCAAGCGGCACGGTCGAGTTGGACAAGAAGACGGAAGCCGCAGGTGAGGATCTGCTGGAGACGGCGGCAATCCAGACGTTCCTGAACGGGGGATCGGTCTTTATCCTCTCGCCCGAAAAGATGCCCGCAGCGGGCGATCTGGCCGCGGTGTTCCGTTACTGACCGGTCTTGTTGCGCGGAAAGGCAGTCGCTTCGCTTATCCGAAAAGATCGAACAGCGTCCCCTGCATCTCCTCGGTCGTCTTGATGGTCTGGATGTTGGCTTCGTAGCTGCGCCCGTTCACCATCAGGGCGATGAGCTCCTCATCCAGCGCAACGTTAGAGGTCTGCGGTGCTATTTGGCTCTCTCCTCCGAGGGTGACCGTATCGATCGGCAAATTCAGCTGCTCGACGCTCAGCGTGACCCCGCCCGTGGCGGCCTGGGCGGTTGCGGCGCGGCTTTTCTGAAAACCTCCCGTGTTGACATTGGCGATATTATTGGCAATGACATCATTTGCCCGATCCAGTGCCCGGATCGCCGAAAGGGCGATATCGGTGGCATTTGACATGGCTCTCCTCCTTTCGCAGATAGTCTTATCTTATAATCGGCATAGGGAGGAACATACTTGAGGGAAAATTTCGGCTTTCACTCGCTGCACCCCTCCGGCGGGGAATCCCGCTCCGGAGGTTCGGTCGCCTTCCCAGAGTCATCATCCCGGAGCGGTTTCCCTTTGTAGATGTATCGTTCGAACAGCCGGTGATAGGGTGTCCAATCCGACTCCTCGTCGCGGGCCTCCCGGATGTACTCCTGGAAGGCATTCACTTTGGCGTCGAGGTCGTCCATGTAGTGGACGATCAGGGCCTCCAGGGTCTTGGGCCGCTTGGGTGAACCGTATTCGAGGACGCCGTGATGGCTGAGGATCAGGTGACGGAGCTCCATGGCCATCTGTTCGGGGAAATCCGGGATCGTCGCGATCTTTGCATCGACCATCTCGACGCCCATGACGATATGGCCGACCAGCCGTCCCGCATCGCTGTACTCCACGATCCGTTCGTAGGAAAATTCGTGGATCTTTCCGATATCGTGGAGGATCCCGCCGGCGATCAAGAGATCCCGGTTGACCCCCGGGTAATGGTCCGCCGCCCTGTCGAGGAGGCATACGACCGAAAGGGTGTGCTCCAAAAGGCCGCCGATGTAAACATGATGAAACCCCTTGGCCGCCGGCGCCCTCTTGAAGAGTCCGGCGATCCGCTCGTCCTCAAAAAATGCCTTGAGCAGTGCGGCCAGGCAGGGGGTCTTGACCTGCTCAACAAAGCCGAGAATCCCGGCAAACATCGCAGCAGGATTCGCTTTCGCCACGGGGAAATAATCGGCAAGCTCAACCTCACCGTCTTCAACCTTCTTCAGGTCGATTATCGAAAGCTGGATGGCGTTCTTGAAGTTGAGCGCCCGCGCCTGGATGCGGATCAGATCGCCGCGCTTGAACGTCTTATCCCAGGCCAGGGCGTTTTCCCAGACCTTCCCGTCCAGATCACCGGTCCGATCCCTCAAACGCAGGTTCAGGTAGGGCGATCCCTTCTGGGAATAGGCCAGGTTTTTCTCCGCCACCAGAAAGACCTCGCATACCTTGTCGCCGGTCTTGATATCCTTTACATATACAGTTTTTGTTCTCAAAAAAGCCCCCTGCCCTTCCTGAAAAGTGATATTCATTTATCCTGCCGCTCCCGGAGGATCCTCTGCTCGCCCGCCCGTATAGTCAGCTTCGTCATATCGAAATACTCCATGAGCGGGATGATAAATTTTCGGGAAAGCCCCGTCAGCTCCCGGAAACTCGCCGGGGTTGCCTTCCCGTCCCGGACGAGGAGCTTCCGGTACTCCTCGCGGAGCGTCGCCAGGGCGTCCCGGTGGAAGTTCAGATCCTCGCTGATCCGGACGAGTTCCCCCTCCTGGGTCATGACCCGGATGAGGCTCGCGATCTCCTTTTTCCGGTCAGGAAAGTGCTCCAGGGTCTCTTTGACCGTCGGCGGCGCCAGGCCGCTCTCCCGATAGAGCGCGGCGACTTTCCCCCGGAGGTCCCCCATCTCCCCCTCGAGTTGGACCTGATGCCCCGCAAGGCGGACATGCTCCTTCTCGGCAACGAGCCCTCCACGCTTTTCGAGCTCCCTGAGGGCCATGCCGAAGATCTTCTGCCCGGCCCCGTCGCCCATCCCGAGCGTGGTCCGGAGCTCTTCCCGGGAGAGCCCCTCCTTGAGGGGAATCCGTTTGTGGTACGCCGCCAGTTCCCCGGAGATCCGCTCCAGAAGGTCGGCGTACACCGGTCCGGAGAGGACCCGCGCCTCGTCCCGGTCGACAAGGTAGGCCGTCCGTGCGGAAAACATCCCTTCCAGAAGCCTGCGGAGCTCGGCCCGGCGGATTCCCGTCCGCACGACGAGGCTGCTCTCCGTGATCCCGCCGATCCCGGCCCGCGCCATGACGACGGCCGCCCGGCCGGCCTGATCGCCGCCGGCGAGTATCCGAAATTCCGCCAGGACCGCCTCCGCCGACCGCTTGTGTTTCGCGGGCAGGGGATCGACAATCATTCCTCCCCCGATCGTGGTCACGGGGGAGGAGCTCCGGACGACGAACCGATCCCCGGCCACGGCGGCCAAGGGTGCTGCAAGGATGACCTGGCAGTACCCCTCCCCGCCCGGTTCCAGTTCGTCCCGGTCGAGGAGGATGATCCGCGCCATGACTTCGCTCGTCCCCGTATGGAAACGCACGATGGTCCGGTTTTTCAAGTTTCGCCCTGCACCCGCGAGATGGCGGCAAACGCAGTCGAGGCGCCGCGACGCAACCAGTGCACCGGGTGCGCTAAGGAGATATCCCCGCTCGATCACCGCCCGGTCGACCCCCTGGAGGTTGACGGCCGTCCGCTGCCCCGCCTCGGCGCTCTCGACGGCCCGGTTGTGGACCTGAAGCCCCCGCACCTTGGCCCGGAGTCCCAGCGGGGAAACCTCCACCTCCTCGCCGACCGCCACCCGGCCGGAGATCAGCGTTCCCGTAACTACGGTACCGAAGCCCTTCATCGTGAAGACCCGATCGACCGGCAAACGGAAGAGGCCGACATCGGCCGCCGCTTCGATATCGTCCGCGACCCGGGCAATGGTCTCGACGATCTCGGGAAAACCCGCTCCCGTCAGGGAGGAAACCGGAACGACCGGCACTCCCTCGAGGAAGGTCCCCTGGAGGAACTCGCGGACATCCTCCCGGACGAGCGCCAGCCACTCCTGGTCCACCATGTCGATCTTGGTGAGGGCGACGAACCCCTTCCTTATCCCGAGGAGGGTGCAGATCTGGAGATGCTCCCGCGTCTGCGGCATGACCCCTTCGTCGGCCGCGATAACCATCACCACAAGGTCGATCCCGGCGGCCCCGGCCACCATGTGCCGGACGAACCGTTCGTGGCCCGGGACATCGACGACCCCGAGGAGGCGTCCGTCGGGAAGGGTCAGCGAGGCGAACCCGAGTTCGATCGTGATCCCCCGCCGTTTCTCCTCCTTGAGCCGGTCGGTGTCCACGCCGGTGAGACGCTTGATCAGCGCCGTCTTGCCGTGATCCACATGGCCGGCTGTGCCCATCACGATATGCTTCATGCGCTGAAAAGTACCAGACTCACCCGCTTTTCACAACAGCAAATATGGTCGACGAACGATGCTGAAAAGGCGCGGTTTTCATTGACACACAATTACAATTTCCTATATTCTTTAATAGGAGAAGGGATAGAAAATTGGGGCTCACCGCGGGGAATATGCTCGCTGGCGGATTCAAGACACAGGAGTGTCGATGCCAAAATCATCGAAAAGCATCCTCTTCGTCATCGGCGGGATCACTGGGATCGTCATCCTCATCTCTGTTGCCCTGATTTTTTTCGTTGACACCAGTGTCTATAAACCCCGGGTGGAACGGGCCGCCTCCGAAGCCCTGGGAATGGAGGTCCGCGTCGGCGGCCGACTGGGAATCGGTTTCTTTCCGGGTCTGCGTATCAGGCTTGATGATGTGCACATCCAGGATCGGGGGATGGACATCGCTTCAGCGAAGGAAGCCCGCCTTGAGATCGCCCTCCTCCCTCTGCTCCACAGGGAAGTCCGGATCAGGAGGATCGGGTTGCTACGCCCCAGGATCTCTATTAAGCGGGACCGCGACGGCGCGTTCAATTTCGAACCGAAGGTAGACGCCAAAGGGACATCCCCTGCGTTGGACCTCGATGATCTTTCGCTCTCCGACGGGGCTTTCCTCTATGAGGACAAACAATCCGGGGAAGGATTCGAGATGGACAGCTTCACCCTGGACGTGCGCAGCTTGCGGATCGCAGGAGGAAATGGCGCGGAGCTTTTGAAGCATCTTTCCTTCACGGCGGAATTCGCTTGCCGGGAGTTCCGGACGAAGGGCGGCCTGGTGTTTTCCGACCTGAAGATCACAGGCAAGGGCACGGATGGCATTTTCGCGCTCGATCCGGTCACACTGCGGCTTTTCGGAGGACAGGGGTCAGGGAGCATCGGGGCAGATTTTTCTGGCCCCGTTCCCCGTTATTCCGTTCGCTCATCCCTGGCAAAGTACAGGATCGAGGCGGCCCTCAAAGCCCTTTCCCCAAAGAAGATCGCGGAAGGATCGATGGACTTCTCGGCAAGCCTGTCGATGCAGGGGAATACCGTAAAGGAAATAACGCAGACTCTCGGGGGAGAGATCTCCTTACGTGGCGAGAATCTCACGCTCTACGGAAACGACCTCGACCGGGAGTTTGCCCGGTTCGAGTCCAGTCAGAACTTTAACCTCGTGGATGTGGGCGCCTTCTTTTTTGCCGGTCCCATCGGCCTCGTGGTCACGAAGGGGTACGACTTCGCGAGCGTCTTTCAGGGATCGGGAGGCAGCAGCAGCATCGGGAAGCTCTTCTCCAACTGGAAGGTCGAGCGCGGCAGTGCACAGGCCAGGGACGTGGCCATGGCGACCAAAAAGCACAGGGTCGCTCTCACGGGAAGAATTAATTTCGTCAGTGAGCGGTTCGATGACGTAACCGTAGCGCTGGTTGACGCCCGGGGATGCGCCAAGGTGACGCAGAAGATCCACGGCCCTCTCCAGAAACCGGTGGTGGAGAAGTCGAGCGTCCTGATGTCCCTTGCAGGACCGGCGCTCAATCTGCTCAAGCAAGCCAGTGCCCTCTTCACCGACGAACCGTGCGAAGTGTTTTACAGCGGTTCGGTACCAGCGCCAAAGTAACGACAAGCCTGTGCTGAAACTCCCATCAACCACGTTTTGCCACTTCTGCCCATCCTGTCACCCCAACAATCTCGATGTCCAAACTCCAGGGATAGGATTTACCTGCCGATAAACGTGCAGTTACCTATCGTTGCCAATTACCATTACATTACGTAATCTTATAGAAAAATAGCGATGGAGAACGGTTTGGTTTCCAGATCTGATAGATTGCCGACCTCCGATGGCTGGAGTCCGGATTCGTCGACCTGCAAAGTCTGAATAAGCAAAAAGGAGGATCCCATGTTGTGGACGATTGCCGTTGTACTGATAATTCTGTGGATGCTGGGGCTGGTGAGCGGCTATACGATGGGTAACTTTATTCATATCCTGCTGGTCATTGCCATCATCGTCGTGCTGGTCAGAGTCATTCAGGGGCGGAAGCCGTTGTAGCTGTTTGCTGCACCAATCCTCTTCATCGCCCCTGACTTGAGATCTGATACATCACCGCTGAAGCATCGTCCATCCAAAACACGGGATGATGTGGTAGGATAAATTGAGCGGACAGGATCGCACATCCCTCTCGGATCGGAACCGCTATCAGTCCAGGATCGAACGCAGTGAACGCCTTGACAAGCCCTCTCTTGACCGACCTCTATCAGCTCACGATGTTGGAAGCCTACCTCCGTGAGGGCATGGAAGAGACGGCCGCCTTCGAGTTCTATGTCCGGGATCTCCCCGCCGACCGCGGCTTCCTCATCGCCTCCGGTCTGGAGTCCCTGCTCTCTTTTCTGAAGAACCTCAGCTTTTCACACGAGGAGATCGTGTACCTTGCCGGGACGGGAAGATTTTCCCACAGGCTCCTCGACTATCTCGCCGCGTTCCGCTTTACGGGGGATCTCTACGCCCTCCCCGAGGGAACGGTGTTTTTCGCCAACGAGCCCGTGATCCGCGTCGTCGCCCCGATCCCTCAAGCGCAGTTCGTGGAGACCCGCGCCATAAACCTGCTCCATTTCGAGACCTCATCGCCACCAAGGCGGCCCGGTGCGTGCTCGCGGCCGAAGGGAAGGCCCTCCTGGTCGATTTCGGGAGATCTTCCCGATCCCTTTTTCCTTCCGGTCGCACCCTCATCAATCCACGGTTACATCGAATATTCTGGTGACCTTCGTCCCGTTGTCGTCCTCAACGGCGGCACCGAAGCGAATGGCGCCCTTCTGGTCCGGCTGTATACTCCAGGTGATCTTTCCCGACTGCTTGTCGATCGTCATGCCTGGAACATGGGGAGCCTCAAGACTGTAGGCAACCTGCTCGCCATCGGGAGCAACACCCGCCAGTTGGAACTCAACGGGTTCTCCGGTTTTTCTCACCCGGCGCATGGCCTGCAATTCGAGCGACGGGGGGAGGCTATGGATGGCGATCACCGGGCCTGCCACCGCGAAGCCGGTGGTTTCGCCGTCATGGGGCGTAACGGTGACGGTGACGAGATCCCGTTTTTTGAAGGATGACAGGTTCAAGGTGTCCCCCTTCGCATCCTCGATGATCTTGTCGTTCACCCGCCAGAGATAGGTATAGACCAGCTCTTTGGGGGCGGTCGATGCGAGATCGACCTCCGCCTTCAGCATGTCCATCCGGGTGGGCTGGGGCGGCTGCAGGCGGACGGCCTTGATGAAAGCAAGCTCTCCTTCCGGAATCCCGGCGTTCGCCGAGACGGCGGATGCGGAGGGTTGGCCGTTCAGCCCCCTCGCGGTTTGCTCAATCCCGGAGGGGGGCGGCGTCGGCGGCATCACCTTCCGAACGGGATCAAGCATCGACCAGATGACCACAACGACCAACACAGCCATACCGCTCACGGCCCATACCCGCGGGGGCAGCGCCGGCAACTTTTTCCAGAGCACCTGCGTCCATCTTCCCCAGGGCGATTTTCCCGCGCCACCGCCAGCTTTCGGCTTACCCTTTCCTCTCGCTTTCATATCACTGACCTTCATTTCTCCTCCAAAAATGTCATCTGCGGTACACTAATACGAGGATCTTCGTTCAGCGCCTGTGCATGAACCGTTTCTACAAACCGCTTTGCCTGTCTCAGGTCGTCGGTCCGGAAAAGAAACAGCACCTCTTCGGGATCATCGACATTCTGCCACAGGTGCTCCAGATACAATCCCTGCTCGGCATGTCTGGCAGCGTCCGCCTTCAGCACCGCTTTGATGTCTTCCGCCTTCACGCGTCTCAATCTTGCCAGTATATGTGCCATATGGCTTCGCTCTCTGCCCCCTGTGACTGTGGGAAAGTCGCCTACAACGCCCCGATCGCGACGAGCGCGCGCCGTACTTCTTCGACGCCTTCGGGGGGTAGCGGTGCTTGCGGGGACAACGGAGCGCCGACTGCATACCCTTGCAGCACGAGCCCCCCCTTAATGCAGGCAGCGAGGTTGTACCTGGAGAAGGCCTGATTCAGGTTCCATAGCGGCCGTTGACGCTCCATCGCCGCGGCCCACTCGCCGCGGCGACAGAGAT
>Ga0102851_10002682_pt1 | contig 10811 bp, 10 predicted proteins | sample Mud3Dept3metaG_FD_79558 | JGI IMG/M metagenome (GOLD analysis project Ga0102851, IMG submission 79558) | Freshwater wetland microbial communities from Ohio, USA, analyzing the effect of biotic and abiotic controls - Mud 3 Core 4 Depth 3... | ecosystem: Environmental > Aquatic > Freshwater >...
GGAGCGCGCCCAAGTTTTCGAGAACTCAATCCTCGACGAGTTACAAAGGAGCATCGAATCCGAAGCTACGCGTCTACATAACCAGATTGAAAGATGCAATCTCTACTACCAACCAGCCATGAAAACAAAAACGCTGTGGGTTGCAGTGCTCTCGTTGGCGATTTCCTCTCTAGCATTCCTTTTGACGATTCTCAAAATGCTAAACTACATCTAAGGCCCGCAGAAACACAAGTCAGCTCTTGCTCAAACGCTGCGTCACACTTAGTTGTCGCATTTCCAAAAACACTCAATCTCTTATGGAAAACCCTTCACTTTAACTCTCCTCTCTCGCCTGAGCTGGAAAGTCGTTCCAGTGATAGCTTAAAACGGACAAAAAAGCACTCTCTTAACCTTCAAAACATAGGGAGAAGGAGAGTTTGTCTCAGTACAGTTCAATCCAAACCGTACAGGCGCAACCGTTACTTGCTTTGAACATGCGAAACGTCACTCAGCTGTTTCCAGGTTTCGCACCAGGAGACTTTGCCGTACTCCACGGTTCAGACTCAGTCACATCCTTGATCTCACTATTATGTGTGAGAGCACAGCTACCAACTCAACTTGGCGGCTTAGGAAGCAACGTCATATTCATTGACGGCGGAAACAAATTCAGGCTCTACCAAGTAGCACGGCTCGCACAACTTCACAAGCTAAACCCGAAGGAAACACTCGACCGCATCTACATCTCAAGAGCCTTCACAGCCTACCAGATGACCTCACTCGTGATGGACAAGCTCAAGGAAACGATCAAGAAATACAACGCTAAACTTGTCATACTATCCGACATCGCCGGATTCTTCCTGGATAAAGATGTCCCAGAAGAGGAAGCACGAAGCGTCTTCAGCCAAGTCACTTCTTATCTCTCAAAATTCGCTCGTGAAAACCAAGTAATCCTAATCGCCACACATCCACCGCATCAAGAAACACGCCGCAACAGTTACCTCCACACGCTAACATGCGCAAGAGCAAACGTAGTCATATCTCTCACGCAATCACAGTACGACCGCGAATTTATCTTGGAAAAACACCCTCGCTACGTTCTAGGCACGGCAGAGCTTCCATCCGAAAACCTAACACTAACCGATTTCATGGAAGGCTACCGGTAACATGGGAAAAACGGTCGAGTCATACCGGATGGCTTTGGAAGACGAAATATGCAGATGGAAAGGTTTCGCCAAGACACTGCGCACAGAGGACAAGGAAGCATTCGATACATTGATGGACGCATGCAGGAGCCTAGCATCAGCAGGGAGCAACGCCACCCAACCCATACTCTTCGAACCAATGCTCATATCCATTGTAGTAGACCTGCAGAAAAAAATGAGCAGGTTAGAGAAGAGATTAGATGCAGTCAAGCAGGATAGCCAACAACCCAAAACGGGTTAAAGGCTGGATTTTCGATGTTTATCCCTCCGAAATAGGCGAAATGGCTGTCTGGATAATCGGAGAAAACAACGAACGAGTCAGACTCACGGATCCGTTCCAGCCCAAGGTATATGTTTCGGGAAAACAGGAGGAAATAGAGCGGTTAGCGAGTCGATTTTTTTCGAATCAAAACATCGCATCATGGAACTTTGCATACAAGTACGCTCACCCCACAGACAACGAAAAATCCAGAGTCCTCGAAATCACGCTAAAAGACTGCAGACAAACTTCCATATTCACTCGCGACATTCTGCGAACAGGAGATTATCTAACCTACGAAGTACACAACTGCGACTGGCACGCTGATCGAGCATATCTCTTCAACCACGATTTATTTCCATTGGCACGCGTGGAAGTTGAAGCAGAAAAAACAGGCCTAAAGTATGCTCTTTTGGACTCTGTGGAAAGCCTAGACTACGCCATACCGCCACTGCGAAAGATGAAGTTACGCGTAGAAATCGACAAGAAAGGAAAAATCGCCAACTTCAAAGACCCCATAGAGAGGATCCGGTTAACTCAAGCTGGCAGGCAGATTTCCATCGACGTCAAAGGTGAAAGGGAGAAGCTTCTGCAGCTCGTCAGCGCAGTCAAGAAATTAGACCCAGACGTCGTTCTAACAACCGGTGGCGACTCTTACCTTTTCCCGTATCTCATACAAAGAGCAACCATGAACGACGCGCTAGATGAATTCAGTCTAAGCCGGGACAACGTGACCTTCGTTCCGAAAGTAGCGCAAGGCAGAACCTTCTTCTCATACGGGAGAACATTCTACAAAGCCTCAACAATACGACTCTATGGAAGAATCCACATCGATAAATCCAACACCTTCATCCTGAGCGAGGCAGAATTTGAAGGTCTAATCGAGGTAGCGAGAACTTGCAGAGTACCGCTGCACACTGCTTCACGTTCGTCAATTGGCAGCAGCATGTCTTCACTCCAATTCTACCAAGCCATCAAAGGCGACGTCTTAATTCCAAGAAACAAAAGCATTCCTGAAGCATTCAAATCTGCTTATGAACTGCTTGTCGGCGATCGCGGTGGCGTCGTCTACGAACCCCAAGTCGGTATCCACGACGGAATTGGCGAGGTGGACTTCGCATCGATGTATCCGAGTTTGATGGTTAATAACAACATCTCAGCCGAAACCGTTCTCTGCAGCTGTTGTCCAGACTCACGTCGACGGATCCCAGATTTGAACTACAATATCTGCGATAAACGAACAGGCATCGTTCCCAAAGCGCTAGACCTCATCGTCAAAAAACGTATTCAGTATAAGCGCTTGAGAGACGAAACTCAAGACCCTAAACTCAAAGAAGCGTACGACAGCAGGCAAGCTGCTCTAAAGTGGATACTCGTCACATGCTTTGGCTACTTGGGCTACCGAAACGCTAAATTCGGAACCGTGGACGGCCACATAGGCGTATGCGCCTTCGGCAGAGAAACACTTCTTAAAGCAGCCCGCAGAGCAGAAAGCCATGGATTCCAGGTAGTTCATGGAATAGTTGACTCCTTATGGGTGAAGAAGCTCAACGCGCATATACAAGAATACAAAGACTTGTGCAACGAACTAACCAAGCAGATTGGCATACCTCTAAACTTTGAAGGGCGCTACAAGTGGATTGTGTTTCTCCCCTCGAAAGTTCATCCACGAATAGGCGTGCTAAACCGTTATTATGGCGTAATGGAAAACGGCAAGGTGAAGCTCAGAGGCATCGAAGTTCGCAGAAGGGACACGCCACGGTTTGTCTACAATGCGCAACTAGAGATGATTAACGTCTTATCTGCAGCCAACAGCTCCAAAGAGTTCATGACAAAGATACCTGAGGCACTAGAAGTTGTAAAGGACTACAGGCAGAAACTGATTGACGGCGAAATCCCAGTCTGGGATTTAATCGTCACAAAGCATTTGTCAAAGAACCCAGGAAAGTACAAACAGCGAGTTAGCCAGGTCATCGCGGCTGAGCAACTAATCAAGGAAGGCGCAGAAGTTCACGCTGGCAACAATATTAGATTTCTCTTCACAGATGCGGAGAACAAACGCTATGATCGCCGGGTCAAGGCGGAACAGCTTGTAGAAAAAGGCGTGAATACAGACACAAAGAAATACCTGCTATTGCTGTATGCGTCGGCGGCTAGCCTTCTAAGCTTCGCAGGTTACACGACCCAATCAATCCACGATTCAGTCAGAGGGATTACTAACAGGCACAAAACCCTAGATGAATTCGTTCACAGCGGCTAATGCGGGAATTCATCACAAGACAGAAAACCTGAACGAAATCGGATAAGAAGCCACCAAGAGCGTCCAGCAGACTCCTTATTGATCAATCCTAGCGTCTTGGAATGCTGCCACAAGCTACGAAATGTCCGTTGCCTACGTCGAGCAACTCAGGCGCTTCGTGCACACATTTGTGTTCTTTGTTGAAAATGCATCTCGGTTCAAACCTGCAACCCGCCGGAGGGTTAATTGGACTTGGCACTTCGCCAGGAAGCATTATTCGGCCTATTTTAGCATCTGGGTCAGGCACTGGAATTGAAGAAAGCAACGCTTGCGTGTAGGGATGCAGCGGAGACTCAAACAGGTCGTTGGTATCCGCGATCTCAACAAATTTCCCCAGGTACATGACAGCTATGCGATGACAAATGTGCCGCACGGTGCTCAGATCGTGACTGATGTATAAGTAGGTTATTTTGAATTTCTGTTGCAGTTCCTGCAGAAGGTTTAGGATTTGGGCTCTGACGGAAACGTCTAGAGATGCAACGGGTTCGTCTGCAATTAGCAATTCGGGTTCTACTGCTAGAGCTCTTGCAATGCAGATTCTTTGTCTCTGACCTCCGCTGAACTCATGCGGATACCGCTCCGCGTGGTACTCTTCTAAGCCGACAAGCCTAAGCAACTCGTAGAGCCGATCCTGCCACTTGTCTTTCGAAACGTGCCCATGGATAAGCAATGGCTCCATAATTATGTCGGACACCGTCATTCTGGGGTCAAGCGACGCGTAAGGGTTTTGGAAAACATATTGCATCTTTCGCCTCAGTTTCAAAATCGCAGCTTTGTCTTTCGATTTGAAAACGCTACTCACTTCTTGCCCGTCAAAAAATATCTCGCCGCTTGTCGGTACATCCAACGAAAGTATCGTCCGTGCAGTCGTCGTCTTTCCGCAACCGCTTTCACCCACCAGTCCGAAGGTTTCTCCTCGCCTAACCGAGAAACTCACTCCGTCCACGGCGTGCACAACGCCAACCTGCTTCTTAGTCAGTACACCTCTGCTCGTGATTGGAAAATGCTTGACTAGATTCTTGACTTCCAAGACAACGTCGTTACTCATTGGCTCAAGCCCCTGAAAGGCGATTCAGCCTCAATTTCTCTTGCACGAACGCAAGCAACATAATGTTCTGGTTCAATTTCCTCGAGGTCAGGCATCTCCATCGTGCATACGCCTTTCTTGGCAAACTCACACCTCGGGTTGAACCTGCATCCTGAAGGGAGTTCAATTAGATTCGGGATAGCGCCCGGAATAACCTTCAGCTTGTCTCTCTTCAAAGCTAGGCTCGGAACCGCTTCAAGAAGTGCTCGCGTATAAGGATGCAGCGGATTCTGGAAGATAGTTCTCGTGCTAGCCGACTCACACACCCGCCCGGCGTAAAGGACAGTTATACGATCGGCCACTCCCGCAACTACTCCCATGTCATGAGTTATGAGAATCATGGCCATTCCAAGTTTCTGTTTCAGATTTTTAAGTAGGTCAAGAATTTGGGCTTGAATTGTTACATCCAAAGCCGTAGTGGGTTCGTCTGCTAGGAGCAAACTTGGTTGACATGACAAGGCTCTGGCGACAGCTATACGCTGTTTCATGCCACCGCTCAGTTGGTGCGGATAGTTCCAGATCTTCACGTCAGGATCAGGAATCTCGACGAGTTTAAGCAGCTCAATAGCTTTCTCCAGGGCTCCCTGCTTGGTCACGTTCTGATGGCGTTGAATAACTTCGACAAGTTGGGAAGCGATTGTGAAAACTGGGTTTAGAGACGTAGATGGATCCTGAAAGACATATGAAACTTCCTTTCCTCGAAATTTCTGCATTTCAGATTCTTCTTTTTCAAGGAGAGATTCGCCCCTGTACAGAATACTCCCGCCCACGATCTTGCCGGGTCGAGGAACTATCCTCAGGGTTGACAGAGCCGTGACTGATTTTCCCGAGCCTGACTCGCCGACCAAACCCAGGGTCTCCCCTTCCTTGACTCTGAGACTAACGCCGTCAACAGCCTTGACTACGCCCGCCCAAGTGTAGAAATACGTTTTGAGGTTGTCTATTTCCAGCAGTTCCTTCGTCATCTGTTTCATCCTCAGTTTACTCTCTTAGACGCGGGTCCAGAGCGTCTCGCAATCCGTTTCCGAGAAGGCTGAAGCCGAGAACTAGGAGAGTTATGAATAATCCTGGAAAGACGCCTTCCCACCAAGCCTCTTTAACTGCATCGCTCGCACCCTGAAGCTGTTGACCCCAAGTAATACTGTTAGGATCTCCGAAGCCTAGGAAGCTTATTCCCGCCTCAACTAGAATTGCGCCTGCTATCTGAAGCGTTGTGAGTACGATGACAATATGAAGGACATTGGGGAGGATGTGCCTGAGTATTATTCGACCTTGGCTTGCGCCGAGCGATTTTGCTGCTTCAATAAATTCATACTGTTTGATTCGAAGCACTTCTCCCCGGATAATTCTCGCGTTCGATGCCCACGAGAACAATCCAATTATGAAGATAACCATTGAGAGACCTCCGACCCCAGATGGAGCCAAGGTCGTGATAACCTGAAGGAAGACCAACAGGATAAGAAGGAACGGAATTACCAGAAATATTTCTGTTATTCGCATCAAGATGTTGTCCACAAGACCACCGTAGTAACCTGAAACGAGTCCCACGAGAATTGCAAGAGACATGGCGATTGCAGCCGCTCCAAAACCCACGTAGAGAGCCGCTGAGGCGCCGTAAACTATCTGACTGAAGACATCATGACCAATGTAGTCTGTGCCAAACAAGTATCTTGAAGAAGGTGGAACTCTGATTCTGCCTTCTTCGATGAAACTCGCAAGATAGTTCGGAGGATAGCGCGCGATTATCGGACTGAACAGGGCCATAAATACTATTGTTCCGATAAATATGAGACCAGCTAGGGCAGCTCTGTTCTTCTTGAACCTGCGCCACGCGATGTTCCATTGGCTTGTGCCTTTGCGCCGTTTGGTACTGGTTTGCCCTGTCGAGTTAGAATTTAGCGAGTTTGTTTCCTTCATCCTTTTCGAGCCTCAGAGTATCATTCATACCTAATTCTTGGGTCTATGTATGCGTAAGTTATGTCAGTTACCAAGTTGGCAATCAGCGTCATCAAGGTTATGAAAACAGTAATACCCATAATCAGCGGGAAGTCAAGTTTTCCCACGGCGTCAACGTACAGGCGACCAACCCCGGGCCAGTTGAAAACAGTCTCGGTTATAGGCGCTCCCGCAAGCATGCCGCCAAAGTAGAGACCAACGTAAGTGACAACCGGAATCAAAGCGTTTCTTAATGCATGTTTGTACACCACGGTTCGCTCGCTAAGACCTCCAGCCCTTGCAGCGAGTATGTAATCTTGTCTGAGTATTTCGAGCATGCTTGATCGCACTAGAAGCACTATAGGCGCGAGTGAGACGAAAGTCAATATAGCACCAGGCAGAGCGAGATGCCACAGTTCGTCCAAGGTATAGTTGCCAAGAAAATATCTCTCAGCTAGCAGTGTGTGAGCTCCAAATGGTGGGAACCATCCTAGGAAGTAGGAAAAAACGAGTATGCCAACTATGCCCATGTAGAAAACGGGAATGCAGGTGCCAATCAGAGAAACTGTTGTTACAGAAACGTCCAGTTTTGAGTACTGCTTCCTAGCCGACAAAATGCCTACCGGTATTGCGATTAGAAGAGAAAAGAACAGAGATATCAATTGAAGCTTGAAAGTCTCCCATGCAAAATCTCCAATCAATGTAGTCACAGCGGTTCCGCCTCTTAGGGCATAGGAATTCCCCAAGTCACCCTGGAACAACTCCCACACATATTTGAAGAACTGGATGTACACAGGTTGATCTAGACCGTAGTATTCGGTCAGAGCCTGTCTAGCTGCGTCTGTGATCCGAGGGTTCAGGCCCGTCATCAACCGAACGGGGTCCCCTGCTAGGCGAGAAGCGACGAAAACCAAGACCAGAATCCCAAAGAAAGTTGGTATCAAGTACAAGAGACGCCTTATGATGTAGCGTGTCAATGGGCTTTGAATCACGCGCATAAAGCGAGATCGAAATGACTGCCTCCCACTATCGGCTAGCAAGTATTGTCACATTTCCGAGCTCAATTCTGAATCGGATTAATATATAAAGATTCTTTGCGAATACTGAAAGCTTGACATTTACATGATTCCGTCACAAGGCCCAGCGGCGTGGCAGAAATATGGCAAATGTTATAAAGTGGCACCACGAAACAAAGGTACAGGAGAATAAAAAAATATGACAGCAAAAACTAAATCGCTGTTCTTTTGCTTAGTACTACTGATAAGCGCTTTTTCGCTACCCGCAATCATGCTAGTGCAGAGCCAAGAAGCCCCATATTTCAAAATAACATTGATAGTTCCAGGTCCGAACCCTTCAAGAAAAGCCTGGGCTGCAATCGTTGAGAACGCTTTGGATTCAGTCGGGATTGATGCAGTCAGAGTAGAACTAGATTGGGACACAGTGTACAGTAGAGCCCTCACACCGGACGCAGAGACAGTCGGCAAGACTTACGATAATGGAGGCTTTGATGCCTTGTTTGTCGGCTACGCCATGAGCATAGATGCTGATCCATTCGGATTATACGACAGCACCCAATTCCCGCCAGCAGGGCAGAACTACAACGTTTGGAACAACACGGAAGCAGACCGCCTAGCCAATCTAATCAAGACAACAATCGACACAAATACACGAATCGATTACATAAAACAATGGCAAAAACTAGCCCGCGACGAAGTGCCATGTGCAACTATCTTGTACGGCAAAGAAGTCGTCGCATATGACCCAACAGCTCTGAAACCAACACCATTCACAACTTACCACTATCCCGCTTGGCCGAGAGTAAAGAACTGGGAACTAGTCACAGACACAGCTAATGACAAAATAGTGCTATCGCAAACAGGACCAGCACCAGAAGAAGGCCTAAACCCACTAATGACCACATCATACTACGACCTAACCGTATACGACAACCTCTTTGACAGCCTAGCAGAAAGATGGGACCTTATAGAGAAGAAGATGGTTCCCGCACTCGCAACAAGCTGGAGTGTTGCCGATGACGACAAGTCATGGACAGTCAATCTGAGATCGGGCGTAACATGGCACGATGGTGAGCCATTCACCGCTGACGACGTCAAGTTCACCTATGACTCGGTCATGAACGTGGATGTCGCTTCGCCTGTAGGAGCTTTCTATACTGATATCCTAGGTGGCCCAGAAAACGTCGTAGTTGTCGACCCAATGACAGTTAAGTTCAATCTGCCCGCAACCTACGCATACTTCGTGGAAAACATCCTGTCTGCGTCCATAATTCCGAAACATGTCTTGGAAAACGTTGCACCCGCAGACTGGAAGACACACCCATTCAACACTGCTTCGGGAAGCTACACCGTCGGTTCCTACACTGCTTACGGCCCAATAGGCACCGGACCGTACATATATGGAGCATACGACCCGACAACAACCGCCAACATAATGACCAAGAACACAAACTACTGGAACAAAGCAAATCTGGAAGGCATGGGAACATTCGGGATCGAGACACTCTACGTTCAATGCGTAGAAGGTTCTGACGCAGCCATATCCGCTCTCAAAGCAGGTGACGTTGATGTTTTGGATTCCCAGTACGGATTAGCCACAAAGATCGCAAGCATTGAATCCCCATGGGGAGCCACTGTGAACTACGATGCATTCGCAACCCAGGAATTAGGCTTCAACATGCAACACCCAGTCTTCGGAACAGGCGTTGACACGCCAGTCGGCAAACAAGACCCAGCCAGAGCAGCAGAAGCAGCCAGATACGTCAGACAAGCAATCAGCCACTTGATAGACAGACAGACAATAATAGATACAATTCTCGCTGGTTACGGAGCCCCAGCGACGCAGACAATAGTCACCAGACTCACCGTTGGATATGACACATCTCTTGCTTTTGACGCTTATGATGTCACTTTGGCTAAGTCGTTGCTGGCAGCCGCTGGATATGATACAGGAGTTGCGCCGCCCGCAGGAGACTTCTTGGCGCAATACGGCTTATACATTGCAGTCATAATTGTAGTAGTTGTGATTGCAGTAGTCGCGTTGTTGCTAATGAAGCGCAAGAAACCAACTTAAAACAACTTTCCCTTCCTTTTTTATTTTCAATTACTTTAGAGTTGTCTAGGTTTTAGACTTCCAACCATCATGATGCAAGTCCCATAAATGTGCCAGCAGCTGTCCTTGGCAAAATTATTTGCAGCGAATTACAATGCAGACACAAGAAAACCAAGCAGGATCAACAAAACGCCAGTCACGATCCAAGCTTGAGCTTTTATCTCAGCATCTTTCTGACGCCGTGCATCCCAAGGTTCTGAACGCAGAAGAAATTCACTCAGTTTGCCCACGGCACCGGAAAAAGAAGCGGAGGTCCCCCCTACAACTAGCCCTAGCCCCCCTTCAAGCAGCAACACTAAAGGAAAAATGGAGGAAACCCTGCTCAAATCTCGAAAGAACAGAAAAAGCACGCCAAAACTCGCGACAGCAATGACCAAACAATAAACAAGACAGGTAACAGTTAGCTCCAAAGCAGACCTTAGTTTACCCATAACAAACAGACTCCTGCTTTCTCTTAATTGCGTGACAAGTTTTTGCTATGCATGAGGAAGGAAAGGAAGCAGAGAGCTAAAGTTTCCTGTAAACAACGTCTCGCTCTTTGACTGGCTGCGCGATTTTCAGGCCAATACTTTGCCCCGATTCTGCCCGCTGAATATTAGCGTGCTCGATTTGCATTGAATCAACTAGCTGTTCAAAATCAGTGGATGGTCCCTTAACGAGTATTCGGTCTCCCACTGCTAGTGGCGCTGTAAGCTCGACAATGGCAACGCTGATCTTGGAGAAAAAGTGCGTGATGTGACCAACCTGCAAAACTTTTTCTTCTATCAACTTTGTACCTCCATTCTAGTTATAGTGAGCAAGTGAATAAAAAACTTGTTCAGATTTCCCATAAGTGGAAACGGCGCATAGGAAAGCTATGGTTCATGGGTCCGCGCTATATTCCTATCATTTGAAGAAGTAAGGGAAGAAGCAGTATTGAGA
>Ga0102851_10002683_pt1 | contig 10808 bp, 9 predicted proteins | sample Mud3Dept3metaG_FD_79558 | JGI IMG/M metagenome (GOLD analysis project Ga0102851, IMG submission 79558) | Freshwater wetland microbial communities from Ohio, USA, analyzing the effect of biotic and abiotic controls - Mud 3 Core 4 Depth 3... | ecosystem: Environmental > Aquatic > Freshwater >...
CGCCGCCCCGACCTGTACGGATAAGGAGGTACCATGTTCGACCATGACACCTACATCTCGCCGCTGACCTGGCGCTACGGCTCAAAGGAGATGCGCCAGATCTGGAGCGAGCACCACAAGCGCCGCACCTGGCGCCGCATCTGGGTCGCCCTGGCCGAAGCCCAAGCCGAGCTCGGGCTGGTGACGCCGGAGCAGGCCGCCGACCTGCGCGCCCACGCCGGCCAGGTCGACGTCGACCGCGCCCTCGAGATCGAGGCTGCCATCAAGCACGACCTGATGGCCGAGATCAAAACCTTTGCCGAACAGTGCCCCATTGGCGGCGGCATCGTGCACCTGGGCGCCACCAGCGCCGACGTCGAGGACAACGCCGACGCCCTCCGCCTCCGCGAGGCCCTCGACCTGGTCCTCGACCGGCTGCGTGCCCTCCTGGCCCGCCTGGCCGAACAGATCGACGCCCGCGCCGGCCAGCCCTGCCTCGGCTACACCCACATCCAGCCCGCCGAGCCGACCACCGTCGGCTACCGGCTGGCCCAATACGGCCTGGACCTGCTGCTCGACCTGCACGAGCTCCACCGCCTGCGCGTCGGCGTCAAAGGCAAGGGCTTCAGAGGTGCCACCGGCACCTCTGCCTCCTACGCCCAGCTCCTGGCCCCCACCAACCTCCCGCCCGCCGAGCTCGAGGACAGGGTGATGGCTGCCCTCGACCTGGAGACCTTTCCCGTCGCCACCCAGGTTTACCCCCGCAAGCAGGACTGGCTGGTGCTCAACGGTCTGGCCGGCCTGGCCGGCTCCCTCTACCGCTTTGCCTTCGACCTGCGCATCCTCCAATCGCCCCTCTTTGGCGAGTGGAGCGAGCCGTTCGGCTCCGCCCAGGTCGGCTCGTCGGCCATGCCCTTCAAGCGCAACCCGGTCAACGCCGAAAACATCGACAGCCTGGCCCGTCTCCTGGCCGCCCTGCCCCGCGTCGCCTGGGACAACGCCGCCCACTCCCTCCTCGAGCGCACCCTCGACGACTCGGCCAACCGCCGCCTCATCCTGCCTGAAGCGTTCCTCATTGCCGACGAAATGCTCGACCGCAGCCTGCGCCTCGTCGACGGCCTGCAGATCGACGACCGCGCCGTGGCCCGCAACCTGGCCGTCTACGGTGCCTTTGCCGCCACCGAGCGGCTGCTCATGGAGCTCGTCCGCGCCGGCGCCGACCGCCAGGCCATGCACGAGCAGATCCGCCGGCACAGCCTGGCCGCCTGGCAGGCGGTCCAGGCCGGCCGGCCCAATCCCCTGCCCGCCCTCCTGGCCGCCGACCCGGCCATCCTGGCCTTCCTCCCGGCCGGGCAGATCGCCGCCCTTCTGGACGCCTCCGCCTACATCGGCGACTCCCCCCACCGCGCCCATCACCTGGCCTCTGTCATTCACACAGAGTTGTCATTCTGAGCGAAGCGAAGAATCTAGAAGCGAAGAATCTCGAAGCGAAGAACTCCACCCCGAGTTGTCATTCTGAGCGAAGCGAAGAATCTAGCGGCGCAACATGGCAGAATACAACGTCTACATCATGACCAATCGCTCTCGAACATTATACGCCGGTGTGACGAACGACCTGATCCGACGTGTCCATGAGCACAAGCAGAAACTCGCCGACGGGTTCACAAAGAAATACAACATCACCATACTCGCCTACTACGAGGTGACTCCCGACGTCCGGTCTGCTATCGCCAGGGAAAAACAGATCAAGGGCTGGCTGAGAAGCAAAAAGATCGCATTGATCGAGTCGATGAATCCCGAATGGAACGACCTGAGTGCAGAATGGTTTTAAGGACCCGTAGCCCCTGCGACGGCCCAAAGAGACCCTTCGCTCCGCTCAGGGTGACAAGGCTCCGCTCAGGGCGACACGGCTTCGCCCAGGGTGACACTCAATGCCCGTCATTCTGAGCGAAGCGAAGAATCTCCTCTCCATCCAGAAACCGCCCAGCCAGAGAGAGACCGTTCGCTCCGCTCAGGGCGACAACAGACCCCTACACCGGCTTCCACGCCACGATCGTCAGCCCATCCCCCGCCTGCACCGCATACTGCGCCTCGTCGACCGTGATCGTGTGCGCCGCCCCCGCCGGCATCGCATACGCCTCAAACCCGCCCGGACCCCATTCTGTCTTGCTGCCGGCCGTGACCGTCACCTTGTTCCCACCCACGCCCTCGATCGTCAACTGCTTGTTGACCTCTGGATAGTCGCCCACGATCAGCGGCAGGCCCGATCGGTAGGTCACCTCCGCCACGTACGGCGTCGTCGGCAGCTCCAACCGCGTATGGTCGTCCTCGACCGGCGTGTTCACCAGCTCTGCGTTCTCGGCCCACCAGGCCTGCCCCGGGCATTGGGTCTGCACAAAATCGCTGTGCGGTCGAGCCGGCACATTCAGCTTTTGCCGCAGCCGGCGCAGCGCAACCATCTGCTCCTCCGTCGGCGGGTGGCGGTGCAGCGCCCCCATCAGATCGACGCCCACCCCGCGCCTGTTGCCCTTGCCGGCGTGAAACGTCACGTCCACTAGATCGTTCACCTGGTACACCCGCCCTTGCGGATCGATCACATAGTGACCGCCGATCCGCGGCCATTTCCAGTACCTGATCACAAACGCGTTGGTCCGTTCGATGGCGGCAACCATCTCCTCCTGTGTCGTGCCCTTGGGATCGTTCGCCGTGTGGTGCACCACCACGAAATCATAGCCGTCGCGTTTGAGCCAGCGCGCCGTGTTCGAGCGCCAGGGCAGCACCTCTCTGAGATCGACGATCGGCAGCTCCACCGGCTGGCCAACGGCCTCGCCGCACCGGCTAAATGCCAGCTCGTCCTTGCGCTCCCCCATCCGTATCCACAGCGGCGACGGCGCCGGCATCTCCGGAACCGGCGAATCGACCAGCGCGTCCTTGCCCCACGCACCCCAATGGCCCCAGCCCCGCTCCACCCAATAGATCACCCCTGCGAGCTGCGGCTCGATCGCCTGCGCGTGTTTCGGGTTCATCCGCACAAAAAGATTCCAGTTATATTCCGTCCACATGCTCAAGTCGATCTGCGGATAGTCGTGATTCTGATCGTCCTTCAAGCTATAGCCATGCTCCGTCGCCCACAGGTAACAGCCGTTGTGGAACTGGTCCCTGATCCATCGCCACTCGTCGAACGTCACCGTGTTGGTCGCCGTCCACACCGTGTCGGGCGGATTGTTGTGCGGCCGCGGGTGACAGCCCACGTGCTGCACCGTGTCCAGCAGCCCGCGCGTCTCCAGTTCGGCCACGATCGCCGGATAGCACAGCCGGTGATCCACGTTCCCCCCCGGCGTATTGCTCGGAAACAGCGGCACGGCGCCCGGCACAACCGCACAGGCGCCCAGGCCCACCTCCCAGGCGTCCACCACCGCGCGGGCGATTTTGGCCGGATCGCGGGGAATCTTGTTGTCAGGCCACTCGTCAGCGATATTGAACTCGTTCCAGCCCATCTCGAACATCTGCACACCCACGTCCACAAACTGCTTGATCTGATCGGCGGGAATCACCCACGACGTCGGTGGCCGGCCCCACGGCTTGAACACCCAAAAGCGCATCGCCACCGTGATCCCAGAGTCGACATAAGCCCTGGCCCGGGTCACCTTTGTCGTCCCGCCAAACAGCTTGAACAGGGTGATCCCGTGATCGCGCAGCTCCTTGGCATGCGCCTTTGCCTCTGGATAGGAGAGCGTCGCCACCTCCGAGCCGGCCGTATCGTGCGCCCCGATGCCGTTGAAATGATCCGGAACCTTGACACCCTTCAGATCGATCATCGTCAGCTCCTTTCTCCTGTGGTTTTCCTAGGTCTACTTGACCCGTTCTGCCACCACATACACCCGTTCCGGGAACGGCTCCACTTCCGCTCCGGCGCAGCTCACCAACGTCACCCGCTCTGCCCCGCCCGGCGACAGAAAAGCCAGGTGCTGCGTCAGCTCGGCGAAATTCTTTGCCCGTCACTTGACCCGCTGCACCGTCGTCACCCGGTAGCGAAACGTCTTGCCCGCCTGGTTGACCACGATCACCTCGTGGCCCGCCCTCAGCCGGCCCAACGACACAAACACCCCGTTATACCCATAGCCGTAATTGTGCCCCACCAGGATCATATTCCCCTCCTGGCCGGGGTAGGCCGAGCCCTGCGAGTGGCCCACCAGATCGCTCCGGCCCGAGCGGAACAGCTTCCTGGTATCCCATGTCCAGCCGCCGGTCGCCCGGTCGATAGTGCGCGGCAGCGCAATGATCGACCGCTTGACCCCGATGGCCGGGATCCGGATCTGCACCGGCGCCGGCGGCGGCGCCGGGAGAGGCGTGGGCGTGGGCGTGGGTGTGGGTGTCGGCGGCGGAGTAGCCGTCGGCGTGGGCGACGGCGTCAGCGTCGGGGCCGGCACCGACAGCCGGGCCACGCCGCCGTCCAGCAGAAAGCGGTCCTGCCCGATCAGCCAGTTCGTCAGCACCGCGTACACCCCATACAGCACCGCGGCTGTTACCAACAGCGCCCCCAAGGCCAGCAGCACATTCCCCACCCATCGCCCGGCTCGGCGCTGCGGCTTGGCTCCGATCCTCACCTCGCCCTTCAGCTTGCCAACCTGCATGCCACCATTATACCGCATTTCCCCCAAAATCACCAACCCAATGGTCAACTCACTCTCACCCTCCCCCAGCTTTGCGCCGATCCCCTTCAGGGGACAAACCTGCGGGAGGGTCAGCAGCCTACTCCCAATGGTCAACACATGGTTATTGACAGCCTACTCCCAATGGTCAACCCCAAGGTGATTGACATTTTTGGCAATGTGTGGTAAGATTATGTCATCAGGAGGTGTAAGGAGAGCGATGGCCGTTGCCAGCCATCCGATCCCGCCGGCGTCGTCAGACACCGGCAGCGCTCCGGACTCGACGGCGCGGTTGAGCCCATCCCAGGCCGGCCGCCTCATCGGCCAGCGCCTGGAGACAGCGCTGGCCGGCCAGCCCTTGGCGCCTGCCGACGTCCAACGCCTGGCGCTGCGCCACACCTACCGGCCCGGCCAGGTCATCCTTCCCCGCCACGCCCGCGCCGATTGCCTGGGACTGGTCGTCGCCGGCCAGGTAGCCGTCCACGGCCGGACAGAGCCCGGCCGCCGGCCTGACGCTGTCCTGCGGCCGGGCGACACCTTTGGCGAGGCGATGCTCGGCAGCAGCCAACCCAACGACGCCCTGCTCCAGGCCCTCACCCCCTGTGAAGTCTGGTTCCTGCGCCGCGCCGATCTGGCGGCCGCCTTTGACCGTTCCGCGCGGCGCCGGCAAGCGCGCCGCGCCGCCGTGGCCCGCCGCATCGCCCTGCCCCTGGCTGCCGCACTGGTCCTGGCCCTGTGCCTGCTCGCCCTGGTTCTGCCGGCTGCCCGCCAGGTCCTTGCCGTCGGGCCGATGGCCGTCGGCCAGTGGTGCCAGCAGGGCGACCACGCCGGCTGCGCCCACGCCGCCTGGACCCTGGCCGCCGGCCTGTCCCCGGCCGACGCCAACCCGCGCCTGGCCCTGGGCAACCTCTACTACCGGCGGGGTAACATCGCCACCGCCGAGCAGACCTTCCAGTCGGCGCTGGCCCTGGCTCCCGACCTGCCCGAGATCCACAACAACCTGGGCGTCATCTATGCCCGCCAGGGGGCCTACGACCGCGCCGTCGCCGCCTTTCAGCGTGCCCTCGAGCTCGAGCCGGGCAATGCCGTCGCCGAGCGCAATCTGGCCTTCAGCCTCCAGGCTCTCGACCTCGACGACCAGGCCCTACTCCACTACCAGACCGCCCTGGCCCTGGGTGATCGCCTGGCCACCACCCCGGCCAACATGGCCATCGCCTATTACGAAACCGGACAGATGGCCCAGGCTGCCGATGCTGCCCGCCAGGCGCTCGCCGCCGACGAGAAGCTGGCCCCGGCCTATGCCGTGTTGGGCGCGGTAGCGTTGGACTCACACCAGCCAGAAGCCGCCCTGCTGCCGCTCAACCACGCCCTGCTGCTGGATCCTGGCTATAGCCCGGCCTATTTTTTCCTGGGCATAGCCTACAAAACCCTGAACCGGCCTGTCGAAGCCATGGCCGCCTTTGAACAGGCTCTCATCAACGCTCCGGACGAGGCGACGCGGCTCCAGATCCGCCGTCACCTGGCCGAGCTGACCGGCGAGCCATCGCCATGAGACATCGTTTTCGTTCCCGTCTCGTAGCAGCGACTCTAGTCGCTCTTGGTAGAGAAAGGAGGTGATCCTGCCATAAAGTAGGGGCAACCCGGATCGAAGGGAATGGTTGCCCCTGTCTAGACCGCCCCCGTCCTGGGGGCATTCCCGGACCTGGCCCATGGGCCAGGCCACACTACACGAGGAAGGAGGAGTATATCATGCGTTCCGTTGTGCGAATTGCTGCGTTGCTGATTGTGTTGGGGGTGTTGCTCGCAATGGCCGCTACTGCTTATGCTCAGGACGGCTGCTGCGGCAGCGACCCCTGCGTCGGCGTCAGCACGACCGGGCCTTGCCCCGATGATCTCGAAAAGTCGAAAGAGTGCTTGCAGACCACGCCGCCCTACTATGTCGTCATTAACCGCAACGTCGAGTGCACCAACCGCACCGGCACCGGCTGCGCGCCCTTTATCCTGAAACACCCCGAGGTCACCGACTGCGCCGCTTCCAGAGTCGACGTCCAGGCAGAACTGTGCAAGGACGAGCTGCTCGGCAAAGTGCCGGCCGGCCAGACCGCCGTCCTGTACGAGATGTGCTGCGGCGGCAGCGCCGGCTGGAAATTCCGCATCCGGCTCCTGGACAACGCCGGCAACTGCCCCATCGACCCCAACAATGAAGACTGGGTCGCCGGCCTACCCCCCGGCACCGGCATCAACCTGCCGGCGCCGGTCATCGTCGGCGGCCTGGCCCTGCTGGGCGTCGCCTTCCTGGGCGTGGGCATCGTCGTCCGCCGCCGGACCAGGTAACCACGACCACAGAAACCCGGTTTCCGGGCCTTCGCCGGAAACCGGGTTTCTTCCATCCCATCACTGCCCCAACCGCGAATACAACACCCCCAGCAGCGTCCCATCGTCCGCGCTCAGCTCCCAAAACATCACTCCGCCCAGCCCCTGCTCCGCCACATAATCGGCCTTGACCTCCAGCGACTCGGCGTCGTCGTAGCCGATGAACACCCCTTTGGCCGCGTTATACAACCACGGCCCCTTCGCCTCCTCCTGCCAATAGCGCACATAGCCGTTCCTGTCCACGTAATTCTTGGCCAGGTCCTTGTAATCGAATGTCCCCTGCTCCCACGTCCCCTTGGGCAGACCCTTCACCGGCTGATACAGCCCGTGGTCCACGTCGGGAACCCCGGCCCAGCCGCGCCCGTAAAACGGCACCCCCAGCACGATCTTGTCCGCCGGCACCCCGGCCTCCAGATACGCCTGCACCGCCGCGTCCCCGTTCAGGTCCGCCGGCTCTGGGTCGTCCGCCGCCCCATACAGCGCTGCGTGCAGGTTCGTCGTCTTGTCCCAGCTACCGTGGAAATCGTAGGCCATCAGGTTCAGCCAGTCCAGCGTCTGGCTCATCTCCTTCAGCTCGATATTGGCATACGTGCTGGAGACGGCCGGCGCGGCGATCGTCAGCAGATACTGCCGCCCAGTCTGCGCCGACAGCGCGTCGAGCTGGCGGCGAAACTCTTCCATCAGCAGCGTAAAGTTATGCTTGTCCTCCGGCCGGGCCGCGTTCCTGGCCAGCCCGCCGCTGACCGGAAACTCCCAGTCGATGTCGATCCCGTCGAAAATCCCCTCGTACCGCTTGCCCAGGAACCGCTCGATGCACGAAGCCACGAAATGCCGCCGCGATTCCTCCGTAAGCGCCACGTTCGAAAACTCCCCCGACCAGGTCCAACCGCCCACCGAGATCAGCGCTTTCAGGTGTGGATGCTTTTCCTTGAGCTCCCCCAGGTAGCGGAAATTGGCGTCGTCCGACCACTTGTCGCCCAGGATACACTCTCCCGTCGCCCCATCCACATTGGCAAACGCATAGTTGACGTGCGTCAGCTTGTCAGCCGGAATGTCGGCCACCTGAAAGTCGCGCTGATAAATGCTCCACGACGTATAATACCCAACGATCCGCCTGGCCGCCTGTGGCGTGGGTGATGGGATCGGGGGAGGCGTGGCTGCGGCCACGACCCCCTGTCCCACGGTGGGTGATGGCTGTGCCGAGGGCGGCTCAACACTACCTGACGAGCACGCCGCCAGCACCCCTACTATTCCCAAGGTCAAAACCAACGGCAGACCCACCGGCGACAACGCCCTGCCATGCATGATGGCCTCCTTCCCCTTGCCTGAGCTGCAGAACAGCTTGGACCACGATAGGCTCGAAAGAACGCGAAAGGCGCGAAAGGGCTTTCGTGTCCTTCGCGCCTTTTCGTGTCCTTCGTGATCCAAACTGCGCTCTATCCTTTCGTCCCCGTCAGCACGATACTCTCCACAAAGTGGCGCTGCACCGCCAGGAACACCACCACCAGCGGCACCACCGCCACCAGCGACGTAGCCATGATCAGCGTCCACGGCTGCTGCGTTTGCTGCGGGTTGAACAGGTTCAGAATCGCCATCGGCAGCGTGTGCATATCCCTGCTCTGCAAATAGATCAGCGGCAGTTGCAGCGCATTCCACTGCCCCACGAACAGGAACAGCCCCACCGTTGCCAGCGCCGGCTTGGTATTGGGCAGCACAATGTGCCGGAAGATCTGCCAATAGCTGGCCCCATCCACCAGCGCCGCCTCGTCCAGCTCCCTGGGGATCGACAGCATGAACTGCCGCAGCAAAAAGACCATCGCCGCCCCGCCGGCGAAATAACCGGGGATCGTCACCGGGTTAAAGGTGTCCACCCAGCCCAGCTTGTTGAACAGCACATACTGCGGCACCAGCGTCGCCTGGAACGGCAGCATCAGCGTCCCCAGCATCATGAAAAAGATCAGGTTCCGCCCAGGCCAATCCAGCCGGCTGAAAGCAAAGGCCACGATCGTCACCGACACCAGCGTGCCCCCCACCCCCAGCACCGCCACAAAGATCGAATTGGCGATGTAGGTCCGCCAGTCGGGGTCCGACAGGAGCTCCCCATAGGCGTCGAGCTGCGGCTGGGCCGGCAGCCACACCGGCTTGGGCGCGTTCGCCTCCTTGTCGGTCTTGAGTGACGTCGACACCATCCAGAACAGCGGAAAGACCAACACCACGCTCAGGCTGCACGCCAGCACATACAGGATCGCCTGCCTGGCCGTGTCCTTGATCCGCTTCTCCCGGCTTGGCCGGTATTGGGCGATAGCCGTCATCTCCCCCTCACCCTAACCCTCTCCCCCGAAGGAGAGGGGACTCATTCGCCCTGGTAATAGACCCACTTGCCCTGGCTCCTGAACTGGATCACCGTCAAAATCACAATGATCGCCAGCAGCACCCACGACATGGCCGCCCCATAGCCCACCTTGTTAAAGCGGAAGGTCGACCGCCACAGGTAATAGGCCACCGAATAGAGCGCCTGGTTCTGCCCGCCGTCCCTGACCAGCGACACCGATGCCTCAAAGATCTGTAGCGTGGCGATCATGCCGATGATCAGGTTGTAAAAGGTCGCCGGCGCGATCATCGGCCAGGTGATGTGCCGGAACCGCTGCCAGGCGTTCGCCCCGTCCACCTTGGCTGCCTCGTAAAAGGTCTGCGGCACCCCCGACAGCGCCGCCAGGTAGATGACCATCATCGCCCCGGCGCTCCACATCAGGATCATCACCACCGAAGGCTTGTTCCACAGGAAGGCCAGCCCATCGGCGCCCAGCCACAGCGGCAGCCGCTCCGGCCCGGGAAAGCCCATCGCCACGATCTTTTCCAGAATCTTGGTGTTTCCCGTCTGCAGCGCCATAAAGGCCGCGCTGGTCAGCTCGGTGACAAAGATGAACGCCCCAACCAGGTAGTGGAGCGGCCCCTTGTTCAGCGCCCCCAGGATCGAGTTGATCACCCCGTTGTTGGCGTTGAGCATCAACCGCCAGGTGAACAGCACCGCCGTGCTGGTCGCCAGCAGCACCGGCAGGTAGTAGACCAGCCGGAACACGTTCCGCGCCCGGATCCGTTGGTTCAGCAGCATCGCCATGCCCAGCCCGGCGGCCATCTGCAGCGGCACGCCGATCACCGTCAGGTAAAACGAGTTGAACAGCGCCGTGATAAAGTTCCGGTCCTTGAACAGATCGACATAATTCTTCAGCCCGATCAGCTCTGCCGGCTCGCCGATGCGCAGGTTGGTAAAGCTCCAGTACAGCGACAGCAGGGTCGGGCCGAGCACAAAGATCACAAAGCCGGTGATCCACGGCGAGGCGAACAGGTAGCCGGTGAAGGTCTTGTACTGGTACAGCCGGTTCTTGCCCCGCAGCCGGGCGATCAGCCGTGCCAGCCCGGCCATGCACAGCCCTGACACGATCATGAACGCCAGCGTAAGCGCCGACCAGGCCAGTGTATAGGCCATCCGGTTCGACTTGAGCGGGTCGAGCAGGCTGTTCACCGGCCCGAACAGCTTTTCCAGAAACTCCAGAAGCGGCTGCGCTACGTCCACTCTCCCTCTCCCTGCCCCCTCTGTCATTCTGAGCGAAGCGAAGAATCTCTCCGCCCGCCCGCAACCCATCCCCCACCAGGGCAGGTGGAAGGGCGCCGGCCCTTCCACCTGCCTTTTAGATTATCTTACGGCAGCCGCCCGGCGTCTACCAGCACCTGGGTGTACTTTTCCTGGATGTTGGCCATCGTCGTGTCGATGTCTTGCAGGTCGGCAAAGAAGGCGTCCATCTC
>Ga0102851_10002684_pt1 | contig 10805 bp, 10 predicted proteins | sample Mud3Dept3metaG_FD_79558 | JGI IMG/M metagenome (GOLD analysis project Ga0102851, IMG submission 79558) | Freshwater wetland microbial communities from Ohio, USA, analyzing the effect of biotic and abiotic controls - Mud 3 Core 4 Depth 3... | ecosystem: Environmental > Aquatic > Freshwater >...
ATTCCGCCATTCAGGCTGATGGCTTCAAGACCCTGAACGAGGGACAGGCTGTCGAGTTCGACGTGGTCAAGGGCCCCAAGGGCCTGCAGGCCGCGAACGTGACTCGCGCCGCCTAACTGGTCACACGTCGCATCAGCCAGAACGAAAAGGCCCCCGGGACAACCCGGGGGCCTTTTGTTTCGCGGAGGGCGCCACCTCAGGTCTTCTCGGAGAGCTTCTTGCCGCACGCCGGGCAAAACGCGCCTTCTGCCGACAGCTCACGACCGCATTGTGGGCAGATCTTCGGCGACTCCCCATCCACCCCGCCCTTGGACTCCGTTTCGTCCGGCTCGCGCTTCTCCGAGGCTTCCTTGAAGCCTTTGATCGCCTTCCCGAGAGAGCTCCCGAGCTCCGGCAGGCGACTCGCCCCGAAGATCAGCACGGCGATGATGAGAATGACGATGAGCTCCGGCATGCCCAGCCCAAACATCGCGTCTCCTTTCATGGCCCGGTGACCGGCTTGGTCGCGTGCACGGTCGCCAGGTTGTGTCAGCGCGCTCCGCGAAATTCGACCTGCTAGATCACAGGAGCCGCTGCCCGCCGTCTACGGTCAGGACTTCGCCGGTGACAAAATCGCTCTCGACCAGGTACACGGCCGCACGGGCAATATCCTCGGGCGCCCCCAGTCGGCGCAAGGGCACGCGCTCCACGGCGCGCGCCTGCTCGTCGGGGGCGCTACCGTCCGGCAGCAGGACAGTCCCGGGGCAGATCGCATTGACCTGGACCGCCGGCGCCAAGGCCTTGGCCAATCCCGTCGTCAGGGCAAGCAGACCCGCCTTCGAGACCGAGTAGGGAATAAAATCCGCCCAGACTTTGGTGCCGGCGATGTCTGCCACGTTGACGATCTTGCCGTAGCCCTGCTTGCACATGATCTCGCCTGCCTGCCGGCACAGGAGAAACGGCGCTTTGAGGTTCACGGCGAGAAACCGATCCCAGTCCGCCTCCGTCAGCGTCGGGAAGGGGGTCCGATAGAAGATAGCCGCGCTGTTCACGAGGATATCGACGCGGCCGAAGGCTCGCAAGGCGCTGTCCACCATCGTGCCGACCTCCGCCGGCACTGAAAGGTCCGCTCGGACCGCCGCCGGCTTTCCGCCCAGCTTCTTTGCGAGAGCCAGGACCTCCTGCGCCTCCCGATCGGATGTGCGGTAATGGACCACCAGTTCGGCACCGCGCTCGGCCAGCGCAAGCGCAATGCTGCGCCCCACGCGCTTCGCCGCTCCCGTCACCAGGGCCACCTTGCCTTCGATGTCCACAGCCACTCCAAAAGGGACCGCAGATTATGTGCGGATTGGATTGATCCGCAGATTACGCAGATTGCGCGGATTTCTGCCGGATAAGCACGGGGCGGTGCGTGTTCATGCGACGGATCATATGTTCGTCGCGCGACGGTCCGCGACGGGACGCGGCCGCGACCGGTCCAGTGCCCGCCGAATGACTTGACAGGCTATCGCCTTGAGGACACCCGGCAACGCCGTCGAGGACGAGGAAGGGTCCGGTAGCCAAGAGTTCCTGGCCGTCACGTCCCCTGCACCTTCCACGGTGATGTCATCGAGGCGTCTTCCCTGCAGGAAACGCTCGGCGTCCGGCACGCGGGAGGGCTGTGCGGAATCCAGCCTGACGGCCAGCCGCGCACCGCAACAGGTCTCCAGATCGTCCTGCATGACCAGGAAGGAGGCCACACCGACACTGCCTTCCGGCGGTCCTCCGAAGCCCGCGCGGACGTAGGCGCCCCCCGAGCGCGGCGACGGGGCCGGAACGCGCACGTCAACGATGAACTCGCCGTGCTGGAGCGTCCTCCCCTTCGGTCGGGCGCACAACGCTTCCACCGACATCTCCGACCAGCCGTGGGGTCCGAAGATCGCCACGGACGCCCCCAGGCAAATCAGCGGTAGCGCCAGATCCGCGCCGGCTGCCTGATTGCTCAGACACTCGCCGAGCGTCCCCGCGGCGACCGACTCGTCGAGGCCGGCCGGGTGCCCGCCGTCGACCAGGATGGCGTACGCGTGTTGCACGGGCGGGAAACGCAGGGGGTCCGCCAGGGACACGGCCGCCCCGATGAGCAGACCGTTCCGCTCGTCGAATTCCACACGGTTCATTTCGGGCACCCGCCCCATGTCCACGACGATCGACGTCGGTCCGGCCGGGCCGCCTGCCTGTGCGAGGAATCTGGTTCCCGTGACCACGGGAGAGGCCGGCCCGTCCGCCGCCAGGAGCAGCGCGGCAACCTCGTCCAACGATTCGGGCATGTAGGTGTCGGCGTCGGTCATCAGAATCCACGCCGCGCGCCGCAACGCGCGCCGGAAACAAGCGACCAGCAGGCCGCTAGAATTGTTCATACCATGTTTCCATGAAGAGCGCCAGGAGCGCGGCCCTCTCCCGCAGACTGGAAACCTCGAGGTACTCATCGGGGCTGTGCATTTTGCTCCCCACCGCGCCCAAGCCGTCCAGGGTGGGGATCATCTGCGCGGTCCGATTGCCGTCCGAGCCTCCCCCGGTGGTCACGCCCGCGAAGGTCAGTCCGAGGCCGGACGCCGCGTCATTCAAGACGGCTAACATGCGCCGCGTCCCACCATTGGTCGGCCAGGGCGGCATGGAGATTTCGCCGCTGAGGGTACCGGTCGAACCCGGGACCGTGGAGCGCTCGGCGATGTCCTGGAAGGCCCGCGTCACGCGATCGGCTTCCTCCGGAGTCCAGACGCGCAGGTCGATGTCGGCGCACGCGTAATCGGGGACCACGTTGGACCGTTCGCCGCCCCGGACGACCCCGACGTTCACCGTGGTGCCTCGGTCAGGATCGGTGAGCGCCTGGATGGCGCACACCTTGCTGGCCAGTTCCCAGATGGCGTTGACGCCCAGCTCCGGCTGGGAGCCGGCGTGCGCTTGACGGCCGAACACCTCCATTCGGAAGTGGCCCACGCCCTTGCGCCCGATCACGCACTCGCCGTTGGGCCGGGCCGGCTCCAGCACGATGGCGGCCTGGTGGCGTTCGGCGAGGTCCACGAACGCCTGGCGGGAGGTGGGAGAGCCGACCTCCTCGTCAGAATTGATCAGGATCGAACAGCCAAGCTTCCGGACCACCCGCGAATCGGTGGCCGCCAGGGCTCGGAGCGCAAAGACGAGGACGCTCAAACCGCCCTTCATGTCCACCACGCCTGGACCGGTGGCCCGGCCGGCCTCGATCCGAAACGGTCGGGCAGCCGCCGTGCCGGCGGGGAACACGGTGTCCATGTGGCCGATGCAGAGGAGCGACTTCCCGGCGTCTGTTCCCGGGCGCGACGCCAGGATGTGGTCGCCGAATTCCGCTTGCGGGATGCGTTTCACCGAGAAACCCAGGTCGGCGTAGGCTTCGGCCAGCATGTCCCCCACGCGATTCACCGCCGCCCGGTCGTAGGTCCCACTGTCCTGGTTGACCAGCCTCTCGAGGAACGCGATGGACTCCGCTTCGTGCTGACCGAGCCATCCCAGAATCGCCTCAGTGCGTGATGTCATGGTCTCCTCGCGCGCGATCGAGGTTCATGGTAGTCCCGAGAGCGGGTGCCCGGCGCGAAGACCCGCTTCCGCCTGCCGATCCGTTGCTGCTATTCAGCACCGGTCTCGTCGAGCGGGTGCGCCGCGTGGCTCGCGCCGGGTCGCGTCGGAGACAGGTTGGGAACCAGCAGGCTGACCAGGACCCCGCAGGCCACCGCGGCCAAGCCGAACCAGAAGGCCGCCTGGATTCCTTCCGCCAGATGGCCTCGCAGCGCGGCCGGCACTGCCTGGAAGGTCCCCGCGCCCTCCCCGAGCCCGAGCGGCCCCGCCCCGACCCGCTGGAGATGGAGATTCAGGATCGTCCCCATACCGGCCACGCCGATGGTCGCGCCGATATTCCGAAAGAAAAACGGCAGGCTCGAGACCACGCCGACCTTTTCCCGCGGGGCCGTGCTCTGCGTCGCCACGACCGTGGTGACCGTGGTCACACCCATCCCCAATCCGAGAATCATACCGCTCAGTGCGGCGTGGCGAAGCGACGACGACGGCCCGAGGCGAGTGAACAGAAAATAGCCGGTCGTGAGCCCCAGCATCCCCGCCACCACCAACGCGCGATAACCGACGCGGTTCACCAGGCGCCCGCCGATCGTGCTCCCCGCTACCCAGCACAGGCTGATGGGCGTGAGGACGCCGCCCGCCTGGACCGCCGTGGCGCCCAGCACTGCCTGGACGTAGAGCGGAATGAACGAGATGGCGCCGAACATGGCCAGGCCCGACAGGAACAGGCAGGCGTTGGTGGTACCGAACGTCCGGTTGGCGAACAGCTCCAGGGGCAGGATGGGAACCTGGACGCGCCGCTCGATCCCGAGGAAAATCAGACCGCAGAGGAGCGAGAGCCCCACACCGAGGATGGCGTGGGTCTTGGCGACTCCGCCCACCTTGCCGAACTCCAGTAGGCTCAGCATCAAGAGGATGATACCCACGACGAGGCAGGCGGCCCCGGCGTAATCGATCGACCGGCGCGCCCCCTCCCCCGGCGTGCCCTTCAGGCCCGCCAGCAGCATGTAGTTGGCGGCGAACCCGATCGGCACATTGACAAAGAAGGTCCAGCGCCAGCCCAGGTGCTGGACGATGAGCCCGCCGATGAGCGGACCGATCAACGCCGAGATGCCCCACACCGCCGCCAGGTACCCCTGCATGCGGCCCCGATCACGGGCTGGGAAGATCTCGCCGAACACGGCCTGGGCCAGCGCAAAGCTGCCGCCCGCGCCGATCCCCTGGAGCGCCCGGGCGGCGATCAGAAATACCATGGCGTGCGCCAGGCCGCAGAGCGCCGACCCCGCCGTGAAGACCCAGACGCTGACCACGAACATGTTCCGGCGCCCGAACCGATCCGAAAGGCTGCCGAAGATGGGCAAAGCCACCGTGGAGGTCAGGAGATAAGCGGAAAAGGTCCAGCTGAAGAGATCGAGTCCGCCGAGGCTGGCGACGACGGTGGGCATGGCGGTCCCGATGACGGTCGAGTCCAGCGCCGCCAGAAACATCGCCAGGTCCACCGCGATGACGATGAGCCACTTCGTCCGGTCCATCTAGGGACGGGAGCCGGCGGAGCCGATCGGGCCCTGCGCAAAGAACGGCCGGAACTTCTCTTCCAATTCGACGAGCTTGGCCTTGTAGTACTCCACGTTCTCGTCCGGATTCTGCGGATCCCACTGGCTGGCCAGCTTGGCGGCCTCGTGCACCTTGACGCGCTTCGAGGTCCCGGCCACGTAATAGGAGACTTGATCGCCCGGCTGGTGCGCGCGCTCCGACCGGAGCGCGAGTTCATAGGCCGCCGCCGGGTTGCGCCGGCTGCCCTTGATCTTCTCGCGGTACGTATCCAAAGAGTCTTGCAGCGTCTCCGTCTTCATGAACTTCCGGACGTCGAGCGCGTGCCGCTCGAACGCTTCGGCGTATCGCCGGGTGAGTTCCCGGATCTTGTGCGGCTCGCCCTTGAGGAGATGGAGAAACATCTCTTCCATCCACTCGCGCTGAAACAGCTCCAGTCCCCGCGACCGGAGCCCCGAACCCGTGATGGTCAGTCGGCCGGCGTCATCGAGAAGGGCATAGTTCTTCATCTTGTAACTGAACATGGCCTGGTAGCGGCCGTCCAGCTCCAGCGCAATCCCTTCCGGCAGGATGGCGGTGAGGTCCGCCAGCAACCGGTCCTCATCCTGAGGCGAGCGGACATCCTCCGGCGCCACGAAATAGAGGCCGTCCGTGTCCACCTCGATCACCGTGGCCCCGCGTGCGCGAAGCCACGCCATGACCGCCTGGATCAGTTCCCGTCCCTTGGCCGTCACCTGGTTGGCAGCCGCGTAGTCGTTGAAGCGACCCAGGGGGAATCCGAGATAGCCGTAGAAGGAGTTGATCAGGATCTTGAACGTGGTCTGGAGGGCCTCGTAGTACGCGCGGGCTTCCGCCGTGTCCGCGGAGCGCGCCACGCGTTTCGCCTCCACCCGAAAACCGCGAAGGTCGCGCAGGAGCGCCGGGAAGACCCCCAGGCTGTCCCGCCGCGGAAAGTAGCCGAAGGTCAGCATGACCGATGGATAGAGTGACGTCACGTCGCAGTGCAGGACCCGGCGGGCAACGCCCTGGAAGGCGATCTCGGTGTGTCCCCCGAGGACATCCCGGGGCGGCTCGGGGGCGGGAATGGCTCGCCCTTGCCGGAGGTACTCGCGCATGAGCAGGGCGTCGATCTTGGTGGCGTTGCCGCGGAGTGCCACGTTCTGGTAGGAGAGCGGGATGATCTGGGCCTGGACGAAGTAGCTCTGGCTGAGGATGGCGCTGAGCGCCCGAACCTCCCGCACGTCGTCCATGGCGTAGCGGAACAGCGTGTCCGGGTCGGTGTCGAAATAGGTGGAGGCTTTCTCGGGGGGGATGTAGGTGCGATCGGCCGCCGCCAACCCGAAGTGCCGGGCGATCTCCTTCAGCCCGTACCCTTCCAGCTCGCGCGCGGTGACGTCGTAGTGCTGGGCCAAAATCCAGGTGTCGATGATATGGCGCCCGACGATCTCGTACTTCCGGTAGGCGATCGCCCGCTCCGCGACCTGCATCCGCGAGGCGTGCCCCTGCAGCGGCTCTCCGGCCCGGCCGAGCTTCAGTGGCACCTTGTGGCGCCGGGCGCGCGCCTCGATATACTCCAGGTCGAAGCGAAAGAGGTTGTGGCCCTCGATGACGTCCGGGTCCCGCTCCCGGACGATCCGGACCAACTCCCGCAGCATCTCCGGCTCGCTCAGCACCTTTCCGGAGATCAAATGCTCCCACCCGGTGCTGTCGCAGAGGGCGATCGCCGTGATCCGGTCGTCGGGGCGCGCGGCACTGGGAAACTCGTAGCCGGCAGTGCAATACGTCTCGATATCCAGCTGCATCCGGCGTAGCTCCGTGAAGGCGAGCTCCAGAAAGTGGGTCTGGCCGGTGCGCATGAGGTATTGCTGGGCCGGGTCGGTCAGAAAGAGAAACGGCGCGTCAGGGGCCGTTTGCGCCTTGCCCGTCGCCTTCTGCACGTGCGCCCGGGTCTTCAGCGCGTCGCCCCAGGAATGGAAGAGCACCAGAGACCGGTACAGCCCTTCGCCCTCGAGCGGCTCGACATCGTAGCCGCCTCCCCAGCCGGCAAGGAGATCCGTGCTGGCCAGGAGCAGCCAGGGGCGAAACTCTCGGACGTGCGTAGTCGTTCCGCCGTCCGCGGCGCGCGCGTAGACGCGGACATGGGCTTCCGCTATCGGCTCGAACGCCAGCAAGCGTGGAGTGGCGTCGTGACCGAAGAGAACCGCGTTCTGATGAAAGACGGGGGCGCTCGGGGTCATGAACCGACGATGCCTTGCGCGGAGACCAGCCGTGGATGCCCGTGGTGCCGCATGCAGTTCAGCCTCAGGTTTCCGGCGGGGAATCGAAGATTGGGGCGGCGTCCAGGATCTCTCGAGCGCGGACGAGATCCCCCTGGCGCACCAGGATCCGACGACGCGCGAGCGGTCCGATCGTGTATGTCGCGTCGACCGCGTATTGATTCTCGGCCTTCAGGATGCACGGTATGTCGTGCCCGCGAAGCAGCGAACACACGATCTCCGCCTCGACCGGATTCCACACCTCGGCGGCGGGGACGACGGCCTCGTCCGCGAACGCCCCGGCGTCATCGTCTGGCGGCGAGGCAATCAGCGCCACACCGCACAGGGGACAGCGCCCAATCTCCGCAAGGAATTCGGCGCCGCACATCCAACAGAACATAGACGCCCCCCATCTCACGGAGAGACGGCGGACTTGTTGCTCGGCGCCTGGCCCAAACCGGCCCGCAGCAATAGAGCAAATTGGCGTTGCGACCCGAGGCTCCCGTCTCGTTCGTCCCGCGCCAAGGCGTCGTCTAGCAGCCGCCGCGCTTGGTCCCGCCCTCCCCGCCGGAGATGGTACGTCGCTTGACTCAGACGGCTCGGACCGGGGTAGGACCCCATCAACCCCTGGTAGATGGCCAACTCCTCGTCCGGTTGGCCGTTGCGTCCGTACGCCAGCCCGAGCCGGAGGGAGTGCGTGAGGTACAGCCGAGTGCCCGGCGGCGCGGCATCCCGCAGCGACCGAAACCCCCGGATCGCATCGTCGAGGTCGCCCTTTTCCTCGGCCAGCCAAGCCTGGTAGAATGCCCGTCCGGCGGGTTCGGCTTCCTGGGTGATCCGCCACTCCAGGGCCCGGATGTTCGCCTCGCGATTCCGCCGCTCGTGGAGGAAAACACCGGCGAAGTTGTTGGGCCACGTGGAATGGATCGTGGCGGCGATTCCAATCAGCCCCACACCGAGTCCGAGGCAGACAATCACCATTTGCCGCTTGGTCTTCGCCGTCACGGGCGCCCCTCCCGTCGCCGCCAGAGAGTCGATCAGGCACCAACTATACCATGCGACCCGAAGGCGTTCGAGGGAAAACCCCGCGCGCCGCAAGCCGTTCGGCGCGTTCAAGGCCTCCGCAGCGACGATTGCAGGAGACGACTCCCATGACACCTCGATCTTCTCGACAGGACGGTTTGTCGCCGCGCGGCCGCGGCGGCGATATCGTGCTGCCTCACATCGAGCGGTACCTGGAGGGGTTGGAGACCACTCGAGACGAGGTGCTGCTCGATATGGAGCGGCTGGCAGCCGAGCGGGACTTCCCGATTGTCGGGCCGCTGGTCGGACGAATGATCTCTCTACTGGCGCAGAGTATCGGAGCGAGGCGGATTCTGGAGCTCGGTTCGGGATTCGGATATTCCGGCTACTGGTTCGCGCGCGCGTTGCCGGCCGATGGGGAGTTGATCCTCACCGAAAAGGATCCCGCGAACAGCGCTCGATCTCAGGAGTATTTCCGGCGGGGCGGGGTCGGCGGCCGCGTCCAGTTCCTCGTCGGAGACGCGCTCGAGGCGCTCGACCGACTGCCGGGCGACTTCGACATCATCTTCAACGACGTGGACAAGACGCAGTACCCGGCCGCTTTCCACAAGGCAATCCCCCGCGTCCGCACGGGGGGCTTCTTCATGAGCGACAACATGCTGTGGGGTGGCCGCGTCGCGGCCGACGCGGCCCACCCCACAACGCGGGGAGTCCTGGAGCTTACGCGTCTGCTCTTCGAGGCGCCGAACCTCTACACGATCCTGCTGCCGGTTCGCGACGGAGTGTCGGTCAGCCTGAAGCTCCGTTGACCAGTCGGCCCGCCGCCCTATTGCGGCGGCGGCGGGGGCGGGGGCGCATCGGCCGGTGGAGGCGTGTAGCCCGGCGGGGGCGGAGGGGGCGGGGGTACCCGGCGCGTCTGCGGAGCGCGCTGCTGTATCGCGCCAGGGACCTGGTTTCCCTTCGCGTACATGCATTGCTGGAAGGCGATGTCGTACCGGCGCTGGGCTTCCCAACCATACGCCAGATCAGCATTCGAGCCGCTGACGCCCCCGAGCAGGAGTCCGGATCCGGCACCGATGGCGGCTCCGGCGCCCGCGTTGCCCGCGACCGCGCCAAAGGCCGCACCCAGGCCTGCTCCCACCAGCGTGCCGATACCGGCACCGATGGCGGCATTCTGGGTGATCGGGGTTCCCGGCTGGGCCCCGAACTGCTGCGCGGCCCACTGCCGGCAGGCCGCATCCTCGGCCTGAAATTGTTCAAACGGTTTGCCCGGAGCGGGTAGGACCATCACGCTCGGTCCGGTCGGAACGGTGGCACACCCGCCCACCAACAACACCCCCACGCCGATCAACGCGAAGAAAGACATCGTCTTGCCCATGACGTCACCCGTCCTCCACTCGTTCTATCATACGTCGGGACCGGCCACACCGTTTCGCGCCCACTGATGGGGAGGGCAATTCTCATGGGGATCCCCTCGCGCGCGCGTCCGGAATTCCGGCCGCCCCGCCGGGGGTCGTGCACGTGCATCGCCTTTGATCTGGCTAGGGGTGCAGGACGGCCCGCTCGTCTCGGTACGTGAGCACTACCCCATCAGGGTTAATGGCCTCGACGAGAAAGAGCCCATCGACGAGTTGGCCCTTGACGTAGCGCCGGCCGTTGATGACAACCATGCGGTCCATTTCAACGTCCGTATACACGAAAACGTCGAGCGTCATTTTGGAAAGTGCTTCCCGAAGGGTCGGTTGTGCCGGGGGCGCGGGTGGCGGCGCCACCGGGATCACCACGGAAGGGCGCCGGTTCGCCTCCAGAGGTGGCTGCGCTTCGGGGCGTGGGGTCGCTGGGGCCGGAGGCGCGACGGGCGGTGGCGCGGGGATCACCAAAGAAGGAGTCCGGCTCGCCTCTACGCTTGGCTGCGCTTCGGGGCGCCGTGATGGTAAAACAGGTGCGTCCAGCTCGACGGGCCGCGTTTCCCTTATCTCAGGCTGGATCGGCGCAGTTGGCGGCTGTGGCAACGGCTTGGGCGCAGGCTGGTTTGGACGTTGACGGACCGTGCGGTCACGGTCCGCTTGCCGCCGATCTCCCGGCCGCGGCGCGACACTTGGCCATGGGGGGACGGACTCCGGCAAGACAGTCGGGGGCAGGTTCGCCACCGCCCCCGAGGCCGGTCCGCGCTCCCGATCGGTCGGCCTTGCAGGGGGGTTGACGGCCGCGCTCGGCCGGGGCTGGACCGTTGACACGGGCGCTTCCGCGGACGGCTGTAGCCACCACACCAGCGCGGCGCCGCCCAAGAGCGCACCAGCGACGGCCCACACGGCCACCCGCCGACCTGTCGCGTAGACGGGGATATGGACCGTCGTGAAGGTCGGAACTTTACTGAGGTTCCGCTCCCGGTCGGCCTTTTTCAATGCGTCC
>Ga0102851_10002685_pt1 | contig 10804 bp, 11 predicted proteins | sample Mud3Dept3metaG_FD_79558 | JGI IMG/M metagenome (GOLD analysis project Ga0102851, IMG submission 79558) | Freshwater wetland microbial communities from Ohio, USA, analyzing the effect of biotic and abiotic controls - Mud 3 Core 4 Depth 3... | ecosystem: Environmental > Aquatic > Freshwater >...
ATCGATCCAGTAGGCCACCCGCTCCACGAGCGGGATGATGAAGAACGGCCCCGGACCCTGCAGTCCCCGGAAGTTCCCCAGCCTGAGAACGACCGCCCTCTCCCACTGGTCGGCGATCTTGAATGCGGCGGCGATGAGGAGCCCGATGGCTCCCATGATCACGGCCACCCAGAGGAATGAGAGGTTCCCCGTTGCCGTAACGAGCGAGTACGCCATCCACACGCCGAAGAGGAATATGAGGGTGAAGATCAGGATCTGCAACGGTGTTCGTTCTGGCATGGACTAGCCTTCCTGTGCAGAGGTGATAGAGTTTTGCCTCCCGGCGGGAAGGTGGCCCCCTTCAGAGGGAGCCAGTCCCCCGCCTGCGGAACCAGAGGGCTTTTCCCTCCTCCGGCCCACATAGGGAGTGAGACCTGCCATGGAATCCCTGACCGTCTCCCTGGGATTCGGCGAGTTCCCGCCGGATCACACCTGTGATGGCGGTAACCGCTCTCCTCCCCTCCATATCAGGGGCCTTACGCCGCAGACGGTATCCGTGGCCCTCTACGTGACCAATCCATTCGAGTCCGGCTGCTCCTTCTGCCCCTGGCTGATCTGGGACCTGCCGCCGCTCCCGGTGATCCCTCCCGGGATACCTGCCGAACCGGTGGTCACCGCCCCGGTCTCCGCAGTCCAGGGTGAGAATGACTACGGCAGAATCGGCTACACCGGTCCCTGCCCGCCACCGGGTGCCACCCACCGGTACCAGTTCCGGGTGTACGGCCTGGACACCCGCCTGGAGATCCCCCCGGGATCCCACGTCCACACCATGGTGAATGCCATGCGGGGCCATGTCATCCAGTTCGGGACCACCCTCGCCATGTACCGCCGCTAGCGGACCCCGGATCAGGGTTCAGGCTGCTGCTGGGTGATGCAGTGGAGGGCACCCAGGCCGGAGACCAAGGCCCGGCAGTCGATCCCGACCACGTTCCGGCCCGGGAACGCGTCCCTGAGGACCTTCAGCGCACGGGCATCGTGGGGGTCACCGAAGACCGGGACGAGCACCGTCCGGTTCCCGATATAGAAGTTGGCGTACGAGGCAGGGAGCCGGGCCCCGTCTTCCACTGGCCCGGGCATTGGCAGGGGGACGATGGTGAATGGCCGATCGTCCTGGTCCCTTGCCTCCCGCAGGATCCTGAGATTCTCCCGGAGGGCCGGAGCGTTCACATTGTCCGGGTCATCCTCCACCGCGCAGACGATGGTGGAGGGGCCGGTGAACCGGGCAATGTCATCGATGTGGCCGTCGGTATCGTCCCCCGCGATACCTTCCTTCAGCCACACGACGGTGGTGATCCCCAGGTACTCCTGCAGGTAGGCCCCGATCTCCTCCCTTGACAGTGAAGGATTCCGGTTCGGGTGAAGCAGGCACTGTTCGGTGACGAGGACCGTCCCTGCCCCGTTCACCTCGATGGAACCGCCCTCCAGCACGATCCCCGGAAAAAACACCTTCATTCCGGCCGCACGGCAGACCTGCTCCGGGATTACAGTATCCCCTGCCAGCTCGGGGTACTTGCCGCCCCAGGCATTGAACCGCCAGTGGACCATGCCTGGGAGCGGATCCTCCGGCCTTACCACGAACGTGGGGCCGTAGTCCCGGAACCAGACATCGGCGTAGTCCAGCCGGTGGACGTGGATCCGCGTGAGATCGATCCCTGCAGACCCCAGCAGGGTCCGGACTCGATTTTCGAGGGAACGGTCCGGGGGGACCAGGAGCTCCACCCGTTCGTCCCGGTGGAGGGCGGCAATCACCGCCGTGTAGGAACGTTCCACCGCGGGGAGATCGGTGAACGTATCGTTGTCCCGGGGCCATGCAAGCCATGTGGCGGCATGGGGCTCCCACTCGGCCGGCATGCGATACCCCAGGCGCAGGGGAGTCCCTGGCCTGACCAGCAGCGGGGCGGCACCACCCATTCCCTCTTCAGTGAGGGAGGGATAGGTGTCGGGACGGCGGTTCCGGAGGAAGCCCCATCCCTCCCGCACCCGCCCGTTCAGGGAGAGATCCATGTCGGTGATGAGCACCTCCCCGCGGATCCTGGAAGCCCTGGCCAGGACGGTACCGAAGGCGTCGCAGGCAAAGGAAGACCCCCAGAACTCCAGCTCCCCTTCCCTCCCGACGCGGTTTGCGGCAGCGACGTGGACACCGTTCGCGATGGCATGCCCCCGCATCACCGTCTCCCAGGCCTCCCTCCAGTCCCCTTCCGGCTGGCCGGACCCGCCCCGGATCCCCCCGATGGCCGTCGGGTAGAAGATCACCTCGGCGCCCATCAGGGCTACCGCCCGGGCCGCCTCGGGGAACCACTGGTCATAGCAGATCAGGACCGCGAACCGGCCATGCTCTGTCTGGAAGAGCCGGTAGCAGTCGCCGGGGCGGAAATAGGCCTTCTCGTAGAAGAGCGGATCATGGGGGATATGCACCTTACGGTAGGGCGGGAGGAGCATCCCGTCGGTATCCAGCACTGCCGCGGTGTTGAAGAATGCCCCGTCCACCCCCCGCTCAAAGACGGGGACAATGATCACGGCCCGGTACTCTCTCGCCAGGGGGGCAAAGGCTTCCGTGGACGGGCCGGGGACCGTCTCGGCATAGGCCGATACCTGGCCCTGTTCGGCCTGCGGGAAATAGGGTAGCCGGAAGAGCTCCTGCAGGCAGACGACCTGGGCACCTTTCCCGAGGGCCTTCTTCACGGAGGCCCGCGTCCCGCGGAGGTTCTTCCGGGGATCCGGGGTGACGCGGCTCTGGACCAGGGCGATGCGCAGCCGGCCGTTCATGGGTCTCCTCCCTGCATCCTTGATCCCTGATCCATATCAGTCCATCCCCCCGTCAGCACATGGCCCGCACACGGACCCGTGGCTACCCTTCCAGGAAGAGCCGCCGGTGGATGATTCGCCAGCAGAGGATCAGCTGGGCCAGGTCCCCGGCCGTGACATAGTCCCGGTGCCGGAAGAGGGCGATGGGCCGCACGCCGGTCTGGTCCTCGATGGAGCGCTCCAGCCGCTCCACCACATGGGCCGAGAGCTCCCCGTCAATGATCAGGTCCCCCATTCTCCTCCCGTTGCGATCCGAGCGGGTGAACTCCAGGAGGAAGTCCCGTTCCGAGAGGGAGAGGATGGAGTACAGGTCCAGCAGGAGATCGGTCTCAGGTCCCGGCCGCTTCATGCGGGACTGGGAGACGGCCACCTGGTACACGTTTCTCTCCATGCCCAGGTCTGCCCCGTACTTGGAGTGGCGGAGCGTGATGACCGCCTCGGCAAACTCCTTCTGGGGGGCGATGAACCGCTCATAGTCCGGTTCCCGCTCCTCGATCTCCCGCACCACGTCCCCGCGCAGGTAGCCCCGTTCCCCCACGTCCCGGCGCATCTTCCACTCGTATTTCACGGGTTTCTCGGGATCCACGAAGATGGAGAAGTCCAGGAGGCTGCGGAGCCGATCCGTGAAGAGTGTGTGGAGGCCCTCCACGATCAGGACCTTCCGGGAGGTGAGCCGCACCGGGACTCCGAACCGTCCGGATGCATGGAGGTAGACCGGTTTCTCGATCGCCTTCCCGGCCCGGAGCGCGGAGAGGTCCTCTTCGATCCGGTCGATCCGGTTCGCATCCGGGTGGAGGGGGGTGATCCCCCGGAGTGCCCGCTCCTCCCGGTCGAACCGGTGGTAGTCGTCCAGCGTGATGGTGGTGACCAGGTCCTCGCCCACGAGGGAACGGATCCCCTGGGTGAAGGTGGTCTTCCCTGACCCGCTGTCACCGGCCACACCGATGACAAAGATCCGGGGTGAGGCGCGGATCACATCCGTGAAGCTCTGTCCATTCATGCCGGTCGTTCCCTCCGTCCCTGCTGCGGCGGCGTTACCGTCGCTGCGCATGTACTACATCCTCTTTCGGCCATCCCCATAAGGATGCCCCCGGGGCGGCCCGTATGCGGCGGTCCTGTAGGTGGTTTCTCTTTGGTTTCTTAGATATCCTGGGAACTGGTGGGACGCTCTCGGGAGCTCCGCTGCCGCTCCGCCCCGCCGCGTGGGCACCCCCCGCCGGTTGATTCGTACATCTGCAAGTCTGTGAAAATACCAGCGTGACGGTCCATCCTCTTGTCGGGGGAGGGTCCGGGAGATACAGCACCCTCCCGCACCCTGTTCCCGGATCCACCCCGGCGCCCTGCGGTGTCGGGTGATGCCATAATCCTTTTTACCTGAGAATACCCCGATCTTTCAATGGACCCCTGCCCCACCTGGAACGTGAACTCGGGAGCCCCGTCCCCCATCCCTGTGATCACAGCCGGAAACGACCGGCTGCCCGTGCCCCGGCATATCCGGGCCACGCGGTGATCCCATGCCGACACCTATCCGCATTACGATCGGGCCGGTGGCCCTTGACGCCACCCTGGACGACACCCCGTGCGCCGATGCCATCGCTGACCTCCTCCCCCTCCACGCGCCGGTTCACGAATGGGGCGACGAGTTCTATTTTCACCTCCCGGTGGAGATGGGGGCTGACGGGACGGCAACCATGGAGGTGGAAGCCGGGGACATCGGGTTCTGGCCGCCGGGGCCGGCGGTCGCCATCTTCTTCGGGCCCACGCCCCTCTCTGCGGGCGATCGGCCCGTCCCGGCCTCTCCTGTGAATCTGGTGGGACGGGTGAATGGTGATCCCCAAGTACTGAGAGCGGCCAGGGGAAAATCGGAGATCCGGATCGACCGTAGGTAACCGGGGGGGACGCCGGTTCCTACTGTCCGCCCGCGGAGAATGCTTCCCCGAACTCCTGTACTTTCACGGGAAGCTGGTGGAAGGATTCCTTCGCCGCGTCAGAGGTGAGGGGTTCCAGGATATCCCGGGCCTTCTCCCACTGGGTCCGGTGCCAGATGAAATAACGCCCTTCCGGGGTCCGGAACAGGAACTTCTTCCGGAGGCCGGGGGCTCCACCGGATGCCACCGCCCACGGCTCCTCGGACGCAAGGAGGATGGCCGTATCGGTATCGTAAAAAATCCCATGGATCCGCTGCTTCATCCTGTACCCGGAGGCGTTGATAAGGCATAATAGGTGAGGTGGATTCCGAAACCTGCAGGGATGGCGACCCGCCGTCCGGACGAAGGAGGCCCTCCCTTCAGGTACTCTTTCGGGGGCCATCGCCACGGGATCCCTTTTTATGCTTGGAGGGAGAGCACTGGAACGCAGATGCCCCTGTGTCCGTAGCCCCGAACAGGAAGGCGGGCGGGTTGCATTGCTCCAGAGTGAGGAGGAACTACGCATGGATGCACCAACGCTGTATAGCCTGCCCGCGCTTCCCTATGACTACAAGGCGCTGGCGCCGTACATCTCCGAACAGCAGCTGACGATCCACCACCAGAAGCACCACCAAGCCTATGTGAACGGTGCCAACGCGGTTCTCGAGAAGCAGGTCAAAGCCCGGAAAGATAATGCTGACCTGGACATGAAGGCAATCCTGAAGGAACTTTCGTTCCATACCGGAGGCTACCGGCTCCACCGGCTCTTCTGGGAGAACATGGCCCCGGCCGGAAAGGGGGGCGGGGGTGTACCCGGGGGTGAAGTCGGGAAAGCGATCACAGGAGAATTCGGGTCCTTTGACCGGTTCAAAAAGGAGTTCACCCAGGCGGCCAACAGCGTCGAGGGATCAGGGTGGGCCATGCTCTGCTTCTGCACCATCACCCGGCGTCCCATGCTCGCGCAGGTAGAGCAGCACAACGTGAACATGCACCCCTCCTTCCCGATTCTCCTGGTCCTGGACGTGTGGGAGCACGCCTACTACCTGGATTACAAGAACGACCGGGCCAAGTTTGTGGAGGGCTTCTGGAACATCGTGAACTGGGACACGGTGAACCAGCGGCTCGCGGCAGTGCAGAAGAAATAATCCCCGGATTCTTTTTTTCCCCGGAGGGGGAGCCTTTACCGGATCAGATCCGGGTGTCGATCTCGCGGCGGAGATCGGACGGGAGGATGGGCTTTTTCAAGACGCCGGCGATCCAGTCCCGGTATCGGATCCTGTCCTCGTCGGAAAGTCCGTACGCAGAGAGGATCAGGACCGGGATCCGTTCTGCCCGGGGGAACCGTTTCCCCAGCTCCTCGAGGAACTGGATCCCGCTCATGGGTTCCATCATCAGGTCCAGGAGGATCAGGGAGGGGCGCCGGGTGGCCAGGCATTCCAGGGCAGCCACCGCATTGTCAAAGACAAGGGGAACATACCCGAATTTCTTGAGAAAGATGCCCAGCACCTCCCGGATACCCGGGTCATCGTCGATGACCATGATCTCGTGCGCCAAGAGCGGCCCCCCGATGCTGCCACCTGCAGCCAGTGTTGCCTGCAACAGACTGAATCTGGGCCGACATCTTTCATATCCTTTCTCCGCGTTCCCACCCCCCTTCCCGGGGCCGTGGTCACTCTTATCCCCGTCCCTGCAGAGATATCCGGAAAGGAGCGGGAACGGATCCGGAATGAGCCTGGTCATCGCCTACATCGGCTCCGGGGGTGCCGCCATGGCAGGGGACATGCGGGAGATCGCGTTCAGCGGCGAAGAGGGGGCCGTGTCTGTCCTGGAGCAGGAGCTCTATGAGGGCACCATCACCGGGGATGAAGCCCTCCACCGCAGGGCAGAGGCCCTGGGGGTCACCCTCCGGATCCGGGATGACCGGGTGAAGGTCAGGGATCGCGGCGGGATCCTGGTGGGGGAGGTGGGGGAACGGGAGCCGGGCGTCGAACGGTCCCGGAGGTTGTACGCTGCCGCGGGGCGATATACCCTCATCGACCGTGAGGGCGGGCTGGTGACCCGCCGGGGCGGGGGCGGGGCCGGCAGCTTCGTAGTCCTGGGGAACGAGGTGGTGAAGAGGGTGGCCGGACGGTGCATCTCCGAAGGGTGGAGGGACGGGGCCCTGGAGGATGCCATCCGGATCCTGATCCGGACCCTGCAAGAAGCGTCCCGGGCGTCTCCCACGGTGAGCCGGGCCTTTCTCCTGGTACAGACCCGTTCCACGGCGGACCCTGTCCGCCTGATGGAAGACGATCTGGCCGCTGGAAAAGAGCGGGTTTCCGAATCCTGATCGTCCGTCCTGCACTCACCGGGGGGCGGGGCCGGCTTTCTGCATCACGTACATGATGTACCCGTAGGACCCGGAGTACCGGTCATACATGGCAATCTCCAGGTCCGTGAGCGCCAGGATCTCTTCCGCCGCGGGTGAGAGATGCCCCCTTTTCCGGATCTCCCATATCCGTTCCGCAAGGGGCGCGTAGTACTCCTCACGCCAGGAGGATTCAGGGAGAGGGAATGCCTCCAGGAGCCGGAACCCTGCCTCCCGGACCATGTGCCGGTTTTCGGAATCGGTGACCATGGCCGGATACCCCTGGACAAAGAAATCCCGGACCTCCCCGGGGGGGTCATCCACGAACCAGGCCAGCTCGGTTACCGCCAGGTACCCACCCGCCCTGAGGAGCGGGCGCCAGGAGCCGAGGCCCTCGCCAAATCCCATCGCCGAGATGGCCCCCTCGCTCCAGATCACGTGAAAGGTGGCATCGTGGAAGGGGAGCCGGTCCATCGTGGCCTGGAGAGGGGTGACCCGGGGTGCGATGCCGGCGGCAGCCGCCGCAGCCTGCAGCTCCCTGAGGTAGGGGCGGTGAACGTCCACGGCCACCACGTGTCCCCCGGAAAGGCCGGCCAGGGGGAGGGCTGATGCCCCGGCACCGCACCCGATGTCCAGGATATCAGGCCGGTGCAGGCGGTCACCGATGCACCGGTATGCCCGTTCCGTGCAGGCGGCCGAACCCGGCCCCTTCCTCGGGAAACCTTCAAAGAGGGCGAAGAGGAAGGGATCCGGCGGGGGATCCATCACAGCCCCCCGTGACCCTGCACATGCTTCCATGCCCGTTCCAGCGGTGCCGGTGTCTTCCCCGGCTCGTAGAGGGTGGGATCCTCCCTTCCGAAGTGCTTCCGGTCCTCTCCCACGGGGCAGACCCTAATACAGATGCCGCAGGGAGCGACGTACCGTTCGTTCAGGTTTGCGCTGTGTCCGGCACAGGAGTGCGTATCGGTCAACTCCCCCGGATAATTCCCTTCAGTGAGGGCGCCGACAGGGCACCGTTCCACGCACCGCATGCACCGGGTGCAGAGGGGTGTCTCCCAGAGGGGATCCTCTGGCAGATCCGCCGCCGTGAAGACCGTCCCGAACCGCACCCGGGGACCGAACTCAGGGGTGAGCACCATGTTGTTCGTCCCGAAGGTGCCGAGGCCGGCCAGGAAGGCCGCGTGCCGGTGGGAGAAGAAGGCCACGGGGTGTTTCAGCAGCACCTTTACCGAGCCATAGCCGTCGCGCGGGATCGGGACGGACGGGTATCCCTCCCTGTTCAGGAACGCCGCCAGCCGGTAGGTGTACTGGTCCAGCAGGGTGTTCACCGTGTGGTACTCTTCAAGGTACCAGATGGAAGGCGAAGTCTCCAGCACGGGGAGCTGGATGGGGAGGCCGATCACCATGACGGTTCTGGTCTCCGGAAAGATGGAGCGGGGGCGGTACGCTACCGGGACCCAGGGCTCGAAGAGGGGGGTGTCCCACCGATCGGCACCGGCAAACCCGACACGGGGGATCTCCATTTCCCTGCACCGGTCGCGGAGGATCGTCTTCATCTCTTTACCGCCCGAAATGCGCCTGCCTGTACCCACAGTTCTCGCCTCCCTGCCTGCTCTCGCATTCATCTCGCTTTCCGATGGCTTCAATGCCCCGCATGGGATACCGGTTGGTACTTCCCTGTGAAGGGGATGGGAGGAATAAGGTGAACCTGGAGGCCTTTGACCGCCTGACCGATACCGAGAAACGGGAATACCTGGAGTTCCTCCTCTGGCATTACCGGGTGGTGGATGCATTCTGGTACCTGTACGTGGCCGAGGAGTTCGGGCAGGCCCGGGCTGATGCCCTGAACGGCCGTGTGTGGGGGAAGGCAGGCGGCATGGGGGCAGGGGCACTGGTGGAGCGGTTCGGCATTGCAGGTAAAGGGCTCGCGGGGTTCGTGGCGGCCCTGCGCCTCTTCCCCTGGACCATGATCGTGGACTACCGGATTGAGGAGAAGAATGACGAGGTAATCATCACCGTTCCCTCCTGCCCCACCCAGGAGGCCCGGCTGCGCCGGGGTCTTCCGGAGTACGCCTGCCGGGATATGCACCGGGCCGAGTTCACCGCCTTTGCACAGGTGATCGATCCCCGGATCCATGTGGAATGCCTCTTTGCCCCGCCGGATCCGCACCCTGCAGATACCTTCTGCCGGTGGCGGTTCACGATAATGCCGGACGGGACGGGGACGTGACCGGAATGGGAGAAGCGGGGGAGAACCCCCTCTCCTCCTGTGTGCCTACTCGCAGTGGCCGGGACCGATGTCACCGTTGTTGTAGTCGTCCAGCAGTTCTGCGTAGTTGTTGGCCTTTGTCTGGACCGCTTCCGGCAGATTGGACGAAGGCGTGTAGATGGGGAAAAACGAGTGTTCTGCCCAGTAAAGGGCCCCGTCAACCGCCGGTGTCGTTGATGCACCGTTCCAGATGTTCAGCTTCGCCGCCATGTACTGGTGGGCCAGCTGGTAGTAGACATTTCCGCCCGCCGGATTAGTCTGGAACACCTCGTACCAGGTCTTTCCGCTCTTGTAGAAGATGGTGTCCTCGGCAAGGGGCCCGACCTGGTCCCAGGTGTCATCCCGCTTGTCACCGTCGTACTTCGTGTGGGTCTTCCAGTAGCCCTGGGTCAGCGTGCATCCCTCGTCACAGGGGACATGGACCGTGACCGTCTCCGGATCACTGCCCTGCGTGTGAGAATCGTCCGTCACAAAGGATGCAGTATTCTCCACCGTCCGGTCGCCGCAGGTGCTGTACGGCCCCACCGTTCTCTCGTAGGTGATCGTCTTCGGGAGAACTGCTCCGATGCAGACCGTGCCCAGGGATCCCTTGAAGGTATCCGTTACACTGATGCAGTCATCCCACGTCGTCTTGGGTGCACTGTCAAAGTCCACGTTTGCGGTCGCTGTCGAGGTGACGCCCTTCACGCTGAGGGTGGCGGTGTTCACCCGGTCGGTCGTGTCAGGAACGCTCGCCGAGTACTCACAGGTCAGGGTCTTCCCGGGGCCCAGCGGCTCGGGTATGTCGACAGGCACTCCGCTGATCTTACAGCCCGAGACGACCGCGTTGATGGACGGGGAGATAACATCGGTGAGGCTGTCAATGGTGTACGTCTTGGTGGGCGAAGGATTCAGGATGGTGATCACGCCCTTCACTGCCTGGCCGGTTCCCGTGAGGGTTGCATCCACCTTGATGTGGTAGGTCACCGTTGCTGTCTGCCCTTTCGTGAGGGTGACCTCGGTGGGCTCTGCCCACTTGACGATGGTCCACCCGTACTTCTCGGTGAGGGTCTCGTCGGCGGTCTTGTCAAAGATCCCCTGTCCCACGATATAGATGCAGTTCCAGGTCACCTTCTCGCTGTCAGACTGCTGGGTCTCGACGATGGTGGCGGTGTTCGGCAGCTCGTGTGTGTGCTTCCCCCCCGTATAGGATCCCGCGGTGGTGGGACAGGTGTAGGACTTCGTGTACGTGGGGAACGTCGTGGAAGTGCTCACCGGTCCCCAGACATTTCCGGGGAGGTTCGTGTCCGTCACGGTGACCTGGTCATTGACCGGGGTGATGACCGCCTTCGAGAAGTCCACCGGTGCCGTGGCGAATCCTCCGACTGTCGAATCGCCGGGGGTGGTGCTCACCGCTGTCCCGGTCACCGTCACCCGGTTCGTGCGGAGGGAACCGTC
>Ga0102851_10002686_pt1 | contig 10802 bp, 8 predicted proteins | sample Mud3Dept3metaG_FD_79558 | JGI IMG/M metagenome (GOLD analysis project Ga0102851, IMG submission 79558) | Freshwater wetland microbial communities from Ohio, USA, analyzing the effect of biotic and abiotic controls - Mud 3 Core 4 Depth 3... | ecosystem: Environmental > Aquatic > Freshwater >...
CTTCAGAATACATGACAACCCCGGTCCTTACGCTATCTGCGGCCGCCTGTAATTCGTGACTTGAACTCCCTCTTGTATCCAGAACCACACCATCCGCTTCAGTTTCAGCAATAAGTTTTGCCATTCCTTTGTAATGGTTTTCCTTTCTTGTGCTGTTGTCCCATGGATTATATGCAATAAAGAATCTCGTCCCGGACATTCTTGAAAGCTTTGCGAAATTCCTGAGTTGTTCAGTTCCTCCCGGAAGGTCTCTGTATAAATCCCACTGATTCCTCTGATCAAGCCCCAGTCGTGGCCATGTTGGCCATATTCCAAAAACATCAATATATCCGAAAAGGTCTATACCTTTTCTTAAGACTTCTGCAAAAGTATATTTGCCGGTCAGTCTGTCATAGAATTCCCTGTCCCATGCCATCTGAAGAATAATGAGATAACTCTCTTTTATCCATGCGAGATCCTTTCTTTCAAAAAGTGTATTATCAAATTTATCAAGATCATGTAAGTATCTGTCCCTGAACATTAAACGAAGACCTTCCTGCCATTCACCCCTGAAAAGATCTGCATAGACCATATAGTTAACTTTTGCTCCGGGAGGCAGCAGAGTTTCATACCTTTGTTTCTGTCCTCCTTCTGTACTCTGACGACGGGCTAAAGCACAAACTGATAAATCCTTATCGGCAAAAAAAGAAGTATATCCAAGTTCCCATGCATTATCAGGGAGAATAACCCTGAGCGGTCTGAAACCAGGGCGGAAAAGAAATGCCCTGGCAAGATCCCATGGGCCATCCCCTGTAATGTAGACCGATGATTTATCTTCTCCGAAGGGAACAACGTTACTCAGGGAAACAGTATCCATTCCTTTGTTTTCAAAAACTATCTCACTTTGCCAGCCGGTACCTGGCAGATCAGAAATCATGAATGAGACATTCATGTAATCATCAAAAACCTGAGTATAGATATTGTTGTTCCTTTGCACTTCAGCATCTGAGGAGCTGTGAAATTTCCCATCTAAAAGGAAACTGAACAGCGGTCTGCTTCTGTGGAGATCGAGGAATGAACTGTCTGACAGTAAAATATTTTCCGTATTCAGTCCTTCAGTACCTGCTATCTCAATATTTTTTATATTCTGCGGGTAAACTATTGAAGGAATTGCCAACAGAATTATGAGTAGAAACCTGAATGCTTTCCCTGTGATATTCATTTTTTACAGAGGATATTTTAAATAAATCTAAACAAATCTCAATTTATAAAACTAAATTACGGCATCAATATTTTAAGAACAGTTGAAGAATTTTATTACAATATATAATTTCCAAATTATTATTTAACAAATTGTTGCAACATAATTTAAAGTCATTCGTTAAATATTAAAAAATTGAATCATTTTTTTTTACTAAATATATTGTATTTTTAGGGATGATTCATTAAGGAAAGGTGTGAATGTCCAGATTTATCAAAATACTATGTTACCTGTTAATCTTTTTCCTTGTTGTGATCTTTACGGATTGTGCCGCTTCAAAAAAGAATCCATGGATTGAAAAACGAGAGAAAGCTTCAAGGCTTAATACGACACAACTTGGAAGAAACAGATACTATTTTTCATCTCACTATCAGAAAAAGCTTTATAAAAGCTATAAAAAGAAAAGATATTAAGATTTCTATTCATCACAGTCCACAATCATTTCGTCGTAGGCGAGCATGATCCCCGGAGGTAATTCTTTTGCTACATCGTTATAACGACCCATCTGATGGCTTATATGGGTTATGAATGCTTTTTTGGGTGAAATTTCCCTGACAAAATCTATGGCTTCTCTCAAACTGAAATGAGAGATATGTTTTTCTTTCCTGAGAGCATTGATAACAAGATATTTAACTCCAATCAATTTTTCTTTGCTCTCTTCAGGAATATAATTTGCATCTGTAATATATGCAAAATTGCCAATCCTGAAACCATAGATTTCCAGGTGGTAATGCCGTACCCTTACAGGTATTACTTCTATACTCTTTACCATAAATCCATGATCAGGAATAGAGATCAGTTTCATTTTCGGTATACCCGGATACTGGTATTCTGCAAAAACATATGAGAACTCTTTCCTTATGGCATTCTGTACTCTTTCTTCTGCATAAATATCTATTGCATCCTGGCTTTTATAATTAAACGCTCTTACATCATCCATACCGGCTATATGATCCTTATGCTCATGGGTGATGATAATTGAATCGAGTTTCTTAACATTTGCCCTGAGCATTTGCTGACGGAAATCAGGACCTGCGTCAAACAGCAGGATAATCCCGTCTTTTTCCAGAAGCAGGGAAGTTCTGAGCCTTTTATCACGGTAATCTTCAGAAAGACAGGTTTGACATTCACAGGTTATTACCGGAACACCCTGAGATGTACCCGTACCAAGAAAAGTAATTTTCACTGTCAAAATATTTCATGACAAACCTATATTAAAAATCAATAACAGCCAACTGGTGTTGCTATTTTATTGCGATAAATGAACCCGGTTAATTTGTTATATTTGAGAAATAAAAATAAAACTGTGACCGGCAGGATTTATCTTATACCAGTAACACTGGGTGGGATTGATTTCTTACAGGTGATCCCGAAAAATGTGCTTGAGATTACCAGGAAGCTGAGGTTCTTTATCGTCGAAGATACCAGAAGTGCACGAAGGTATTTAAGACTTATTGACAAACTATTTCCTGTTGACGGTTCAGTATTTTTTGAATTAAATGAACATACAGGGGAAGCGGATATTGAACATTTCCTTGATCCTGTTATGAATGGTTCGGATATCGGATTAATGAGCGAAGCCGGGCTTCCGGGTATTGCCGATCCAGGTGCCAGGATAATTTCTCTGGCCCACAGAAGGAATATCACCATAACTCCCTTAGTGGGACCATCATCAATAATTATGGCATTAATATCATCAGGTTTAAACGGTCAGAATTTCTCATTCAACGGGTACCTGCCTGTTAATTCTGATAAAAGAGCTGCAAAACTCAGGGAGCTTGAAAAAAAGGCCAGGGAGGGATATGCACAGATCTTTATGGAAACACCTTACAGGAACCAGAAGATGCTGGAATCGATACTGGCAACCTGCAACATGAATACTCTTCTGTGTATAGCTGCCGATATTACTCTGCCGGCTGAATTTATAAAAACAAAGAAAATTTCGGAATGGAAGAAGAGCATTCCGATTCTCCGGAACAGGCTTGTTGTATTTGTTATTCAATGATCCTTATTTCCTGAGGCCCGGACCCGGTATTAGTTTCACGAGTTCCACATCAAATAATAAAGGAGTATATGCAGGTACAGGGTATCCAGAATTCCCATATCCCATATCTGAGGACAACAGGAATGTAGCTTTGCCGCCTGACCGCATATAAGTGATTCCTTTATCAAATCCGGGTATAAGCCATCCCTCATTAACGGGGAAGATCAGGGTATCAGTAGTTCCGACATTTGTACCGAACATTGTTCCATTCAGATAGGTCCCGGTATACATAACAAAGGCTGTATCGTGAGTTATTGCCAGTTCTCCGGTCCCGGTTATTACTTCAAGGTAAAATAATCCCGGTTCTTTTTCCTCAAAATTCAGATCAGGATTATCATCCAGGTAAGCCTGTATTTGTGCTGCTTCTTCCCTCTCATACTTTTCAGTAGGATTACATGAGACTGAAAGTATCAGGCTGATCACAACTGCAGTAATAAGTTTGATTTTCAATATTTGTATCATAGTTTTAAGATTATATCGCATTAATCGCAAAAATCATTCCACGAATTGATGAACCTGCAAGATATTAACATTATAAACAATAACCGCTCTTGAAGGAATTTTTTTCCCGTCACCGGTAAATCCATATGCTAAAAAGGGTGGAATTATAAAAGCAGCCTCTCCACCTGGTTTCAGCATCCTCAAACCCTGGTTAAGTCCCGCTTCCAGCTCGCTTCTGCCCAGAATAATTTCCTTCACCCCGTCATTTTCCGATGAATAGCAGATTGTCCCATCAAGAAGGGAACATTTATACTCAAATACAATTTTATCATTATCTGTAATATAACTCCCCTGCCCTTCCTTTTTTATAAAATACCACAAACCTGTCGGAGATTCAGTCATATCCAGGTTTTTCCTGTCAATATAATTCTCAATTCTTTCCCGGTCTTTTTGCACCAGGTACCTGTTCAGCTCTTCCATTTCATTGCTTCCGGGTCCTGAACGCACATTACTTTTTTCGGAACCCGAATTACAGGAGACTGTTATAAAGAACAAAAACGTAAATATCAGAAATTTTATTATCATAATTTACTATCATCAAATCTCCAGGCATTTTCCTTCAGGGCATTAAGAAAATATGCTATTGTATTTTCAAGTGTATCTGCATATTCGCCACCGGAAGCATTCATATGCCCACCTCCTGAAAAATACCTGGATGCAAATTCATTTACCGGGAAATTTCCCTTGGAACGAAAAGAGAGCTTGATAAATCCCTCTTTTTCAATAAAAAGTGCTGAAAAAACTATCCCCTTAATAGAAAGCGGCAGGTTGACAAAGCCTTCCGTATCGCCCTTTAAATGGTTGTAAGTCTTCAGATCATCCCTGGAAAGTGAAATATAAGCCGTCTTATACTCCGGAATGATAATCATTCTTTTATTCAGGGCATATCCCAGTAGCTGCATCCGATCTGTTGAAAAGTTGTTATAAATGCGGTTAATGATCTTCTCCTTTTCTATCCCTGTTTCCACCAGATCAGCGACAATTCTGAATGTATTACCTGTGTATGTTCCATGTTCAAAATTACCCGTATCAGTGATGATCCCGACATATATCGCTTCAGCATAGCCTTTGTGCTGAAATGGAACACCGTTCATTGTTGTAATCAGTTCATGAACCAGCTCTGCTGTTGAGCATTTTACCGGATCTGAAATGGATAAATCAGCAAAATTTTGCAGGTTAAGATGATGATCAATGATCACTTTTCTGGCACCTGAAGCAATTACGTGATTTTCAGCTTCACCAAGCCTGTTGGATTGATTAAAATCCAGCATTATGATTAAATCGGCTTCTTCAATAAGCTTTTTACATCTATCCCTGTTCCTTATAAAGATATTTATTAAATCTGCACCATCCATCCATTTAAGAAACTCCTGAAGGTAGTTTGGGGAGATCATCTCAACATGCTTGTCTTTCTCTTTAAGATAATGATAGAGTGCTAATTGGGAACCTATTGCATCTCCATCGGGATTGATATGACAAACCAGCAATATATTCTCTGACGAGAATAAAAGTTTCGATAATTCTTTTGTATATTTGGCCAGTTCTAACACTTTTCCTGCTATTTTTTAAGTGGGTAAAGATAAAAAATATTCCTGAAGACAACGTTTGATAATAAAATCTCAAAATCAGCTGTAAATGAACGGTGATTTCACTTTTGCAATTATAAAGCCCAATGCTGTAAGAACGGGAAAGACAGGGCCAATATTGGCTATGATCAATGAAGCAGGATTTGAAATAGCCGCCATGAAAATGATAAAGATGACTCTCCCGCAGGCTGAGACATTTTATGATGTCCACAGGGAAAGACCATTTTTTGAGAGCCTTGTTGAATTCATGACCTCCGGTCCTGTAATTGTAATGATTCTTAAGCATTTTAATGCTGTTGAGGAATTCAGAAAGCTTATTGGAGCTACAGATCCAACCAAAGCAGAACAGGGCACGATCAGAAAATTGTTCGCAGTCTCGGTTCAGATGAATGCAGTCCATGGATCAGACACTAATGAGAACGCTGAAAGGGAGGCCGGTTTTTTCTTTTCAGGTTTTGAGAGGTTCATGTAATTATGTAAGGTTTTAAAACTATCTATGGATTCAAATTTTATTGCAGACTTTTCCGATAAGAAGATCCTTGAAAAATATTCGTCTGCTTTCACACTCTCCGATATGGAGATTTTTATTTTCCCGGAATTATTCTATCCTCTCGTGCTGGCAAATATAATGTCGCCTCTGCTTTGGAAGTGGAGGCATGATCCATGGTTCAGGGATATTGAGAAGAAAGGATTCACATACAAAGCAAACAGAATCAAACAGTATATTATCCAGAATTATGTTTTTAACCTCGATCTGTCGACATGGGGTCTCACGACAAAGAGCAGGGAGATCAGCAGATTTAAGGATTTTTTCGATATTGAGCTCCTGAGACAATCAAATGCACTGTTCGGCTATGAGGGCGATAAGTACTATTTTGATATAGATATCAGAAAACATTTTGGCCTTGACAGGTACGATTCGGACATCATTCCCTACTGGAAAACAGAGACTATTGAAGCAATGACAGCTTTCAGATACAAAGAGAACTTTGCGACAGGTGCTGGTGAGTGTGTATCTCTGTCATCTTTGTATGCAGCTGCAATGTTTGTTGTGGGAAGGATCCCTCTTGAAAAAATATTTCTCATTGCCACACCTCTTCACTCGCAGAACTTCATAATTGAAAAAGAGGGATTAATTACCAACAACCGGAGAATTGTCACTAAAAACATGTGGTATAACGGCACTTCTCTCTCGGAAAAGGCAAGAAGGGCCCTCGAAAACGAGAAAGTGACAATCGTATCACATATTTCAGGGTACATACACACCTTGTACAGGGAAGCTACAATAGACAGGAATGCCTACGAGTTCTTTTCCCTTAAACTCAGGGAGTTCCTGACAACAGACCTTACAAATATGATATTCATGAACTTCCTGCGTTTCAAGTCAAAGTATAAATCTCTGTTCCAGTATCAATGCGATTGTTCAGGTATAAAAAGGTATATATCACTCGAGAAATTATTTGAATATGAACATACCAGCAAATTCAATGCATCTCCTGAAACACGTGCCCTTCTCGTAAAAGAAATCGAAGGCGATGAATTTCACCTGAGTCCTTTACAGGGTAAGATCATGCTGAATGATGCCGAGGAGATAATTGAAAAAAGCTATGGAAAAAGCCTCAAAGAAATTGAAAATGAATTTGCAGGATTTGATGTGATTGTCAATGCCGGTATTATTAATGATTTGTTCAGAGACCTGGCAGATTTTATTTATACGGATCCGAAAATCCCTGATGAAAGAAAAAACTATTTGAAAACCAGCATACCACATATATCAATTGATGACAGCAGGGAGAAAATAGCAAGTTCTGTTTTAAAGCATTCAAAACATTCCGAACTTGCCCTTCTTACACTTTATGTTTTCAGGCAAATGGATAAGCTGGACTGGCTTCCATATGTCAAGGCAGCTATTGAAAGAAATCCTGTTTGTTTTAATGATCTTAACGGGAAGAGTATTCCGGATGTTTTTGAAATAATTACGAAGATGCCCAACCATTCTATATATGATGATCAGCGTCTTGCTCTGCCGGACGAGGTATGGAACTTCGGACGTGGCGATGGAATTGAAAAAGCACTGCTGCTGGCAGATTTTATAATTCAGAAGAATCCATCTTCAACTTTAACAATTGAAGCTGATCATAAAAAAGTTAAACTGACCTTTAACGGATCTGATCATTACTTTGAATCGAATAAAAATTTCAGGAAATCGATTTACATTTCAGGGAACAAATATCTTATCAATTAATTACAGGCGTAATATTTTTCGGGCTTCGGAATTTAAGCGCCTGTTCTGACAAGGATGATTTTCTCCCTGTCGGCTTTTGCAATTGTATTAATGAATGCCCTGAATATATTGTATTTATCAGAAGTTATATCAGATTCGTTCAATTCCAGGATTCTTTTAAAGATCAACTTATCGCCTGATGTTTCCAGATGATAAATAAACTTCCCAAACTCGTTTTCAATATTTAAATCCCCGGGCATGTATTCAACCTTGAAATTCAGAGGAAGATTAAATACTATGGAATCGGAAGTGATATCGGGAACAGGAATCCTTAAATGAACCGGGATTTCCTGGAGATATTCCTGAACAGAAATTGCCGGATTAAAATACATCCTTGGTCCATTTACAGTAGCAAAATTTTTAATATTCAGCTGGTAAGCGAGCTTAGCAGACGGATTTTCAGATTTGTTTTCGGAATAGCTGACAGATGAAATATTAAAATCTGTAAACCTGAGTCTTGAATACAGGTATCGTTTGATCTCTTCTTCAGATTGCAGAGAATATCTGTCACTCACAGATCCGAAGTTATAACCAGAATAGTAATTCGATATCATTCCTGAAGATGTACCAAGAATATTCATAAATAATGAGCCTGTTCTCTTTTCCAGACTCTGATTTTTCGAGAACCCCGGTGTTTTAACCATCTTCCCTCCTTCCGGCGTAAGAACAAGGACATTCTTGTTGGCGGTGAAGCTGCTCAGGTAGTTAAAAGGATTTGTCTGGTTCGTGCACTCAAGCCAGATTGTGTCGCTCGTTATCGGTACACATAAAATCACATGGTTAAACTGGTTATCAACAAAATTGCTGTTGATATCCTGGATGGTTCCCGCCTTGACCAGGGAATAAAAGGAGTTTATTCCGACTGCTTTAAGCAACGCAGATGTATAATTTACCAGAGCTTTGCAATCTCCGAATCCGTTTTTGGAAACAGCCGAAGCTTCTGCTGTGCGATATCCTCCGATTCCGATCTGTATAGACACATACCTGGTTTTTGATTGCATATATTCATACACCTGCCTGACTTTTTCCCTGGGATTATCGGTTTTCGACACTATATCTCTGATAGCAGTAATTTCTTCCTCGGGCAGAGCATCACGATCTTTATTGATCTCATAAAACCATCTCCCGAAATCCTTCCATGACCGCATTGATCCTTTAAATCCTCCGTATTCAAAATCAAGGGGAGCAGTATAAATTGCAGGAGAATGGTAAACCTGCCGTATGGAATAATCCTGTGCATAATATGCCGGCAGGTTTTCCTCCTGCCAGGTATATATCTTCCTGCCATCCAGGATAACTGAATCAACCTTGCTGTTCATATACTCCTCATAATAGCGCAGCTTCATATCTTCCGGTATGATAAACTGAATACCCGATTTCTGAACTGAGACATCGGGAGAATCCTGGAACGGCCAATATGGATAATTCAGAAGGCTTGTATATGTAATTTCAAATTCATATTCAATAGTATATGGGAATTTATACAGCGGAAAGTACAGTATTTTAATCCTGTCATCTGAATAGAATGTTCCCCCGCTCATCGCGCTCATATCATAAGCATCGCTCATTACCAGCACTTTAACAATATTTCCTTTTTCGTCATATACTGTTCCCCTGAGACTATTGATCTTAGAATATTTATCATAACCAACCTGAAGGAACCTGTAGCTGTTTGCATCTTCATTTAAGAGTGTAATTGCCTTCCTGAATTTTTTTGCGGCACTCCCAGGTTTATTGATGGTATAGAGGCACTGTTCCGATCTTATAACCGCATCGGCCCTCTTTTTCATATTATCCGGAATTGAATCGAACACATAAGCCTGGGAAAACAAGTTTGACGTAATGCCAATCAGAAATATTAACAGATAAATCTTTTCCATTGCCATTGTTCTTTTACGGATTCTTTTTCAACACAATCATTTCAGCCTGCTTCTTGAGGACTTTTGAATAAAAATCCTGAATCACTGAATATTCAGACGCCGGGAAAAGAGTCTTGTCAATCTTCAACAGGCTGTTAATCACAAGTTTATTTCCATCAGATCCGCAGGTGAATTCATATCTGCCATCACCCTGACCAAGCCTGAATATTGCATCAACCGGTTTTTCAATAACAGAAAATCCTTCGGGGATTTCAAGGTTCAGGACAAGTCGTTCTTCAACAGGAGCACCAAAATCGATCGGAAAATTACGGGTTTCCTGATAGAAGGTATTCTTTTCAGCGACAGGAGATAGAAATGGATTGAACAACAACCTGTCACCTGCAACCTGTGTCCCGTTTTTGATATAAATCTGAACTGTTTCAACTACATCTGAGTCTCTCTGCTCAAGATGTTCCAGCCTGAAACCTGAAATCTCTATCTCGGTCGCAGCTGTTTTCATGAGATCCAGATATCCGTCTTCACCTTCCAGCTTCACGAGTTTTCTTACATCATATGCATTATAATCTGAAAATCTGGTTTTCAGTTCCCCTGCAAGATTCCCTTTATCATCAATCCGCAGGCTGACTGTCGAGGACAAGGCATTTTTCTCGTTATTTTTCAGGTCGATGAATTTTGAATCATATTCATGGATCAGGCGTCCGGCATCATTAAGGCAGTCGAATGGAAGGATAAAATACGGCCTCAGAGGATCGGTTGCATCCACGAGGTAAAAGTTATCATCAGCATATACGTAGGCTACTATATAATTGAACTGCTGTAACATTGCGGAATACTGGTTAATGCTTCCGTTCGATCGTGTGCTCAGGATAACAGGATCAGCTTTGATGTTTGCAGCCCTGAGCATTCCTATAAGGATAAAATTTATATCAGCGGAATTACCCTTCTCTTTTTTATAAACTGAACTTAATGGAGCTGACGCTGTGTAATCCTCCACACCATTCCAGAGTATTTTTTCAGAAATAAATTCATGTATCTTTTTAAGCTTCGGCAGATCGTCGGTCAATCCGCGTGTTAATTCCAGGGCTTTTTGCTTCAGAAATCCTGTTTTTAACAGGGCTTTTCCGAAATCACTTCGCTCAAGAAGCTTTTTCGTAAGGGTTTCATATGTAGGAGTTACCTCTTCGGAAAATGAAGGCAAATTCACACTTGCAAGCTCGAAATCGATCTTGGTGAGATGCTCTTTTCTGCTTTTGATAAATGGTTCATC
>Ga0102851_10002688_pt1 | contig 10800 bp, 5 predicted proteins | sample Mud3Dept3metaG_FD_79558 | JGI IMG/M metagenome (GOLD analysis project Ga0102851, IMG submission 79558) | Freshwater wetland microbial communities from Ohio, USA, analyzing the effect of biotic and abiotic controls - Mud 3 Core 4 Depth 3... | ecosystem: Environmental > Aquatic > Freshwater >...
CTAAAATGATGTCAGGATCTTGCCGCATGATGGAACGTATGCCGTTGGCAAAATCTACTTTATTCACCTCTGCGACCGAAGTTTGCCGCATCATCGTTACCGGATATTCCACTGGGTCTTCCAGTGTCATGATATTCACAGCTTCTGTATTTTGATGCGATAGCAATGAGTAAAGCGTAGTCGTTTTACCGCTACCGGTAGGCCCAGTGACAATCAGTATGCCTTCTGGGCGTGTCATCATCAGGCGCAGTTCGTCTAAGGTTGCGGGACGCAAGCCCATGCGCTCCATTGGCATAATCGACTTTTCACGGTCCAACACGCGCAATACGATGTTTTCGCCGTGTATCGTAGGGTGCGTTGACACCCTAAAGTCAATCGGTCGTCCACATAAATTCATGTTCAGACGGCCATCTTGCGGTGCGCGTGTTTCTGCAATATCCAAACCACTTACCACTTTAAGACGCACCGCTACGCCACCCCAATAGCTTTTATGCAAACTACGAACTTGTTGCAACACGCCATCAATCCTGTAGCGTATGCGTAAGAATGCATATTCTGGTTCAAAGTGAATGTCAGATGCGCCGCGTTTAACAGCATCCATCAATAGCGCACCGACTAAGCGCACCACCGGCTGCGTGTATTCATCACCACCAGCAGTCAAACTTTGGTAATCGATTTCACCCGTTTCAATTTCACGCAAAATGCCATCAACAGAAAGCTCGTAGCCGTAAAATTGATCAATAAACTCTTCAAGCTGCGCTTCAGCTGCCAGCATGGGTTTAAGTTGAATTTGCCCGCCCAGCATTGCACGCAGCTGATCCAGCGCCACCACGTTAAACATATCAGCCATGGCAACCACCATGGATTTGGTTGCTTCTTCATAAGCTACAGGCAACAAATGGTAACGGCGAGAAAAATCTTGCGGCACCATCTGCAAGGCTTCTCTATCAGCCACTACAGTAGATAAATCAATACTTTCCTGGCCAATAGTATGCGCTACGGTGTCGCGCACCATTGCCTCTGTCACAAAACCCAAACGCACTAGCTGGCGCCCTAATGGCAAATCATTCTGCTCTTGCTCGATGAGCGCAATGCGTAGCTGATCCTGACTGATCAGCCCTTGTTGCACCATCAATTCGCCGAGGCGAAGTTTACGTCTTTGCTCAGCCATTGAGTGAGCTTGCCTTCAATTTAGAACTACCATGTGATTTAAAACTGCCATGTATTGATTTTCGCCATTTAACAAGAACTACCTTGTTTTAATTATTAAGTGCTGCTTATTGGAGCGCTTTAATTCTCGCCTCTAACTGCGTTCTATCCAGGCTGGATGCGCCAGAGATATTCAACAAATCCAGGGCGCGCTGATATTGCTTTAAGGCGAGATTAGACTTACCCAATTGATCCAAACTAATCGCTAAATTAAACGCGTAATCTGCGCTATTCGGCGCAAAACGGCTTGCATTAAAATAGGCATCTTGCGCTGATGCCCACTGATTTTGCTCTGCGTACAAATTACCCAATGCCGCATGCAAATTTGCGGCCTCTGGTTGCTGTGCGAGCATATTTTTAATGCGGCTTTCTGTACCTACCATGTCGGCATTTGCCTGCGGACTAATGATAGCGGATTGCGCGATTGTATTTCTTGGCTCTATCTCTAATACTTTTTGATACCAACCTGCTGCATCTGCATCACGGCCTTGTCGCTGTGCAATTGCCGCCATACCCAACAAGGCATCAACATTGCGTACATCACGTTGTAATACCTGCCGATATTGCTGTTGCGCAGCAGCGTACTCACCGCGATTAAACGCCTGATAGGCCGAAAGCAATGTTGGGTCAACACCCGCTGCCGGAGCCTTGCTAATTAGCCTCAATGGCGCATGTTTTGATGTATTTTGTAATGAAGCTTCGCTATCGATGAGAGATTCATCACCACTATTTTTTAATTTTTTCGTCCGTGATTTTTTAGGTGCTTCATTCTCGGCAACAAACATATTGGGGCTAGATTCAGTTTGGTTAGCCGCTTCCTCAGCGTTCGCTTTTTCCACTACTTTATTGTTTGGTGCTGGGGTCTGATTACTTGAGGCTTGATTGTCCGTATTTTTACCTTGATTACCATTTACAGCAGCCTCATTAGAGCTGACGCTTGCTACTTGTGTATCTTTTGGCAATGCAGCTAACTCACCAGGCGTAGCAACAGCCATTTGAGGCGGTATCGGCATGGTTGGATTTACCACAACAGCATCTTGCGCTGCTAAACTACGCATATAAGTATAGCCCTGCAAACCAAGCCAGATCATCAAGGCACCAGCAACACCCAAAATCGCTAGCGCATATTTTGAACTTACCGTTTTAACTGGCTGATTCGCTACAAAAACTTTAGCAGCTGCTTTTTGATTAGCATCAGTAGCTTGTGAAGCCTGTGTCTGCAAACCTGGCATTGCAGCCATTGACAAAGAGGCGTTATTTTTAGGCTTTGCAGCTTGCAGTGCTTCTTGTAAATTATCTTTTAGTACCTCGTCTTTATCATTGGCCTTAGTTATATCCTGCTTAGGTTTAGCATATTGACTAACTGCAATAGACGACGCGCCTAAACCAGCCTCGTCTTCTAACGATAAGCCGTTATCTACAAACACATTTGCGGCCAACCCCAATTCGGACTTTGCTTCAGATTCTTCTGTAGAATTCTCCTCCGCTGTTTGTTTGCCCGCTACTGGAGCCAACTCTAAAGATAAAGCAGCATCTGCAACACGATCACTCATTTGCTCTTTTCTTTTTACAGCCTGCTTATTTTTTTCAGCACTATCTAATGCTTTAATCAGTAAACTCATATTGAAGCTTACCTTTCGTTTTCGGCGTCTAGCGTTTGCTTTAACTGCTGTGAGGGAAGATATTGTTTGTAGGACGCTAACTCATCGCTCTCTAAACTAGCGCTGGTAATTACCGTAGGACGCAAGAAAATCACCAGTGCAGTCTTTTTTGATGAATTATTTTTGTAATTAAAGGCTTTACCGATTACTGGCAACGACATCAAACCAGGGATGCCATTATCCGTGTTAGTGATTTCATCTTGCATTAGCCCGCCCAAAATTACTGTATTTCCACTATCCACTTGCAGCATAGATTCCATTTCACGCACTTCTACCTCAGGAATCCTACTTTCAATTCTTAAGCTGGGGTTTGGATCTGTCTTAAAACCAGACTGCCTAGAAATGGTAGGCCGCACATTAAGGGTAACGGCACTGTTTTCATTAATTTGCGGTGTGACTGACATCCAGACCCCTACAGGGATAGTATGCGGGGTTGTTGTAAAAGTTGTTACTGCACTGGTCTGGGCTTGAGTAGTATTAGCTTCAACTGTAAAATAAACTAAGTTATTAACTACTTTCAAAATTGCTGTCTGACTATTTAACACCATCAATTTAGGGCTAGAGAGTACTTTAGTGTTACCGAATGTCTGCAACATCCGTACAGAGGCAGCCAAGTCGCCCAGCGCAGTTCCTGCTTTATTGTAGCCAATCGCAATACGCGGGGCGGCAGTGAGGGCTGTCCCCAAAAGGTCTTGTTGGAAGGTAAACCCATCGAGTATACCGCCAGAGCCTAGGCGACTCCAATCTACCCCCGCCTGATATTGGTCATTCAGCGCTATCTCCACGATAGAAGCCTCAATCAATACTTGGCGCTTAGCCCCCGCCTGCACTCTATCGATAAACTCTTGTATGCTTTGGTGCTGACGCTGAGTAGCTCTTACACTCAAAACCCCAGTTTCTTTGTTAGCAATAACTGACGCTGCAAATAATGTTTTGTAGTTTTTTAAGTTTTGCTCTGCCTTTTCATCCACTATTCCTTGCGCATTTTGATCGCCAGAACCACTAACGCCACCGCCACCACTTTTACCAAGGCCGCTTACAGAGATGTTCCCCGTCCCTTGTGATTGAGCTTCGTAATGCCCTTGCAAACGCTTGTCTGAACCCAAGCGATTAACAAGCACTTCTTTATCACTCTCAGCAAGGATATCCTTTATATTCTGAATTAAAGAATCCCAAAAAAAGTTTTTGGATTCCGATTCAACCGAAGTTGAAGATATATTAGTGCCACCACCAGTGCTTTTAGTCGCACCAGCACCAGTACCACCAACAGCTGCCGCACTAGATGTGATTTGATTAGCAACGCTAATTCCGCCCTTTGTTGTTCTTTGCATATTCACATAATTGATTTGATACGTTCTTAGTACTGGGGAATCGGGCGCAATAGTAAGTACACTACCCTGAACTTTATAAGTTAAATCCACTTGTTTTGATAGGCGCTCTAAAATGGCCTGTAAGGTTTGATCAACGGCATTCAAGGTCACTCGGCCTTGAATTGAAGGGTGAATATCAACATTCAGCTTGCTATCGCGCGCAATGGCAAATAGCACTTCTTTTACCGGGGTGTCGTATACCACAATGCTATAAACATGCTCTTTGGCTTTGGGCTTTGGTGGTGGCAGGTAAGTGTTGTTGGTAACTGGCTTAGGAATACTGGCAGCTGCAGATGACTTAGCTACCGTTTGATTAGCCGCTGTGTTTTGCCCATCAATATGCCCATCTGATGGCTGTACTTTTGATTGGTGCGCGCATGCAGAAATGCCCAAAACAAAAATCGTGCACAGCCGCGATAATATTTGTTTATTGTTTGTCACAGCCTATCTACTCCCAATTTATTGCCTAATTTACAATTTAGATACATTTTGCATAATACCGCAAAAAATGCAAGAAATAACAAATTACAACAATAAGTTACAGGCGTTTTTTATTGCGCTTGCTCAATATCTTTATTAATGCCGGCCAAAGTTCGCAAATAAGGCCGATTATTTTTTATCTGGCTTGGCATATCACGCAGTGCTGCAAGCGCTGCGTTGCGCTGCGCAAATGCACCATACAAAATCACTGTGGAAATTTCACCATTCTGTTTTTTATGATACAAATAAATGTTGTCAATTTCTAACTGCTGACCAATCCGGTCCAACTCAGTCTTTAATTGTTCACCTCTAAGCAACGTCTTAATCTGCAGGGTAATCGTATTGGGCTGCCCGCTTAATAACAGGTTTTTGGTTGCTTCTAAACGCTTGTCTACCAACTGCTGTTTGACGTCAATTGATTTTCCGGCTGCCTTAACGATGTTGGTTGCTTCAGCTTTAGCTGCTAGCGCAGAGTTTTTTACCGGCAATATTTCAGCAAGATAATCATCCGCCTTAGCCATTCCGGCTTCATTGGCGGCCTTTGGTTGATATGAATGGCTTTGCCACCATGCATACGCCAAAGATACAGCCAAGAAACCAATAAAAAATATTGCCAATAAAAAGTATTTTTTGTAGTTAGTCGTCTTACTGCCGAATTCACTATCTTGAATCGCAGCTTTTACATGTTTAGGCGTTACTTGATACACATTCTCTGCAAAAGCGGCCAATAGCGCTTTATCCGCCAATATATTCACGCGCCGCACCAAGCCCTCGGCTGCACTTGAAAGCTTTTTAATGGCGGCATCAGTAAATAAATGTGGGCCGTGATAGCCTGCCGCTCGCAAGCGGAATATTAAATACTCCCCGACATCTTTAGTTTGCAAAGGCCCTAAATGAAAGCCATGGGTGATGCGCTCGCGCAATTGACGGATATGTGTCTGGTTTAAATTAACATCCAGCTCTGGCTGCCCAAACAGTACGATTTGCAGCAATTTATCTTGTTTGGTTTCTAAATTTGAAAGCAGCCTGATTTCTTCTAGCGTCGCCAATGGCATGCCTTGCGCTTCTTCTACAAAAATGACGACTTGGCGACCTTCCGCATGGCGGCTCAATAGATGTGCCTGCAACTGCTGCATGACTTTTAGACGATCTGCATTTTTAGGTAGCTTGAGTTGCAGCTCAAAAGCAATCGCATGCAGCACATCTTCAGGCGCGACGCTTGGGTTAGCGAGGTAAATACTTTCAATTTTTTCAGGCAATATTGTTTGCAGCATGCGGCAAAGCATGGTTTTGCCACTGCCTACCTCACCCACCAGCTTAATAATCCCCTCACCATTGGTAATAGCGTACACCAGTGCGTCCAGCACTGCGCCGCGGTTACCTCCGGAAAAGAAAAAATCTGTATTCGGGGTGATTTTAAATGGCGGCTCTTTTAAGCCAAAGTGAGGAGAATACAAATTTTTTTCCTGTTAACTGTCTTTTAGTAACTGTCGTCTAGCTTTATATCGTTTTATTTTAGAAATATTTTTCTAAATTTCGTTGAATTGCCTACAAACTTTCTTCTTGCGTATTCATGCGACTATATAGCGTTGTGCGATTTACATTGAGCAACTTTGCTGCCTGGCTTAAATTACCATGTGTTATTTTCATTGCAGCGTCAATGTAGGCCCTCTCCCAAGCTTTGAGTACTGCATCCAGACTCACGTTGACTTGGCGTTGCAAATGACGCTGTGCTTGCGCCGTCATTCCCGCTTCATTATTGAAGTTAAATTGGTCTTCTTGCGGCTCTGGTTCGGATAAATCAAATTCGGCAATCAGCTCCCGTTCATTCAGCGTCTTACCTGCATATTTTGAGATTAAGCGAATCACAATATTTCTAAGTTCACGCACATTGCCTGGAAAATCGTAGTCCAGCCACCGGGCCTGTGCAGCAGCATCTAATGCAAACGGCTCTTGGCCTATCTGCTTGGCATAAAACTCGATGAAATGATTGCGTAACAGGTGCTTGTCTTCGCCCAAGTCACGTAGCGGCGGCACTTTTACCGCAAACACGCTTAAACGATGATACAAATCAGACCTGAATTTGCCGGCACGCACCTCGGCACGTAAATCTCGATTGGTAGCCGCTACGATGCGCGCACGACTTTTACGAGTTTGCGTTTCACCTATGCGCTGGTATTCACCATTTTCCAGCACACGTAGCAACTTGGCTTGCAGTTCTATCGGCAGCTCGCCAATCTCATCCAAAAACAGAGTACCTTCGCCCGCGTCTTCAAAGTAGCCGGCATGGGCTGCGATAGCACCAGTAAATGCACCCTTAGTGTGGCCAAACAATATAGATTCAGCCAACAATGGAGAAATAGCCGCGCAATTGACTGATAAATAGGGATGCAATGAACGCTTGCTTGCATAATGAAAGCTGCCCGCAACTAACTCCTTACCACTTCCAGACTGACCTTCAATCAATACAGGGAAAGGTGAATCTGCGAACTGTGAAATTTGCATGCGCAAGGCTTGCATGGGCAAGCTATCCCCCAACAAACCACCATGCTCTTGCTCTACCTTAACCTCATTTAGCTCTACATCTTGTACCTTGAGCGCTTTTAATAACATGTCTTTAAGTTGATCAACATCGCAAGGTTTGGCAATAAAATCTACCGCACCTAGCGATAATGCACGTTTGACATTTACATCGTCGCTTTGACCAGACAGCACATGTATTTTAATTGTAGGAGAGTGTGCTAAAAGCTCACTGATGACCTTAAAGCCCTCTTCTGGAGTATGCGGAGTTGGTGGCAACCCTAAATCAACCAAAGCCAAAGCAGGCGGAGTATCTAGTTGTCGCAACAGGCTCTTCAATTGAGCGTGCGACTCTGCCACACATACTTCAAAATATTTACTCAGCACGAAATGTAAGGTGTCAGTGATTAAAGGATCGTCATCAATAATCATTAAAACGGGACGTAGTGCCGCCATCAACCATACCTTTATATTAAATTAAATAACTACAGCAATCGACATCACTATAGCCTTAAAGACTGTAGGTATCAATTATTTTGCCGTACTTAATATTCAGGATTGAATTATGTATAACCGAGGTAGATGGGGTGCCTGAGAAGTGGTACCTGAGAAGGTGTATCTGGGCAATGGAAAGTAATCATCTTGTTACATTAACCTTCCGCTATCGACCTAGTCTAATGGAATGGACTTCATTGCAGCCTGTCGTTTTCGGGATGCTTGAGCGCAGAAAGTCATTGCTCCCAGGCACAACTCAGAAACATGAAGAACCAGTATTTCTTAATAACCGATAGCGCATGGCTTAAACTCCCCTTCATAACATTATTATTTCTAGTTACAGTGCGTCTGGATAAATTAGCGCTGTGGTGGCTCTCGCTCAGATTTGGTCTGATTGCCTCCACGATAGGTGCGGTTGGCAGGTATTCCTGGCAGAGTCTTGCCCGCCCCTTGTGGCTGTGCAGCGTGCTGCGGTGCTTGAATGCTAGGTGCCTGATGCACCTGAGGTGCAATACGTACTACAGGCGCCTGGCTTGGCGGGTTAAAATCACGCACCCCGCGAGGTAGTATCACCGTTGCCGATGGCGCGACACGGGTTGGCTGAGGTGCGGTTTCAATGCGCGGCAACTGCAATTGACGCTCTTGAGGCGTGATGCGTACTGGCGCTGGAGTTGGCGTGCGTAATTCACGCCCCCCACGCGATGGTGTCACCGTTTCCGTCGCTGTTTCCGTCGGTGCGACGCGGATTGGCTGAGGCGTGGCTTCAATGCGCGGCAACTGTGGTTGACGCTCTTGAGGCTTGATACGTACCGGTGCTGGAGTTGGCGAGCTTAATTCACGCCCCGCGCGCGATGGTGTCGTAATTTCCGATGGCGCGACACGGATTGGCTGCCGCGTTGCTTCATTTATTCGAGGTACTTGCTGTTGACGTTCTGACGACATGGGCACCTGTACTGAACTGGGCGGAGCAAGTTCGCGCTCTCGCGATGGCGTAGCTAATTCTGATGGCGCGATGAGAGAGGGTTTTGATTCAATTCTACCAACAGCACCTTGTTCGCGAACGACAGCAGACGGTGAAACAGGCTCGGCCTGCCGCTTCCAATCCTCGAAGCGCGGGGGTAAAGAAGGTCGCACTCTCTCCGGCCCGGTCTGGGTGCCAAGATCAGGACGACGTAATTCGCTGACAGTAGGCTTGGGGGCAGGCACGTAGCGCTGTTCGGCAGCCTTGGGTCCGGTTGTCTCGGTGCGCCAAGGCAGCTTGGCTTCCTGCGGCCGACGGGTGGCAACTACCGGTCTCGAAATTATTTGTTCCGGCGGACGTACACCCCTAGGGGCATCGGCCACCAGGTTCATCGAATTAGGTTTCAACGGTAGCGCACCACGGATATGCACCATCTCTTGCTCTTGAACATGCAGGCGGTTTGATGCTTTGTGCATGTGGCCTCGACCAAATTGTTCTGCAGTTGTAGCTATAAGGGCATTTGATACGTGGCGGTTAGCATAAGAGATGTTGGTAATGTTGACCATGGTCGCCTGCCTCACGATTACATTATTCACCATGCGCGGGCCGCCCCAACCGCCCCACCAGGGCCGGCCGATAAAGCCACTACGTCCCCACCAGGGAACCAGTGGTTCACCCCAGCCGAGTGCGACCCAGCCCAATCCCGGGCCACCGATGCTGACGGAAACATGCGGCCTGACTCCGTAGAAGGCCACCAGAGCGGGAGCGTATACCGGCCGATTAAGAGCGACCGGACCTGGCGCCCATGCCCAGTAGCCGCCAAGATACACCCAGCGTCCATAGTGAAAAGGCGCCCAGCCCCATGGCGCATCATCAACCCAAGTCCACTGGTAGTTTGGATCCCATATCCATCGACCGGTACTATATGGCGCCCAGTCCGATGCTATCGCATCTGGCACCCATACCGGCCCGTATTCATCCGTGACGCGCCAATTGCCATAGTAATCAAGATCGCGAGCGCCAGCGATACCGGAAGGAAGATAGCGCTCACTGAATGCCTCGATTATGTTGTTGGTACGATCATAATTCCAGAGATCCCATTCGTCGAGCTCCGGTGCAACATAGGTCTCTGCCCGCGCCACATCGGTATCCTGACGTACCACGATCTCCTCGGAAGGAAGAATGGTCATAGACTTACCATCAGCCAGAGTCATCGTGGCTCGTCCTCCGCGACGGGTGATGAAATGCACATCACCATCGACGTCAACGCGGTAATAGCCTGTGTGGTCGATGGTGAATACTGCATTGGGAGTATCCAACTCGACGGTATAGCCTGCCGAAGGCAATGTACGCAAATCGAGAGACACGCGGCCAGAAGTGACTTTTAACTGCAGGTAATCTGAGGTCTGATTAACAAGGCTGATTTGAGTATTATCATCTGTCCGAATGAAGGCGCGACCCTCCGCTTGAAGTTCGAGCTCTGCATTCTGGCCAGTGTAGAGCGCATCGCCGGGGATTAAAGGGATATTGATGCGCGCTTCTACCCAGTCTTCGGCACCGTATCGCCAGAACGAAACACTGCCGTTGATGTAGCTCAGGCGCAGCGGGTTAACTGCCGATTCCTGGCTATCCGCCTGAGCGAGCGTGATCAAGCTGGACATTGCCAGAATCACGAATACGGATAGCGTAGCGAGGATGCGGGATAGAGGAAGCATAATGGTCCCTGTTCAAGTTAGGATAAAGTATTTCCCTACTACTAGTATTTCCCTGCTACTAAATGATGCTTTGTAGCCACACTCAATGAACGCAGCTAATCAATAATAGTTGACTGCTGATTTGTCAAACGGTTCATTGGAAACCGCATCAGAAAAGAGCCACATTGGCGGAGTTACCTCTTGTACGCCAATGGTTGCGGCTTTTGAATCTATGAAACACGCACCTGATATGCGTACATTTTTTGAGGATGAAATATAAGCTGGGAGAGAAGTGGATTGTTAGCCTCTCTAGATGTTTCATATAGGGCGCTACGTTAGCCAAATTAAGACATAAGAAAAATACTACTCCCAGTTGGCGCTTTAAAAAGTATTCAGATTGATAGTCTAAA
>Ga0102851_10002689_pt1 | contig 10799 bp, 9 predicted proteins | sample Mud3Dept3metaG_FD_79558 | JGI IMG/M metagenome (GOLD analysis project Ga0102851, IMG submission 79558) | Freshwater wetland microbial communities from Ohio, USA, analyzing the effect of biotic and abiotic controls - Mud 3 Core 4 Depth 3... | ecosystem: Environmental > Aquatic > Freshwater >...
CCTGCGCAATGCTCTCACTGACCGCCCCCCCCCGCTGCCATCAGGGTTCGGCCAATAGGCGTGAATCCATGATACAGCACCCTTGTTGATTACCAAATGCACTCACTGACTGTTAGACTGACGCGGTTGACATACCTTGTTCCGGCTTTGGTCATACACCTTGCGCGAGAATCAGTCCAACCACAGGTTGCCTCACGTCCACAAACACGCCCAACAGAAACTTCTGTCTCTACAGGTTCAGTCCATGCTCAAAATCAAGGAATCCATCGGGTTAGCACTCAGGTCGATCAGCAACATTCACCGAACCGGGAACAAAAAGGACATTTTCCTGTTCGCGACCGCACGTGGCGGGTCTACATGGATGATGGAGATTCTTGCTTCCCAGCCTGGAATCAAGTTTTTCGACGAACCGGTCAACATCCGTCGGCCAAATGTACAGCGAACCGGCGTGTTTCGGGAATGGCTCGACCTTATGCCTGATGGTCGGCGTGGCGAGGACATTCTTCAGTTTTTCCTCGATTTGCAGAAAAACCGTTATGGCTTCCTGAACCCTGCGCCATTCCGAAGAAATTACCGGCCGATAACCAATCGAAATGTGTTCAAACTGCACGCGCTTGAGCACATGATCAACGAACTAAAGGATCGCTGCCATGGACAGGTCGTTTTTCTGCTTCGGCATCCAATTCCCACGACCCTATCCCGTTACGAGTTTCCCCGGCTCGACCGGTTTCTGCTCTCTTGTTATCACCGCTCTGAATATCTCGACGACCACCAGGTCAATGAAGCCTGGAACCTCTATTGCAAGGGCAGCAAATTGCAACGCGGTATCCTGTCCTGGTGTTTTGAGAACTTCATACCTTTGCGCCACTCCGATCAAAAGGACTGGCTGGTCCTGACCTATGAGGAACTCCTGCTCAATCCCGAGAAACTTTGCCAGACCATCGCCACTTCGCTTGATCTCCCGCGGGTCGACCTGATGTTACGCGCAGTGAACACGCCCGCAGCCAATATCAAAATGTCGAAACAGGACACATTTGCGATTCTCAACGAGCGGGATGAACAGATACGTCGGCGCAACCTGGTAACGAAGTGGAAGTTAAAGGTTACCGAGAACGAAGAACAGTCCTGTTTTGACATTCTTTCGCTGTTCGGCCTGGATACTTACCAGTTTCAGCGTGCCATCGCGCACGACAGATATTTGCACTATCCGGACACAGTGAAACTGCTCTCGGCATGAATGGCCTGCGATTCTGTCCGCCGTTCAGCAGCCACTACCTAGGACAGAAGGCGCGAATAGAGATCCTCGTGCTTTTCAGCCATTTTTCGTGCAGTGTAATGCAACTCAAAACGGGCGCGTGCCGCCGACCCAAGCCGTGCGCGCTCTTCAGTGGAAGAGATAAGGCTCAGCAAAGCCTCCGCCAGTCGCCTGCTGTCTCCCGGCGCAACCACCAGTCCGGAACGACCCGACTCCACCACGTGTCGATTATCTCCGGCGTCCGTCACGACAACTGGTCTTGAAGCTGCCATCGCTTCCAGCACCACCATTGACATCGCCTCCCACAGGGAAGACTGAACAAATACATCGAACAGCGGCATCACGCGGCTGGCGGCATTGGGTATCCAGCCGGTAAAAAGCACCGAGTCCTCAAGGCCAAGGGATCGGCATTGCGCTTCCAGCTGTGGGCGCAGGTGACCCTCGCCGATGATGACAAACAGTGGGTGCGCGCCAGCGCGTAACACATCCCGCGCCGCGTCCAGCAAATGCGTAATCCCTTTCTGCTCGATCAGCGTACTGATTGATCCAATCACCAGGCGCCCATCATTCTTCAGACGCTCTGCCCATACCGGGTCGACCTCAGCAGGTTTGTCTTCGACACCATTCAGGATGGTACGCAGCCGCGCGCCGGGAAACCGAAAAGTATCGGCAATTTTCCTGCCCTGCTCGATACCAACGGCGACCAGCTGGTCGCTGAATCGGGAGAAGAACTTCTCCATCCGCATATAACGCTTGTCGTGATTCGGGTAGTTTCCGCGGTGGAAAGTATGCACTGTCCGGATACCGGGTATGGTGATGCGGCACAGGGATGAATCACAAAGCGAATAGGTGGTGTGCGAATGCAGCAGGTTTATATGGTACTCCTTCACGATCTTTCGCAACTCAAGAAACGACAGGTAACGGCGAACCGGATCGTCATGTCGGCGAACCCCGATGATGGGTACACCCTGCTTCTCGAGTTCCTCACCAATCACGCCTTTCTCCAGCAAGTGGCAAACCATGACACGGAACCGGTCCTTGTCCAGATACTTTGCCAGGTTGGCAATCACCCTCTCAGCACCACCAATATGCAATGAGGAGGTCACAAGGAGAATATTTTTCTTGTCAGGCATTGGTTGTGATCGTTGTGTTCAGACCGGCTAGTAATGCCGGGCGCCTTGTGGTTTCGATATCCAGATTAACCCGTCTTCACCAAGCTCTGATATAGCTGGGAAAGTTTTTGTACACGTTTTCTGTGGTCGAATCTGCCAAGAATACTGCTGCGTCCCTGGCGGGCGCACCGCTGGAGCTGTTCGCGGTCCGCCAGAAAATCACAGATATCTTTCGCCAGCTGCGCAGGATTCCCGGGCTGATTCAGAAGTCCGTACCTACCGTTATCCACGACTTCAGCTGTACCGCCCACGTCGCTTGCTATCACCGGCACCTCCATCAGCAGTGCCTCCAGAACAACATTAGGCATTCCTTCCGTGTATGAACTTTGCACAACAAGGTCGAGGGAATTGTAGATACTGATCATGTCCGTACGGTAGCCAGCAAAATGGACATAGGTCGCCAAACCACTGGCGCCTACAAATTTCTCCAATCGATCCTGCTCCGGGCCTGTACCAATCAGCACAAATCTGACGTTCTGAAACTCACGCACCACCACACCGGCGGCAACAAGGAAGTCCATGTGACCCTTCTCTGGACTCAGGCGACCGATATTGGCAATCAGTGCCGTCTGGTCATCCAGACCCAACTCATGACGGAATGTCCGATCCTGTCGATTGGGCTGGTAATGCTCGATTTTCAGCGCATTACTGATCACCGTAATCTTTCGATCGGCGATCCAGGCCTTGCGGATCAACTCTTTTGTCCTCTCCGATACCGAGATGATGGCATCGAAGAATCTCAGAAAAAACTTGTCGATAGCGCGGTAGACTTTTCGTTTGAAGGTGTTGGCAATCCAGCCATGGACTGTCGTCACCACAGGCTTGCCTTGCAGCCAGGCACAAATCAAGCCGATAACATTTGTGCGCGGATCGTGTGTATGCACAACATCGATATGATTGGAATCCATGATTGCCCGTAACTGCGTCAGAATGCGCCAATCAAACTGACCGGACTCTTGCAGGAGAACCACCTCGAGGTTGCGGCGTCGCGCCTCTGTCACGTAGGCGCTCTCTTCTCCTGAAACGTGCACAAATGTGCCGATCAAAAACCGAAACCCCTGCCCCTGCAAGGACTCGGCGCAATCCAGAATCGTCCTTCCGGGCCCATCCACCCAGGGCGAATCTCGAAGATCTAGTATGGTGATTGAGCGTGATGGACGATGAATCGACAGATGTTCGTTCATTACAATGAATGCAAGTGAGTGTTTGTGGAATGCCGATACAGGCTCTCGGCTATGATTAACCTGATTTGACAGGCAGTTCGGTAGTGGCCTGATCATTGCCTTGTGTAATTTTTTCGTCCATCGTTGCAATCTTCCGCTGAAAGATAAGCACATTCGCGGTGATCACGCCGGCAACGATGTAGAAATGGGGATAATAAATACCAGACAAGAACGTGCCAGTAATTGCAAAGGCAATCAGGCAGGAATCCGCTGAAATCAATAATCGCCGATGTGTCAGCTGAATTGCGGGATCCAGCTTATGACAATCTCGAATCCGTTGGTTGTTTGTAACCAGATTTGTAATGATAAATAGCAACATCATCAACAGGCCTGGGTACCCCAGCTCGGCCAGGATCATAAAATAAATGGAGTGCGCGTTTTGCCAAGGCAGAGACGTGGTTGACTCGCCGGCTGGCCTGTAAGTTGTTCCGAACGCCACCGAGAAATGTCCGGCACCGATACCCAGAATAGGATGATCGTTGGCCATATTGATGGCCTGACCCCAAAGTATCAGTCGTAATGCGGCAGAACCCTCATGTTCATAGTCTCTGAGCGTATCCATTCGCTCAAAATACTGAGGCGGTGCGAATACCAGCACCATACTGACCAGCGCAAACGCCGCCGCCACACCCAATGCCTTGTTTTTACTTCGCAGCCATTGGTAAAACAGCATGGACCCCACACCGAGCGTGGCACCACGTGACTGAGACCCAATGATGGCCAATATCAGGACGCTGAATGAAGCGCCAAATAAGAGTCTAGGCAAGAATTTTTTGGCCTCCAGAAAGAGGAACAGGGCCATCGGCAAAACAACACACACCGACCACGCGAAATCGTTGCCATCGCCCAGAAAGCCCGCGTTGGTGAGGTAGTTTCGGGTTTCCGGATTCAATATGACACTTGGATTAATGACCAGCAGCGCGATATGGATGAGCACCATGACTGCATAAAACTGTTTGATTCGTTTAACATCATCAAGCAATTTCACAATTACATAGAACAGAAAAAAATAGCCAAGGACAGACTTGAATTTGATAAATGCAAATTCGGTGACAGTTGCAGTCAATACCGAGACGGTCACCATTCCCAACATCCACATCAAATACAGTCCATTTTTGTCTCTCAATATCGCTGCATTGTTATTTACGCTTTTCGTTGCGAGTGAAAGCGCCAAGGTAAACAGCGCAAGCAGTGTACCCACCGGTCCAAGAGCCGGTATCCAGGTATTTGGCCTGATGTATTCGAATATCAGTACGGAGACAAGACCTAGAAATGCCAACATGATGCGCCCTCAGCTAAGTGGCTCAAGGTGCAGAATGAACGGCATGCAATGTTTAGACATAGCCAATTCACGATCTAGATACTGACAATCTGTCTATCAGTTTTTATGTACGCGATAGAGTTCATCTCGGACATCTCATGGTTAAACATGAATTCGTTGAGCAGCCATTTCATTTAAATAGTGCTCTATCGCTGTGTACCCATCTTTCATGATTGCTGAATGATCTCCCGAATCATTTGGATTAAGCCCATGCTGACGCTCCCATTGGTCCGGAATGCCGTCACCATCGCTATCCGGGCCTATCTTGGCATGTGGCAGCGCATCAAGAAACCAGTCATTGGTAGGATCCGCTGGCGCATTCCTCGCCCAGTGGCCTTTTCCGTGGAGGACCTCATTCAGTGTTCTTAGCGTGACACGGTCTCTAGGCCAAGCCCCTGCGCGATTCATGACAAGGTGGTAAGCACGCTCCGCGGATTCCGTATGGACTGGTGTTACTGTCGCTGGGGATGTCAGCACGTTGCCATCGCGCCCGGATTGAAACCACGATGGAAACATCCGTTTTGCCTGCCGTGGATCATCGACCAATCCGATCCCTTCAAAATAATTCCCAGCCACATAGTATTGGCCCACGGGATCAAAATTGAAGGGAAAGACATTGACTGCATTGGGTCCGCGTTTGTAATAGTTGGCAATAATATTGATTGGCGCACGCGGTTTATGTCCTTCGTGGCTCAAGCCATCCCGGAAGTTATAAACAACATTATTTCGAAAATCCGCCGGTTTGCCTTCAACTTGCGGGCTGATGGCTGGCAACCGCCGCGCATGATGCGCAAATAGATTGTGGTGAATCGAGATATTACCGCTTCCCGGATAGGCGCTGAGAATCCCGTAGTTATGCGGCACGCCCTTGCTGTGCCCGGTCGGATCCGATTCTTCGATCGTGCACCACTGTATGGTGACTTCGGAAGAATGGATGATGTCGATCATTTCGTCATTGGCCCAGGACAGCGACAGATGATCGAGCATGATTCGTTCTGTTCTGGACAGCTGAATAGCATCACCGTTACTTCCCGTGGTCGGTGGCGGTCGAATGCGCAAATGACGAATCACGATGTCGTGCAAACGCACGTTATCGGCGTAGCGGGAATAGATTCTTCCGGCCAGTGTGATTCCTGGTAACGGCGCTGTTTGCCCGGCGATCGTGATATTCGAATGCATGATCCGTATATCCCCATGAATCACTCCGCCCACTTCAAAGACAACGATTCTTGGTCCTTCTTCGGCACACGCCGCCTGCAGGCTGCCCGGACCGCTGGCGTTGAGGTTGGTGACCTTGATCACCCGTCCGCCACGGCCTCCGGTTGAGACGGCCCCAAACCCCTCGGCACCGGGAAAGGACGGCAGGACGTCTCCCGCCTTCACAGGCATGGAGATGAAAAGGCTGATCAGGGCCGGTATGAACAGAAAAAAGGGATGCTGGGTCACTGCACAATTCCGCAACAATCTGGGTAGAGCATTGTCGCAGGTTCTGATTCCAGGGTCTCCCCCTCGGCTGCCGGCTCACCCACACAGACAGCCTGAACAGCAAATGAAACCCATTATCGACGGAAAGAACGACGGGAAATCAAGGCCGGATGGTCATGCCCTGTAGACCCATCACAGTGTCAGCGGGCTACGGTCCTGCGTACGCCCCTATGGCGGGCGGAGAAGAGTAGACGGCACGATCGTAATCACCTTCCAGTCCGCCCGGGACACTACGACCAGCGTTCAACGCAGGGCTGCCGGCCTGCGGGCGGTGGCTTGCATTCAACAAGGGGTTCTGCTGGACCAGCGAACCCGATTCAGCAGCAATTCCGCTGCCCAAAACAGGCCCCGTATAGAGTGGATTGTCCAGCGAATACCAAAGATTGGATCCAAATGTGAAAGTCGCAGGTTGCGTGCCTGCTCCTGCATTGACCACAGCACCACGACCGTTCGTGTTGAATAAAACGATGTTGTTAATAAAATATCCGCCGGTACCCGGGCCGAGGGTAATATTTTCCTCCAGAATCCTTGCCAGATAAGTCCCGGGTTCAATGATTGTGTTGTTGGCAAACACACAGTCCGAACAACCCACAAATGCGACTGGTGTCGAACCGGTTTGCTCAAAAATATTGGCCACCATCCGGATGCGCAACGCCTCGTGAGCTGTGTTGGCAGGGCGATAGTAGTCCGAACCGGTGGAGCCACCAGCATTGATCGAGCGCTGCGCAATGTTGATGAACCGGTTACCGTGAATCAACACGTCAGAACTGCCGCCCTTGGTCTGAACTCCGTTCACCGGCAGGTCGTAAAACAGGTTACCCGTGATAACGCCATTGTGGCTACCGACCATGTCGATGGCCTCGCCCTGATTACAGCCACTGAAGGAATTACCCTCAAGATAGAAATGGTCGACTCCGGACAACTTGAGGCAATCGTTATTACCGCCGGTGCCGATGCTCCGGAAGGTCACACCGCGGAGGACCACATACTCGGCCGGGGTGGCATAACTGCCACCGTCATCAATATTGACTCCATGCGGTGCGGTGTTCTGTATTGTCAGTCCCTGAATGACCACATAGCGTGGATCCGACAACTGCATGGCCAGTGCGGATCGACCCGTGTCAACGATCACGGCTCCTTCCGCGACCAGTGCGATAGGTTCGATAGCCGTGCCCTGCAAATTTGAGAATGAGCCAATGGCGCCATAGGTTCCGGCTGCAATTCGAATGCGCGTACCGGGTGTCGCCTGGGACACGGCCGCACCGATTGTGCTGTAGGGAAAGGCAGCGCTGCCATTGCCATTGGGAGCCGCCGCCGCATTGACGAATAGATCACGGCTATAGGTCGAATTTGCATCAAATGCAGCGGGGAAGCCCCCGTTGCCGCCCGGCGTGGGAGGAATCACGGGCAGTGTAGGTGTACCACCACCGCCTCCGCCCCCACCTCCACCCCCACCCGGTGAACCGGAGGCAGACAAATCGGCGGAGCCTTGCTGGCACCCCAATGGGGCCAACACAAGCAAGAGTAAAAACATCAGGCGGTAGATAGACTGCTTCATAATGGATTCCGTTCCTGGCAAAAACTTGCCGTTGGGATACGTTCAGTATGCTTCGTAAGATGCATACTGATGTTGCCGCTCGACGGGGCATCACCTCCGAATATCGTGCCAACATCCGGTTGCTGACGCCCCTGTAATCCATTCCGGGGTTTGCGTGCAATAAAAAGTTCAGCGGCGGGTCGGCTCCCAGATTTCCAGTCTGGTTCCTGTCAGAAAGCGCAGCCAGGATACAAGAATGGAAAAATTCACCATCACCAGAAACAGCGGCAGCTTGATGATGGGTGAGTCCCGCCACGCAGCCGGTCCGAGCAGACCTAGCAAAACCAAACCATACATCACCAGCTGAAGAAGGAACGTCACCAGATAAAACATGTTGTGCAACAGAAACAGATTGGCGACCAGCGCCAAGATCATGAACCAGGGCACGGACCAGCGCATCAGCTTGTGTGACCACAACACCAGGGCAAACATGCCGGAGCGGAACGGATTCAGCAACGCACGCGCATGCCAAAGTGCTGTCATACCGCGGATCAAGGTGCGCACCTTGCGGGTAAATTCGCCGCTCGTGCTTTTGGTGCTCGCCATGAAACCAATTGCAAGTGGTTCGGTAATGGCCCGGTATCCACTCTCAACCGTAACTAGAACCGACAGAAAATCCGGGGCCATACCCGGCAAAAATGGTTTGCACAAAGATGTGCGCATGGCGTAGAACGAGCCGCTGGCGCCTGCAATGGAGCAGAGGCGTGACTCCAGGTTGCGCAGGAACAGTTCATAGCGGCCATACAGCCCTTCACCACCGCCACCGGAAATGTGATCTTCGCCCGACACACAACCGATCATGTCGTCTTGAAACGGCTGCACAATGCGGTGTAAGGCGTCAGCTTCGAGCATGATCGATGCATCGGAAAAAACCAAGATTTCAGACGTCGCGTTCCGCAACCCGAGGTTAAGTGCCGCCGCCTTGCCCTGGCGTTGCGGCAACTCAAGAAACCGGATCTGCAAGTCGCCACGGTAGTCCTGGATGCGTTGCCGGGTCCGGTCCGTGGAGCCATCCGAGACGATCAGGATCTCCAACCGGTTACGTGGGTAACCCAGCGCGTCCAGATTTTTAAGCTTCGCGTCAATGACCCGTTCCTCATTGTGAACGGGAAGGATGACTGTCACACCCGGCTCATACGCCACCGCACTCATGGCCACCGGACGGTGCACAACCTTGCCAAGCAAAGCCAGCAGCAGCGGGTAGCCAAGATAGGCGTAGAAAACCAGGAACACGGCCAGCCAAAAAAGGAGCTCGACAGTCATCGGGAATCTTGCTCAGTGTCGGCCACGGCGCGCGTGGCAGTGTAAGCTAATCAGGCGCGGAGATTTGCACCGCTGACAGCAAACAGGTAGATTGCAGGCACCGCCCCGGGGGTCTTCGAAACTGCGCCGTAACCTTGCTGTTGCTTCAGAATAATTCATGACACCATAATTCATGACACCCGGAATTGACACCGCCACGCTTTCGTTGCTTCAACATAAACGAATCTACTTCGGCCATCAATCGGTCGGTGCCAACATCATCGAGGGGATGCGTGATCTGTGTCGCGCCGATCCTGCGCTGAGGCTGAATATTGTCGAATCCAGCCATCCGGATGCCTTCGCCGCGCCGGTCTTTGGCCACTCCCAGATCGGCCGCAACCATGAGCCGCGCACCAAAATCGATGCCTTTTCCGAAATCCTGGGCGCTGGCCTTGGCAACAAGGTGGACATCGCGTTCTTCAAGTTCTGTTACGTGGATGTGGCCGAAGGCAGTGACATTGCCGGGCTGTTTGACTATTACCACAGTGTGATGGCGCAACTCGGCACCGCCTATCCCCGCACCCGGCTGGTGCACGTCACAGTACCGGTCACGGTCATGCCCGGGCTGCTGCGACGCTTCGTCGGCGGATTGCGCCGACAGCACAATCGCGCCGCGCACGACAACCTGGCGCGTGCCGAGTACAACCGGTTACTCATGCAGACCTATGCCGCCAAGGCGCCGGTGTTCGACCTCGCCGGCTTCGAATCAACAACTGCCTCCGGGCGCACACTCCGGTACTCCTTGCACGGACGCGAATTCCGTACCATGGTGCCCACATACAGCTCTGACGGGCGTCATCTGTCCGAAACCGGACAGCATTTCGTAGCTTCCGAATTTCTTCGCTTCCTGGCGACAACGGCCATGAGCCAACCAACTCCTGTCGCCCACGCGGGCACGGCGCATGTCTGATCCTGTCCGCATTACCGTTTGCGCCAATGCCGAGGCCGTTCGCTGGGACGAGTTCCTTGGCGCACATAGCTCGGGTTCGTTTTATCACCGCTTCGCCTGGAAGGACATTAACGAGCAGAACTTCGGACACCAGACCTTCTTTCTGACGGCGCAGCGCGGCGACCGGATCGTCGGCATTTTTCCGCTGGTGCTGGTCAGCAGCCGTTTGTTCGGCCGGATCCTGTGCTCCATGCCATTCGTGAACTACGGCGGACCGTGCAGCAGTGATCCCGAAGCCATGACGTTGTTGCTGGACGAGATGGTTGCGCTCGCCTCGCGCCTGCGGGCCGATTACGCCGAGATCCGCACCCTGGAGCCGCTGGCGCGGGAATTTCCTTCGGCCCTGCACAAGGTCAGCATGACCATCGCGCTGCAACCCGATCCGGACACGCTGTGGAATGCGTTCACCAGCAAGCATCGCACCAATATCCGGCGTATCTACAAGAACGGCTTGCACGTGGTCTCCGGCCACCTCGATCAGCTCGACACGTTCTA
>Ga0102851_10002690_pt1 | contig 10798 bp, 7 predicted proteins | sample Mud3Dept3metaG_FD_79558 | JGI IMG/M metagenome (GOLD analysis project Ga0102851, IMG submission 79558) | Freshwater wetland microbial communities from Ohio, USA, analyzing the effect of biotic and abiotic controls - Mud 3 Core 4 Depth 3... | ecosystem: Environmental > Aquatic > Freshwater >...
ATGCCATGAGGTTTATACGTATTACTGAATCTACTGGCTGTCCATGCGCACGTACGCTTCGCTCGCTCGCACGCGCGCAGGCCTGTTGGTTTTACGGTGGTCTTCGGCACATGCTAATCGCAGCAGCGCTCACGGACTGCAGGGGGGCAGGGGAACGACGAGAACCGGAAGGCTCCGGGGACGTGACATTGTTTTCCGCTGTTTCTCCCTTTTACGGCTTGTAATACATCAGCTGACGGCTGAAGGGCTCCACGTTTCGGATGAGCTTCTGCTGCTCCTCCTCCGTCATGGGCTTGAAGGCTTCGGCGAAACGGACGTTCTCCTCCAACTGAGCGATATCGTCGCAGCCGATGACGATGTTCGTGATCGGCTGGGAGAGGGCGAAGCGCAGGAAGGGCTCCATGCCCGTGAACCCGGGGAGCTTCGAAGCGAAGCCCCGGAAATAGACCTTCATCCCCACGATGCCCATGTCCTTCCGCCGTGCCAGGGGAATGACCGCATCGATAAAGCTCCTATATGCCGGTTCCGCGGGATTGACCGGCATCAGCACGGTGTCGAAGTCGAACTGCTCGATGCATTTCTTTATGATAGATGGGTCATGGTGCCCCGTGACGCCGATGAACCGCGTTGTGCCCTGTTGTTTCGCCTCGATGAATGCCTCGATCGCCCCGGCCGGCCCGAAGATCTCCGCAAACTCCTCTTCTTCCCGCACGTCGTGCACCTGCCACAGATCGAGATGGTCCGTCTGCATGTTCGCGAGCGTCTCGTGCAGATGGGCCAGCGCCCCCTTCTTGTCCCGGGCGTGGGACTTGCTCGTGAGGAAGATGTCCCTCCGCCGCTCCTTGAGCGCCTTCCCGTAGTAGGATTCGCTTCCCGAGTACGCCCGCGCCGACTCGCAGTAGGTCACCCCCAAGTCCAGCGCCCGGTTGATAAGGGCATAGGCGTCCTTCCCCCGCCCAACGGTCCTGAGGACCCCCTCGCCGCCGAGGCCGAGGATGGTCACTTCCTGTCCGGTCCTGCCGAGCACGCGTTTCGGAATGGCCATGGCGGAATTATAGCATAGCGCCTCCCTTTCTTTCCTTTACATTCCCTCCGCGCTATGTTAAAAAACCCGCATGAAGCGCCTTAACCTGCTGCCGGCAGGCATGCTCCTCTTCATCGTGTTCTCCCTGCCCTCTGCTGCTCCTGCAGCCGATCTTGACGGCCTGCCCGTCACCGGGATCATTCTGAAGGACGATCTGGGCCGTCCGCTGCCCGACCAGGACAGTCTGCTGCCGCTGGTCGAGGTGAAGCCGGGCGCTCCGTTCTCGCGGCAGGCGGTCCGGAAAGGTGTCATCTACCTGTATCTGGAGGGAAAGTTCCGGGACGTCCGGGTGGAGGCGTTCCCCGATCAGGCAGGGGTGCGGCTCGAATACACGCTCTTCCCCGTCATCATTGTGGAAAGGATCGTGCTCCGGGGGAACCATTCCCTCCCGAACCGTGCTATTTTCGACGCCGCGCGCGGGATCGAGGGAAGGGAGCTGCGGGAGGAGATCTTTTCGGAGATCCGCGCCAACATCAGGCAGCAGTACGAGGCCGAAGGGTACTACAACGTGCGGGTGAACTTCCGGCATGAGCTGTCGGCAGATCCCCACCGGGCGGTCCTCTTCATCTATATAACGGAACCCCGGCGCACGGTCATCAAGGAAGTGCGGTTCAAGGGAAATACGGTGTTCACGGCACGTGACCTGCTCGGGGAGATGAAGAACAGGAAAGGACGGCCGCTCCGCACGAGTGTGCTGCTCGAGGACGACTTCAACAGCATCCGGAGCCTGTACACCGGCGTGGGGTATCCCGCCGCGTTGCCCGGGCCCGTGAGCATTGCCTTCGCGGAGGGCCAGGCGCTCTTGGAGATCGCCGTGACCGAAGGACCGAAGGTGGCCGTATCGTTCTCGGGGAACCGGGAGCTCAGCGATAAGAAGCTCCGCAAGCTGGTTCTGATCTGGTCCGAGCACGAGGTGACCGACACGGTCGTCGAGAGCAGCGCCGAAAAGATCAAGGACGAATACCGCGACCGCGGGTATACCGATGCGAAGGTCGAGGTGAAAAAAACCGAAACAGCCGGGAGCCTGGACATTGCCTTCATGATCCAGGAAGGACAGAAGGTCATCGTGGACAAGATCCGCGTGGAAGGGAACACGGTCTTTACGGCAAAGCAGATCAAGTCCATGATGGCCACGCGGGAATCGGGGTGGTTCCGGTCGCGGCCGTACCGGGAGGATATCCTGGAGCAGGATGTCGACCTGATTACCGACCAGTATATCGCCGCCGGGTTCCTGTCGGCGGAGGTGAGGAAAACGGTGACCCGGACCGCCGGCGGCGGCAGGGCGCTGATCGCGCTGAAGATCGCCGAGGGCCGGCAGACCCTGACCGGGAACATCTCGTTCGAGGGGAATGCGGCGCTCACCGCGGAAGAGCTCTCCGGCGTGCTCAAGCTGCGGTCTGCCGCGCCGTTCAGCGAGCGGCTCCTGGAGGAGGACCGGTACCGCATCCTGTCCCTGTATTCCGCGCGGGGATATCTCTACACGCGCATCGAGGTGGAGAAAAAGCCGGCCTTCGAAAACGAGCCGTCCGGCAGGGACGGGAAGGGCGGGGTCGCAGACGGGGCCCCGGAGGTCCTGAACATCCGGTTCCGCATCATCGAGGACGAGCGGGTCTCTATCGGCAAGGTCATCCTGCGGGGGAACGTGGATACGCGCGATAATGTCATCCTGCGCGAGCTCGAGCCCCGGACCGGCGAGCCCTACAACTATGAATCGATCTTGAAGAGCCAGCAGCGGATCTACCGCTACGGCTACTTCAGCCTTGCGAAGTTCGAGCCGGTGCACCCCAACGAGAAGGAATTCGTCAAAGACATGCTCTTCACGGTGGAGGAGCGTCCCGCGGGCGCCGTGGAGTTCGGGATCGGGTACGGCACGCTGGATCGGTTGCGGGGATTTGTGGAGGTTTCCCACCGGAACATCCTGGGCACGGCGCGCTTCGCGAGCCTGCGTTTGGAGGCGAGCGATATCCTGGAGCGGGCGGCGTTCACGTTCCAGGAACCCTGGTTCCTGGGGCACCGGTACCTGGAAAGCAAGTTCCTGCTGGTGTGGTCCGATTCGAAGCGGCTCAATGAGCAGAGCCGCGAGATCTATTACCAGACCCGCAGGACGACGACCTCCTACGGTGTCGAGAGGACGTACGATGCGCTCAAGGTCTCGCTCACCTATCAGTTCGAGAACGTGACCAACTATAATGTGCAGCCCGCGGCCGAGTTGACCCCTGAGGACAGCGGCCGCGTTCTCATCAGCAGCCTGAACCCGGCGGTCATCCTGGACAAACGCAACGATCCCTTCAATCCGACGCAGGGCAGCATCCACGGCCTCAACGTCAAGGAGGCAATGAACTTCCTCGGGTCCCGGGCCGACTTCACGAAGGTCTCGGTGCAGAGCACCTGGTACCTTTCGGCGGCCGAGCGCACCATCGTCGCCCTGTCCGGCCGCGCCGGGATGGGGTGGCCGCACCGCGATACCCAGGAGATCCCCCTTCACGAGCGTTTTTACCTGGGCGGCAGCACCACGGTGCGGGGATACACCCAGGACTCGGTCGGACCCTTCAACCTGAACGCGTCCGGCGACCGGGTCCCCACCGGCGGCTCCAGCATGATCCAGCTGAACGCCGAACTGCGGCTGAACACCGCGGCAGGCGGCGGGGTGGTGTTCTTCACCGATGCAGGGAACGTCTGGGTGGAGCAGGCGATCGACCTCAAGGATCTCCGGGCGTCGTACGGCGCGGGGCTAAGGTACCACACGCCGGTCGGCCCCCTCCGGATCGACTACGGCCAGAAGATCCACCGCCGGTCAGGAGAGAGCCCGGGCGAGCTCCACTTCAGCATCGGCCAGGCGTTCTAAAAGGCGTGATCAGGAAAACGAAGAATTCAACCCTGAGTCCACGGCGCGTATATGAATTTCTCATAAGGCTTTCAGCGGGAATCTGCGTTGAATTCCCGGCGTAGCGGCAGGTCCGGCAGGGCGGCCCGTGCTGGACGAAAGCGCTCCAGGGTGGTATTATTCCCATACGAATCACGTCCGCGCCGGCCCGGCGGACCTTCCGACGAAACCATGAACATCCATAGAAGACTCATCGTACTGGTCGGCCTGGGGATGCTCCTCATCATGACCATCACCGTGCTCTCGGTCGAGAACATCACCGGTGTGTTCTCCCACACCGTCCGGAGCGTCGGGACGATCTCGCTTGAGGTCCGCAAGGTCTGGAACATCGAGCAGAAGCTCGGCGATTCGGCCCGGATGGTCCGCGAGTACGTCAAGACCGGCGATGAGCATTACCGGCGCAACTATCGGGTCTTTCACGATGCCGCGAAGCGGATGCTGAAGGAGATGAACGACCTCGAGCTGGACAAGCGCGAAGTGAAGATCCTGGGGTCGCTGATGAACGATTTCAACACCATCGAGGACACGGTCGAGAGGATCTTCGTCCTTGATCTTGCTCGCGCCGGGTCCCGGACCGAGGCCGACACCCTCCTGAACGACCTGGACAGCCTGGTCGCCTGGATGCAGCACGACATCGAGCGCTACAAGGAGGAGAATGCCGTCCGCCTGGACTCGGTGGCAAAGGACATCCAAAAGGCCAAGATCAGGATCAATGTCCTCTTCGGCATCATCCTCGTCGCCATGGTGGGGTTCCTCCTGGCCTTCGGTCTGTATCTGTACCGGAAGCTGTCCCTGCCGCTGGTCCAACTGTGGCAGGGGGCGGAGGAGATCAGCCGCGGGAACCTCGATCACCAGATGCAGGTGCGGGGCGAGACGGACATCGCCATGCTGGCGGCGCGATTCAACGAGATGGCCCAGAAGCTCAAGGCGTCCCACGCGGACCTCGAGAAAAGGCTGCTGGAGCGGACGCAGCAGGTGGCGGCCATGAACTCCGTCGCGCTCGCCCTGGGCAGGACCGGGACCCTCGGGGAGGTCCTCCGGGAATCCCTGCGCACGGTCCTGAAGAGCTACTCGGACATTGAACCCCGCGGCGGCATCTTTCTGTGCGACCCCGACGGCGAGACGCTGCGGCTCGCCGCACACCTGGGCCTTTCCCCTGAGTTCGCGGCCCGCGAGGAGCGGATCAACATGGGCGAATGCCTCTGCGGGATGGTCGCCCAGACGGGCGAGATGATCTATGCCGACCATGGCTGCGGCGACCCGCGCCATACGCGGGGGGCATCTCACCCGGGGGGCTCGCACGTCGTCATTCCCATCAAATCGCGGGGGATCGTCCTCGGCGTCATTTTTCTTTATCCGGAGAAGAGCTTCAACCTCAAACCGTCGGACATCCAGATGTTTGACACCATCGGCGCCCAGCTCGGGATGGCCGTGGAGAACCTCAGACTGTACGCCGAGGTGAAGGAATCGAGCGAGAAGTACTGGGATCTCTTCGAGAAATCCCGCGACATCCTCTTCACCGTGGACCGGGAGGGCCGGCTCATGGTGGTGAATGAGTCGATGGAGCGGTTCCTTGGACGCACCAAGCGGGACCTTATCGGAACGAGCTTCCTCGATCTGCTGAACGAGGAAGGCGGGTCGCTCGCCCGGCGCATCCTTGCAGGCGAGGTTCCCCTGGAAGAGCGCATCTTCGAGTTCGCGGTGACGGTGGGCAGGCCCGGCGCCAGACAGGCCTTCCTCGAGATCAGCGGACGGAGACTCGTCGCAAAGAACAACACTGCCGGGTTCCAGTTCGCCGCCCGGGACGTGACGGAGCAGAAAGAACTCCGCGAGCTCCTCGTCAGGGCGGAGCGGCTGGCCGCCATCGGACAGGTCGGCATCGCCATGCGGCACGAGATCAACAACCCCCTGACCACGGTCATCGGGAACACGGAGCTTCTCCTCGACCGGCTCGAAGAGGAGAACGGGGACCTGAAGAAGCGGCTCGAAGTGATCCTGAACAACGCCCTGCGGATCTCGGAAATCGTCAAGCGGATGCAGGAGATCAAGAATGACAAGACCGTGGAGTACCTGAAGGGCGTGAAGATGACGGACCTGACGAAAGAATAAAGACAGACGCGGCGACGGGGAGATCAGACAAAGCGACAAGGGAACAGGGAGACAAGGGGACAAGGGGATGGAGACGGTGCGGAATGCGAAGTAAGGCAGCTGAATGGATCATGGTAGGAGCTGCAGCAATCGTGGCCTGCCTGGGTTTCCTGGTAGCCGCCACCGGCCACGCCGAATTGGTCGATCACGTGGTCGCGGCGGTGAACAACGAGGTCCTCACGCTCTCCGAGCTCCGGCAGGCGATGGCCTTCAACGCGGCGCTCGGCGGAAAGGGGAGCGGAAGGCGGCTTGAGGCGGAGACCCTGCAGGGCATCATCAATCGCCGGCTGCTGCTGCAGGAGGCGTACCGTCTCAGGGTCGCGCAGGTGTCGGAGCAGGAGGTCGCGACAGAGGTCAGCCGGCTGCGTCAGCGGCTTGGAACGGAAGCCGCGTTCCGGGATTTCCTTACCCGGACCGATATGACCGAGGCACAACTCGCGAAGCTTCTGGGAGAGCGCCTCCTGGTGGAGCGGTTCGTGGAGAAGAAGATCGGCATCTTCGCCCGCGTGAACCGGGACGAGGTACAGGCCTACTTTCATGACCATCCCGGCGAGTTCAAGGACAAGCGGTTCGCCGAGGTCCAGAAACAGGTCACGGCATACCTGTCCGAGCAGAAGGTCAACCAGCAGCTCGACAAGTATGTGGAAGAGCTCCGCAGCCGGGCGTCCATCAGGATCAATCCGGTAGGGGGGGAAGGACAGTAGTTACTCAGAGATCGAATTCTTGTCAACAGGGCAGGAAAATTTTCACGTCAAAGACGCCAGGCTCGCACATCCCTTCCTGGAACATTCGCAGCTTTTCCCGAAAAGGAGCATCGTTCCCATGAAAAAGGCCATTTTCCCTGCGATCGTTCTTCAAACGCTCATCCTTGTCCTGCTCGCGGGCGCCGGCGGCTGTACGTTCCTGAAAGTGAACATCGGGGAAGAGGTCCAGCCGCTTGCGGAAAAGACCATTTCCGGCAAGGGAAGGGACAAGATCCTGGTCCTGGACATCAGCGGCATCATTATGGGCGGAGAGACCAGTTCCCCGCTGTCGGAGCGGAAGAAGCCCGGACTGCTCGCACGGGTGCGCGAATCGCTTGACCGGGCGCGTCAGGACGCCCAGGTGAAGGCGGTGGTGCTTCGCATCAACAGCCCCGGCGGCGGCGTCACCGCGTCCGACATCCTGTACCACGAGCTCAAGACGTTCAGGCAGGAGACGGGCGTGAAGCTCGTGTCGCATATCATGGATGTGGGGGCCTCGGGCGCCTATTACGCGGCGCTCGCGTCCGACGCCATTACGGCGCAGCCCACGAGCGTGACCGGCAGCATCGGCGTGATCATGTACCGCATCGACGCCACGGGCCTGATGCAGAAGATCGGGATCCAGACCGAGGAGATCAAGTCGGCGGACAAGAAGGGGCTCGGGTCGCCCTTCCGGCCGGTCTCTGACGAGGAGCGCAGGATCTTCCAGGGGTTCATCGACTCGCTGTACGGCAGATTCACCGGCCTGGTCGCGAACGAGCGCAGGATGGCGCCGGAGGCGGTGAAAAAGATGGCGGACGGGAGGATCTTCACCAGCGCCGAAGCGCAGGCCGGCGGACTGATCGACGGGATCGGGTATCTCGAGGACGCCATCGAGCTGGCGAAGAAGAAGGCGGGCCTTGCCGAGGCCAGAGTGGTTGCCTATTCCCGGCCCGGGGAATACCGGGCGAACATCTATTCCCTGAGCCTGATCAACATCGACCTGGGGGACCTTGCTGACCCGGGGGCGAAGTTTCTGTATCTGTGGTGGCCGTAAGCAGGATCAAAAAGGGCGATACGAACTGGTTAGAATTTAAGGGCAGAAATTGATCGCATGACTTCCCATTCGTGCTCTTCATGACAACGCGTGGGGCTCTGCGTTCGCTCCCGGACGAGAGCCGGTTGCTTGTACAAATAGTTTCCCTCTCCGTTTCACGGAATGTTGATACTGTCCTCCCTGCCGAGCACATCCGTCACCTTGTCCCGCAGCGTCTCGATCCAGTAGGGCTTCTGGATGAACCCGTCGGGACGGTCCTCGCCGAATCCTAAAAGCGCGGTGCTTTCGTCGTATCCACTCGATATAAGAACCTTCAAGCCGGGTTGGAGCGCTTTCAATCTCGCGTAGAGATTCACGCCCCCCGGGCCCGTCAACTGGACGTCGAGGATGGCCAGGCGGACCTCGTCCCGCCGTTCCATGAAGGCCCTGAGCGCATCCGAGCTGTTGTCCGCCGCGAGCGGCTCATACCCCAATTCTGCGATCATGGTCTTGAGCAGCGAGAGGACGTGCGGCTCGTCGTCGACAACGAGGACGAGCCCGAGCGACTCCCGGGCCGGGCGGGCCTTGCTCGTCCCGTCCACAGGAGCATGCCGGGGGAGGTAGATATGGAAGGTCGCCCCTTTCCCGCGGCCGCTCTCCACGGACAAGCAGCCGCCGTGGCTCTGGACGATCCCCAGCGCGGCGGCCAGGCCGAGCCCTCTGCCCATGAACTTGGTGGTGAAGAAGGGTTCGAAGATCTTTCTCCGCATGTCCGGCGGGACCCCCGCGCCGCTGTCGCTCACGCTCAAGTGGACATAATCCCCCGCCGGGTGCTGGCTCAGCGGACAGTCCCACGCGGGCCTGCCGGCGACGTTGTCGGACCGGATCTCGATCCGCCCTCCGGTCTTTTCGACGGCTTCCACGGCGTTGGCGACGATGTTGGTGATGACCTGGCCGAGCTGGCCGCTGTCGGCCTGGACCGGCCAGAGGTCCCCTGCAAGCGACCGGATGATCTCGATGCCCGCCGGCGGCTCGCGCCATGCGAGACCGAGGACGTCCTGGACGAGCTGGTTCAGCGACACCTGCTGGTGTTCGTAGGTCCCCTGGCGGGAATAGTCCAGGAGCTGGTGGGTCAGACCGGCCATCCTCCGCGCTGTCTCGATGATCGTGTCGGTGAATTCCCGCTCTTTGGCGCCGTCGGGGAATTTGCCCTTCAGCAGCTCTGCCCCGCCGAGCACCCCCATGATCATGTTGTTAAAGTCGTGGGCGATGCCGCCGGCGAGGGTGGCGATGGATTGCTGCCGCTGCTGCTGATGGAGCCGCTCTTCCAGGGCCCGTTGCCGGTGTTCGAGCCGCAATTTCTCGGTGATGTCAAGGAGCGTCCCGATGACGGCTGGTTTTCCATCGATCTCCACGGCGCTTCCGTACGTCTCCACATCGATGGTCGTGCCGTCCTTCCGAAGCCCTTTGAAGGCGGAGTGTACGCGCCGCGCTCGCCCCTCCAGCAGCTTGCGGTCGCTCTCGATCACGGAGGCGCGGCTTTCCGGCGCCACGAGGTCCACGGTGTTTTTCCCGAAGACAATCTCCTCGGGGCCCGCGAACCCGAAGATCTCGGCGAGCTTGGGATTCACATAGATGAACCGTCCGTCCCGGAGAATATAGATGCCTACAAGGCTATGTTCCGCCAGGCTGCGGAACCGCGCCTCCGATTGCCGGAGCGCGTCTCCATGCCTCTTTTTCCCCGTAATGTTGCGGGCAATGTGGACGGAGCCGCAGATCCGCCCCGCGCTATCGCGGAGCGGGGAGGCCGTGATCAGGAAATCTCCGCCCAGGTGCTCGAGGTGGAATTCGGCCGAGTGGGTCTTGCCGTCCCTGGTAGTTCTCTGGTGCGGGCAGTTCTCGTTCGGCCCCTCGCTGCGACAGATGTGTCGGTAACAGGGTTCCCCGACCAGTTCCTCGGGTTTCTTCCCGAGCTGCTGCGCGAAGGACTTGTTGACCTTTGTCAGCCGCAAGTCCAGGTCGATCAGCGCGAGCTGGTCGGGGATGGCGTCAAAGGTCAGTCCCCATTCATCGAAGGGACCGATGCTGCAGCCAGCACCCGCAATATTCTGTTTATTATGGGGATTTCTTTTTTTCATGGTCAATAGTGATTATTATATCAGACACAAAACATGCTGTCGGTTTATTATTTCACTTGTCGAACCATCGCACCTGGTTGCGTGGACAGCTTGGCCGGGTTTATCAAGATACCTCTTGAATAGGGTGGTTCGTTGTGTTAAATTTGACACAGTTTTTTGGGGGGCCGGGAATGAAAAAAAGGTTTTTGCTGTCAGCCGCAGCGTTCTTCTTTATCAGCAGCGCCGTCACTGCCGCTGAGACCGCGTCATCCCGTGATTACAACGCCGCGAACAAGCTTTTTGCGGCAGAAAAGTACCAGGAAGCCCTGGTCCTTTACAAAAAAACGCTCACCTCCGCGCCGGACAACCTTACCGCCGGCGCCGTCAACAGCAGGATCGGCGACACCTATTTCCGGCTGGGTTCCTACCGGAACGCCCTTGATGCCTATCGCAAGGCTTTGGCTGACCAGCGTCCTGACGAGCGGCCGCAGACACAGTACTGGATCGGGTTCTGCTGCTTCCTCGTGGGCCGCGATGCCGAGGCAGTGGAAGAGTTTTTAAAGATACCGGCCCTGTATCCCGACGCAAAGGCGTGGGGTTCCACTGCGTACTACTGGGCGGGCAGGGCGAGCGAGCGCATGGGAAAAAAGGAGCTGGCTGCTGAGTATTACCGGAAGGCCGGCGGCAGCGGCAAGTCCACGCAAAGTAAGTTCGCCCGGAAGAAGGCGGAAACGGTGAAGAACAGATAGGGGCCAGGGGCCGGGGTCAAGCTAATAAATATATTGTGACCCATGACCCATGACCCAT
>Ga0102851_10002691_pt1 | contig 10797 bp, 12 predicted proteins | sample Mud3Dept3metaG_FD_79558 | JGI IMG/M metagenome (GOLD analysis project Ga0102851, IMG submission 79558) | Freshwater wetland microbial communities from Ohio, USA, analyzing the effect of biotic and abiotic controls - Mud 3 Core 4 Depth 3... | ecosystem: Environmental > Aquatic > Freshwater >...
CCGCGTGGGGCTTCCGGGCGCGGTTCCGCCCGTCGCCCTAGACACGGCGAGGACGTCCGGTCCCGGCCCCGCAGGACGCCCATACCGTGCGTTATGGAAAGTACGTCCCAAGGAAGACCCCTCGCCACTCCTGCGCGGCTGCGACGCGTCTACCAGCGCAGCTTGAGGTGGCGCGCGGCGCGTGCCTCATCGAGACGCCGGACGGGGGTCGTCACGGGCGCTTCGTGCAGTGTCTCGGGCTCGGTCTGAGCCTCGCCCGCAGCCTGCAGCAGAGCCTGAGCGAAGGCGTCCAGGGCTTCCTTCGTCTCCGTCTCGGTCGGCTCGATCATCAACGCCTCCTCGACGACCAGCGGGAAGTAGACCGTCGACGGGTGGAACCCCAGATCGATCACCCGCTTGGCGACGTCCATCGCCCGTATCCCGGTCCGATCCCGCAGGGGCGCCGCGGTCGAGACGAACTCGTGCATCGGCCGGGCCTGCGGGTACGCCAGCGGGAAAGCTCCCTTGACGAGCTCCGCGAGGTAGTTGGCGTTCAGAACGGCGCACTCGGCGACCTCCTTGAGGCCGTCTCTGCCATGGAGGAAGACATACGCGAAGGCGCGCACGAGGATGCCTACGTTCCCGTGGAAGCCGTGCATCCGTCCGATCGAGAGCGGACGGTCGGTCTCGAGCCGGAACCCGCCGGTGCCCTCGTCGCGCTCGACGACGGGTACAGGCAGGTACGGCACGAGGGGCTCCGTCACTCCGACGGGGCCCGCGCCCGGCCCTCCCCCACCGTGTGGGGTCGCGAAGGTCTTGTGCGTGTTGATGTGGACGATGTCGAAGCCCATGTCGCCCGGCCGACAACGCCCGAGGATCGCGTTCAGGTTCGCACCGTCGTAGTACACGAGCCCCCCGACCCCGTGCACGATCTCGGTGATCCGCTCGATCTGCCGCTCGAACAGACCGAGGGTGTTGGGGTTCGTGAGCATGAGCCCTGCGACGTCCTCGTCGACGAGCTTCTCGAGCGCCGGGACGTCGACGAGCCCGCGCTCGTCCGTCGGGATGTGCATCGCCTCGTAGCCCGCGAGCCGCACGCTTGCGGGGTTCGTTCCGTGGGCCGCGTCGGGGACCACGATCTTCTTGCGCGGATCCCCCCGCTGCATGTGGTGCCGGCGCATGATGAGCAGGCCGGTGAGCTCGCCACACGCACCGGCCGGGGGCTGGAGCGTCGCCCTGGACATGCCGGTGATCTCGCAGAGGGCGCGCTCCAGACGCCATAGGAGCTCGAGGATGCCCTGGACCGTCTGGTCCGGCTGCAGCGGATGCAACCGAGCGAACCCGGGCATGGCGGCCGCCGCCTCGGCCATCTTCGGGTTGTACTTCATCGAGCACGACCCCAGCGGGTACACGCCGGTGTCCACGCCGTAGTTGAGCTGGGACAGGCGCGTGAAGTGGGACACGAGGTCGCGCTCGGCGACCTCGGGGAGCGCGGCGGCCGCCCGCCGCGCCTGCTCCGCCGGGATGGCAACCTCGGGGACGTCGAGCGCCGGGAAGCCCGAAGCGCGGCGCCCCGGCCGTGACAGGTCCTGCAAGGTCCCGAGTCCGGGCGGACCCTGACGCCGGACCGGGGCTCCGGTCGCCACGCTCACGCCAGCACCTCCTTCATCGCGAGCGCGAGCCCCTCGATCTGGTCTCGAGTCCTCCGTTCGGTCACAGCGACGAGAAGTCCGTGCCCGTCGTCATCCGGGAGTGCGACGCCGGCCAGGTAGCCACGGTCGATCAGGGCGTCGCGGATCTCGGCCGCGGGCCGTGGAAGGTGGAGCGCGAACTCCTTGAAGAAGGGCGCTCCTGGGAAGAGCAGCTCCACCCCGGGGATCTCCGTGAGACGCTCGGCCGCGTAGGCGGCCTTCGCGGCGCACTGCCTGCCCAGCACGCCCAGTCCCTCGGGGCCGAGCCATGCGAGGTAGACGGCCGCCGCGATCGCCATGAGGGCCTGGTTCGTACAGATGTTCGAGGTCGCCTTCTCGCGCCGGATGTGCTGCTCCCGCGCCTGCAGGGTGAGGACATAGCCGGGCCTGCCGTCGACGTCGACCGTCTCCCCAACGATCCGTCCCGGGAGCCGCCTGACGTCGTCCAGACGTGTCGCGATGACGCCGAGGTACGGGCCACCGAAGTTCAGATGGTTGCCGAGCGGCTGCCCCTCGGCAACGGCGATGTCCGCGCCGAGCTCTCCCGGCGGCGCCAGGACCCCGAGCGACAGCGGGTCGAACACCTCGATCGCATGGGTTCCCCCATCGTGCGCGGCCCCGAAGAGGTCGCGCACCGGCTCGAGGACGCCGTACCTGTTCGGATGCTGCACGATGACGCAGGCGACGTCGGCCCCGACGTCGGGAGCGCCCCCGCGACCGTCGATCAGGGTGAACGGTTCGGGCTCGTACCCCGCCCCCCTGCCGTAGGTGCGCAGCGTCTCCACGTGCCGGGGATCGACCCCCGAGGAGACGAGCACGCGCGCACGTCCGGGCGTTGCTCGCGCCAGGTTCACGGCCTCCGCCAGCGCGGTCGACCCGTCGTAGAGGGACGCGTTCGAGACCTCGAGGCCCGTGAGCTCGCAGATCATCGACTGGTACTCGAACAGCGCCTGGAGGACCCCCTGGGAGAGTTCGGGCTGGTACGGCGTGTACGAGGTGTAGAACTCCGAACGTCCCGCGAGCGCCCAGACGACAGCCGGGACGTAGTGGTCGTACGCGCCCCCGCCGGCGAAGCACACGAGATCGTCGACGCTGCGGTTCCGCGATGCGAGCTCGTGTAGATCCGCGAGGATCTCCTGCTCGGAGACCCCCTCCGCCAGGTCGAGGGGTCGGGTCAGCCGGACCGATGCGGGGATCTCGGAGAAGAGCTCATCGAGCGAGTCGAGGCCGATCGCCTCGAGCATCGCGCGGAGGTCGCCGTCCGTGTGGGGCGCGTATCGCATGCCTCGCCGCGAGTGTATCCCTTCTGACGCAAGAGCCCCGCCCACGCGGATCAGCCGGAGACGTCCTCCAAGCCGTACTTCTCCACGAGCGAGAGGTAGTCGCGTTGGTAGAAGATCTTGCAGTTCACGCCCGGGTACAGCTCCCGGAGCCTGCGCACCTTCCGGTTCTTCTTCGTGACGAGCTTCTGGTTGAGGGTCGTGATCTCGATGAACAGGTCGTACTCCGGGAGGTAGAAGTCGGGAGTGAAGCGCTGCACGACGTTGCCGAGCCTGTCACGCTCCAGGTCGAAGGACCGGGGCTCGTACTCCCAGTCGAGCTGGTAGAAGTCCAGGAGCTGCGCGAACTGGCGCTCACTGGCGTGTGCGAATCTGACGGTGTCGCTCTTCAAGGTCGGCGTGCGGGCCGCAGCGGCGTCGTTCACGCGCCTCCGGCCGACGCGACCTTGCGACCCCGCTTCCGTGGCTGCTTCGCGAGGCTCCCCTCGAGATCGGTCCATACCCTGTCCACGGCGACCGCGAATACGCCCTGGCCCTTCGCGAGGAGGTCCACCACCGCCTCCGGGGACTCCACCGAGTAGATCCTGGCTCCGTCCGAGACCAAGGTGGTCCCGAGCGGCGGCTCCTTCAACTCGCGGAGCGTGCCGATCGCCTTGCGGACCTGCTGGAGCGAGACGCCCGTGTCGAGCAGCTTCTTGATGATCTTCAGGGTCGCCAGGTCCTGGAACGAGTAGAGGCGCTGCGTCCCGGAGCCGTGGGCGTCCTGGAGGGACGGGCGAACGAGTCCCGTTCGCGCCCAGTAGTCGAGCTGGCGGTAGCTGATCCCGACGATCCGGCAGACCTCGGGCACACGGTATCCCTGCTCAGCCATCACAACTCCGTAATTACGCGGGCGTAGGAAAGGCTAGGCGCCCCGCACGGCCCTGTCAATCACCCGTCGGGAGGCGGTCGACGCCCGGCCGGACGGCGACGTCCGGACCCGGTAGGATGCCCAAGATCCGCGGCTCGAGGGGGTGTTCCGTGACACGGAGCGGGAGGGTGCGCCGTTCTGCGCTGGTGGGGGTGCTGACCACCGCGCTCACGATGGGTATCGTCGCCAGCGCATCGAGCGCAGGCGCCGCGTCCCCCGAGGCCAAGCTCCTCAACGTCATCAACCACGTTCGCGAACAGCACGGCCTGAGGGCGCTGCAGCTCAACGTCCGGCTGTCGGAGGACGCGGAGCGGCACACGCGCAGGATGATCGACCGTGCCGAGCTCTTCGACCCCCCGAACCTGCCGCGGCTCCTCCGCCCCTACGACTGGCGCACCGTGGGCGCCAGCGTCTCAGGGTGCGACGACACGCTGCAGGGGCTGATGCGCCGGTGGATGGCTCACGACGAACACCGGGACATCCTGCTGATCCCCGGCCTGCGACGAGCGGGCATCGGGGTGGTCTTCGCGGACGGCAGGACCGCCTGCGGCCTGGACCAGTTCTGGGCAACGGGCATCCTGTACGGCTAGCAGCCGGGGACAGAGAGCGTCGGGACCGCGTGGGCCCTCGCCTCTGCCGCTACTGGAAGTCCTCGGGGTTCACGTTCTCGAGGAACTCCCGGAACTTCTCCAGCTCCTCCTCCTCCTCCTCACCTTCGGGGATGAGGATGGACGCCTCCGACAGGACATCCTCGCTCGCGAAGATCTTGCACCCGAGCCGCACCGCCAGGGCGATCGCGTCGCTCGGCCGTGACGACACCTCGTAGGCGTCGCCGTTGCGCCGCATGTTGATGATCGCGTAGTACGTGCCCTCCCGCAGCTCGGTGATCACGATGCTGTTCACCTGGACGGCCATCTCTTCGAGGATGTTCTTCATGAGGTCGTGCGTCATGGGTCGCGGGGTCACGATGCCCTGAACCGCGAGCGCGATCGCCGCCGCCTCCGATTGCCCGATCCAGATCGGCAGGAACCGCTCCCCCTCGGACTCGCGGAGGAGCACGATCGGCTGGTTCGAGGGCAGCTCGATGCGGACCCCAGCGAGGTTCATCTCGATCAGCATGCTCAGCACCTGAGCCTAGACCGGGGCCATCGGTCCGGCAACCGAGGATCACCCGGAGGGTTCCGGCAGGTACGGGAGCAGCACGTCCGGATCCTCGACGAGCCTCGGAAGGTCTTGCACGGCAAGGATGTCAGGAACGTTGCGGTAGCGCTCCTGGAAGTCCAGACCGTAGCCGACGACGAACACATCCGGGCACTCGAACCCACGGTACCGGATCGTGATCGGGACGATGCGCCGAACGGTCTTGTCGAGGAGCGCGCACACCTCGACGGATGCCGGTTCGCGGGATTGCAGCACCGAGATCAGGTAGGACAAGGTGAGTCCCGTGTCGACGATGTCCTCGACGACGATCACGTCGCGACCGCCGACGTCCTGCTCGAGGTCCTTCACGATCCGAACCCGGCCCATCGACTCGGCCGCACCCTCGTAGCGCGAGATCGACATGTAGTCGATGGCGAGCGGGAGCTGGATCTCCCGGATCAGGTCGGCGAGGAACACCGAGCCGCCCTTCAGGACCGAGACCAGGATGGGCGCCCGCCCCTCATAGTCCCCGGTGATGGTGCGGCCGAGATCCTCGATCCGGCGGCGGATGTCCACGCGCCCGAACAGGACGCTGGCGACGTCCGACATCGCGCCGATCGTAGCAGAGGGATCAGCCGAACAAGGCGTCGAGGACCGCCCCGGCGGCATCCAGGACGGATGAACCGGCTCGGCGCCACCAGGGCCCATCCCCGGCAGGGGGAGGCGGCGGCGGCACCTCGACGACCTCGAGCGGAACCTCACCGATGCGCATCTCCGGTACCGAGACGACCACGGTTCCGATGATCTCCCCCGGCAGTGGAGGGAACGAGACGCCGCCGTCCAGGAGCACGCGCCGACGAACGGGGGCCTCCACCGGGATGAGGCCGACGAGCGACCTTCCGGCGGCGACCGGGATCTCGCGGCCTGCCATCGTCACCACGCCGAGGGACTGATCCTCGGCGATCACCTCTCGCCGCTCGAAGGCATCGAACCCGACGTTCAACAACATCGCGGCCTCGGAGAAGACCTCACCGCTCCCTCCGAGCACCACCGCGACGAGTCGCTGCCCCTCGCGTTCCGCGACGGCCACGATGCAGAAGCCGGCTTGCCCCGTGAAGCCCGTCTTCACGCCCACCGCTCCCGGGTAGAGCCACAGCAGGACGTTCCGGTTCTGGATCGTCCGCGGTGCCCCGGCGTCCTCTGGCGCCGGGATCTCGTGGACCTGGGTCGCGACGATGTCAGCGAACCGCGGCAGCCGGTAGGCAGCCTGCGTCAGCGTGACGAGGTCGACCGCTGTGGAGTAGCCACGATCGTCGAGCCCATTCGGGGAGAAGAACTCGGTGTGGGCCAGGCCGAGCCGCCGGGCACGAGCGTTCATGTCGTCGACGAACGCGTCCACCGACCCCGACACGTGCTCCGCGAGCGCCAGGGCTGCATCGTTCGCCGACTGCAGCAGGAGCGCGTACACGAGGTCGTCGACCCTGATCTGCTCCCCCTCCCGGAGCCCCAGCTCGGAGATCCCCGCGGTGCGCCCGTCACCCGCCGCCTCAGCGCTCACCGTGACCGTCTCCCGGGGCCGCGTGCGCTCGAGCACGAGGAGCGCTGTCATGATCTTCGTCACGCTCGCGATCGCGAGCTGCTCCTCCGCCGACCTTGCGAACAGCACCTGCCCGGAGTCGAGGTCGGCGAGGATGGCGGCACGGGCGTCCAGCTCCCCGATCGTTCCCGGTGGCTCGGGCGTGCGCAGGACCGACGGGAACGGGGACGGGGACGTCCTGCCGCCCGGCAGCAAGACCGGGGTCGGCGGCGGCGTCGGCGTGGGCGTCTGGGCTCCGGCGAGCACGGGGAGCGAGACGACGACCGCGAGTGGCGCCAGGAACGCCGCGAGGGGCGGGAAGAGCCTACGCGCGAGCCGACGGAGCTGCACGGCGGGAACGGTATCAGGGCGCGGACAGGTACTGCCGCAGGCTCGTTCGCAGCAGGGCCGCCTTCAGCTTGCGTGATGCCTTCGCCAGCTCCATGAGCGAGTCCGCGGCGACACGCCGGGCGTCGGGGTTCCGCTGGCGCAGCTGGGGCAACACGATCGATTCGAAGAACGTGGCCTCACGCTCGGTGAAGTGCTTGTACATGGTGAGGTGCCGTGGCTCGACGCCGAACCTGAAGAAGTCCTTCACGATCGACAGCACGATGTAGTCGTCACCGTCGTAGTAGCGAGCCGGATCGGGGCCGTGGGAGCACACGAGCCCGAAGGACTCCAACTCCCTGATGCGGTCGCGGTCGATCCCGGTGGCGGCGGACATCTCCTCGATGGACATCTGGAGCCCCGTCGGCGGCTCCGCGAGCTCCTCCGCGGGCGCAGCGGTGTCCTCCGAGGGAGCCTCTACCACCTGACCGCTCTCGGACTCCTGCTGGAGGAGCCGGTCCTTGATCACCTTCAGCGGCAGGTACTCGTCGCGCTGCATGCGCAGGATCGACTTGAGGCGTTCGACGTCCTTCTCGTAGAACTTGCGGTAGCCCGAAGGTGTCCGCTCGGGCTCGATCAGTCCTTCTGACTCCAAGAAGCGGATCTTCGAGATCGTGATGTCGGGGAATTCGGTCTTCACCGAGACCAGAACCTCCCCGATCGACTGGTAGTTGCGGGTCGCCATCTCCTCACTCCCCTGCTGCTGCCGCGAAGAACACGAGCTTGAACTTGCCGATCTGCAGCTCGTCGCCCGATGCGAGCTTCGTGATCTCCACGCGCTCACGGTTCACGTACGTGCCGTTGAGGCTCCCGAGGTCGTGAACGAACCACTCCGCGTCGCGCCGACGGACCTCCGCGTGCTTGCGGGAGACCGTCACGTCGTCGAGGAACACGTCGCTGTCCGGGCTACGACCGGCCGTCGTCACGTCGGCCTCCAGCAGGAACGTGGACCCGGCGTTCGGACCATGCCTCACGAGAAGGAGAGCCTGACCAGGCTCGAGCTCGTCCTCGGGGAACGGGAACTCCTCTGCCCCTTCACCCTCGATCTCGACCGGGCTGATGCCGAGGGTCGCCTCCTCGTGGAGGGCAGCTCCGCAGTTCGAGCAGAACCGCGCTTCGTCCTTGTTGGGGTGTCCACAGCGGGTGCAGTACAAGGTCGTTCGCTCCTGCGTCCGGCTCTCCGGCTGAAGGTTGAGGTTGAGGGTGCACCAGAACCCTCGATGACGGCTCGACGCTACCGCAGGTCGACACGAGGGTCAACCGCCGGTCCGTGACACCCTGGGGTGGGAAGGATGAGCTCGAGGCCTGGGGACAGGCCCTAGGAGTCGGCCTCGACGAAGGTCTGATATGCGGTGGCGTCCATCAGCTGCTGGATCCCCTGCGGGTCATCGGCCTGGATCAGGACCAGCCATCCCTCGCCGTACGGGGCATCGTTCACCAGCTCGGGGCGTTCATCGAGCGCGGTGTTGCGCTCGACCACCGTGCCGCTGACCGGCGCGTAGACGTCGGAGACCGACTTCGTCGACTCGACCTCGCTGAAGGCCTGCTCCGCGGTAACGATGGTGCCGACGTCGGGGACGTCCACGTATACGACATCACCGAGCGCGTCCTGCGCGTAGTCGGTGATGCCGACACGGATCCTGCCCTCACCCTCGTCGCGTACCCACTCGTGCTCCTTCGTGTACCGCACGTCCTCCGGGAACTCCATCGTGCCGCCTCCGCTCAAGCTCGTGTCACCCGCGAACCTAGCACGCTCACGAGCCGCCGTCGGGCGGTGGACCCTTCGGTGTCGCCAGCACACGGCGCAGGTCACCGAGGTACAGCGCGCCCGCCGCGTAGTACTCGATGATGCCGGCCGAGTAGCAGATCCATCCGAGCGCGAGAGCCGCGTCGTCGAGCGGATACCCGAGATTGCCCCACGAGATCCACGTGACGGCCGCCATGAGGCTGAACGTCGCGACCTTGCCGATCGGTCGGACGTCGAGTCGCACACGTCGGCGCACGAAGAACCCTGCGCCGACGAGCACGACCAGGGCGTCCCGCACGAGGATGAGGAGCGCCGCCCACCACGGGAATACCCCACGAACGGCGAGCGCGATCAGTCCGGCCGCGATCGCGAGTCGATCCGCCGTCGGGTCGAGGATCTTGCCAAGCTCGCTCACCTGCCCGAGTCTCCGGGCGGCGAAGCCGTCGATCCAGTCCGTCCACGCGACCGCAGCGAAGAGCAGGATCCCCGAGGAGGTCGTGTCCGGGTCCACGATCAGAACGACGAAGACCGGGATGAGCGCGATCCGAAGGAACGACAAGAGGTTCGGGACGGTGAGGATCGCGGACGACGCTCGATGCCCCGGCGAGGTCCCGTTCATCGGGACGGGACCCTACCACCGCACCTGACGTGGAGGAGCGGGTCCACCACGAAAGGACCTTGGCCTGGGCAACGCCGGCGCTGACGGTGATCGGAAGGGTATGTCACGGTTCGCTTCTGCGGTCGGGCCGGCCGGATTCGAACCGGCGACCTTCTGACCCCCAGTCAGACGCGCTAACCAAGCTGCGCCACGGCCCGTTCCTCGCCAGAGCGGCGCCGGAAGTGTAGCCGATGGCGCGACGGGTCTCGCACCGGCGTCCGAGGACGATCGGGCAGGGTGTGCTCAGCGCCGAGACGATCGCCCCGCGCGGAACCGGAGCCGGATCGGCACTCCCTCGAAGGCGAACTCACGCCGGAGGCGGTTCTCCAGGAACCGCTCGTATCCGACCCCCGGGCTCCTGCCGCCGAAGAGCACGAAGGACGGCGGGCCGGCACTCACCTGCGTGGCGTAGCGGTACGTCGCGCCTCGCGGAGCCGGACGCGCGGCCTGAGCCGTCTGGAGCAGGCGGTTCACGGCAGCGGTCGGGACCCGGCGGGACCATCGCTCGTGCAACTCGAGCAAGGTCGCCGGGAGACGCTGCATGCCGCTGCCCGTGAGGGCGGACGTCCGGACCACCGATGCCCCGGCGAAACGGGCGACCTCCTCGCCGAGGTCCTTGAACGTTCGATCGCGTTCCTCCACGAGATCCCACTTGTTCGCGACGACGACGAATGCCCTCCCAAGCTCCATGACCCGCGACGCCAGACGCTTGTCCTCGGCCGTGAACCCCTCCGCGGCGTCGAGGATCAGCATGGCCACGTGTGCCCGCTCGATCGCTCGCTCCGCCCGAAGCGCGCTGTAGTACTCGACCCCCTGCATACGCGTCGGGCGCCGGAAACCGGCCGTATCGACGAAGCGTGCGGGTCCCTGCGTCCATCGCACGACCGCGTCGACCGCATCGCGGGTCGTGCCCGCCTCCTCGTACACGACGGAGCGCTCATCGCCGACGAGCCGGTTGAAGAGCGAGGACTTCCCGACGTTCGGCCTCCCCACGAGCGCGAACCTGGGCTCCCCCTCAACCTCAGGTTCCTGCCCTTCTGCCGGCAGGAGCGCGACCACCCGATCCAGCAGGTCCCCCGCTCCCCTGCCGTGGAGCGCCGACACCGTCACGGGCTCCCCGAGCCCGAGGGCATGGAACGCGGCGGCGTCAGGCTCTTCGCGCTCCGTATCGACCTTGTTCGCGACGAGCAGCACAGGAACGCTGGCCCGTCGGAGCCGTCGGGCCAGCACGGCATCCAGCTCAACCGGTCCTGCTCGGGCATCGACCACGAGCAGGATGAGGTCCGCCTCGTGCGCCGCTCGCTCAGCCTGCGCCGAGACGAGGGCCTCGATCCCTCGAGCTCCGTGCTGGAACCCCCCGGTGTCCACGAGCCGGAAGGTGCGCCCCCGCCAGGTGGACTCGAGCTCGACGCGGTCCCGCGTGACGCCC
>Ga0102851_10002693_pt1 | contig 10795 bp, 19 predicted proteins | sample Mud3Dept3metaG_FD_79558 | JGI IMG/M metagenome (GOLD analysis project Ga0102851, IMG submission 79558) | Freshwater wetland microbial communities from Ohio, USA, analyzing the effect of biotic and abiotic controls - Mud 3 Core 4 Depth 3... | ecosystem: Environmental > Aquatic > Freshwater >...
CAACAGGAGAATGCCATGTGGGAAAGACAATTCTTGATAGGAACCAGTGATTATTCAAGCAAGGTGGTTCGTTGGCCTTCGATCAGCAAAGTTTGGAATGACATCAACCCAAAGACAGTCACCATTGAGTTATCTAATGAGGATAGAACTTTCAACTTTCTTGCGAGCGATCCAACCAAGATGCGCAATGAGGTTTCCCTATCGCTTGGGTTTGAGCTGGCATCAATGCTGACAATGTTTGAAGGAACCATTGATGCCGTGCGCTATAACAAAGGCGCGTGCAGCCTGACACTGGTTGATAAGCTGCGCAAACTCACGGACAGGAAGATCGGGGACAGCACATCGCCTGTTTCGTACACAGCATCTAATTATTTAGTGCACGATCTCGCATGGTACGCGATGACCTCAATGGGTGGGTTGTCTGCCGTTGCAAACAGCAGCAATCCAGATATTGATTATCTGAGCTTCAGCTCTTGGTCTGGCGTTTTTTCAATCGACAACGTGCGCGTGCAAGCGCACCTTACTGGCCAGCCGCCTCTTGATATTCTGCGCAGGCTGTCGCAACTTACACAGTCCGCCATATACGATGAAAACGGTAAGATCAAATTTGTACGTTTCACTCTTGCCAGCTCCCCATCATTTACCCTGGCGGATTCTGGTACTGTGGATGCGCAAGCAACACTCGATGATCGTGAATTAATCAACCGTGCGGCGGTCAGCGCGGCATACAATGTTGACTCACAATCATTCGGGATAACGGCTATTGATCTATCATCTGACAGCCAAGTGAGTTATGGCCTGCGTGAAGAGGTGGTGTCGGAAAATTATGTATGGCTCACAGATTCGGTCAGTGCGTTGAATCTCGCGCAGCGTATGATCGTAACAAATAAAAATATGCAAAATAAATACAGCATCACCACACCGCTCACATCCATAGGTGTTGAGATTGGTGATGCTGTTGTGTACCAGGATTCGTTCTTGCAGGTCGATGACACATTCAGGGTGATGGGCATGACAACTGATATGCAGACTGGCAAAAAGACCATAGAGATAGATCGGTCGCAATATTTTTCGGCCTTTTATTTGGATGTATCCACCCTTGATTCAGCAGCGGTATTAACATAAGAGGAGAAAATAAAATGGCTGTACTCAGAACAATTCAATGTGATGTTTGCGGAAACACGGCGCATGAACCAGAACCGAATGCCGGATGGTTAGGATGGGGGAGCATTCAAGGAGTGGTATTCAATGGTGTGAGCAATCCATCAATATGTCCAGAGTGCTTGGCAAAGATTATGAATTTCATTGATGGAGGGTTGAAAAATGGCATGGACTAATCTTTCATTTGCGTATGGGTCAATTTTGACCAGCGCAAAAATGACGCAACTGTATGATAATGGAGTTGCGATTGCGCCGAATTTTTCCAAGGGGAAGTTTGGGACGCTCTATAACTATCAGGAAATACTTGCGACAGATTCGGCTTGGGCACCGACATCAGGAACGCATAGCCTTATTGTGTGTTGTGTTGGCGATGGCGGCGGAGGCGCAGGTGGGCCAGGAGGAATCAACACAAATTTCGCGGGTGGCGGCGGCGCTGGGGAAAAGAAATGGGCAGAAATAGATTCAGTCAGCGGAACTTATGTTGTGCGGGTCGGATCTGGTGGGGCTGGTGGGGTTGGTGGGGCTGGAACAGATGGTGGGTTTACTGCATTTTCTACAGTGTGTTCTGCAAGTGGTGGAAGAGGCGGTTTGATGACAAACTCTGCTACGTTTGAGCTTGCATTTAATGGTGCCAGTGCGCTGGGCATTGGTGGACTTGCCAGTGTTGGATCAACCGGCGGCGCTGGTGCTGCAAACTCTGGTGATGGCGGCGGCGGTGGTGCGGGGAATGGCACCAGTGGCGGCAAAGGCGGTTCTGGCCGCGTTCTTGTATGGGAGTTCTCATAATGACAGAAGAACGCAGAAGCGCACTATCCGATGATGATATAAACCGCATTGCCGACGCGGTTGCAAGCAAAACAAAAGAGGCTTTCCATATTGAGGAAGAGGTTCATTACAATCAGCACAAGCGTCTTGATAAGCTGCTGGACGCTTATGATACAGCGACCACAATGTTCGTGCGTGGATTCCTTGCGCTTGTTATTGCAGGGTCGCTTGTGCTAGCTGGTATTGGATTTGTAAAGGGCGGAAAATGAACATCGTAAAAATTTATAACCAATACGGGGCCGCGCACCAGAAGCCAGAAAGCATTATTGTTCACGCAATGGGTGAATATGTTTTCACCGGAAACGGTAACGAATTTTTACATGCTCCAAACTTTTTGTTGAAAGAAGCATTATCTTCACATGCTCTTGTGGCTCCAGACGGTACAATATACAGGTGCAGGGATGACGATCAAGGAGCATATCACGCGCGAGGTTTCAATTCTGGATCACTAGGAATTGAGATAATGGTGCAAGGTCGGTATGACTGGATGTCACTCAAACGAGAAATGGAAACGCCATATATCAAAGATGCTCAATATGAAGCGTTGGTCGAGCAGTGCAAAGAGTGGATAAAGTTGTATGGTATTACCGATATTAAAAGGCATAGTGATGTATCACCCGGCAGAAAATCCGATCCGGGAAACGGTTTTCCTTGGACTAAATTTTTATCAGACTTGAAAGGTTAATCATGGATTTAACAGGACTCGGTTCACTATTCGATTTTGGCAGCAAACTAATCGACAAAATCATCCCGGATCAAACTCAACGTGAAGCTGCAAAACTCGAACTTTTGAAAGCGCAGCAAGCCGGACAACTTGATGAGATTAAAATACAGCTCTCGGCTATTCTTGCGGAAGCACAAAGCCCTGACCCTTGGACAAGCAGGGCAAGGCCAACATTTCTTTACGTCGTTTACTTGTTGCTTCTCTGGTCGCTTCCTATGGGTATTTTGTTCATGTTCGCGCCTGATAAAGCTGCATCGTTTACGGTTGGGTTTAAGGGCTGGTTAGATGCTATCCCAGAACCTATCCTAACCCTGTTTGGCACTGTTATGCTTGGATATACAGCGGGCCGGAGCTGGGAGAAAGTTAAGGGTGCAGCAAAATAGCATAGTAATTTAGTTACGTTGTCGCAAAACTCAGAGCAAGATAAAAATAATATAATCGTGTTTTCATAGAGTTACAGAGTTTCATGGTGTATTTGTCGGAATTTTTCGGGTGTACATTATACGTTGTGCGTCAAAATCATCCCGTAGTTATTTATATTTTTCTCAACATATAAACCATCATTTTTTATGAGTTTGTTATTTTTGAATTGACGATAATCAACATGATGATGCCACCTATTAAACCGCCATACAACTTTTGCAACGTCTGGATGTAAATCTTCAATCATCTGGGATTTCGCCATTGTTCCCTCTGAGGCATAAAACTCTTTTGTGTTTCCTCCCGCCATGCGTTGCGTTGTAACCTTACCACAAAGGAATGCGTTAAATTGAATCGTGCATAATCCATCCTTTAGCACTCGCAAAGATAAATCAGTATCTTCATTGTAGCGTCCGCGCCACCTGTACGGTGCTGAATTATCAATCAGCAAGCAAGAATATATCCGTGTGTTGCAAATAAATGGCGGGACTCTATCTGTTGTCTTGCAGAATGAATAATAGTTGAATCCAGCAATCGGCACATTTTCATATCTATCAACAAAATCTTCCGCAGCCTTAAAAATAGCGCCAGTATTGCATTCAAATTTCGTGTTTCTATTCAGGCGATGAAACGCATCTAAATTATCATCCATAACCCAATGACGTTCGGCACCGATTGCGATTGCGTAATCCCATGCAAAGTTACGTGCCGCTCCTGGGCCTTTGCTTCTTGAACTACCAAGATTGTCGCAAGTATCGTATTCGTCTAAATAACTCTGCGGAAGCGTCAGTATTTTTTTATTGTCAATAACCAATGCGTATTTTTCGCGCTCATGAGCCTCAACGATTATCCTATATGGAACACCCATGCTTTCGAGAGCCTTGCTTGTTAGCCTAGACTCCCACCGACCCTTTGACACTATGAATATAGGGTATTCAGGATTCATCTTTATAGCGCCCCTTTATCCCGCCCCAATGACTTTTAAACGGATGCCAAATACTTTTAGTTTTTGGTGTAAGTTTTTGCCCTATCAATTGAGAAAACGAATCCAAATCTTCTTGCGTTTCAAATCGGCAAATTATCTGAGCAAATGGCTTCTGTTTCTCTTGCACAAACTCAGGCATTCCTATCCAGTGATTGTCTGGATTATTGCTGTTCGTTTCATCTGCTATAAGTGTTTGCTGTTTGTCCACTTTCATTACTCCGTAGTTACGTTTTGACGCACAACCCGTCATTCAAGCGGGACGCGCTAAAGCGCGCCCCTTAATTCATACGTTAGCCCCCACAATCCAACGCTTTGCGTATCCCCTCGCTGGCGTTGCCGTTGCCGCGTTTTACGGCCTCTGCCCAGCTTGCATCATCGAGGTACACATTGCGACGCTTCCCGCCCTGCATTTCCTCCGGCCTGCCTGGCTTTGAGTACCAGTAAGGCTTTAGCGTTGCGCCCTGCGCGCCCCAATATGCTACTTGCCCATCGTCGTCGCGCTCCCACCGGATGCAACACTTAGTGCCTGCGGCGGCAAACTCTTCGGCGCGTATTGCCAGCGCCTCAAATTCCGCATCCGTGCCAATTTCGCCTCCGTCAAAAATCGGCGTGTTGTTTGAGTCAAAAATACTGGCATATGTGCTCATTTCCATTCTCCTTTCGCATCAAAAAATTTTGCGATTGGGTTACGTGCTGCATCTACCTCGGCTGGTGTAGTGCAAAAAATGCGGCGGCGGTTTGCAATGTCTGGCGTTGCTTCGTAGCCCAAGCTCTCCACAAGGGCTTGCAATTCTGCGCTTGCCATTGCGTTCCGCACTACCAATTCAACGGCTGGTTTACCATCTTTTTGGGTCTTAAAAACTTCAAATTTTGGTGAGTTCAATTTTATCTCCTAATCACTGGTTCGCGTTATTGCTTACCATGATTAGTATTATACACACATATATCTAACTGTCAAGAATTATGTGTGTATATTTATAATTTATTCGCGCGTGTGGGCTAACCCATCGTTGCAAGGGACGCGCCAAAAGCGGGCGCGCCCCTGAACTCACACGTTAGGCATCGCCATGTGGCTCCGGTATCGGGTCACACAAATTAGCCAAAAATGCCAGCACCGGCCAGAATGCCAGAACACCAACAACGAACCAGAACGGCGTTTCGCTTGTCCGCTTTGCAAGTGCTATACCGTTCATCGCTGTGAACACAATAACAGCCGTAACCTGCGGCTCGTTTGTTCTAAAGGCGCTCCGAAAACGCCTAACAATCCGTTCAACTTTCATTCCGGCCTCCGGCCTCCATCGGATCGCCTTCGGCGACCGAGTTAACTTTTTCGTTCGACCCCTTCCAGTTTTGGCAACCTGATCGCACTCCTTCTGTGTCCCCGCCGCAATTGCACTTGTCACCTAAAGCGCAGTAACCCGATGGCTCAAGCTGTGTTCTTGTTATCCATTCAGCTTGCAGCTGGTCATATTCGCTTGCCGTTATGGTAGCTGTTCCATACTGGCGGACTCTTTGCCGCAATGTGCTAATCATGTTCATATTCATTCTCCGATTAAAATAGGGGTCGAACCCATCATTCAAGAGGGACAGGCCAAAAGCGGCCTGCCCCTTAATTCAAACGTTAGAAGGCAGCGCCCGAAATGTCACGGTGTAGCCATCGCAATCAGCAACCACTAAGCCTTTCTTGGTCTGTGTGCGCTCAACAATCCCCCTATATAGTTTGTCATCGCTCTTCGCCATATCTCCTGCCGTATCAATATCGTCTAACAGTTGGTACAGATACTGCGCTACTGCGTGCATCTCTTCATAAGTCATCATTTTTACCTTTCATTGTTATCAGCCTTCTAACCCTACGCTCAACCGGAGCGCGGCCAGCGTGTTATGTTTTTGTTTTGGGCGTTTTAGCGCGCCCGGTTAGCTCCACGTTGTGCGCCTTCGGATGTCTCCCGTCACGCCATGAAACACCAGCGCCCTTCACATCATCCCAAAGGTGATGCCGATACACGCCGCATTTGCAATGCTGCTCTGTCGCAATGCTCCACTGGTTCCATCCAGAATCTATCCATCTGTGTTTGTGCGCAAATAGGTTTTTCACCTTATGCAAGATTGCGCACAACCCTCCATTCCAGCGGCCGCTACGCGGCCCCTGAATTATTGCGTTGGGCGGCGGTGTCCATCCAAGTGAAATAAGAGCATCACGAATTTGCTGGTCTTGTGTTCTTATAACTGTTCGCACATATTCATCTCGGATGCTGCCAATCCCGCCTTTGGTGACTTGCTCTATAATTCCGTGGTCATATATTTTTGTTTCGATTTTTAGCGATGTTTCCATTATCTTCTCCAAAGTTAGCCCCTAACTTTACGTTCAACTTACACTCCGCCTTCATCTTTCGCGCTTCCTGGTGCTTCACAAACTCGACCAAAATTGCCCGAATGCGGTTTGCATCCTTTCCGAAGTCGCGGGCATGCAGGAACGAACTGATTTCTTCTTGATGCTCGATTACCACTACATTGCCGGGCTTTGCGACTAGCGCAGTGTCATCTGTATTCCAGCATTCAGGATCACCACAACGCGGCCCGCCATGATTTCCATCACATTTCATAGCCGTCGCTGATTGTTCTTCCTCAATATTCGTTCGTTCCTTGGCTTCAGCTTCTGCTACTTGATCGTGCTGCGTGACATGCTTTGCAGCCTCATCCTTGCGCGTTTGCTCTGCAATAGCTTCCTGCTCGGCATTGAATTTTTCAGAAGCATCGCGCTCGATCTTGGCTTGAGCTTCTGTCTTAGCGCGTTCATCGGCTCGGATGCGCGCCTCTTCCTGTGAAATCTTGGCTGACGCTTCACGCTCTGCCTTTGCTGTGGCTTCGGCTTCCATGCGGTTTCGCTCTGCCTCCAACCTTGCGTCTTCCTCGGCCTTGGCATTCGCTACCCGGCTGGTGATTAACAGCGTGAAGTCCTCCATCGGCTTAATGATGATCTGTTGCAGATCTGGGAAGAGCGCATGCTTGCCGGCAGCATGCTCTTTGTACCATGCCAGCTTGGCACGGATGTCCTTGGCTGTTTGGTCGGCTGCGAATTTGCCGTCGCGCAACACAGTGTCAATCTTCTCTTGCATTGACGACAAGCTTTTCAACCCCTTGACTGCTTCGCCAAAGTTCGGGCTAGTCGCGTTCAACCTGATCGGTCTTGTCTCGGATTCAAGAGTAATGATATGCTCCGCGAAGTCGTTTCCTGCTTTGCTGACAATCGCCAGCTTTCGCGCTTCCTTCTCAGACTTCACCAGCTTATCCAGCATCAGCCGCTTATCTCGGAGCTGCGCCTGGATATGGTCAACCGTGCGGATCACTTCGTCGATTGTGGATGTCTGCGCGAGGATGGCTTTCTTGGTGATCTCCAGCGTGTCTTCAGTGGTCTTGCAAAACTTCACCGTGGCCTCTGCATCGGCGAAGTGTTGGTCTGTCACCAGATCGGTATTGATCGCAGCTATGTATGCTTCAGCCGATGCCTTGAACTCTGGCAGGTTTGAATAAGTGACCATGCCGGTTGCCTGAACGGACAGGGCTGGCAAGTCCAAGATGGTGTCGGCCTTTGGCATTTCCTTAATTTCGGAAGGAACGTAGGCGGCGACATCCGCATCCATTTGGTTCCACCCGGCGACAAGCCGGTCAATATCTGCATCTTCTCGATGCAGCCAGCAATAAACGGTCTTTTCTTCCGTGCCGTCCGTAACCATATATAGGCAACGCTTTGCACCAATCGCGAGCTGCTGGACAACCTGCCAAACATCTTCACTTGGTATTACCCCGGCGCGTACATCTGCCGCCTTTAGCTCATTCCACGATTTGCATTCCCACGAATCCTCATCATCAGCGGAAAGTCCGTCGTAGCTTGCAAGCAAGTATTCGTCGTCGCTGGTTGCCGTGATCGAGTAGAGTTTTTTCCCTATGATTTTTTCAGCCAGAGGTTTCGCGTAGCTCTCAATCAAATGGCCTTTATCCAGAAGATTATCTTTCACCCACTGGCTGAACTCTGCTTCAATTCCTGTAGCCAAAAGTTTGATGGCATCGGAGCGTGTTTTTTTCTTGCTACACCCCATCATTGCAGGAGCAAGCGATGCTGTACGCCTATATTTAGCGCGCGCGTCGTGCCAATTCTGTTCCCCTTGGATTACGTCTAGTTGTATCATGTTATTGCCCCTCCGTTTGCCATGCGTCAATTTGGAATTTCTGCTCTTGGTTTAATACGCAGATCGTTGAAATTGCTGTGATGGCCTGCTTCGCCGTTTTCTTCTTTGAGCGCACCAGCGGCTCCCATTCCTTCGCCAACTCGGCGAACTGATCAGGTGTGCAGTCAAGCAGCTTTCCATTCTGATTATCACCAGCCTCTTGATTTCCTTCGGTTTCGATGACTATTCCGTTTTCGATTGTGACTCCATGCCCTTCTTCGGCGGCATGGCTGGCAACGATGGCATTTGATAGCTCAATGCTGGACGGCATGTACTTCAACACTTGCAAGAGCGCGCATTTACGCGCATACATTTCCAGATTATTTTCGTCAGTGTTCGCATAATGCCGCCCGCCGACCTTGTTGTATTTCTTCAGGTGCTTCAAAACCTTTGCGCGGCTCCATACCTCAATCACCGGCATAGTCGCATCACGCACGCGCCCGATTGCATAGACGTGGGTAAATGGCGTGTCGTCATCCTCATCGCCCGGCTTGTGCTTGCAGAATGGTGTATCGCCAAGCTGGCACTCGAATTCATCACCGAGTCTAACCGCGCCCGTCCAAACCGTTGCGCGCCCACTGCGGGCAACAAGATCTACCAACCCCTTCCATCCAGGCACAAACGTGCATGTGCCCTTGTATGGGATCAGGTATCCTTGCCCGTTGATGCCAGGCTCAAGTCCGAGCTGCGCCGCTGTCATAATTGATGCAGCGATGGAATTTGGGCTGCACTCGCGCAGAGCCTCGCTTGAGCTGAATGCGGTCAGCGCGAGGCGCGTCATCCGGTCGGCGTTCATGTGCGACGGAAGCGCCTTGGATATTTGTGGCTTAAGTTTGTCCATGAAGCTGCTGAAAGCCGATACTGGACTTTGTTCTTTAGTTGCTGGTGCGTTCATTTCATTTGCCCCTTTTCTGTTATATGCCTAGTGAATGTGTTGTAAATCTTCATGCAGGATACGCATTGGCCGGTACTGGTATATCTGATTCCATCGTGTCCGTGCTTGCATTTGCTGCCTTGAAACGTTCTCAATCCGGCTGCGCGCGCTTCCATCTTTGCAATGTCAGGATTTTGCACAATACCGCGCCAATTATTACCTTGAAATTTGTCACGTACTCTTTGAAGCATCTCAGCGTTAAACGCAGAATTACTCCTTAACTCCCACCACGTACCATTCCACCACGAATACCGCTTATTTGAATGCACACGATACACGCCAATGTGTACTGGCTTAACATTTGGAGGATGCCATGCTGATAGTTGTTGTTTCATTTTTCGCATTTCATTAAATCAATTGGTGACTGTTTCATGTTTGGCACATCAAGTGCAGTTCTTGCTTCCTTCGCAATTTTTCCAGCTTGCGGCGGATGATATGACCACGACTGCCCTCCCCACACCCTCATGCTATGCGTTTGATGTTCGCATTCGATCAGAGCTGCGCGCAATCGTGCAGTTTCGCGTTGCAATTCATCACGCTGCTTTTCAAGTTCCACAATTTGCTGTTGTAGAACGTGGAGTGGCAAGTTAGACATCATCCGCAGCCTCAATCAATGCAGCCCCAACTTGACGAGCCGTTTCCTTATCCATAGAGAATCGCACATTCCCATAATATTTCTGGCTCTTCTCATCCGGCGTATGCAGTTCAATTACGCCAAGTCCATCTTGATCTGGACGTATTTCAAAATATACACCATCTTCGTCATCCCATACGCGCCGTATAATTTCCGTTGTGATCTTCATATTTACTTCTCCGAATAAAACAAATGGCTTCCGATCTTCCCCAAATACCTCATGTTGTCTGCCCATTTTGGCCGGACGTATGAAGCATGGTAATGTGTTGCTCTAGGTACAGGGTTCCTCAAATTTCCACTCATAGCCATACGTGCCACATATTGAGCCTTGCGCCAACTGATTGTATTTTTTGGAACGTAATCAGGATGTAGCTTTGCGCCATCCATTGCCCGATGCGTCCAGCTAAATTGCCGCTTGGCAAACACAACTTCGCAAACCTCGTTTCCGCTTTTCTTCATTCGCTCAAGAGTTACAAATGCTACCGCCTTGCGCCCGTCATACGGCTCAAATTGGGCTTCGTGGTAGATGTTGAGGGCTATACATGCCACAGCGTTTTCGTAGCCTGTATCGGCTCTTGCATCAACGCTATAGACCAAAAACCACGCAATAAAGCATCCCGCCAAAGCACCGAAAAAATAATCTTTCCAGTTGTGGAAATAGAGCCTGACAAGATACATCAGATGAGATTCATGCCGTTTCGCAAATATCATTCTGCGGTATTTGGTCATTTTCGCCTCCACTACTCGGTTTAAAAGATTATCAATCTTCGTCATAATGACCGCTTTCGATTTCTTTTGAAAGCATACAGGAAGCATCTTCAAGCTCACTTGCAACGCCTACAACAGATGATACGCGCTCGATCAGTTCATTAATGATTAGCTTGCA
>Ga0102851_10002694_pt1 | contig 10795 bp, 11 predicted proteins | sample Mud3Dept3metaG_FD_79558 | JGI IMG/M metagenome (GOLD analysis project Ga0102851, IMG submission 79558) | Freshwater wetland microbial communities from Ohio, USA, analyzing the effect of biotic and abiotic controls - Mud 3 Core 4 Depth 3... | ecosystem: Environmental > Aquatic > Freshwater >...
AGCGCCGACGCCGGATCGCCCTTGAAGTCCTGGCCGATCTTGTCCAGCTCGTCGAGCATGATCACCGGGTTGGCCGACTCGACGCGCCGGATCTCCTCGATGATCCTGCCCGGCCGCGCGCCGACGTAGGTGCGCCGGTGGCCCCGGATGTCGGCCTCGTCCTTCATCCCGCCCAGGGAGATGCGCGCGAACTTCCTGCCGAGAGCAAGGGCGATGGACCTGCCGAGGGAGGTCTTGCCGGTCCCCGGGGGGCCCGCGAAGCAGAGCACCGTCCCCCGGGTGCTCGCCAGGAGGGACCTTTTTTCCAGCGCCTGCTTCACCGTGTCCCGCACCTCATCGAGCTTGTAGGGTTTGGTGATGTAGTGGAACGCCCCTTTTTTCATGGCCTCGATGGCCGAGGGGACCGTCGCGTAGCCGGTCACGATGATGACCCGCGTTTCGGGATGCCTTCGCCGCACGGTTTCCAGGAGGTCCATGCCGCTCACCTTGCCCATCCTGAGGTCAGTGAGCACGACGTCGAACTCCGAGCGCTCCAGTTCCTTGAGCCCGCGTTCCGCATCGGTTGCCGTAACGACGTGGTAAAGCTCCTTGCCCAGCACATGGGAAAGATTCTTTCTCGCTATCTCCTCGTCATCGATGATGAGGACGCGGGCCTGCCGGTTCATCCTGAGGACCTTGACCGCGAGATGCTCCAGCACGCGCTCCTTGATGCGGTCAAGGCCGTAATGGTTCTCGTTCAGGAGCTTCTCGGCGCGGCCGATATCGAGGTTGTCCTCTGTCTTCACGTTCCAGGGGAGGGAAAGAAGGTAGTCGAGGTACGTGAGGCCGATGGTGAACTCGGCAGAAGCGGGGCTGATCTTGGACAGGATGTCAAGTTCCTGTCCCGCGATCGTATCCACTGCGCCGGGCAGGCGCGCCTCAGCGATCCGCCTGCGGAGGTCTTCAAGGTCCTTGTCCTGCCCGGAATCTTCCGATGTTTTGAAGAATTTCATAAATGCACCATATACATGTTATCGGGTTGCATTTTACAACGTTTCTATTAATGCTGCAACAATAAACATTGTCTTATGAAATCAATGGAATATGACATTTCCGCGAATGGACGTTGCAAAGTAAAACAGTGGCGAACACTCAAGCACATGAACATGGATCGATAAACAGCAAACATTCCAATGTGTTACGCTGGATGACCGTTTTGGCACGGTCATTGTAATACAGGATACCAGAACAGGACAGAGACGTGAAGGTCCTCATACTTTATATCCTAAGGAGGAATTAGCCATGAAGAGCATGTTCAGGAAACTGGAAACGATGTTCGCAGCAGCAGCCTTTGCCGAAGAGGGCGAGTTCGATACCGCGCGCCGGCTTATGAGCGAAAAAAACGAGCTCCGGAAGACCGACCGTCCTTCGCTCCGCGATACCAAGCGGACAGCGGCCAGGCCGACGCTCCGCGTCGACTGATCACCGGAAGCAGGTAAGTACGAAGGCCCGAGAGGAACGGCAATGGACCAGAACAAGCTGAAAAAGATCATGAAGCATGTGGAGGACGCGATGGCTGCGGTCACCTTCGCGGAAGAAGGACAGGCTGATGCTGCAGTCGCGCTCTTCAAGCGGGAGCGCCGCGTCCTGCTCGCCCTGAAAGCAGGGCGGACGGACGCCAGGACCTTCCGGTACGCGATGAACGCATCGCTCCGCATCCAGGCGGGCCTCGATATCCTGTACGTTGCCTCGCCCGGTAACGAACAGCAGGGCGAACCCCTCCTGGATGGCTTCACCGCCGAGCTGAAGACGGCCGGCATCCCGTACCAGGTGATAGAACGCTCGGGCTGCATGAAGCAGGAGATCATCGATTACACGAACGGCAAGCACGACGTCCTGTTCGTGGTCGTCGAATCGCCGGGCAGCCTCGACGCTGACTGCAAGAAAAAGGACGGCGTCCTCACGGAACTCTGGAAGAACCTTAAATGTCCGCTCGTGGTGGTTTCCGATGCGGCAGGAGCGTAGCGGATCAGTTTATAGTGCACAGTTCAAAGTTCATAGTTCATAGTACACAGTACAAAGTATTGAGTACAGCAATACTGCAAGACAACACTTCACTGCGAGATTCGCAAAGCATACATTTTACTCTAAGGAGGAATTATCATGGCAGCAAACAGCACCAAGAAGAGACCGGTCGGCAAGATGCTCGTGATGGGGCTCATTTCCCTCGCCCTGTACGCGCTGCTGCTGGCCCGGCAGGATGAGGTGAACAGCATGTTCGGGAAAGGCGGCTGGTACGCCTTCCTGCCCATCATCACGGCATTCGTATTTTCGTTCGTCCACGGGTCGTTCACCGGCGATTTCTGGACCGTCCTCGGCGTCGAGGCCGCGCGGAAGAAAAAGGAGGTAAAGTAACATGCACGACATCGCGACGAGTTTCATCAATCTCGATGCAATAACGATCCTGTATCTCTTCGGGGTCGGTTTTGTCGGCGGTCTGGTCAGCGGCTTCATCGGCTCCGGCGGCGCCTTCGTTCTTACGCCCGGCATGATGAGCCTGGGCGTGCCCGGCCTCATGGCCGTGGCGAGCAACATGTGCCACAAGTTCCCCAAGGCGCTGGTGGGCGCCATGAAGCGCTTCAAGTACGGCCAGGTGGACGTGAAACTGGGCATCGTTCTCGGCGTCTCGGCCGAGGCGGGGGTCCTGTACGGCGCCGGCATCCAGGAAAAGATCAAGGCGGCCTTCGGAGACGCGGGCTCCAACCTCTATGTGAGCGTTGCCTTCGTCGTGATCCTGGCAACGGTCGGAGGCTTTGTTCTTCTCGACGCATGGAAGACCTATAAGTCCGGGAATGCCAATACGGAAGAGAAGGCGGGCAAGCTCGCCCGCTGGATCCAGTCTGTCAACATCCCGGGAACCATGGTCTATTTCAAGAGCATCAATGCCCGCGTTTCGGTCCTGTTCACCATTCCCCTCGGGTTTGCAACCGGCATGATGGCCGCCACGATCGCGGTCGGCGGTTTTGTGGGCGTTCCTGCGATGATCTATGTCCTCGGCGCGCCGAGCCTGATGGCCTCGGCCACGGAGCTCGTGATCGCCTTCGTCATGGGCCTCGGCGGTTCGCTCAAGTATGCGATGCACGGCATGGTCGATATCCGGCTCGCCATGATCATCCTCGCCGGTTCGCTCTTCGGCATCCAGCTCGGCGCCATCGGCACGACCTATGTGAAGCCCTTCATGATCAAGGTCGTGATGGGCGTGATCATGGTGATCGTGCTCTTCAGCCGCGGTCTGATGGTCCCCGTGTACCTGGCCCAGCTCGGGCTCATCGACAAGCTGGGCGACGGCACCGTGGGTTTGCTCAAGACCTCCAGCTTTGCTATAATGATCTTTGCATTGCTGCTCGGCGCATTCATCGTCCTGCGCGCGATGTGGCAGGGCCGGAAGGCGGAGCGGCTACAGCACGCTGCGGGAGCTCTGGAGCATGGGGAAGTATAAAAAGATACTCGTAGCCGTCGATGGATCGGAATCAGGCCGGAACGCGCTTTTGCAGGCGTTCCGGCTTGCTGTTGAAGAGAAGTGCTGGATCACCGTAACGTCGGTGATCCCGCCGTTTACCGGAGACCTCGATCTCACCGGCGTCAAGGGCGACGTGCGGGCCTCGCTTGCGAAGCCCTGCGAGGAGGCGCTCAGCGACGCGGAGAGGCTTGCCGCGGAAGAGCGGGTGCTCATCAAGACCGTGTGCGAGGAAGGCGAGACCTACGAGCGCATCGTTGACCTGGCCGACGGTTCGAACGCGGACGTGATCGTCATGGGCCGGCGCGGCCTGAAGAAATTCGATCGCGCCCTGATGGGCAGTGTTACGGCCCGGGTCATCGGCCATACGCAGCGGGACGTGCTGGTGGTGCCGGCCGGTGCTGTCCTGGGATGGAAAAAGATCCTGGTCGCCACCGACGGGTCGAAGTACAGCGGCATCGCGATCAACAAGGCCATCGACTTCGCAAAAGCGTACGGCGGCTCGCTCGTCGTATTGTCAGTCGTGGATGTGCCGGCCGAATTCTATGCCGAGGCGCCGCAGGCCGTGGACGACATGGTCAGGAAGGCGAGGGAATACACCGCCGCGGTCAGGAAACAGGCCGAGGCGGCAGGTGTCAAGGCGGAGACCTATGTCGGCGAGGCCGAGGCCTTCGAGGCCATTGTGAAACTGGCAAAGGATGAGAGCGTGAACATGATCGTTGTGGGTTCCCACGGCAGGACCGGCCTCCGGAGGCTGCTCATGGGCAGCGTCACCGAAAAGGTCATCGGCCATGCGCCCTGCCCGGTGCTGGTCGTGAAGTCGTAAGCAGGTCTCGAACTGCAAAGCGTCTCTCGCAGAGAATGCAGAGACCGCAGAGAAAATCCCGAACCGGAACGGCTCATGGGGCGACTGTAATGTCCGGTAAAGCAGAAAGACAACTTGTCATGTCTGCGCGGGCCTGTGAACGGCGGTGCAGAAAAAGGAAAGGATCTTGAGCTTCCTGAGAAGGACTGTAACGGTTTTATGCTCGCAATCGGTCTTACGTTACCCACTCGCATTGGAGATGACCCAAATAATAATTAACGCCTTACACTCTGCGATCCCTGTGACTCTGCGAGAAATAGCAGGCGCCAGCACGCCATGTCCCTCAAGAAAAAAATAGCCCTCAGCTTCATCATCAGCGCCGCGATCATCGCCATCCTTGCGGCGTTCGAGTATGTCAACGTGGTCAAGATCAAGACCGAGATCCGGTTCCTGGAGCTGACGGACACGGTACGGACCAAGTCCCTCCAGCTCCGCCGGCACGAAAAGAACTTCTTTCTGTACAGCCCCGCCAAGTCCGGCGAGGAGTCAGCGTCCATCCACCGCTACCTCGATGAACTGGAGGCGAGCCTGGCCGGGCGGGTCCCCGGGAAACGGATGGATGCACTGCTCGCCCTCCGCGGGCTGGCTGCCCGGTACCGGCAGGGCTTCGATTCCATCGAGGCGCGGCTTAAAGAGCTTACCCAGGCGCTTTTGACCATCAAGGGCTCCTACCGGCAGCACGCACCGTTCTTTCCCCTCATCGAATCGGCGTTTTATGAGCGGCCGCTCCAGGCGGCTGATTTTCTCGAGAAGGTCTTTCGGCTCCCGGCGGAACACAAGGTCCTGACCGGGCTCAGGCAGCTCGATACGGAGATCGGCGGTCTCAGAAAGACGGGGGAGGATATCATTACCCTGTCCAGGGACCTGGACCGGACCGCGCGGGAGAACGTCGAGACCGGCATCCGCATGTCCCAGACAGCGATCCTCGTTGTGTTCCCGGTCTTCCTGGTAACGGGCATCGCCATGCTCTTCTTCATCACCCGGAACATCGTGGGCCGCCTCGGCCTGCTCATCGATGTGGTGGACCGGACCGGCAAGGGGTCCTTCCCCCATGTGGCCGCGCCGAAGCAGAAGTGGGGCAACGACGAGGTCGGCGTCCTGATCCGGAAGTTCGATCACATGGAAGACGAGCTGGCTGCCCGGGAAGCGGAGATCGAGCGCAAGAACCAGGAACTGCTCCAGAGCAAGAAGCTCGCTGCGATCGGCACCCTGGCGGCCGGCGTGGCCCACGAGCTGAACAATCCGCTGAACAACATCTACCTCTCGACCCAGGTCCTCGCCCGTGAGGCGGGGGAGAGCTGCCCCCCTGCCATGAAGGACGTGATGGGAGACATCCTGGGCCAGACCGTGCGGGTCAAGAAGATCGTGGGAGACCTGCTCGAGTTCGCCCGGGGACGCGAGCCGCACTTCCGCGATGTGGACATGAACGATCTGGTCCGGGGTGTCCAAGCCCGCATGCGGACCAGCATGGAGCGGATCGCCTTTTCCCTGGATCCCGAGCCCCTCGGGGCGCTGGTCAGCGCGGACCCCGATCAGATGGAGCAGGTCTTCGTCAACCTCTTTCTGAACGCCGTTGACGCAATGGCGGGTCGGGGAGAGCTCACGGTCACTGTCCGCGCACCGGCCGGCACGGTCAGGATCAGCGTGGCTGACACGGGCGCAGGAATACCGAAGGACTCCCTGGACAAGATCTTCGAGCCGTTCTTCACCTCGAAGGACAAGGGCACGGGGCTGGGGCTGGCGATCGTCTTCAACATCATCAAGAAACATCATGGCGAGATCACGGTGGCGAGCGAAGAAGGGAAGGGTACGACGTTCACGATCGCGCTGCCCAAGGCTGTGTAACGCTGGGAGAAGGTGAGAGGGTAAGAAGGTAGGAAGGTAGGATGTGAAGAGGATCGCCGGACACGCTTTCCCTCATACCTTCTTTCCTTCTTTCATTCAGGTGTATAATGGTAAAGCCATGGCATTCAAGATACTCATAGCGGAAGACGAAGAGATCACGGTCAAGCATCTCGTCAGCACCCTCAAAAAAGAAGGCTATGCAGTCGAGAGCGCGGCGAACGGCATCGATGCCCTGCGGAAGGCCGAGTCGGACTCCTTCGACCTGCTGATCGCGGACATCAAGATGCCGGGCATGAGCGGGATCGAGCTTCTGGAACGGGTCAGGGAGAAGACGCCGGAGCTTGAGGTCATCATCGTGACCGGGTACGGCAGCATCGGCTCGGCCATCGAGGCGATGAAAAAAGGGGCCATTGAGTATCTGACGAAGCCCTTCGACCTCGACGAACTCCTGCTCAAGGTCGGGAAGATCCGTGACCGGAAAGGGCTGATCCGCGAGAACATCGCGCTCAAGACCTATCTGGGCATGGACAAGAAGGTGTCCATCATCGCGAAGAGCGTCCCCATGCAGCGGATCCTCGAGACCATCGAGAGCATCAAGGACTCGGAGAGCAATATCTTCTTTACCGGCGAGACCGGCGTGGGCAAGAGCCTGCTCGCGAAGATCGTTCATTTCACCAGCCGGAGACAGGACAAGCCGTTCCTGTCCATCAATTGCGCGACCCTGACCGAGGAGCTGCTTGCGAGCGAGCTGTTCGGACACGAACGGGGCGCCTTTACCGGCGCTGTCAGGACCAAGCAGGGCCTCGTGGAGATCGCCGATACGGGCACGCTGTTCCTGGACGAGATCGCCGAGATGGCGCCCAATCTGCAGGCAAAACTGCTGAAAGTGATCGAGGAGGGCGAGTTCTACCGCGTCGGCGGGACCCGGCCGATCCACGTGGACGTGCGGTTCATCGCGGCCACGAACCAGGATGTGCGGGGCCTCATCAGCACGGGACGGTTCCGCGAAGACCTCTATTACCGCCTGAACGTGATGGAGATCTTCATCCCGCCGCTGCGCGAGCGCCGGGACGATGTCAGGCCGCTGGCGGAATACTTCCTGAAGAAGCACCTTCCCCGGTCGAACAAGAAGATCTCCGGGTTCTCGAACGAGTCCATGGCGGCGCTCGGAAACTACAGCTATCCCGGGAACGTGCGGGAGCTCGAGAACATCGTCGAGCGGGCGATCATTCTCGAAAAGGGCGGCGTCATTACGGAAGGCAGCCTGCCGCAGAGCATGTCGGTGTACCAGATCGAGACCCTCGACCCGTCAAAGGTCAGAACCATCGAGGAATTGAGCAAGGAGTATGCCGAAAAAGTGCTCGAATTCTACGGCGGGAACCGGTCTAGGGCAGCCGAGGCGCTCGGCATATCAAGGACAAGCCTCTGGAGGATCCTGAAAGAAGAATAGGGTTCGTTACTGCCGTTCATCTCCGGCAGTGATGCCGGATCTCCCGGTCCTCATCCCGTGCTGGAGGCTCGCCACCGCCTTGACAGGGGCGTGAGAGAGCGTCACAATAAGAACATGAGGAAGACCTTCATCGTCATAATCGCTTCCCTGGTCCTGCTGCTCCTGCTTTGGGGGATAGCGCCGTTCGGCGGCATCTTCCGGGTCAGCGACAGGACGACCATTCCCTTCGGCACGATGATCGACGAAGCTGTCCGGAGCGATATCATCGTGATCGGCGAGCTGCACGATGTGCAGCAGCATCACGATACGCAGCTGGCGGTCATCAAGGCTCTCCATGAGGCGGATACGCCGCTGTTCATCGCCATGGAGATGTTCCGCGCGGACAGCCAGAAGGACCTCGATGCCTGGACGGGCGGCGCCCTGCCCCAGGACCGCTTCCTGAGCGTCTATTACCGGAACTGGACAATGCCCTGGCCGCTCTACGGCCGCATCCTTCTCTACGCGCGGGAGCACGGCATTCCGGTCATCGGCCTGAATATCCCCGACCGGATCGTGGACACGGTCGCCCGCCGCGGATTCGCCGCGCTCACCAGTGAGGAGCGGGGCCAGATCCCGCCCGGCATCAGTTGCACCGTCGATACGAGATACATGGCGTTCATCAGGCGCGCATATGCCGGCCATGGGATGCGGGACGAACGCAGCTTCCAGAACTTCTGCGAGGCGCAGATGCTCAGGGACAAGGCCATGGCGATGCACCTGCTCGACGCACTGAGGGCGAACCCCGGGAAAAAAGCGGTGGTCATGGCAGGGGTCGGCCACGCCTGGCGGCGCGGCATTCCCGAGCAGGCCTCACTGTTGTCGCAGTACCGGTCCAGGGTCATCCTTCCGGTCCTGCCTGGCCAGGCGGCATCGGAGAGCGTAACGCTCGAAGACGCGGACTACCTGGTGCTTCACTAGCGGCGGCAGGGCCGATAGCCGGCCCCTGTCGCCGGAGCAGGCGAGTCATGGTGCAATTCCCGAACATCGATCCGGTCATCGTGCAGATCGGCCCCCTTGCCATCCGCTGGTACGGGCTCATGTATCTCTTCGGTTTCCTGTCCTCGTACCTGCTCGTCCGCTACCAGCTGTCCCATCCCGCCTGTCCCGGCGCGAGCGGACAGGCGGGCCTTCCGGACGGGTTCCTCGACAAGCTCTTTACCTCCCTCATCATCGGGCTCGTCATCGGGGCCCGGCTGGGCTATGTGCTCTTCTACGACCTCCGGGCGTATCTTGCCGCACCGCTCGATGTGCTGGCGGTCTGGCGCGGCGGCATGTCCTTTCATGGAGGCCTGATCGGCAGCGTCATTGCCGGCCTGTGGCGCTGCAGGTCGGCGGGCGTCGATCCGTGGCGTGTCGCTGACCTGATCGTTGTCACGGCGCCCATCGGGATCGGGCTCGGACGGCTCGGCAATTTCATCAACGGCGAGCTGTACGGCAGGGTCTCGGACGCGCCCTGGGCGATGGTGTTCCCGTCGGGGGGGCCGCTCCCGCGCCACCCGTCCCAGCTGTATGAGCTTCTGCTCGAAGGCGCGGTCCTGTTCCTGGTCCTGTGGCTGCTGAGGCCGGTCGTCAGGCGGGAGGGCCTTCTGACCGCCCTGTTCCTCCTGTGCTACGGGGTCCTCCGGTTCGCCGCGGAGTTCTTTCGCGAGCCGGACCCCCAGCTCGGCCTCATTGCCGGCCCCTTCACCATGGGACAGCTGTTGAGCGCGGCAATGATTCTGGCCGGCATCGTGGCCGCTGCTGCCACTGGCAGGCGGCGCATGCCGTCGTGACCGGCGCGATGCAACCGGTCCCCTGCCGATCCTCTCCGGCAACGTGTCCTTCCTGATCACTCCTCCGACATGAGATCCTTTCCGCGCCGAGAGCCTGCAGCCCTTGTACAACCTCTATGACCGTGCCGAGTTCGAGCAGACGCTGGCCCCCCTCTGCCAAGAGCAGGACATTGGCGTGATCAGCTACTATGGTCTGGCCAGCGGCTTTCTGACGGGCAAGTACCGGTCGGTCCAGGACCTGTCCAAGAGCGTCCGGGGCCAGCGGGTCAGGATGTACCTGATCGAGCGGGGCTTCCGGATCCTGGCGGCGCTGGACCAGGTGGCTGCGCGATATGAAGCAGCGCCGGCGAGCATAGCGCTGGCATGGGTCATGGCGCAGCCCGGGATCACCGCGCCGATCGCGAGCGCAACGAGCCTGGAACAGTTGAAGGCGCTTGTCGAGGCAACGAAGCTGGAACTGGACCGGCAGGCACTGGAACTTCTGGACAAGGCGAGCGCAGAGCCGGCCATCGCAAGGGAAGCAGGGACCGCGGCGTAGACCGTGCAGGGGGAAGGCTGGCCGTGCGGCGAAAGCGCTTGATGGGTGACGTGCATAAAATCATCATATGTACGTCACATGATGGAGAGAGGCCCATGACCACAAAACTTACCCTGCGGCTGGACGATGCTGTCATACGGAAGGCAAAAAAGACCGCGAGCTCGAAGGGCGTCAGCCTGTCTCGTATGGTCGAGGACTATTTCAAGGCCGTTGCAGAGCAGGGAGCGCGCGAGGTGAGGGAATCACCGGTCCTGTACGAGGTCTCGGGAGTGCTTTCAGGCAAACAGGATGCCGCGCAGTTGCGCGAGCTATACCGGAAACATCTCACGGAGAAGTACCGGTGAAAAGCGTTCTCTGCGATATCAACGTCATCCGCGCAGGAAACTTCCTACCACTCAGATCTCGCGGTCTCCAGCCTGACTCTCGATTGTCCTTGAGATGTTCTTTGCAGATTATATTTATTCACGAAGGAATCGATGGATGACGCTGCCTCCGGGGCGATGCTTATAAACCGGACCCCGTACTGGTTGTACGTGGCGCCCGGACCTTGCTTGACGACCCGCGCCACGTCGCCGGCGGTGTTGACGCGCGTCCCGTCAGGGAGATAGTACGAGCAGGTAATTTTGCACCCCGGCGCGAGCATCTCGTTGGTCCTGATCAGAATACCCGTTGGGCTGATGTTCTCCGAGTTACAAGGAATTGGTTTGTTATGGTGATCGCCGTTGACGGCCATATGCAGGGCGACCCGGTAGGCACGGCGAGGCGCGACGTTCAGGAGCTGCGACATGTG
>Ga0102851_10002695_pt1 | contig 10793 bp, 12 predicted proteins | sample Mud3Dept3metaG_FD_79558 | JGI IMG/M metagenome (GOLD analysis project Ga0102851, IMG submission 79558) | Freshwater wetland microbial communities from Ohio, USA, analyzing the effect of biotic and abiotic controls - Mud 3 Core 4 Depth 3... | ecosystem: Environmental > Aquatic > Freshwater >...
ATAGACATCCGGATTATCGCTGCATCAAACAGCGATATCCGGGCAAGCATAGCAAAGAAAGAGTTTAGGGAAGACCTCTTTTACCGGCTTGGGGAATTTACCATCACCATTCCTCCCCTCAGGGAAAGGGCCGAGGACATCCCTTTTTTTGCGCAAAAGTTTTTATTGGAGGCCTGCGGAGACATGAAAAAACAGATCAGGGGGATAAGCGACGATGCCCTCGCTCTTCTTGCGGGATATGCCTGGCCTGGGAATTTAAGAGAACTGAAAAATGTCATAAAGCAGGCTGTTCTTTTCTCCGTTACTGATTTGATCGGGCAAGATCTCCTGGAACCGCTTATCGCTGAATCAGGCAATTCCTCCGGTTCCACTTTTATGTGTCTCAAAGATGAGATCCGGGGACTCGAAAAAAAGAAGATTGCCGAGGCTATGCTAAAGACAGACAATATTAAAACCAAAGCCGCGGAGTTGCTTCAGATCAGTTACAAAAGTTTCTGCGAGAAGCTCAAGGAATACAAAATCGAATCTTTCATCAGTCAATAGGTAAAGTTTACCTAGTCATAGGTAAACTTTACCTATCTAAACCCTCCTTATAGCAAAACTACGGTCATTTTCACTGCTAGTTTCTGATTGTTTGCTATTGGCATCGTATTTGCACTAAATTTTGGCAAATTCTGACGACCTGTTCAGTCAGGTGAAAGGTCTTTTCATTAATATGAATGAGGCAAAACGGAAAAGACGGATCCTTGTAATGGATGATGATGAATGCATACGCGAGATGCTCCTGAATGCGCTGAGTATTGCCGGCTATGATGTCTGCCTTAGCGGCCACGGCGTCGAGGCGATAGAATGTTTTCTGTCGGCGAAGAAAACAGAACGGCCTTTTCATGCCCTTATCCTCGATCTAAGCATAAAAAACGGCATGGACGGGGTGGAGACCATCGGCAGACTGGCTGGTATCGACCCTCAGGTAAAAGCCATCGTATGCAGCGGCCACGCAAACCATCCGGCCATGCACAATCCTGCTGATTTCGGGTTTAGCGGGGTCCTCCCGAAACCTTTTTCCTTCGAGCAGCTGAGAAACGAGGTGGACAAGGTAATCGGTGCGCGAAGCGCGCGAGTTTATTAAGGAATCGTATACTTTCAGAGGCCTTAACGCGACAGTTGCTTCAGGTTATCACACGCGAGCTGGTTCCCCATATCGCAGGCCCTGCGGAAGTCAGCCATCGCCTTTTTTGCATATGCAACCCCGCGTGAATAATAAATATTGGGGTCCTTTGGCTTTATGGCAATGACCCGGTTGTAGTCCTCTATCGCCTCATCGTATCTCCCGACGTTTGCGTAAGCTATTCCGCGGTTATGGTAGGCATCGGGCTGCCGGGAATTCAGGGAGACAACTTTTGTGTAATCTGCGATAGCATTTTCATAGTCTCCTTTTTTCAGATAGGCCAGGGCCCGGTTGTTGTATAAATCCGCGTTATCGGTCGTTTTCGTCAGGACCTTGCTGAAATCAGTTATGGCCTCATCATATTTGCCAGCCTTATAGAAAGCAAGACCACGGTTATAATAGCCCTGGAGGAATTCAGGATATAAAGCGATGAGACGGTTGTAAGACTCAAGGGCTTTCCCATATTGACCCTCATTAAAGTAGGAATTTCCCTCATCGAAGTAGTGCTGCAGGTCCAGATCTCCGGCGGATGCCCTGCCGGCAAATACAATGCATATAAACAGAAGAATGAAAGACTTATAAATTTTCATGGTCAACTCCCCTTGTAGGTATTGCGTACAAAACAGTTCCTGTCCATTATAACAAACACACTCTATAAAATATGCATCAGCGCCTTTGCCGCGACGTTTATGCAACAATAAAGGTATCATGAAAAATATGCTATCCTTACATTGAACAGGCGAGGAGAGGCAAGGGAGATAAAAAAGCCTTACTCTGCGACACCGTAAGCTTTTTTACTATGATCCACCAGCGCAAAACAGGAGTGCATTGACAGTGAGGTTGCCGTCAGGTGAATACAGATATGAACAAAGTCGTCATGTAAGGATTTTTCAGCGCCCTTGCCACGACATATATGCAGCGGTAATATTATCTTTCTGTGGTAGTCCAAAAAAACATGAGTAATTATTCCGGTCCTGTTCGCCAGCCGGAGAAGACCTGAAGATGTCTGTGTTCCTGATCTCCTTCTTTCTCGTTTACGGGTCATTCAATTACTACGTCTTTATGAAGGCAAAGGCAGCCCTTCACCCCGGCACAGGGGCTTCTTTGCTTATGATAATTTTTCTTCTGGCCATGATGGCCTGTCCTTTTATCGAGAGGATGTATGAAAAATCAGGGCATGAGGCCGCTGCCACTTTCACGGCCTATATAGGGTATACCTGGCTCGGACTTGTTTTCCTGTTCGTCTCTGCCTCCTTCGTACTGGGGATGTATCGTTTTGTCCTTTATGCAGCTGGTCTGCTGTTGAAGAGCGATTTTTCAGCGGCTTCGGTTTCAGCACGGCTTGCCTTCTTTATTCCTCTCTGCCTCGCGGCATCGATAGCGCTCTACGGTTACTTCGAGGCAAAAAATATAAGCACTGAACATGTCCGGATCAGGACATCCAAACTCCCTGCTGGACTGGAAAGGCTGAGGATAGTGCAGATCTCCGATGTACATCTAGGGCTGATCGTAGGGGAGACAAAGCTCAGGAGCATCCTTAAGGAAGTGGAAAAAGCAGGTCCGGATATCCTGGTTTCAACAGGTGATCTTGTTGATGCGGATATATGCGGCCTGAGAAGGTTTACAGATCTTCTTGCAGAGGTCAAGCCCAGGTACGGCAAGTTCGGCGTGACCGGGAACCACGAGTTCTATTCCGGTCTCACTCAAGCCCTGGATTGTGCAGGCAAGGCGGATATCACGATGCTCCGCGGGAAGTTTGTTTCGGTTGGGGGACTGATCAATATAGCCGGAGTTGATGACCCGGCAGCCCGGTATTTTAAAATCGCTGCGACGCCACCGGAAAAGGATGTCCTGTCAGAATTACCAGCAGACACGTTCACCTTGTTGCTGAAACACAGGCCTGTGATAAGCAAAGAGAGCCTCGGGCTCTTTGATCTTCAACTCTCCGGGCATGCTCACAAAGGCCAGATATTCCCCTTCAGCCTGTTTACGAAACTGTATTACTACCCTATCGATGCCGGGCTCCAGGAACTGGCAGACGGCTCCCACATTTATGTCAGCAGAGGCTCAGGAACATGGGGGCCGCCGATACGCTTCCTTTCCCCCCCTGAAGTAACTGTCATCGACCTCATCAGGGAAGACATTCCTTAAAACGGCAATTGCACGCGCAAAGGTCGCAAAGAACTTCAAATACTTATAATCCCAAAAGTGCCATTATTGTGGAGACATGTGAAAAAAATCTTTATAATGTCGCAACTTTGCTACTGATGATTTCCATACGCCAGTCCTGATAATATCCGCCTGTTTGAATCACGTATGTCTTCACAAAGGTGGCGCAGATAAAGATCTTTTTTCACACATCTCCACAACTTTTTCCTTAACCCCCAAAATGCATTTAGCGGGGGCATGGATGACTGAAAAGTATTTTGCAGCAACACCTTATACATGCCATAAGCAATTTCTGATAAGCATAAAAATATGCAAGAAACGCATTATGGCATATGGTAATATCCCGTTGAAATTAAAAGACTTTGAAGGCATTTATGCCCCCGCGGATAAAAAGCATTCGCATTATTGATTGCATTTCCCGGGTGAATTTCTTGCTGAAAAGCCGGCTGATAGTGCAAAATACACCTTATCATTCGCTAAGGAGAAACAGTGTCATTACGTGTTGGAGTTATTGGCGTGGGGTATCTCGGGCAGCATCATGCCAGGGTCTTCTCCGGTCTTGAGGGGGTTGAGCTGGTCGGGGTCGCCGACCAGGACAGCAAGAGGGCCGGCGAGATAGCAAAGACGTACGGTTGCAGGTCTTTCGCGGGGCATGCGGACCTTGTCGGGATATGTGATGTCCTGAGCATAGTCACTCCGACCACTTCTCACCACGCCATAGCCATGGACTGTCTGAACGCGGGCAGGGACCTTTTTATCGAAAAACCGATAACAGAACGCCTGGATGAAGCAAGAGAGATTATTGAGGCTGCAGAGAAGAACAACCTTATACTCCAGGTCGGACATCTCGAACGCTACAACCCAGGAATCCTGGCTGCCATGGGGATGATAAAGTCCCCGAAATTCATAGAGGCGGAACGCCTCTCGCCTTTTCTGGGAAGGGCACTTGATGTGGATGTGACCCTTGACCTTATGATCCATGACATTGATATCGTGCTGAGCATTGTCGGCTCAAAGGTGAAAGAGATAAGGGCAGCCGGTGACCGTGTGCTGACGGGCAGGCTCGATGCTGCCAAGGCATGGCTTGAGTTTGAAAACGGATGCAAGGCCCTGCTCACCGCCAGCAGGCTGGCCCCCGATAAGATGAGGACGCTGAAGGTGCACCAGGAGGGTTCCTATATTTCCATAGATTATCAGAGCCAGGAGGTCAGGCGTTATTTCAGGCAGGAGACCGGCATTTCATTTGACGTTGTTAAGCCTGAAAATAAGGAGCCCCTGAAAGAGGAATTGAGTGATTTCATCTCCTGCGTTCAGAAGAGAAAAAGGCCGGGGGATTCCGGAAAAGAAGCCATGGACGCGCTGGAAATCGTCCTTAAGATCAATGAAATTCTGAAGGTGTAACATGAAGGGAAAAGAATAACGGCCGGAAAAATCACTGTCCGGCAAACGTTTTCCAGGTGACCGGGGGTTAAACTTTTGGTTTACAAAATACATTGCAATGGAGATTTTTAATATGATTCCGATGATCGACCTTAAAAAACAGTTTTCTGAAATAAAGGGTGAAATTATTGAGATGATGACCGGCATACTTGAGAGCACCCAGTATATCCTCGGGCCGAAGGTGCTTGAGCTTGAGCAGAAGATAGCCCGGTATCATGGCGTGTCCGAAGCCATAGGTGTCGCCTCGGGGACAGACGCGCTGCATCTTGCTGTCGAGGCCCTCGGTATAGGTGAGGGTGATGAAGTGATAACAACACCTTTCACTTTTTTTGCGACTGCCGAGGCGATCTTTTATACCGGGGCAACTCCTGTCTTCGTTGACATTGAACCGGACACGATGAACATCGATCCCGCGAAAATAGAGGAGAAGATTACAGACAGGACAAAGGCAATCCTGCCGGTCCATATTTTCGGGCATCCTGCGGATATGGACAAGATCGGCAGTATAGCCCAAAAACATAAGCTGCTGATAATCGAGGACTGTGCCCAGTCCTTTGGCGCTGAGATCCGCGGGAGAAAGACAGGGAGCTTCGGGGACGCGGGATGCTTCAGTTTTTATCCGTCAAAAAACCTTGGCGCCTTTGGCGACGGCGGGATGGTGCTGCTGCAGGACCCCCTAACGGCCGCGGATATCAGGCAACTGAGGAACCACGGATCAAAAGGCGCATATAAGCATGAGAAGGTCGGCTTCAACAGCAGGCTTGATGAAATCCAGGCAGGCATACTCCTTGTTAAGTTCAAACGCATCGATGAATATAATGAGAAGCGGAGGCAGCGGGCGGTCCTCTATAATGAGTTTTTATCAGATAGCGTGACACGGCCTGTGGAAAGACCCGGGATGAAACACGTATATCATCAGTATACTTTGAGGAGTAAGAAACGGAACGAGATCCAGAAGGCCTTGCGGGACCGTGATATTTCCTCTGTTGTTTATTATCCGGTCCCTCTGCACCTGCAGGAGGCTGTCAGCTTCCTCGGACATAAGAAGGGAGATTTCCCTGTTGCAGAGGAGGCAGCGGAAAGAGTGCTCTCATTGCCTATCTACCCTGAGTTGCCTGAAGAGGCTGTAAAGGAGATAGCAGCTATTATCAATAATGTCTGAAACTGTCATGATCGTCGCAGGCGAGACCTCCGGGGAGTTGTACGGCGGCCTGCTTGCCTCAGCCTTGAGAAAGAGGAGACCTGACATCCGGATCATAGGCGTTGGAGGGGAGAGGATGCAGCAGGCAGGCGTCGAGCTCATCTCAGGGATAGCCAGCGCGTTCGGACTTGCTGAAGCGGTCTCTTCCGTCCGGACGATCAAACAAACGTTCAGCAAGGCTGTAAACGCGCTGCAGACTGTCAACCCTGACCTGCTCGTCCTGATAGACTACCCTGATTTCAACCTTAAACTTGCGGCAGAGGCCCGAAAAAACAATATAAAGGTCCTCTACTATGTGAGCCCGCAGGTCTGGGCCTGGAGAAAAAAGCGGGTACCCCAAATAGCCAGGCTGGTGGACAGAATGGCGGTTGTTTTGCCTTTCGAGGAAGAGATCTATAAACCAAGCGGGCTGGCCTGCGAATTTGTAGGTCACCCTGTGTACGATGAAATAAAAAACCTGCCGGTCAATAAGGACTTGCTGAAGTCTGCCCTCGGGCTCGAAAACGGCAGGCCGCTGCTGTCGCTATTACCCGGAAGCAGGCCCCATGAACTCCAGAGACTTCTCCCTTTGATGCTTGAGGTTGTGCGGGAGTTTAAGAAGGAGCATGAGACATATCAGTTCTGCATGCCCTTTGCGCCGAATACTGATATTGAGAAGTATCGTACGATGGTTCAGCTGCTGGAGGGAGAGGGGGTGACGATAAATAAAGGCGAGTCACTGAAGACCCTTGCTGCCTCGGACCTCGCTGTTGTTGCCTCAGGGACTGCTACCTTGCAGGCCGCCCTGCTCAATGTGCCTTTGGTGGTCGTCTATAAAGTTTTTCCGCTGACTTATTTTCTTGGCAGGATGATAGTCAGAGGGGTGAAGCACATTTCCCTGGTGAACATCCTTTCGGACCGTGAAGTCGTAAAAGAACTCTTTCAGAAGGATGCGACGGTCGGGCAGATCCTGCAAGAGCTGAAAAAGATACTCTCCGACGAATACCATAAAAAAAACATGCTGGATGCCTATGACAGGATACGGGACATCTACTCTTCCAGGAACGCGTCCGCGAGGGTCGCTGATATGGTCGAAGAGATGGCAGGATGGAGAAAATAATCCTAACCCGGCAAAGCCGGAGCAAAATACATTTCACCACAGAGGGCAGAGAGAAAGTAAGAACTAAAAGCTATGCTTTGCGCCAAAAACTACTTCTTACTACCAACTTCTTACTTTCAACTTTTCTCTGCGACCTTTGCGTCTCTGCGATGAGCCGCTGACATGTTTTTTATCTATAGCATAATATACACAATAGTAATCATTGTGCTGTTTATTCCCCAGTACATGAAAAGACCGGAGGGCTTGCGCAGTAAATGGCTCAGGGAAAAGCTGGGATCACTTCCGGATCTGGCTTCTTCCATCTGGGTCCATGCTGTCTCTGTCGGCGAAGTGAATGCTGCTATCCAGTTGCTGAGGAGGCTGCGGACAAAATATCCTGCCATGCCGGTGGTGCTTTCGACTGTTACCGATACCGGCCAGAAGGTCGCTTTGAGCAAGGTCCCGGAAGGGGTGTCGGTGGTATATCTGCCCTTTGATGTGACCTGGATCCTCGAAAGGGCGTTCAGGCGGGTCAGGCCGAAGATGCTCATCGTTATGGAGACCGAGCTCTGGCCGAATATCTTCAGGCTTTCGTACAAAAGAAATGTCCCGGTAATTATATTGAACGGCAGAATATCGGCGAAGTCGTCCGGGGGATACGGGAAGATCTCATTCTTTATGAAAAAGGTCTTCTCTTATGTGACTGCATTCAGCATGCAGAGCAAACTGGATGCTGAGAGACTGAAGGCGATCGGGGCTGATGAAAAAAAGGTGCAGGTCTCCGGCAATTTCAAGTTCGACATGGAAATGTCAGGGGAAATGCCGCTCTGGGCAGCAGCAGTTAAAGGGCCCGTGATTGTGGCCGGGAGCACGCACAGGGGAGAGGAAGAATTGGTCCTTTCCGCATATCTGGAGAACACCAGGAAGTTCCCGGACCTCAAACTCATCCTGGCGCCGAGGCATCCTGAGCGCTTCAGGGAAGTTGCCGACCTGCTCAGGGCAAGAGGAGTATCTTTTGTAAGGAGGAGTGAGCTGCGGGACGGCGATGGCGACGGAGGACCATTTATAGAAAAAGTGCTTCTTCTTGACAGCGTAGGTGAGCTGTCTTCCGTATACGCGATTGCGGATATTGCGCTGATCGGGAAAAGCTTTCTCGGTACAGGCGGGCAGAACCCCCTTGAGCCCGCGTATTGGGGAAAGCCGGTCCTCTGCGGTCCGCATATGGAGAATTTCCCTTTTATGCAGGAGTTCTATGATGCCGGCGCCGCCTTTGAGGCGGACCGGGCCTCTCTTGCTAAAAAGATAGGCAGACTTCTTGCTGATCCTGATTCAGCCAGAAGAGCAGGCGAAAAGGCCAGAGAACTCTATGTGAGCAAGTCCGGAGCTGTCGGGAAGACCATGGAGATAATCGGGAAGTATCTTCATGAGGGTTGAGGTTAAGACCATTCTATATTCAAAGGAGAGACGAGCATGCCTTACGTAAACATCAGGATAACAAAAGACGGCGCAACAGCAGAGCAGAAGGCAAAGGTCATCAGCGGTGTGACTGACCTGCTCCGTGATGTCCTTGGCAAGAACCCTCAGACAACGTTCGTAGTGATCGATGAGGTCGAGACCGACAACTGGGGGATCGGCGGTGAGACATTAACCCAGAGGAGAAAGCAGGGGAAATAGAACTGCCATTTAATTAAATTATTTTGTCAGATAAGTTACAATCGATAATATTTAAGAGATAATGAAAGTAAAGGGGCAATTGATGACAAGGTTCAGCTGGCTTGCAATATCAGTCATTTTTATTCTGGGTCTTCTCTCTTCTCCCGGCGAAGCCCTGGGTGTTCAGCAGAAGATCAGGCTGGATGTCCCGGGGGTTACCTGAGCATCTTCTGCAGCGGCTGCAAGTTCTGCAGCCTCTTCAGTAAGGGGTGTAATCAGTGTTGAGGAAAACTTCAGTGACAGCAGACTGACCGTTGTTTTCGATGATGTTTATGCTACGGTGAATGACATAAAGGGGGCGCTTAAAGAGGCCGGCTATCCGGTTTTGGGGCCTCCTGAATACCTGAAAGATTAGCTGATAAGAAGCACTGCTTACATGGATATTCAACAGAGAGTGAAACAAGGAGGTCTGCTATGAGTTTCAAATGGATATTGGTGCTGCTTTTATTCCCTGCCCTTACATGGGCCAGTGAACTTTGCGTTGAACAATTGAAGGGTACGTGCAGGGGGACATGCGGACCGTCGGAGGTCTCCGAGGCCGGCGCCTTTATAGATTGTTCCGGGAGTGAGAAATGCTGTGTTGCTTCTGACGCCGGTAAACAATCAGCAACCTCCGTGAAGGTGATCCGGATAGAAGATTACTCCTTTTCCCCTGCAGAAATAAAGATAGGGAAAGGGACAGAGGTGGTCTGGAAAAACAGCGATAGCGTTGAGCATACAGTTACTGCTTCTGACGGGAGCTTCGATTCAGGCACTCTCGCGCCAAAGGGTGAATATAAAAAGAGGTTTGACAAGTCCGGCAGGTATCCATACACCTGCGATATGCATCCAGGCATGGCAGGCATTATAGTGGTCGAATAGAACCCCCGGTATTTAACTGTATGACGGGCAAATATTCAGCCTGACTCAGCATTCTATTGTCATAAAGGGGACGATTTCCTTTACAGCCTGTTCCTCGCCTGCCGCAAATTCCTGGTCAAGCCGGAAGGACTTGCAGGCATCTGAGTTTATGCCGGGGATTGACCTGCTTTCAAAGGCACGCGGTTCGCCCTCAAAGCGGATGCAGTGCGCAATAAACCCTTCCTCCGGAAACTCTCTGATCTCGATAATGTCTTCGATGAAAACGAATGTAAGGCTGTCAAACAGCCCGTCCACGCTCTTTTCCCGGTCGAGGAGGTTGTGAAACCGGACTGTTGCCGAGTCGATGTCATCTGCTGTTACTACTGCGCTGAGGAGCCCGTGACTGATTTCATCTCCGCAATACCCGACGAATGAGAAATGACCAAGATATTTCATTAGCTGCCTCCTAAAGGAAAACAGGATTAATCGCATTATATGATCTTACAGGCCCAAATGCAATTCCACCTGAGAAAGCAAAAACAAAAAATAGGGTTTAATGCTGACTTGTCGGTTATTGAGAAGTATCAGGCGCAGTTTGCCAGGACTAAGGTCTGAGTTGGGGGTTGAAAGAGACGAGCGAGAAAAACAGGGGTTAAAAGGGGTATAATGAGCAGGAAGTGCATCTCAACTGTCGGGGAGTATGTCTCTATTCGACATGCCGAAAGACACTGCTGAAGGTTATTTAGATATTTGCTATACTATGAACATAAAGGCCGGGGATGGGCCGGGAGGTTATTATGTCTGTAGCGTTAAAACTCGATATGCCTGAAGGGGCATTCTCCGCCCTTCGCAAAGACCCAACCGAATTTACTAAGGAAATGCGCCTTGCGGCTGCGGTCAAGTGGTACGAACTCGGGATGATATCACAGGAGAAGGCTGCTGAGATAGCAGGGCTCAACCGTGCTGATTTCATATTCTCGCTGTCACGTTTTAATGTATCACCTTTTCAATATACAGTTGAAGAAATAGAAAAAGACCTCAGCAATGCGGATTGAGCGCGTTGTAGTCAACGCATCGCCTCTTATCTGCCTTTGCAAGAGCAGTCTGTCAGAAATCCTTCCGGCATTATTCACTGATATTATCGTGCCTGCGGCAGTTCATAAGGAGATCACAGCAAAAGAAGA
>Ga0102851_10002696_pt1 | contig 10790 bp, 10 predicted proteins | sample Mud3Dept3metaG_FD_79558 | JGI IMG/M metagenome (GOLD analysis project Ga0102851, IMG submission 79558) | Freshwater wetland microbial communities from Ohio, USA, analyzing the effect of biotic and abiotic controls - Mud 3 Core 4 Depth 3... | ecosystem: Environmental > Aquatic > Freshwater >...
CCGGCCAGGTCGAGCTTGTTCTGCGCGGCGATGCGCTGCAGGGCGCGCTCGACCTGCGCCGGGTCGACCCGAATGCCGGTGCTGCGGGCATGCTGCTGCAGCGCAAGTTCGGTGACCATGCGTTCGAGCAACTGTTTTTCCAGCACTTCGCGTGGCGGCAGCGGCGTGTTCTGGCGCGCCAGGCTTTGCGAAACTTCCTTGTAGCGCTTGGCGAGTTCCTGCCGCGTGATGACCTCGTCGTTGACGACCGCGACGATGTGATCGAGCGGTTGCACCGCGGCATGCGCCGGCAAAACCGACGATGCGGCAATCAGGAGGGCAACCACCCACTGCGGGCGGCACCATTCAGGGCGTTTGAAGAATTTCATTGCTTGGCCTGTATCCGGGAACACTCTGTTTCAAAACGTCGATCGGGCTGGCGCCGAGACGCCCCATGCCGTTCAACTCAAGTTGGAAGAACAGTGCATCGGTGGACTGGTCTTCCTTGGTCGCCAGGCGCTGAAACGCCGCGCGCACCGCCCAGCACCCGCCATTGTATTCAAGCCCCGCCAGGCCTTCGACCAGTTTGTCATCCTGGAAGGAATAGTTGTAGCGGAACATGCCGTACCAGCGGCTGCTGAGCGGCCATTGTGCGGACAGGTCGATCTGTTCGGTGGTTTGGTCAATGAAGCGGTAGCCAAAGTTCAACGTGCGACCCGGGCCGGGCCGGTACGATGCGCCGAGGTTCTGGCGAATGACGGTGCCATTCTGGGTGTCGTACTGCCAGGCCGTGTCGATGCGCCAGTCACGGGTAATCTGGCCGCTGATAGCGGCGAGCAGGTCGGTGGTGTTGCTGGTGCGCGGCGCCACTCCGGGCAGGGTGACCTGCTGCGAGCTGAAGTAGTAGCGCTGGCCGATGGTGACCTGCAGACGCTCGAGTCCGCTATCGGCTTCGTTGAAGAGGGTGGTGACGGCGAGGGTCAACTGGTTGGCATCATTGACCCGGTCACCCCCGATGAACTGGTTTTCGGTGAACATCTGCGCGTAGCTGAAATCGAGCATCGCGGTGTCGAACACCGGGATCGCGTCCTGGTCACGATAGGGTGCGTAGACATAGTAGGCTCGCGGTATCAGCGTCTGTTCGTAGTCGCGGCCGGCGAAGCTGAACGAGCGGTCGAAAACGACGCCGCTGTCCACGCTGAGTATGGGCAGGTTTCGCGAAATGCGCTCGTCCGGCGCGCTGTCGTCCAGCGCGTAGTAGCTGCTGTGCCAACCGAGTTGCGGGGTGAGGAAGCCGAAGGACCCGTGCAGCGGCAGACGCAGGGTCGGATAGGCCAGAACCCGGGTGCCTTCGGTGAGGGTGTCATGGGCAAAGCGGGTGGCCTCGCTTTCCAGCTTGAATTCCAGTCCGTTTCCAAACGTATGCGTCATGCCCAGGCGGGCTTGCGGCAACCGTTCGTACGGTTCGGCGATGGGGTCGATCGCGGTGGAATCCTGCAGGGTCTGGAAGCTCTGTGCTCGCAGTTCGGCATACCAGTTGGCGTGCTGGGTAATCACCCACGCCTCCTGATTGAGGTGGGTGAGCGAGGTGATGGAAATGAGATTGGACAGGTCGCGAAAATAGTCGTCGTCGGATACGCGGGTGTAGTGCATGCCGGCCAGGGTATTCGCGTTGAGACGATATTCGTTGTTGAGCGCCGCGCTCCAGCGCGAACGGTCAGCCTCGTTGTCACTGGGCAGGTATTCGAGGCGGTTCTCGCCACGGGCTTTGTCCAGCAGATAGCGGAATTCGCCGCCCAGTTGCACGCCGCGTTTGGACAGCAGGCGCGGATACAGCGTGGCGTCGTAATTGGGCGCCAGGTTGAGATAGTAGGGCACCAGAAAATCGAGGCCGCTGCGTTCTGTCGTGCCAAAGGTTGGCGCCAGCACGCCGGTCTTGCGGACATCGTTGAGTGCGAAATCCAGCCAGGGCGCGTACAGGATCGGCACCCCCAGAAACTCCAGCGAGGCGTTGCGGGCGGTGCCCACATTGCGGGTCTTGTCGATGTCGAGCTTGTCCACCTTGAGAAACCAGTCATCGTTGTCGACCGGACAGGTGGTGTAGGTGGCATCCTGCAGCTTGAAGCGGTTCTCGTCGATGAAGTCGATGCGGCTGGCATTTCCGCGACTGTGGTTGGCCGGGAGCTGATAAACCGGCTGAATCAGTTCGCCGCTGTAGTCATTGAGGTTGAGCTTGAGGCTGTCGCCTTCGACCAGCAGCATGGGTTGCTCGAGCCTGACCTGGCCACGGGCTTCCACCTGATTCAGCGTGATGTCGTAACGCAGCCAGCTGGCGAAAAAGGCCTGCCCGGCCTGGCGGGCTTCCACGTTGCCGCTGGCTTCGACGACATTGGGCGCGGTCGATTCGATGCGGTCGGCGGTGAGGAACAGCGGGCCATCCTTGCCTGCCACCGCCGAGCCGCCCAGTTCGACGTCCTTCTTCAGCGCGAGCCCCTCCGCTGCCGCAGAAAATGCAGTCAGCGACAGCACAACGAGCACAAAGCCGGGCAGGATGGACAAGCGATGTAAAATCCGGAAGTTCGTTATTCGGAGCGGTGTGGCAGTGGAACGTTTGCAAGCTTTACAGGACTGGGCCGCGCGTCAGCTGGGGGGGGACTCGCTGGACATCGCCCCGGCGTCGGCGGACGCCAGCTTCCGCCGTTATTTTCGCGTCACTGCCAAAGGCCGCGATTATATCGTGATGGACGCCCCCCCGGCGCACGAGGACTGCCGTCCGTTCATCGCGGTCGCGCGGCTGTTTGGCGGCGCCGGCGTGCATGTCCCGAAGGTACTGGCGCAGGATCTGGAGCAGGGCTTCCTGCTCTTGACCGACCTCGGCAACACCACCTATTTGTCGGCGCTCAACGAGGCGAGCTTCAATCAAGCCGTCGCACGCGAGCTGTATCTGGCATCGAACGATGCGCTGATCCGCATCCAGCAGGCGAGCCGCCCCGGCGTGCTGCCGGAATATGACCGCGCGCTGCTGACCCGCGAACTGATGCTGTTCCCCGAGTGGTACGTGGCGAAGCACCTGGGTGTGGCCATGAAGGAGGAGCAGCGTGCCATCCTCGATACCGTGTTCGAACGCATTCTCGCCAACAACCTGGCGCAGCCGCAGGTCTACGTCCACCGCGACTGGCATTCGCGCAACCTGATGGTCAGCGAGCCCAACCCCGGCATCCTCGATTTTCAGGACGCGGTGTACGGCCCCATCACCTACGACCTCGCGTCGATCTACCGCGACGCCTACATCCAGTGGGACGAGGAGATGCAGCTCGACTGGGTGATCCGCTACTGGGAAAAGGCGCGCGCCGCGCGCCTGCCGGTGCGAGAGGATTTTGGGGCGTTCTGGCACGATTTCGAATGGATGGGCGCGCAGCGCCACATCAAGGTGCTCGGCATCTTTGCGCGGCTGTACCACCGCGACGGCAAGGACGGCTATCTCAAGGACATGCCGCTGGTGATGCATTACCTGCGCCGCGTGTGCGAGCGTTACGACGAACTGAAGTCGCTGCTGTTCCTGCTCGACGCGCTGCAGGACAAGCAGCCGCAGGTGGGGTACACGTTTTGAACCAGGCCACGGCGATGATTCTGGCAGCCGGGCGCGGCGAGCGCATGCGTCCGCTGACCGACCACACGCCGAAGCCACTGCTGGCGGTCGGCGGCAAGCCGCTGATCGTCTGGCACATCGAGCGCCTGCGTGCAGCGGGCTGCACCCGCATCGTCATCAATCATGCGCATCTTGGCCAGCAAATCGAGGCGGCACTGGGGAACGGCGCGGCCTTCGGCGTGTCGATCGACTATTCGCGCGAGGTCAGCGCGCTGGAAACCGCGGGCGGCATCGCCACCGCGCTGCCCTTGATTGAGAGCGAGGTCTTCACCGTGGTGAATGGCGATATCTACTGCGAATTCGATTTCGGCCGTCTCGCCGAACCGCTGGCCCGGCTCGCCGCCGGACACGACCAGGCGCACCTGGTGCTGGTCGAAAACCCGCCGCATCATCCGCAGGGCGACTTCGTGCTCGACCGCGGCCGGGTGAAGGACGCCGACCTGCCGCTGACGCCGCATCCCGGGCGGCTGACTTTCTCCGGGATCGGCGTCTACCATCGCGCGCTGTTCGCCCACACGCGGGCAGGCGAAAAGGCACCGCTGGCGCCACTGCTGCGGCTGGCAATCGACGCCGGACGCGTCGGCGGTGAACACTATGCGGGACGCTGGGAAGACGTCGGCACGCCGGCCCGCCTGAGCGCCCTGGACGAGGAGTTGAGACAGCGCCATGCAGCCTGATTCCGCGATCTACCGTGCCCGCCGCGAACGGGTGCTGAACGAGATGGGCGAGGGGGTGATGGTCATCGCCACCGCCCCGGAGGTGCCGCGCAACCGCGACACCCACTACCCCTACCGGCACGACAGCTATTTCTACTGGCTGACCGGCTTCAACGAGCCCGAGGCGGTGCTGGTCCTGGTGGGCGGCGCAGAGCCGTGCCACATCCTGTTCTGCCGCGAACGCAACGAGGAGCGGGAAATCTGGGACGGCTTCCGTTATGGCCCGGCGGCGGCCCGCGAGCTCTTCGCGTTCGACGACGCCTTCGCCTATGACGCACTCGATGCGGAGCTGCCCCGTCTGCTGGAAAACCAGCCGGCGCTGTCCTACATCATCGGCCGCGACATGGCCTGGGACACACGGGTGATGGGCTGGCTCAACGCGGTACGCGGCAAGGCGCGCAGCGGCGTGCACGCGCCGAATCGACTGGTGGACGCGCGCGTCTGGCTGGACGAATTCCGCCTCGTCAAGGATGGCCACGAGCTGGCCCTGATGCGGCGCGCGGCCGAGATTTCCACCGGCGCCCATCGCGCCGCCATGCGTGCGACCCGCCCGGGCCGCCACGAATACGAGATCGAAGCGGAACTGCTGTGCGCCTTCCGCAGCGGTGGCGCCGAGGCGCCGGCCTACACGTCCATCGTCGCCAGCGGCGCCAACGCCTGCGTGCTGCATTACGTCTTCAACAACAAGCCGCTCAAGGAGGGTGACCTGCTGCTGATCGACGCCGCGGCCGAGTTCGGCAGCTATGCCGCCGACATCACCCGCACTTTCCCGGTGAATGGCCGCTTCTCGGCGGCACAGAAGGATGCCTACGAACTGGTGCTGGCCGCGCAGGCGGCGGCCATCGGCGCGGTGCGCCCGGGCAGCCACTGGAGCGCTCCGCACCAGGCGGCCGTGCGCATGCTGACGCAGGGCATGGTGGATCTCGGCCTGCTCCACGGCGAGGTCGACGGCCTGATCGAGTCGGGCGCCTACAACCGCTTCTACATGCACCGCACCGGCCACTGGCTTGGCCTCGACGTGCACGACGCCGGCGACTACAAGCGGCACGGCGAATGGCGCGAGCTGGTGCCGGGCATGACCCTCACGGTCGAACCCGGCCTGTATATCCGTCCGGCCGACGATGTGCCCGAAGCGCTGTGGAACATCGGCATCCGCATCGAGGACGATGTGGCCGTGACCGAATCCGGCTGCGAGGTGCTGACCACGCCACCGAAAACCGTGGCGGAGATCGAGGAATGGATGCAGGCATGAACGACCTCCTGATCGTCGGCGCCGGCCCGGTCGGCGCGGTGTGCGCGCTGGCGCTGCAGCAGCAGGGCATCGCGGCGCGCGTGCTCGAAGCCCAGTCGGCGGATGCCCATGCCGACACCCGCACCCTCGCCCTGTCGCACGGATCACGGCTGATCCTCGACCGCCTCGGCGTGTGGGCCAAGCTCGAGGGTGTCACCCCGATCACCCGCATCCATATTTCGCAGCGCGGTGCGCTCGGCGTGGCGCGGCTGTCCGCGGAAGAACTCGGCGTGCCCGCATTGGGCTACGTGCTGCCCTATGCCGAACTCACTACCGTGCTGAAGCAGGCGCTGCGCGAAGCGGAAATTGCCGTCGAGTACGGCGTGGCGGTCGATCGAATCGACTCCGCCAGCGGGGCCGCGAGCCTACATACCGCCGACGGCCGCACCCTCTCCGCGCCGCTGGTGGCAGTCGCCGATGGCGGCCGGGGGGAGGATGCCCCGACCCCGAAATTCGAGCGCGATTACGACCAGATGGCGGTGGTCTGCGATGTCCAGACCGAATTGCCGCACGCCAGCCAGGCATTCGAACGCTTCACCCCCGAGGGCCCCGCCGCCCTGCTGCCGAAAGGTGAGCACTATGCCCTTGTATGGACTGCTGACAGCGCCGCCGCCCGGCGCATTGCCGCCCTGCCCGATCGCGAGTTTCTGGCAGCCTTGTATCGACACTTCGGTGGCCGCCAGGGCCTGTTCCTGCACGCCAGCCCGCGCAAGACTTTCCCGCTGCGGCTTGCGTATACGGGCAGCGAAGCCGCCGGCCGCGTGGTGCGCATCGGCAACGCCGCACAGACGCTGCACCCGGTGGCGGGGCAGGGGTTCAACATCGGCTTGCGTGACGCCTGGGAGTTGGCAAGCCTGTGCGGGGATACGCCAGCGAGCGAGATCGGCAGCGCCGCCATGCTCGCCGCCTATGCCCGCGGGCGGCGCACCGACGTGCTGGGCGGCCTCGGCTTTACCGATTTTCTGGTGCGCACCTTCTCCAATGATTTCGCGCCGCTGCGCCATGCGCGCGGCCTCGGCCTGCTTGCCTTGGAAGCCTTGCCGCCGCTGAAGACCTTCGTCGCGCGGCGCATGATGTTCGGGGCGCGCGGATGAGCGGCGAGCGCTATCAGGTCGTCATCGTCGGCGCCGGGCTGGTGGGTGCCGCCGCCGCGCTGGCGCTGGGGCGCCAGGGGCTGCGCGTCGCGCTTATCGAGCGCCAGCCGCCGCAGTTGCCGGATGACACCTGGGACACCCGCATCTACGCCATCAGTCCGGCGAGCCAGCGTTTCCTCGAGCGCATCGGCGCCTGGCAGCGCATGGACGCGGCACGCATCCAGCCGGTGTTCCGCATGGATGTGGCGGGGGATGCCAGCGGCGCGATCCGCCTCGACGCCTACGCGGCCGGGGTGTCGCATCTGGCGACCATCCTCGAAAGCGGACGCCTGCAGCATGCGCTGTGGCAGGCGATCGAGGCTGACGGCAACGTGGCGCTGTTCTGCCCGGCCAGCATCGAATCGCTCGCCAGGGAGGAGGCATTCACCCGCCTGACGCTGGGCGAGGGTTCGGTCCTGAAGGCCGAACTCGTCGTCGGCGCCGACGGCGCCGCTTCGCGCATTCGCGAGTGGGCGGGCCTCAGCTCGACGCTGACGCCCTACGGACAGAGTGGTGTCGTAGCGAATTTCGAGTGTGAGCGTCCGCACCGCGGCACTGCGTTCCAGTGGTTTTTCGACGGCGACATCCTCGCCTGGCTGCCGCTGGCTGGCGGGAACCGCCTGTCGATGGTCTGGTCAACGCAGACGGCGCAGGCGGATGAACTGGTTGCGGTGGATGCAGCTGCGCTGACCGAACAGGTGCGCGCGGCGGGCCATGACCGGCTCGGGAAACTGCGGCTGCTGACCCCGGCGGCGGCGTTTCCGCTCAGGCTGATCCGGGTGGAGGCGGCGGTCGCGCCGGGCGTCGCGCTGATCGGTGATGCGGCGCACGGCGTCCACCCGCTGGCGGGGCAGGGCGTCAACCTCGGCTTCGGCGACGCCGAGGCGCTGGTCGACGTCCTGGCCGCGCATCGCCGCGCGCAATGCGGCGACCTGCGGGTGCTGCAGGCGTATGCGCGGCAGCGCGCCGAACCGGTGCAGCGCATGCAGACGCTCACCCATGGCCTGCATCACCTGTTCGCCGACCAGCGCGCCGCCTGGCTGCGCAATGCCGGCATGCGCGTCGTCGACCACCTGCCGCCCTTGAAAGCGGCGCTGGTGCGCGAGGCGATGTCCTGAATCTTTTTGCTGTTTCTTTTAACTGGAGTATCGAATGAAATTCACCCCCCTGGCGCTGGCCGCTACCCTGATGTTCGCCGCGACCGCGCAGGCCAATGAAGCCGTGATCCGCAAGGCGCTGACGCAGCAGTTCCCTGGCGCCACCATCAGCTCGGTGCAGAAAACGGCTTACAGCGGACTGTACGAGGTCTATCTCGACGGGCAGCTCATCTACATGGATGCCAAGGGGCAATACGTGTTCTCGGGCGACATCATCGACCTGAAGAGCCGCACCAACCTGACCCAGGCGCGCCTCAACAAGCTGCAGGCCGTGAAGTGGGACACCCTGCCGCTCAACAACGCGATGAAGACCGTCAAGGGCAAGGGCGAGCGCAAGCTGGTGGTGTTCTCCGACGTCGATTGTCCTTACTGCCGCAAGTTCGAGGCCGAGCTCGCCAAGGTCGACAACATCACCGTCTACACCTTCCTCTACCCGATCGAGGGCCTGCATCCGAAGGCGGTGCAGACCTCGAAGCAGATCTGGTGTGCGCCCGACCGGAACAAGGCGTGGGATGACTACATCACGCGCGGCACGGTGCCGTCCAACCACCGCAGCTGGGCACACCGCGGCGATGCCACCATCGCTCTCGGCAGCAAGCTGAAAGTGTCGGGCACCCCCACCCTGGTGTTTGCCAACGGCGTGCGCGTGCCTGGCATGGTGCCTGCCGCGCAGCTCGAACGCCTGCTCGCCGCCAACGCCAAATAAGCATGTCGGAGTTCTGGAACGCGCGCTATGCGACCGCGGACTACATTTTTGGCACCGCGCCGAACGTGTTTCTGGCGAGCCAGGCCGCGCGGATCCGCCCGGGCATGCGCGCGCTGGCGATCGCCGACGGCGAGGGCCGCAACGGCGTGTGGCTCGCCGAGCAGGGCGCGGCGGTGCACGCCATCGATGTGTCGCCTTTCGCGCTGGAGAAGGCGAAGAAGCTGGCTGCCGAACGCGGCGTGACGCTGGAAATCGAGCAGGCGGATGTGCTGAACTGGGACTGGCCTGAGGCCGCCTACGACCTGGTGGCGGCCATTTTCATCCAGTTCGCCCCGCCGCCTGAGCGCGACCGCATCATCGCCGGCATCCGCCGAACCCTGAAGCCCGGCGGCGTGCTGATTCTGCAGGGCTACACGCCGAAGCAGATCGAGTTCGCGACCGGCGGCCCGTCCAACCCGGCCAATCTATACACCGCCGAACTGCTGCGCGACTGGTTCGGCGACTGGGACATCCTGCACTTGCACGAGCACGAATCGGTCATCAGCGAAGGTACCCACCATCACGGCATGTCAGCGCTGATCGACCTGGTGGCACAGAAGCCCTGATCACGCCACGCGTGCCTGCTCCTCGCGCGCCAGCTGGCGCAGGCCGTCGAGGGCATGCTTCAGCGTGGCGCTGTCGGTGTCACGCGGAAACACCATCCAGGCGGGAAGCTTGAACTGCGGGGTGTGCGGCACGCGCCACAACTTCCCCTCTTCGATATAGCGCCGCACCAGGCGCTGCGGGAAATAGCCGCTGCCGCCGTAGGCCAGCAGTTGCTGCACGCCCAGCCAGCCGATGTTGGCGACCAGTGCCGGCGGCCCGGTTTCGGGATGGTGGTCGCTGAACTGGGCATGGAATTCCGGCCCCCAGTCGATGTGGATGTAGCCGTCGTCCGGCCAGCCGCGCGCCAGGTCGCTGGTCACCAGCAGCAGGGTCTCGTCGAACAGCGGCTCGACCGTGAGCCCGGAGCGCGAGGTCGGCGTGTACATCACCCCGATGTCCACCGTGCCCTCGATCAGCCCCTGCATGATGTCGGCCTCGAAACCGATTTCCAGGCGCAGCGACACATCCGGCGCGGCCTCGCGCATCCACGCCACCCAGTGCGGCAGGAAGCCTTCCCACAGCGCGATCCGCCCCGACAGCGTCAGCACGTGATGAAACCCCTGCGGCAGGCCAACGTCGTGTTGTGCCTGTTCGACGGTGCGCACCAGATTCTTGGCGTGACGCAGGAAGCGCTTGCCGGCAGGCGTCAGCTCCGCGCCGTTGCGGCCGCGCTGAAACAGACGCGCGCCGAGGGTGGTTTCCAGCGTATGAATGCGCGCGCTCACGGTCGATTGGGTGACGTGCAGGCGGCTGGCGGAGGCGACGAAGTTGCCGGTGGCCGCCACCATCAGGAAGGTGCGGGCGAGTTCGGTGTCCATGCTGCTTTATATATCGGATTATTCGATAGTAGATAGCAGAATTTATCGTTGGATGGATATATTAGAACTCCCTAAACTGGGCTCATCCCATCAAGAAGGAGCCCATCATGAATCAACCCACCGATCTCGCGGCCCTGATGCCCGAACGTGATGCCGAGGGGTATCTGGTTGAGCCCAACGACTGGAACGAGGAAGTGGCCAAGGTCCTGGCGGATGACGAGCAGATCCAGCTCAACGACGACCACTGGGACGCCATCCGCTTCATGCGCGACTACTACGAGGAGCATCAGGTTGCGGCCGATGCCCGCTTCGTCATCAAGCATCTGGCCGAGCGCATGGGCAAGGATGCGCAGAAGAGGCTGTTCGACCTGTTCCCCTACGGCTATGTCAAGCAGGCCTGCAAGATTGCCGGGATGCGGCGCCCGCGCGCCTGGAGCACGGGCTGATGGCGCCGGCCGCGCCCCGCGCCCCACGGTGGCTTGAGGCAGATTCCCGGGCGGCAGCCGCGCTGGTTGGTTCACGGCGGCAGCGCGCCTTTCGCCACGTTCATCCAGCAGGGTCACATTAATGGTACGCAAACTGGCTTACTCGGTTTCCGAACGCGAGCACTGGATTTCGGCTGGCGGCAGTCTGCTCGGCATCCTCGCGGTGGCGTGGGTCAGCCATATCTGGCTCGGGGCACATGGCGCCATATTC
>Ga0102851_10002698_pt1 | contig 10786 bp, 9 predicted proteins | sample Mud3Dept3metaG_FD_79558 | JGI IMG/M metagenome (GOLD analysis project Ga0102851, IMG submission 79558) | Freshwater wetland microbial communities from Ohio, USA, analyzing the effect of biotic and abiotic controls - Mud 3 Core 4 Depth 3... | ecosystem: Environmental > Aquatic > Freshwater >...
CGGCTTGAACTGATACAGGCCGCGGGTCAGCAGCACGTCGGGGAAGTTGACCCCGCACGCCTTGACGTCGATCACGACGTGCCCCGCCGACACGTTCGGCTCGGGGACATCGTCGACGCGGAGCGCGGAGGGACCGGTGAGCTCGTGAACGCGAACAGCGCGCATGCTCTTCCCTACCGCGTTTGCTCGGCGGCCGGATACGTACCGAGCACGCGGAGCTCGGTCGTCAGCGGGCGGATGTCGTCGAGCGCGGCGTGGAACGGCTCGCTCGCTGCGTGGCCGAGGACGTCGACGTAGAACCGGTAGGTGAACGGCGCGTCGGGGATCGGGCGCGACTCGATCTTCGACAGCGAGAGAGCGCGCGCGGCGAACCGCATCAGGATCTCGCCGAGCGCGCCGGGGCGATCGGCGAGCGCGAGCAGGAGCGAGGTCTTGACCGTCGCGCCCTCGGCGACCGGCGCGGAGCGCAGCGCGATCTCGACGAACCGCGTCGCGTTCCCCGCCGCGGACTGGATCCCGTGCGCGAGGATCTCGAGCCCGTAGCGCTTCGCTGCCGCCGCGCTCGCGATCGCGGCGACGGTGCGATCGTTGCCCTCACCGACGTGCCGCGCCGACCCGGCGGTATCGAGCTCCGCGCGCGCGGTCAGCTGGGGGTTCCGCGCGAAGAACCCGTGGCACTGCGCCAGCGCCTGCGGATGCGACTTCACGACGCGCAGCTCCTCGAGCGTGACGCCCGGCAAGGCCATCAGGCAGTGCTCGATCGCGCTGATGACCTCGCCGGTGATGTGGAGCGAGCCGCCGGCGAGCAGGTCGTAGACCTCGTTGATGCTGCCGGCGGTCGTGTTCTCGATCGGCAGCAGGGCGAGATCGGCGACGCCGGCGACCACCGCATCCGCAGCGCTGCGAAACGTGTCGTGCCCGGTGAGCAGCGCGCCGCCCGTGCGTCCGGCGTAGCGGCGCTGCGCGGCGAGGTGGCTGTAGCTGCCCTCGACGCCCTGGTACGCGATCCGCAGCGGGGCATCCTCGCGGCTCCGTACCGTCGCCTCCTGGTGCGCGACCGACATGTCCATCACGACGCGATAGATCCGCTCGATCTGGTGTGGATCGATCCCGGCGGCCGTCGCGAGGGCCCGCAGCCGCTGGAGCAGCAGCTCCTCGCGTTCCCGGTCGCGGAACGGGCTCGCGCTGGTCAGCTTCGCGGCGGCGACGTCCTCGACGATCTTCAGTCGCTCGGCGAGGAGCGCGATGATCTGGCGGTCGACCGCTTCGATGCGGTCGCGGAGGGTCGAGAGATCAGGAGCCGTCATGCGCGCACTGTACTAAGCTCTCCGGGTGAAAGACGCAGAGAAGCCCGAGCTGATGGCGAAGCCGCCCGATGAGCTCGAGCGGACCGACGAGCCACCGGTCGTGGCCCGGCTGATCGTCGAGATCCGCAGCGACGGCTCAAGGACCATCGCCCGCGGCGCGATCGAGGACGTCACGAACGGGGCGCGTACCACGATCGAGGCCCGTGGCGATTCGCCGCTGCAGCTCGCCCTCGCGCTCGCCCGGGCAATCACCCAGCTACCGCGCCTCGGCGCACGGTCCGCTGTGCGCGGACTTCTCGGTCGGCGTCGCGGCAAGCCGTCTGATCGCTAGGTTCCGCCGAGGCACGCGGGCTGCACGGTCTGGGCTCATGACGGATGCCCGCTGGCCGACCCTGAAGGAGATCCTCCTCATTTCAGGGTGGGAGTGGCGCGATGACTCGCTCTACGCGCCCCACCGCACGATGTGGTTCACCATATCGAGCGAGAGCCCGAACTTCGCCGTGTTTCGCGACCGGATCACCGAGGCCGCAGCGACGACGGACCTGATCGACGACGACGAGATCGACAAGCACGCGCTCCACGCGGATCTGATCTCGCTCGTCGCCGCGCTCGACGCGATCCTCGACGGCAACTGACGAACAGGGCGGTCACGTGTCAGGTCACCAGCGGTGGCGCCACAGCAGGTCGAGGCCGAAGAACCCGCGATCGCCGCCCGTGAGCTCGAGCGCGCGGTTGGGCTTCCAGTAGTACTCGACCTTGCCCTCGCCCGAGTTCTCGTCGGGGCGGCTGTCGATCCGCTGCTCGAACGTCACGTACGTTCGCTTGGTGAACCAGGTCCCCGCGCTGCACGACGCCGAGCTCTGACCCGCAACCGGCTTGCAGCCGATCTGCAACCGGTCGAGCAGCGGCACGACCCGCTTGAGGCGCTTGCCGAGCACGGTCGACGCGATCGATGCGCCGAACCCGGCCGCGGCCTCGGCCGTCTGCTTCGAGGGATCGCCGCCCGGCGCGCCACCGAGGAAGAACCCGAGGAGCTGCCCCTGCGAGTAGATGCCAGGCTCGCTCGTGAACAGTGGCTCGAGCTTGTCGATCGCGCTGACACGCCCCGCAAACCGCACGTAGGTCGTGACGTCGGGGAAGTCGTGCGCGAGCTTGATGTCGAGCAACGCATCGGTCGTGCCGTCGAAGCCGACCTGGCCGACTTCGACGCGATAACGATGCCCGGCGATCACCAGGGTCCCGGTCTCCACGACGATCTCGCCATCGAGGCCGATCGTCTCGCCGACCGAGACCTCGACCTGGCCGGTCGCCGACGCGACGACCGAGAGCTCGGGCACCGTGATCCGCGTCGAGGCGATCTCGACGTTCGCGATCAGGAACGGACGCTCCGGCGCACGGGCGAGCCGCTTGGGCAGCGGGATCGGGCGATCGACGAAGATCAGGTCGTCCGGCGCCGCGGCATCGAGGAGCTCGTTGCCCTTTTGCTCGGGCACGAGGATCGACGCGCGCGTGACCTTCGCGGTGCCTCGCCACGTCTTCCCCTCGCGCTCGAAGGTGCCGTTGATCCGGCCGTCGATGACCGGCTGCAGCGAGCCGATCGGCGAGAACTTGCTCACCTCACCGGAGAGGGTCGCCGTCTTCAGATCGGTCGTGGTCGCCATCAGCTTGACCGTCCCGGCGCCGATCCGACCCTCGAGCTTCGCGGTGACCCCACCGGCGTCGAGGTCGATCCTCGCGTCGGCGCGGCGCAGCGTCCCGATGCGAGGCGCGATCGGGACGCGACCACCGATCAGGTGCACGAACCCGATCACCTTGCCGAGCGAGGGATCGAGGCCCGTGATGGTCAGATCTGCTTCGAGCTTGCCGCGAGCACCGACGAGCGGGCCCGGGAGGAACACGGCGAGCGGCGCGAGATCGAAGTTCGTGATCTTCAGCGTCGCGACCACGGCCTCGGGCCGATCGGGTCGGCCGCTCGCATCGATCACGAGGGTGCCCTTGTTCTCCTCGGAGCCGGTGACGTGGAGCTTGCCCGCCGTGCCATCCCAGCTCGCATCGATGTGCAGCGCCGTCAGCATCGGCACCGGCTTGCTGACGAGGCGCGGCTTGACGCGCAGCGCGAGGACATCGACCGTGGCGACGGCCGTCGGGACGGCCACCGTCCCGCCGATCGCGATCTTGCCCTCGATCGACCCCTGCGTGATGTCGGTCCGCCCGAGGATCGCGAGCACCTCGCGCGCGGCGATGCGGGGGATCGTCAAGGTGCCCTCGATCCGTGACGCGAGCGCCGCCTTCGGTGCGGCGATCAAGGCGTCGAGGGTGACCGGCGAGCGAGCATCGGGGAGGTCGAGCAGCGTCAGCGCGCCGCTCGTGGCGTGCAGCGTGCCGCGGCTGCCCTGGTCATCGACACGCCCGCTGACTTCGACGGCGATGCCGCGCTTGATCAGGCCTCCGTGGAGGTCGCGCACCGAGGCGGTCACGTCGACCGACGATCCGCCTGCCCCGACGACGATCTCGGCGGTCGCGCGGCCCGCATACGGGGCGTCGAACCCGAGCTGGGCGAGCAGCCGCGAATCGAACGCGACGTCGGTCGTCCGCACCGTGGCGCTGTGGATCACCCGAGGCCCGAGCGCCTTCCAGGCGGCGGGATCGAACACGCGGTCCGGAATCTGCAGCCGGGTCTGGGCCTCGACCGCACCGAGCGTGCCGACCTTGGCCTTCGCGATCGCATCGACGAAGCCGACGTCCGTGAGCGACAGCGTGACGTCCGCGTCCGCCATGCCGATCGGCGTCGGGATGCCACGGATCGCCAGCGAGCCGCTCGGCACGCCGTCCCGGATCACCAGCGTGCCGTGCGCGGTCCCCGCCGTCCGCTTGTCCGTGAGCGCCGCGAGGTCGACGCGCTCGACGCCGATCGTGACCGCGTGGAGGTCCCCGCGCTTCACGCGCATCCACGCCGCGGCGTCGGTGAGATCGCGCGGTCCATCGACCTCGATCGCGATCCGTGCGCCGCCGACCGTCGCGTTGACGAGGTGGCCCTCGAGCGTGACCCGCCGCCCAGCGACGGTGACCTTCGCCTCGCCGTCGATCGGGAGCGTGTCCGCGGCGATCGCGATCCCCCGCGCGGTGACCGTGCCCCCTCCGGACCACGTCGTCCCGCGCCGCGTGATCGACAGCTCCGCGTTCGCGGTACCGCGATACGCGGGATCGATCAGCGACGCCGGAATCTCGCGCGCGTCGACCGCGACGACCAGTGTCTTCGTCAGCCGGCCCACGGTCGCGTCCACGGTGACCCGCGCGTCGGCACCGCCGCCGACCGGCGCGGTCTTGATGCCGCGGACCACGATCTGCTCGTCGCCGATCTGGATCGAGCCGCCGGTCCCGCGCAGCTCTCCCTTCTCGGTGCGTACGCGATGCGGACCGAGCGCGATGTCGATCACGGCGCCCGGCGTGATCAGCGCCGAGGCATCGACGATCACGGGAGCGGCCGCGAGCCGCGCCTGGGTCGAGATGGCGATCGTGCCGTCGCGGCGGCTCTTCACGTCGAACGTGAACCCGCCGATCGGGGAGCCGGCGTTGACCACGCCGGCGAGGTCGGCGTGCGCGGTGCCGAGCACCTCGCGCCCACGCACCCCGGGCGAGATCGTCGCGGCGAACCGCGCGCCGACCTTCGCGATCCGCACGTCCTCGAAGGCGAGCCGCGTCCCGTGCGCCTGTCCCCCGAGCACGATCGCGTCGGTCGGCCCCTCGACGCTGACCTCGACGCCGAGTGCCCCGGTGACCGGCAACATCCCACCGCTCGTCGCGCTCGGATCGCGCGTGCTCGCCCCGAGCAGCGTGCGCTCGACGATCACCTGGTCCCCCGCGAGCCGCACACCTCCGATCACCGCGACCCGCGCGTCGCCCGCGCCGGCCCCGATCACGAGCACCGACGCATGCTCGCGGGTCGCATCGATGCCGGCGAGCAGGTGGCCGGTGATCGCGCCGCCCGCCGCTCCTTCGGTCCCGACCGTGGGGCCGCGGCCCCCGGCCTCGATCCGGACCTCGCCCTCGCCGAGGATCACCGCACCGCTTGCGATCACGGTGGCGCGCAGGCGCACACCGTCGGTCGCGCCCGCCACGATCACCGTGCCGTCGCCGTGGACGTGGCCGCGGGTGAGCAGCCCGAGGTCGTTGCCGCGCGAGCTGATCACGCCGCGCGCCGTGCCGGCCGTGAGGTCCGCGAGTACCGCGCCGTCGATCGCGGTGCGGCCGACGGTCCCCGCGATCACGACCTGGACGCCCCCATCGAGGGGAGTGGACGTCACCTTCGCGTTGACGTCGCCCGGCAGCACGACCTCCGGGACGAGCTGGGCGATCGCGGCGGCCGATCCGTCGACGACGACCTCGCCCGCCATCGCCTCGACGTCGACGGCGGTCGCGATCACCTCGACCCCGCCGACCGCGAGCCGCGCGTACGGCACGGTGAGGGTGTCGCCGACGCGCACGCCGACGACGGCCGCGATCGGAGCCGCGCGCTCGCGCCACGTCCCTGCCGCATACGCGGTCGCGGTGACGAAGCCGCCCGGGAGCACGGACGCCGACGCGGTCGCCGATGCGTTGTCGATCGTCAGCGGCCCCTGCGGGGTCTGCACGACGGCCGAGATCCGGCGGACCTCGATGCGCGGGAGATCGACCGTCATCGACCCGGGCGGCGGTGACGGTGGCGCGGGGAGCGTCTGCGGATGCTTCGTGATGACGACGTCCTCGACAAGCAAGCTGTCGACGTACGCGGTCCTCACCAGCAGCGGCCACAGCGACAGCTCGACCTTGACCGACCCGATCCTGACCAGCGGCGTGTGATCGAGGTCGGACAGCTCGATGTCGCTCACGACGAGCGTCCCGAACACGCTGCCCTCGAGCGTGCCGACGCGGGCCCCTCCCGGGAACGACTCGAGCAGCTTGGCCTCGATCCGCTCGGCGATCAGCCTTCGCCCCCAGGCGGTATGCACGACGATCAAGACGGCGACGATCGCCACGACCGCAAGCGCGAACGCGCCCAGCACCAGTCGCTTGAGCCATCGCAGGACGCGCTTCATCAGTACGTCTCTCCGACGCCGAAGTGCAGGGTCAAATTCTGCCCGAACACCGTATCTGGCGACCGTTCTCCGGCGCCGGTCCGGTTGATCCGATACCCCATATCGATCCGCAGCTTTAGCCCTGCGACCTGGGCGTAGAGGCCGGCCCCGACGGCCCAGTGGAGGCCAAACGGGTCGAGATCGGCGCGCTTCGCGACCACATCGCCACCGTCGAGGAACAGCTGGGTCCCGAACGGGACGACCACGGTGCCGAGCGGCACTCGCAGCTCCAGCCCGGTCTCGATCAGGCCAGTTCCGCCGACGACGACGAACGCCGGCTCGCCGCGGTCCGTACCGGGCCGCGTGGGCGATAGCCGCCGATCGGGGAAGCCACGCTGGTTGCTCGCGCCGCCCGAGTAGTAGCGCTCGGTGACCGGCACGTCTCCGAACAGCAACCCGAGCCGCGCACGCCCCGCGAGCACGATCCGCTTGCCGATCGGGGCGTAAAGCCGGAGCTCCGGCGTGACCTGGGTGTACGTCATCGCGCTCCCGGCGACCGCGGTGCCCTGCATGGCGCGCAGCGACGCGAGCAGGCCGAAGTGCGGCTCGATGCGATTGTCACGGAGATCGGCCTCGAGCGAGACCTCGAAGGCGCCGCGGCGCTGGTTCCTGTCGAGGTTCAGCGCCTCGATGTCCACCGGGTCGGTCAGGTGAATCTCGTCGAACACGAGGTACTCGAACAGCCAGCCGACGCGGCCGAGCAACCACGGGACGCCGAGCGGCGAGCTGATGCCGGCGCGGAACCGCGGGCCGTACGTGCGATACGCCTCGAGCGTCAGGAAGTCGGCGCTCGCCTCCAGCTCCCCGCGCACGTTGGGGGCGAACAGATCGAGCCGGTGGGCGGAGCCGAGGGCGCGGAGCTTGATCCGTGGATCGTCGATGTCGTGCGAGAAGCTGAGCGCGGGGCGAAGGTCCGCGGCGAGCGTCCACAGCGGGTGCGAGCGCGGGATCAGGCTGACGCCGATCCGTCCGCGCACCTCGGCGGTCACCGGATCGTAGCCAAGCCCGAAGCCGTAGCGCAGCTCGCGCAGCTTGCCGAGCGTGACCGCGATCCGGACCGCGACGACGTCGCTACCGCTGCGGTCGGGCTCGAGCCGAACCGTCGAGAACCGGCCGAGGTCGTAGAGCGCGCGCTGCGACGCCGCGATCGCCGATGCCGAGTACGGTTCGCCGGTCTGGAACGTGAGGCGGCCGAGGATCGCGTCGGCGAGTGGTCCCTCGGTCCCGGTGATCGAGATCGCGCCGAACGTCGCGCGCGATCCGGGCTCGACCTCGAAGCGCGCCGTCGCGACCCCGCGCGCCCGGTCGGCGAGGACCGCGGCCTGGAGCTGCACGTGCGGATACCCCGCGTCCTCGATCAGGGTGAGCAGCGACTGCTTCGCCAGGTCGTACGCCGTGTAGTCGAACGGCGCGCCATCCGCGAGCACGACCACCTCCCGCGCGCTGTCCTGGGAGACCTCGGGGGGCAGGCCGCGGATCTCGACCTGCGTCGTCGAGCGCCGTCCCTCGACGACCTTGAAGATCACGGTCTGCGCCGTCGTCCCCTTGACCGGGCGAGTCTCGATGCGCGCGACGACCTCGACCTCGAAGTACCCGAGCCGCAGGTACGCGGCGCGGATGCGCTCGGTGTCGATGCTGAGCTGATACGGATCGAGTGCGCGCTTGTCGAGCACGCGGTACAGCGCGAGCTTGGGGACGAGGTCGTCGCGATCGATCGCCCGGTTCCCCTCGACCTTGATCGCGGACAGCCATTCGTCCCCCGGCTTGTGGACGCGAGGCTGCGCGCGACATCCGATCGCGAGCACGAGCCACACCAGGACGAGGAACCGCATCCGACGGGGGCATGCTCTCGTGTCGGTAGCGCTGGCGCCAGTGCAGATCGGTGCCGTTGCAGCCTCGATCGAACCGGCGATCACGGGTCAGCGAGAGGGGTGCACGTGATCGCGATCGCGCTCCGCCTTGTTCCGTAGGGTGCCAACCAGCACCGGAACCGCGATCAAGCCGAGCACGACCGCCGCGACCTTCGTCGCCGTCCCCCCCGCGACGAACATGAAGCCCATCAGCAGCGCCAGGAGCACCGAGAAGAAGGCCGTGAGACCGACGACGGAGTGCGGCACGCCGTCCGGTTCGCGATCGAGATCCTCGGTCGGTGCCAGCTTGGAATCGTCGCGCACCGGGTTGTGCGGCTCGTGGCCGACGTCCGCGACATGGATGAGTGGATGTGTTGCGGCCATGATGAACCTCCTCAGTAGGCGTTCGCAGCGCGACGGCCGATGACCACGCGATAGATCGCGAGCAGGATCACGGCACCGATGACCGAGGCGATGATGCCGGGACCGTCCCCGATCTCGTACCAGCCGAGCGCCTTGCCCAGCATGCCGGCGATGAACGAGCCGGCGACCCCGAGGATGATCGTGACGATCGCGCCGCCCGGGTCCTTGCCCGGCATGACGAACTTGGCGAGAGCGCCGACGACGAGACCGACGAGAAGCGTCCAGAGGATGTACATGACGGTGTTCCTTCGAGATGGGGGAGTCAGGCGAACGACGACGACCGAACTACGACGACCTGAGATGGAGACGTGACCGAACGCTGTCGACGACACGGTCCACGAACGGGCGGACGCGCTCGATCAGGGTGCGCCCCTTCGCGACGAGCTCGTCGACCGAGACCTTGGTGGCGTGCGGGTTCTTCCGAGCCCGCGCCTCCGCTGGCGGAGGCTCGACGAAGAACGCGGCCTCGTCGACCCTGCCGTCTGCGATGAACTCGCGGACCTCACGGTCGTGCTGACGGGCGGAGACCTTGTCGCCCTCGCCTGGGTTGCGGCCCTTGCCGGTCTTCATGGTCCAGGAGAGGAGCACCTCGCGTGCCACTGCCCGGAGGGTCGGAACGGTCCGACATGCTGCTTCAGCGTGGCCCCCCCGTGCGCAGCCGCCCGCTGTGCGAGGAGGCTACTGCTTCGGGGGGAACTTCTTCTGCTGGTCGTCGAGGATGCGCTCGCCGAGGTGCGTGACCACGACCTCGTTGACCCACAGGTTCGCCTGCGTCGGCGTCGTGGCCGCCATCTCCACGGTCACGCCCTCCGGCGGCGGCACCAGGTCCGCGAGCCGCGAGAAGATGGCAGCGCGCCGCTCCATCGGAGCGAGGACGACGAGGTTGGCGATCGTGATCGCGTCGATCTGCTGCGCACCGGCGAGCAGGCGATCGATCGCCCCGAGGTCGCCGCGCTCGTAGTCCGCGACCGCCGCGCGTACCAGCGCGCTCGCACCGTCGGAGATCGGCAGGCTCGGTCGACGCCCCGCGAGCAGGCGCGTCGATGTCCCCGCCGGTGCCACGATCAACGCATCCGGCCCGCTCTCGAGCTCGACCTTGCCCTGCTGCACGACGATCGAGCCCTGCCCCTTCGCATCGATCTCGATCGTGTATTCGCAGCCAAGATCGATCACCTTGGTCCCCGGCGTGGTGACCGCGAAGATCCGCGGGGGTGCCGTGACGATCGCGTGCATCCGGCCGCGCTCGAGGTGGAGCTGATGACGCGCATGCGCGTCGCTGCGGTCGAGCCGCACGCGCGTCCCCTCGAACAGCTGCGCCGTTCCGATGTCCGCGATCGTCAACTCGGCCTTGTTCGGACCCGTGTCGAGCACGCCGCCGACCGGGAGCACGCCGCGCTCGGTCGCCGTGCCGCCGCACGCCACCGTGCCGCCCTGCGCGGTGAACGCGAACCCGCTCGTCCCGCCGCACGAGATCACGGGCAGCTTGTCGCCCGGCGGGCGCAGCACGATCACGAGCGCCGCGGCCGCCGCCACCGCGACGCCGATCCCGAGGACCCACGGCGCGAGGCGGCGGCGGCGGCGCAGGCGTAGCTCGTCGAGCGGGCGATCGTGCCTCAGCGGCGACAGCAGCGCCTCGAGCCGCGCGACCTCGGGGTCGGCCGGCGCAGAGGGATCCCACAGATGCTCATCCTGCTCGTTCATCGGATTCCTCCTCTCCGGTCGAGACGCCGAGGCGCTCGCGCAGCAGCTTCATGCCACGGTGCAGGTTGACGCGCACCGATCCGGGAGCCAGCCCGGTCTGCTCCGCGATCTCCGGCCCCGACATCCCCTCGACGAGCCGCAGGATCATCGTCTCCTGGTACGCCTCGGGGAGCGAGCGCAGCGCCACCAGCACCTGCGCCACCTCGGCGCCGCGCGACGGCTCGACCGGCAGGTCGACAAACTCGTCCGTCGGCTTCTGGCCGCGCACGTGATCGATCGACCGGTTGCGCGCGATCGCGAGCAACCAGCCGGGGAACGCCGCCGGCTCGCCGAGCTGCGGCAGACGCTCGAGCGCGACCGCGAACACGTCCTGGACGAGATCCGCGGCGTC
>Ga0102851_10002700_pt1 | contig 10783 bp, 10 predicted proteins | sample Mud3Dept3metaG_FD_79558 | JGI IMG/M metagenome (GOLD analysis project Ga0102851, IMG submission 79558) | Freshwater wetland microbial communities from Ohio, USA, analyzing the effect of biotic and abiotic controls - Mud 3 Core 4 Depth 3... | ecosystem: Environmental > Aquatic > Freshwater >...
CGCGACTCGCGGTTACTCGAAGGTGATCGAGGACCTCGGGCTCGTGAAGGGCCTCGGCGTCGACAGCTACCGGTTCTCGATCGAGTGGGCGCGGATCGAGCCGGTCAAGGATCAGATCGACGAAGCAGCGATCGCGCACTACCGCGCGCAGCTCGAGGCGATGAAGGCGATGGGCATCCACCCGCTCGTCACCGTGCATCACTTCTCCAACCCCGTGTGGATCGCCGATCCGCGCGACCCGAGCTGCGCGAGCGGACCGAGCGCGACGAACCTGTGCGGCTATGGATCCGCGGGCGGCGCGATGATCGTCGCCGAGATGGCGGAGCACGCGGGCCTGATGGCGCAGCGGTTCGGCGATCTCGTCGACGAGTGGGGCACGCTCAACGAGCCGCTGAACTACATCCTCGCCGGCTACGGCATCGGCTACTTTCCGCCGGGCAAGAGCGACATCCTGAACTTGCCGATGTTCGTGAAGGCGATCCGCGACTACGCGGCGGCGCACGCGGCCATGTACAAGGCGATCAAGGCGGCCGACACGCGCGACGCCGATGGCGATGGCGTGAACGCGAGCGTCGGGCTGTCGATGGCGGTCGCGAGCTGGGCGCCCGCGCGGGGCAACAAGCCGTCGACGAATCCCGATGACGTCGCCGCGGTCGAGCGCGTGAACTACCTGATGCACTACGTGTTCGTCGACTCCGTGCTGAACGGGACGTTCGACTCCGACGTCGACGGCACGGCCGAGGAGTCGCACCCCGAGTGGGCGAACACGCTCGACTGGCTCGGCCTGCAGTACTACTTCCGCGGGGGTGTCTCGGCGGATCGGCCGATCCTGGCCGCGCCGGTCGCGCTGACGCCGTGCATCGGCGGGTTCGATATCGGCTCGTGCCTGCCGGCGAAGGATCCGACGTACTGCGTGCCGAGCATGGGCTACGAGGGCTGGCCGAACGGGATCGCCGATGTGATCCGCGCCTTCGCGAAGCGCTATCCCGCCCTCCCACTCGCGGTGACCGAGACAGGGATCGCGGACGAGACGGGCACGCGGCGTGCCGAGACCGTGGTCCGCGTGCTCGAGTCGATCGCGGCCGTGCGCGACGAGGGCATCGATCTGCGCGGCTACTACCACTGGAGCCTGACCGACAACTTCGAGTGGGCCGAAGGGTTCGTCCCGCGGTTCGGCCTCTTCACGGTCGACTACCAGACGTACGGCCGCACCGCGAGCGAGGGCGCGACGGTGCTCGGCGAGATCGCGGCCGCGCGCGAGCTGACGACCGCGCAGCGCGAGACCTACGGCGGCGACGGACCGATGACGCCCGATCCGCAGTTCACCGACGAGTTCTGCACGAAGATCTCTGACTAGCGGGGCATCGCGGCGGCGAGCTCGCGGACGAGCGCGGCGACCCGCTCGGGTGCACCCGCGGCGTCACCGGCCGCGACGCGATCGACGAGCGCGGTACCGACCACGACCCCCTCGGTGACGGCGGAGAACCGGCGCGCGTCGTCGGGCGTACGGATCCCGAAACCGACGGCGACCGGCGATCCGGAGGCGGTGCGGATCTGGGCGAGGCGGTCCGGATCGACGGGCGCGGCGGCGCGCGAGCCGGTGACACCGGTGAGCGAGATGTAGTAGACGAACGGCGCGTGGAGGCCGGCGAGCCGCGCGATCCGCTCGGGAGTCGAGGTCGGCGCGACGAGCGGGATCACGGCGACGCCCTGGGTCGCGAGGGGCGTGGCGAGCTCCGCGAGCTCGTCGATCGGGAGATCGACGGTGAGCACCGCATCGATGCCCGCGCGGGCCGCGCGCTCGGCGAAGGCCGCCGGGCCCATCACGAAGATCGGGTTGTAGTAGCCGAACAGGACGATCGGCGTGGTGACGCCGCGGCGGCGCAGCTCGGCGACCGCGGCGATCGCGCCCGGCAGGCTCGCGCCGGCGACGAGCGCCCGCTCCATCGCGCGCTGGATCGAGGGGCCATCGGCCGACGGATCGGAGAACGGCACGCCGAGCTCGATCACGTCGGCACCTGCGCGTGCGACGGCTTCGACGACCGCGATCGACGTCGTCGGATCCGGATCCCCGAACGTCAGGTACGCGACGAGCGCCGCGCGGTTCTGCTTCGCCGCGTCGTCGAACGCGGCGCGAAGACGCGCGGTCATGGCGTCGCGCCCCGGCGCTGGGCCACCGTGACCATGTCCTTGTCGCCGCGCCCCGAGAGCCCGACGATGATCACGCCGGCCTTGCCGACGATCGAGGCGACCTCGTCGAGCGCGGCGACCGCGTGCGCGGTCTCGAGGGCGCACAGGATGCCCTCGGTGCGCGCGAGGCGCTCGAGCGCGGCGAGCGCCTGGTCGTCGGTGCGCGAGATGTAGGTCGCACGGCCGGAGTCCTTCCACGCCGCGTGCTCGGGCCCGACGCCGGGATAGTCGAGGCCCGCGCTGATCGAGTGCGCGTGCGCGATCTGGCCGAGCCGCGCGTCGTCCTCGTGCGTGAGCACGTAGCTCTTGCTGCCGTGGAGCACGCCGACCCGGCCGGCGCCGAGCGTCGCCGCGTGGCGCCCGGTCGCGATGCCGTCCCCCGCGGCCTCGACGCCGACCAGCCGGACACTGGCGTCGTCGACGAACGGCGCGAACAGCCCGGCCGCGTTCGAGCCACCGCCGACGCACGCGACCAGCGCATCGGGCAGGCGTCCGGTGGCGTCGAGGATCTGGCGGCGTGCCTCGCGCCCGATCACGGACTGGAGATCGCGCACCATCCACGGATACGGGTGCGGGCCCGCGACGGAGCCGATCAGGTAGAACGTGTCGCCGACGTGGGTCACCCAGTCGCGCAGCGCCTCGTTCATCGCGTCCTTGAGCGTGCGCGTGCCGCTCTCGACGGGATGGACCTGGGCGCCGAGCAGCTTCATCCGCTCGACGTTGAGCGCCTGCCGGACGACGTCCTCGGCGCCCATGTAGATCTCGCACGGCAGCCCGAAAAGCGCGGCGACGGTCGCGGTCGCGACGCCGTGCTGCCCTGCCCCGGTCTCGGCGATCAACCGGCGCTTGCCCATCCGGCGCGCGAGCACCGCCTGGCCGATGCAGTTGTTGATCTTGTGCGCGCCCGTGTGATTGAGGTCCTCGCGCTTGAGGTAGACGTCGGCGCCGACGTCGGCCGACAGGCGGCGCGCGTGGTAGAGGAGCGACGGTCGCCCGACGTAGTTCGTCAGCAGCGCGTCGACCTCGGCCCAGTAGCTCGCATCGGCCCGCGCGACGCGCCACGCGGCCTCGAGCTGTTCGATCGCCGGCATCAGCGTCTCGGCGACGTACTGGCCGCCGAACTCGCCGAACCGGCCGCGCGTCGGCTCGGGGAGCTTGGCGATCTCGTCGGCCGTGGACATCTACGTTTCGGGTACCACGACCCGAGCCTCCGCACACCGTCCGGTGATCCGGATCGGGTGGGAGGCTCGGGGCCGCTGCGAGCCTCGATGGTCAGCTCGGCGTCGACACCTCGGACGGCTCGACCGCCGGCAAGCACAGGATGGCGATCACGCTGATCAGCGGGAACAGCGCGCCGGCGAACATCCAGCCGATGACGTTGCGGTGCTTGGACGATGCGACGTGGGCCGCGATGACGGCGCCGACGAACATGAACACGAAGATGAGTCCGGTCATTGAGTGTCTCCTTGAGACCGCCTATCGAGGGCACCTCGGTCCGGTTGCGTGAAATCTGCGAGCACCTGGCGCGGCGCCGGCGTCGCGCGGTACGAAGGCTTGTGCAACGCCTCGGATTCCTTGTCGTGCTCCTCGCCAGCTCGTCCGCGGCTGCCGAGCTCCGGCCGCAGGTCCAGGCCGACCTCGGGCTGACGGTGATCAACGCCGCCTACGAGGAGCCGATCGGCGCGCACTGGGCGCTCCAGCTCGAGGGCGGGATCTTCGGGACGTACTTCCTGCCGTGGTTCGATCTCGGCGATGACGTGACCGGGTTCGGGGGCGGCGTGCGCCCGACGTGGTTCGCGCGCAGCTGCGGCCAGGGCCCGTACGTCGCGCCATACCTGCGCGTCAACCGGATCGCCGGCGAGGATGAAGCCGGCACCGAGCACACCGGGGTCGGGCTGACGACTGGCGTGTTCGTCGGCTGGGCGTTCGGGCTGACCGAGCGCCTCGATCTGCGGATCGGCGCCGGGGCGCAGTACATCTATCTCGACGCGCCGCCGCTCGGCGCGTCGACGCCGTTCGTCGCCCTCGACCTCGTCGTCGGCTACCGGCTGTAGCTCGCGCGACCTCAGTTCGCCGAGAGGACTTCGATCGCCGCGCTCGCGCCCGCGGGCGCGCGCTTCGCCGTCGAGAGCTGCGTGGGTCGGAGGCCGAACCGATCGCGCGCCATCTCCATGAGCAGCGTGGCAGTCTTCGGATCATCCTTGACGCTGATCCGCAGCGGCAGGCGATCGAACACGCCCGCGAGGAACCCGATCCGCGTCACGAACGCCTCGGCGTCGAGCTTGCCCGCCGGAGCCTTCACGACGAGCAGCACCTCGGGCCGCTTGCCGTCGGCCGACGGCGTGCGTGGGCGCGGGGCATCGACCACGGCCGCGTGGGGCTCGGTGCGAACGAGGGACGCGATCACGCCCGCGTGGAGCGGAACGATCTCGGGCGCGGGCGTCGTGATCACGCCGGTGTCGCGCCAGATCCGCCAGGTGATCCGGAAGATCTCGTCGAGCGTGAGCGCACCGCGACCGGAGAGGCCCACCGCCGCGGCGTTCTCGCGCAGGCTCGCGAACTCGATCTGACCGAGCGCCTCGATGATCTGGAGGACTGGCGGAGCGCCCGGGATGCTCGCGACCTGGCGGCCGCCGTCGGGGACATCGGTCTGCAGGCGGGTGACCCCGGAGAGCCAGATCCGGCCCCAGGTCTCGAGCTCGCTCGCGTGCGCCTGGATGAAGCCGTGCGGCGCGACGGCGACGATCGGCATCAGGTGGGGGAGGTCCGCGGACGTCACGAGCAGCTTGCCGGGCGGGGCCTGCTTCGTGGTGCGGAAGGTCGCGGACAGCGGGACCTTGGCGTCCTTGGCGACGAGCTCGACGCGCGAGGCCGGGACGCCGGCGAGATCGAGGACGAACAGCGCGAGGAAGGTCTCGGGCTGCGCCGTGGCGCCGGCGATCTTGATCGTGCCGTTCGCGGCGAGCCGGGTGAGCGTGCTCGCATCCTTGCCGTAGAGCGCCTCGCGGCCGCGCGACCAGCCGACGACGAAGATCACCTCGGGCGCGAGGGCGCGGAGCCGCTCGTACGACGCGACGTACGAGGACAGCGGCAGGATCGCGATGTCCGCGCCACCGGCGACTGCCCCACCCTTGGCGAGCGCGCTCTCGACGTCCTCCATCGACGGCGCATTGAGGAAGCTCGTGTCGAGCCCGGCCATCTTGTACGAGCTGACCGCACCCGGCGTGCTGCCCCCGTTGGCGATCACGCCCGGAGTCAGGAACTCCCAGCCGAGGGCGACCGTGCGCAGCGTTCGCCGCAGCGCGGGCGGCGGCGCCGGCGCGGTCACCTTCGCCTTGTCCTTCGCGGCGGTGAGCTCCGGCTTCTCGGCGGACGGGGTCGCTGCCTCGGTGGTCGGCGCATCGCCATCGTAGTGGAGATACAGCGACACGCCGAACGCGGCCATCATGACGAACAGCAGGGGACTCACGAGGCGACGCATCACCACCTCCCGCCGCGCGACGTGGCGTCGCCGATCTTGTGGCGGCCCGGATAGTCGGTGCGCAGCATCGCGCGCAGATCGTTGACCGGCATCGCCAGGTTGAGGTTCTGCGCGAGGTGCGAGCCGCCCATGAAGATCGCGGTCGTGATGCCGATGACCTCTCCCTTCGAGTTGAACAGCGGTCCGCCGGAGTTGCCCGGCGAGACCGGCGTCGACATCTGGATCATCTTGCGGCCCTCGATCACGCGGCGCGCGGAGATCAGGCCGTCGGTCAACGTGTGCTCGAGGCCGACCGGGTTCCCGATCGAGACGGCTCGCTCGCCGACGGTGACCTTGTCGGAATCCCCGAGCGCGACCGGCGGCAGCTTCGCGTCGGTCTTGATCAGGAGGAGCGCGAGGTCATTCGGCTCGTTCTCGACCAGGATCTCGACCTCCGATGCGATGGTGCCGTCCATCAGCTTCACCTTGATCTCGGTCGCGTGCTGGATCACGTGGTAGTTCGTGCCGACGGTGCCGTTGGCGTCGATGATGAAGCCGGTGCCCCCGCCCTCGCCCATCGGGCCCTTGACCATGATCGTCACCACCGACGGGGCGAACTCGGTGAACAGCTGCGCCGGCGTGCGCTCCTTGCCATCGCCGGCGCGCAGCTCGGGCGGCCGGGCGACGACCGGCGGCGTCTTGTCGGCCGGCGTCGCGACGGTGGGCGTGGCGACGGTGGGGTTCGTCGTCGGTTCAGCGGGGCTGCGGCCGCCCGCGAGGAAGTACGCAGCGCGCGCCATCCGGGGCATCCCGCTGCTCGCGAGGCGCTGTCCCTCGGTCTCCAGCATCGGCCGGGTGTACGCATGCGCGCCCCCGACGAACGCGAGCGCGAAGCCGAGGTAGCAGATCGCGAGCACGTCGGTCGTGACGCCCTTGACCTTGTTGGGCGCGACCTTCGCGAGCGCGCCTTCGGCGAAGATCAGCGGCACGATCACCGCGACGAGCAGCGCGAGGCCGCCGCGCGCCCAGCCATTGTCGGTGTAGGTGCCGATGATCGACATCAACGACAGCACCGTCACGCCTGCGCCGGCGACGAGCGCGAGCGCCTTGAGCAACCCACCGGCGATCTTCACCATCCAGGATCCTCCACGATCGACAGAACGTTCAGGATAACCATGCGCTCCGCGTTTGCCAGCCCCGGATCGCGGGAATACTCCGCGGTCGTCCTCGGTTCGATGCACTCGCCGAGCCTGGGTGTTGGATGTCGAGGATCCGCGGAGGGCTTCGCGATCACCCGTGAAGATCTCGGCAAGTTCGTGCCGAGGAGCGCGATGACGCGGCGCACCGGTGTCGCCTCCGCGGCGACAGCTGTCGCTCAGCGGGCCCGACCGCGAACGGCGGCGACGAACGCGGCGACCTGGGCCGCATCCTTGACGCCGGGTCCTGCCTCGACGCCGCTCGCCACATCGACGGCCCACGGCTGGACCGCATCGATCGCCGCGCCGACGTTGGCCGGATCGAGGCCGCCGGCGAGCGCGAACTTGATCGAGCCGTAGCGTCGGCGTGCGTCCGCTGCGAGCGTCCAGTCGAACGTCGTGCCCGAGCCGCCCTTGCCCGCCGACGGGGTGTCGAGGAGGAGGACGTCGACGGACCAGGCCTCGAGATGGTCGATGGAGCCCGGGCCGTGGATCGCGACCGACTTCCAGATCGGGCGCCCCGTCGCCGCCGCGATCGCCGCGACCGCCTCGGGGGATTCGTCACCGTGGAGCTGGATGATGTCGAGGTCGACCCTCGAGCTGACGTCGGCGACCTCGGCCACTGACGCGTCGACGAACACACCGACGACCTGGATCGCGCCACGGGTGCGCGCAACGCTGGCGAGCAGCGAGCCACGCTCGGGCGCGACGTAGCGCTTGGATTTCGGCCAGAAGTTGAGGCCGATGTAGTCCGCGCCCGAGGCCGCGACGTGCGCCGCGTCGTCGGCGAGCGTGACGCCGCAGATCTTCACCTTCGGCTGATAGGTCACGCGCCCTCGCGCAGCGCGCGCAAGGCCGCACCCGGTGACGGCGCGCGCATCAGCTGCTCGCCGACGAGGACCGCGTGCGCACCGACGGCGCCGAGCAGGTGGACGTCGGCAGCGGTCTTGATCCCGCTCTCGGCGACGAGCACGACGTCGGGCGGCAGCATCGGCGCGACGACCGCGGTCAGCGACATGTCGATGTGGAACGTCCGGAGGTCGCGGTGGTTGACGCCGAGCAGCGCCGTGCCCGCGGCGAGGGCGATCTCCGCCTCGCGCACCGTATGGACCTCGACCAGCGCGTCGAGCTCGTAGGTGTGGGCGGCGGCGAGCAACTCCGCGAGCTGGGCGGGCGACAGGGCGGCGACGATCAGGAGGATCGCATCGGCACCCGCGGCCCGCGCCTCGGCGACCTGGTAGGTGTCGATCAGGAAGTCCTTCCGTAGCAGCGGCACACCGACGCGCTCGCGGCAGCGCGCGAGGAACGCCAGGTCGCCGTCGAAGAACTGCCGGTCCGTCAGCACCGAGATCGCGGCGGCGCCGGCCGTCTCGTACTCGCCGGCGATCGCCGCGGGGTCGGCGCCCGCGCGGATCGGCCCGGCCGACGGCGACGCGCGCTTGATCTCGGCGAGCACGCGGACCGGTGCCCCGGGCGGTCGCGCGAGCGCGCGCACGAGGCCACGCGGTGCGCCGTGCATGGCGGTCGCGGTGCGCGCGTCGGCGTCTAGAGCGGTCCACGGGCGCGCGCCCTTGGCGGCGGCGACCTCCTCGCGCTTGGCGGCGATGATTGCGTCGAGGATGGTCACTCGACGCCCTTGAAGTCCGCGGCCGACAGCGCCGCGAGCTCCGCCGTGTCGCCGGCCGTCCCCTGGCTCACCTCGCGCCACTTGTGGAGGACGAGCCTGGCTGCGCCGTCGATGGCGACCGTGCTCGCCCGGACGTACTGGTCGGGGAGCCGCGCGAGATCCAGCGATCCGGTCTCGAGCAGCTCGAGACCGAGCGCCGCGGTCATCGCCGAGGCGCGGAGCACGGCCTCGTACCGCTCGCCGTGCCCGACGAGCTGGCCGGCGAGCACCTTGCGCACGACGTTCGCGTTGTGGGTCGCGTCACCGCCGGCGAGGCCCCCAGGGTCGACCTCGTCGACGCCGAACTGGGCCGGTGCGAGCGTGCGGCTGAGCACGACGCCGTCGTCCCAGATCGCGACGTGGGTCTCGCCGCGGACCGCGAGCTCGTCGATGCCGCCCTCGCCGTGAACGACCGCCGCGCGCCGCAGGCCGAGCGCGCCGAGCGCGGCGGCCACCGGCTCGCACCATCGGCGATCGTAGACCCCGACGACCTGGTGGCTGACGTTCGCCGGGTTGGTCAGCGGGCCGAGCAGGTTGAAGATCGTGCGCGTACCGAGCTCGCGGCGCGGACCGGCGGCGTGGCGGGTGGCCGCGTGGAACTTGGGCGCGAACGCGAAGCCGATGCCGGCGATCTCGATGCAGCGCTGGATCACGTCGGGCTCGGCCTCGATCCCGACGCCGAGCGTTTCGAGGACGTCGGCGGAGCCACACTTCGACGACTGCGCGCGGTTGCCATGCTTGGCGACGACGCCGCCGCACGCAGCGATCAAGATCGCGCCGAGCGTCGAGACGTTGACGGTGCCGGCGCCGTCGCCGCCGGTACCGCAGGTGTCGATCGAGTGCTCGCGGCGCGGGCAGTCGAGCGGCAGGGCGCGGCTGCGCATCGCGGAGGCGGCACCGACCAGCTCGTCGACCGCCTCGCCCTTGGCGCGCAGCGCGACCAGGAAGCCGCCGATCTGCGCGGAGGTCGCCTGCCCATCCATGATCTGGCTGAACACGTCGGCCACCTCGGCGCGCGTCAGATCTTCGCCGTCGAGGGCGCGGACGATCGCGCGAACGATCACGGTGGTCATGCCTTCGCCATCGCGAGGAAGTTCCTCAGCAGGGACTTCCCGGCCGTCGTCATGATCGACTCGGGGTGGAACTGCACCCCTTCGAGCGGAGCCCCACGTGCCCTCAACCTCACTCCCATGATCTCGTCCTCCCAGGTCTTAGCGGTCACCTCGAGCGTGTCAGGCATCGTCTCCGGCGCGATCACGAGCGAGTGATAGCGCGTCGCGATAAACGGGTTCTCGACCCCGGCAAACAGGCCCTTCTCGTCGTGGAAGATCTTCGAGGTCTTGCCATGCATGATCCGCGGCGCGCGAACGATCTTGCCGCCGAACACCTGGCCGATGCACTGGTGCCCGAGGCAGACACCGAGGATCGGGGTCACGCCGGCGAACGTCTTGATCACGTCCATCGAGATGCCCGCCTCGTTCGGCGTGCACGGTCCCGGCGAGATCACGATCACCTCGGGCGCGCGCGCGCGGATCTCGTCGATCGTGATCGCGTCGTTGCGCTCGACGGAGACCTGCGCGCCGAGCTCGCCGAAGTACTGCGCGAGGTTCCAGGTGAACGAGTCGTAGTTGTCGATCAGGAGCAGCTTCACGACACGGGCTCCTGGGGTTCGGCGGTGCGGGCCATCTCGACCGCGCGCAGCACGGCGCGGGCCTTGTTCACGGTCTCCTGGTATTCGAGCTCGGGCACCGAGTCGGCGACGAGGCCGGCGCCGGCCTGCACGTAGATCGTGTCGCCGTGACTGACAAGCGTCCGGATCGCGATCGCGAGATCGAGGTTGCCCGTGTAGCTGACGTAGCCGACCGCGCCGCCATAGATGCCCCGCTGGTGCGGCTCGAGCTCGTCGATGATCTCCATCGCGCGGATCTTCGGTGCACCCGATAGCGTGCCGGCGGGGAACGCCGCGCGCAGGACGTCGAGCCAGGTCAGGCCCTTCGCGAGCTTGCCGACCACATGCGAGGTCATGTGCATCACGTGCGAATAGCGCTCAATCACCATCGTCTCCGCCACGTGGACCGAGCCGACCTCGGCGACGCGACCGACATCGTTGCGCCCGAGATCGATCAGCATCAAGTGCTCGGCACACTCCTTCGGATCGGCGAGCAGCTCCTCGGCGAGGCGCTCGTCCTCGGCCGCCGTCGCGCCGCGCGGACGTGTCCCGGCGATCGGGCGGACCTCGACGCGGCCATCGCTCAGCCGCACCAGCGTCTC
>Ga0102851_10002702_pt1 | contig 10780 bp, 7 predicted proteins | sample Mud3Dept3metaG_FD_79558 | JGI IMG/M metagenome (GOLD analysis project Ga0102851, IMG submission 79558) | Freshwater wetland microbial communities from Ohio, USA, analyzing the effect of biotic and abiotic controls - Mud 3 Core 4 Depth 3... | ecosystem: Environmental > Aquatic > Freshwater >...
TCGAACGACTGCGGGTAGTGGCGCAGCGTCAGGCCATGGGCGGCGAGGTCGTCCTCGAGCGCGGGGCCCAGCGTCCCCGCGCCGATCCGCGCGAGCCGGCTGACCGGATCGACCTCGCGCACGCCTGCGAGCGCGCCGAGATCGAGGCTGACGACCGCCGCACGCTCACCGCGCGCGAGCGCCGCGTCGACACCGCCAACGACGGACGTGCCGCCGCCGAACGGCACGACGGCCCAGCCGTGCTCGGCGCTGACCTCCAGCACGCGCGCGACCTCGGCGTCGTCGCGCGGGCGCACGACGACATCGGGCGCGCCCGTGTAGTCGCCGGCGAACCCTGCGACGAGATCGGGGAAGGCGCGGCCGCGGGACCGCATCGCGCGATCGCGCGGTGCCTGCGACGCGAACGCCGCGAGGGCCGCGGGGACCGCGACCGCGGGCGCGGCCACGCTCGGCTCGTCGGTGGGCGGTGCGCGCAGGGCGGGCTGGGCCGCCGGCACCAGCGCGCGGGCGAGCTGCACGAGGCCGGCGCGCGCACCGTCATCCGGGAATTTGGCGCGCCAGCCCCACGCCCAGACACTGCGCTCCCGCGTATCCTTCGCCACGCCGGCATCCTAGCGCTGGCGTCACCCCCAGGGGTATCCGTGGAAGACAAGGACAAGCTCCCCGGCGGCCTCGGCAAGATGTTCTGAGGAGCATGCAATGACGATCGAGGAGCTGTTGGAAGGTAGTGGTCTCGCCGAGAAGGCCGTGCGCCTCGACGAGAACCTGGTCCGCATGCAATGGGGCTCGGCGTTCGTGATCGCGGGGATCTCCGGCTCCGCCGTCGTGGCGATCGCGCCGCTGTTCCGCGCGGTCCCGAAGGGCCAGGAGCTCGCGTTCTTCAAGAAGCTGCTCGAGCACAACGCGTACATGGGCGGCATGGCCTCGTTCGCGCTTCAGCCCGATGGCTGGGTCGTGCTCCACGCCGGGCGCGCGCTCAAGGGAATCGACTCCCAGGAGTTCGCGACGCTGGTCGCGGGCGTCGGGCGGTTCGCAGATCAGTTCGACGATCAGCTGATCGCCGAGTTCTACGCGGACGGGACGCCGGACGCGGTCGCCTCGACGGCGAACTCGGGCGAATTCCCGGCGACCGACTAGGCCCGCCGACGAGCCCGATCATCGCGCGCAGCGCGGCGCCGGTCGTGAGCAGCGGCGCCGTCGAGCGCTGCACGCGCGCGAGCAACATCGCGCCCTCGATCGCGGACAGCGCGACGGTCGCTAGCTGGCGCGCCGGGGCGTCGTGCATCCCGAGGCTGACGAGGTGGGACGCGATCAACCGCTCCCACGCCGCGTAGTGGACGGCGATCGTCCTGCGCACCGGCTCGGAGATCGACTCGAGCGCGACTGCGGCGACGGGGCAACCGTGCTGGAACCTCGACGCGACGAGCTCGGCGGCGAGCAGCTCGATCACCGCCCCGAACGCGTGGTCGAGATCCGGGGCGGCCGCGACGACCGCCTCGATCCGCGCGCGCCAGTCCGCGCCCGCGGCATCGAGCGCGGCGCACGCGAGCTCGTCCTTGCCGCCGGGGAAGTAGAAGTACAGCGAGCCACGTGGCGCGCCGCTCTCGGCGACGATGTCCGAGAGCCCGGTGCCGTGGAAGCCCTGCCGGCGCAGGAGCACGCCGGTCGCATCGACCAGCTTCTTGCGCGTGCGCTCGCCCTTGGACAGCTCGCTCATGCGGCGGCTCCGACCGCGGCGGTTGCGACGAGCGCCGCGCGCTGTTTCCGCGGCCACAGGTTCGCGCGGATCCCGCGCCACAGCGCGGCCCACGTCCCGAGCGAGAGATCCGGATCGCGGCCCGCGGCGAGCTCGTGGATCTGCGCCTGGAACCACAGGATCTGGAGCGCATCGTCGATCACGCGGACGCGGCTGCGGATCCGGACCGTCGGGGCCACATCGACGGTGCCGGCGAGCAGCTGCGCCGGCAGCTCCGGCGCGTGCGTCATCGGGCGCGCGAGGCCGATCACGTCGACGGCGCCCGACGCGAGCGCGGCCTCCATCACGGCGCGGCTGCGCATGCCGCCGGTCAGCAGGATCGGCATCGCCGTGACCTCGCGGATCCGCCGCGCATAGACGAGGAAGTACGCCTCGCGATCGCGCGAGCTCTGGCGCTGCTCGGTGGGCAGCTCTCCTGACCCGGTCATCGACGGGCTCTCGTAGTTGCCACCGGAGACCTCGAGTAGGTCGACGCCAGCGGCCTCGAGCGCGCGCGCGACATCCATCGACTCCTCGATCGTGAAGCCGCCGCGCTGGAAGTCGGCGGAGTTGAGCTTGACGCCGATCGGGAAGCTCGGCCCGACCGCGGCGCGCACCGCGCGCACGATCTCGAGCAGGAACCGGCTGCGGCGCTGCGGATCGCCGCCCCACGCATCGTCGCGGAGGTTCGTGCGCGCCGACAGGAACTGGCTGATCAAGTACCCGTGCGCGCCGTGGAGCTGCACGCCGTGAAACCCCGCGTCGCGCGCGATCGCCGCGGCCGTCGCGAACTTCGCGATCAGGTCGCCGATCTCGTCCTCGGTCAGCGCGCGCGGCCGCGCGAACACGCCGCTCATCCCCTGCATCGGGACCACCGACGGCGCAACCGGCACGCGCGCCATCCGGCGCGGCGACTGCCGGCCCGCGTGGTTGAGCTGCATCCACATCCGCGCGCCGTGCGCCTGCCCTGCCGTCGCCCACGCCCGCAGGCCGGCGAGGTCCTTGCGATCGGTGATCACGACGTTGCCCGGCTCGCCCTTGCCGCCGCGATCGATCATCACGTTCCCGGTGATCAGGAGGCCCGCCCCGCTCCGCCCCCAGCGCTCGTAGAGCCGGACCAGCGCGTCGGTCGGCGCGCCGGTCCGCGGGTCGCCGAGGACCTCGGACATCGCCGCCTTGGCGAGCCGGTTGGGGAGCGTGGCACCGGAGCGGAGGGTCAGCGGCGAGGCGATCGACATGCTCCGATTATTATTCCGATCGGTATATTCTTCAAGTAACAAATATACTACTTGGTATAATATGTGAGTTCGCGGGGTTAGCGGAAGCCGAGCGAGACCTGCACGGTGGTCTGTGGCTGCCCCGGGGCGATCGGGAAGTCGATGGTCTCGACGATGGCCTGCACGCACGCCGCGACCGCGCCGAACCCGCGACTGCTCGCGCGCAGCACCGTGCCGTCGCGGTCGATCTCGAAGTCGAGCGTGACCGTGCCGCGCGAGCGCTCCTCGGCGTGCTGGCGATAGCAGCGGATCAGCGCCGGCGAATTCGCCGCGATCACGGTCTTCACGGTCTCGGTCGAGTGCGGGCCGGCGGTGGCGCACGGCCGGCCCGTGCACAGCTCGACGACCGGGCGGTGGCGCTGGTCGGGGACGGCGCCCGGGAGATCGTAGTCCTCGCCCGCGGCGCGGCCCTCGCTCACGGTCTGGTACGCACCGGTCGCGAGCGTGCCGCCGGGATCCCAGCGCGGGCCGCCGCCGAAGCCCTGCCCGGTCGCATCCTCCTCGCGATACGCGGGCCCGACGCCCCGGAAGTCCTCGGCGAAGTCGCCGCGGTGCATCAGCATCGACAGATCGCTGAGGCCCGTCCCGCCGAGGACGCCGGCCTCGCGGGCGCGCGCGATCGCGCGGCCGCGGCGCGAGGTCGGGACCTCGGGACCCGGGCGGGCAGGCGGCGGTGCCGCGGCCGGATCGGTGGTTGCGGTCGCCGCCGCGGGCACCATCGACGGATCGCGCGGCGGCTGCGGTGGCGCCTCGAACCGCGCGATCCGGACGCGGATCGGCTGCGGATCGACCATCCGCTCGAGCGGCTCGCCTGCCGGCGCGAGGGTCACGGCGAGCGCCCACACGAGCACGTGCGCGACGAGCGAGCCCGCGGCGTATGCAGGCGCCCGGCGGTCGAGCCGCGGGCCCGGGAGGGGTTCGTCGGGGAGCACGACGCGCGCGATCCGGATCGTGACGAGGCCGATCGTCAGCTCGACGCGCATGCCGACGGCGAGCCACAGCTCGCGCGCGGCCACCGGCGACCGCCGCCCCGCCTCGACGAGGGTCGCGTGGATCCCCGCGGGGATCCGCACCACGCCGCGCTCGACGAGCGGGAAGGTCGTGGCGATCGGGACGGCGAGGTCGACGCGAGGCGCGGTTCCGATCCGATATGCAGCGCCGTCGCGAAGGTGCGCGAGCGCGACGATCGAACCGCCGAGACGCACGACGACCTCGACGGCGTCCATGGAGACTGGACACACCGGTGCACGCGCGGTTTCGCTGCAACCGGGGCGAGCGCGCGCTGTCTCGGCCCTAACCCCAGAGTTCGGCCGTGTTGATCCGACGTGCACGTGCCACGTGCTCGTACACGTGCACGATCGGATCTTCGACCGGCACCCCGGCACTCGACGCTCTCGTTCCGACGAGGATCCGCCTGCCGGAACATCGCGAGGATCTCGCGCGGCGACACCAGGCGCGAGGCGAGCCAGCGATCGAGCGGCTCTCCGTCGACGAGCTGCATCACCAGGAACACGTCGCCGTCGGCCACGCCGACGTCGTAGATCGACACCACGTTGGGATGGACGAGGCGGCCGAGCGCCTGGGCCTCGCCGCGCAGCGCCTCGGTGTCGCCCTCCTTGTCGTCGCGCAGGACCTTGATCGCGACCCGGCGACCGACCTCGGGATCCTCGGCCTCGTAGACCGCGCCGACACCGCCGCGCCCGAGCAGCTTGATCACCCGATAGCGGCCGAGCATGGCCGGCAGCGACGGCCGGGAGTCACGCGCGCGCGGCGCGTTCGGCTGGCTCGAGGGCGGTGCCTGGGTTTGCACCGTTTCGTCATCGCGGTCGGTGGGCATCGCGGCGCCCTTCGAGCGTACGCCGGTTCAGAGCCGGACGCGCTCGAAGTGCGCGAGCTCGGCGAGCTCGTCGAACCGCTGCTGGATCTGCGCCGTCGTCAGGCCGCGGATGCCGTCGACCGAGAACTTCTCGACCGCGAAGCTGCCCATCACGCTGCCCATGATCATCGCGGTGCGGATCGTGGTCGGCGACATGTCGCCGGCGTACGCGAGGTAGCCCATCAGGCCACCGGCGAAGCTGTCGCCCGCGCCCGTCGGATCCTTGACGTCGGTCAGCGGCATCGCCGGCGCCGCGAACACGCCCCCACCATGGAACAGCAGCGCGCCGGCGTCGCCGCGCTTGATGATCACCGACGTCGGCCCGAGCTTGAGGATGTGGGCGGCCGCGCGGCGGAGGTTGTGCTCGTCGGAGAGCAGGCGTGCCTCCTCGTCGTTGAGCATCAGCGTCTGGGTCTTCGCGAGGACCTTCTCGAGGTCGGCGCGCTTGATGTTGATCCACAGGTTCATCGTGTCGGTCGCGATCAGCGCCGGCGCGCGGACCTGCTTGAGCACGTCGAGCTGCAGCGCCGGGTCGATGTTGCCGAGCAGGACGAGCTGCGCGTCCCGGTGGACGTCGTGGAGCTTGGGCTGGAAGTCGGCGAACACGCCGAGCCGGGTGTCGATCGTCTCGCGGGTCGCGAGATCTGGCGCGTACTTGCCGACCCAGTGGAACGTCTCGCCCTTGACGCGCTCGATGCCCGAGACGTTGATCCCCAGGGCCGCCATCTCCTCGAGGTACTTCGCCGGGAAGTCGTCGCCGATCACGCCGACGGCCGACACGTTCTTCGTGAAGTACGCCGCGGCGCGAGTGATGAACGACGCCGATCCGCCGAGCAGATCCTTGTGCAGCCCGAACGGGCCATCGATGTCGTCGAATGCGACGGAGCCGACGACGAGCAAGGACCGATGGGCGCTGCGCTGGTGCATGGGTGTCCGTCTGGTACCATCGATCGCGCGTGGCGATCAATTCGGACGATGGGTCGTCGATTCCAGCGTCGACGGTCGACGAGCTCCTGGCCGCGGGGCGCCACGACGACGCCGCGCGCGCCGCGCTCGAGGGTGGACTCCACGCGCGCGCCGCCGACCTCTACGAGAAGCTGTGGGACTTCCGGGGCGCGCTCGAGGCGTCGCGTGCGGGCGCCGATCTGCCGCGCGCGCTGCGCTACGCGCTCGAGCTCGGCGACACCGCCGCGACCACGGACTTGCTCGCCGCGCTGACGACCACCGACGACGGCGCACGCGCCGCGCTCGAGGTGCTGACCCGGATGCGCCGGCACGCCGAGGCCGCGCCCCTCGCGGAGAAGCTCGGCGACACCAACCGAGCGATCGAGCTGTACACGCGCGCGCGCAAGGACCTCGATGCCGCGCGGCTGCTCGAAGCAGCGGGCCGCGATCGCGACGCCGGCAAGCTGCTCGAGAAGGCGCTCGACTTCGCCGCCGATGCGGAGCGCGCACCGATCCAGCTCGCGCTCGGCCGGATTCTCGCCCGCCGCGGTGCGTACCCCGAGGCGGCACGCCTGCTCCAGGAGGCGCGCAAGACCCCCGCGCTGCGCGCCGATGCGCAGCGCCACCTGATCGCGACACTCGCCGCGATGGGCCTTCGCGACGGTGCCCGCGATGCGCTGCTCGAGCTCCGGGCGACCGACGACACCGTGTCCGCGGACCTCGATGCCTACCTGCGCGCCTGGCGCGACGAGGGCACCGAGCGCAAGGCGACCCGCGATCGCGAGCTGGTCGCGGGCCGCTACCGGCTCGATCGCCTCCTCGGCGCCGGCGCGTCGGGGCGCGTGTTCCTCGCCAACGACGAGGTCGCAGGCCGCCAGGTCGCGATCAAGATGTTCTTCGCCGCCGGTGCCCGGGGCGGTGCGGCGTACGAGCGCTTCGTGCGCGAGGCGCGGCTCGCGAGCACGCTCCGCCATCCGTCGCTCGTCGAGGTCTACGACGTCTCGGTCGAGCGCGGCTTCCTCGTCATGGAGTTCCTCCCCGGTGGTTCGCTCGCGCAACGGTTCGCGGCGGGCGAGCGGCTCGCACCCGCGCAGGCGCGCCGGATGGCGCTCGACGTGATCGGCGGACTCGAGGCGGCCCACCATCGCGGCGTCGTCCACCGCGACGTCAAGCCAGCGAACATCTTCTTCGACGCGCGCGGCACCGCGAAGCTCGGCGACTTCGGCGTCGCGCACCTCGTCGACCTCGGCCAGACGCAGACCGGCGGCCTGATCGGCACGCTCGCGTACATGTCTCCCGAGCAGATCACCGGCGCGCCGATCTCGATCGCCGCCGATCTCTACGCACTCGGTGTCACGCTGTTCGAGGCGGTGACCGGCCGCCTGCCCTTCCTCGGCCCCGACTTCGTCGCGCAGCACCTCGGAGAGATTCCCCCCGCCGCGTCGACCGTGGGCGTCGACATCACGCCCGCCTGGGATCCGATCCTCGCGAACCTCCTGGTCAAGAACCCGCGCGATCGCACGGCGACGCTCGCCGATCTGCGGCGCGAGCTCGAGGCACTCGACATCAGTGGCCGGCCGACGATCACGACGCCGCGCGCCCGCCGAGACAGCCGCCCCCACTCGATCGCGCAGCTCGCCGAGGAGGGCGAGGTCAAGCCGCGCTACCAGTTCGAGACACCGCTCGGAGCAACGCCGCTCTCGCAGCTCGCGCGCGCGGTCGACACGGTGCTCGATCGATCGGTCGTGATCGAGCGGTTCGATCCCAGCGACGAGGCGACCCGGGCGCTCGAGCGCGCGCGGTTGCTCGGCCGCGTGCAGAGCCCGTTCGTGCAACGCGCGCTGTCGCTCGATCGCGCGACCCGGGTCGCGGTGTTCGAGGCGCCTTCGGGAGCGTCGTTCGCGGATGCGGCACCGCAGCTGCCGCCGACCGAGACCTTGCGCCTGCTCAAGCGCCTCGCGCGAGCCGCGGCCGCGATCCACGAGCTCGGCGGCTGCCACGGAGCGATCTCGTCGCGGACGATCGTCCTCGACGATGGTGCGGTGCCCACGGTGCTCGCCGCCGGCCTCGGCGCCGTCGCCGAGGCGCAGCCTCTCGACGATGTCGCCGCGATCATCGAGATCGTCGCCTCGATCGTCGGCTGCGAGCCGACGTTCGCCGCGGTCGCGCGCTCGGTCACCGAGGAGGTCGGGACTACGATCCCGGCGTACCCGACGCCGGTCGATGGCGAGACGCTCTATGCAGCAGCGGATGCCGTCGACATCGCGGTGCTCGCGGCGCTGGGTTCTCGATAATCGGCCGTCGAGACCGCGAACGCAGAGCCGCGCCTAGCGCTTCTGGCCGAGGAGCACGACGATCCAGACGGCGCCGTCCCCGATCTCGGGGTGCGGGCCCTGGGCGATCCCGATACCGACGTCGTCGACCTTCTGGTCGCCGACGAGCGACTTGCCGTCGACGGCGTCGAGGTCGGCGGCCGCGGTGATCACGCTGCCGACGCGGCCGTAGAGCGCGCCGAGCGCATCGACGTCGCGCTTGACCAGCGGGTAGGCCTGCTCGCGCGTCTTGCCGGCCGCGAGCGCGTCGGCGAGCCGCTGCCCGATCGCCGCGAGGCGCGCGCTGTTGCCGACCGGCCGGACCGCCCCGATCCGCTGGAGGATGAGATCCGCGGCCTTCGCGGGATCGACCTTCGGGGGCACGCGCGTGAACACCTGGGTGATGAACAGCTCGCGACGGCCCGAGACCTCCTCGCCGAACACCGCGCCCATGCCGACGTGAGTCGCCGTATGCGACGTGATGTTGGCGCGGTGGCCCGGGCTGTTCATCAGGCCCTGGTGGGCCTCGCCGACGCCGTACGCACGCGCGACGTTCTCGAGCACGACGGCGGTCTTGATCTTCGCCGCCCGGACGCGATCCGCGGCCGAGCCGGTCGTCGGGGAGATGTGCGCGACGTTGCGCGTGCGCCGCATCTCCTCGGAGTGCGCGCGCGAGACACCGGCGACCTTGTCGTCCCACTGCAGCGCATGCAGGCCCGCGGCCTGGCGATCGCGGTTGACCAGCGCGAGCAGCCGGCGCTCGGCTTCTTCGGTGGTCGCCGCGGGCGCGTCGTCGATCGACGGGTCGACCGTGAGCGATGCCGGCGGCTGCGCACCACACCACATCGGGAAGTTCGCGAGCACGGTCGAGCCGCTCACATCGCTCGCGGTGATCTCGACCTGCTGGCGCCCGGTGTGCGGGCCGCACCGGACCTCGGACGTGAACCCGCCCGCGTGGCCGGACTTGAGCGTGAGCCGCTCGGTCGAGCCGGTGTCATAGGTGATGAACACCTCGGGGTCCTTGTAGCGCGCGTCGACGACCGCGTTGAGCGTGAACGAGCCACCCGCCGGCAGTGCGCGCGGGATCGGGAGCGTGGACACGGACGACGCCTGCAGCGCGAACACGACGGCGCCGGTCCCGTCGGCGAGCCGCTTCGCCGAGCCGATGCCGACGCGCGCGGTCGCCCCGTCGGCGAGGATCTCGGCGAGTCGCGGCCGGAGCTGCTCGACGATCAGCTCGGGCGAGTCGATGTCGCCCCACACGACGAGCAGGTGCGGCGACGGCTCGACGATGCCGTTCCGGTGCAGCGCGAACTCGACCAGGCTGTAGCCGATCACGCCCTCCTCGGGGACGACCTCGGCGAGCTCGGCGCAGGCGCGGAACAGGCGCGCATCCGCGATCGGCGCCGCGGTCCCGGCCTGGGCCGCCGCGTCGCGGACGGCGGCGACGACCGCATCACCGAGCGCGGTCTTCGGGGGGGCCTGCAGCGGCTCGTTGTAGCGCTGCGCGGGCTCGGCGGTCGGCGCGAACGTCACCGGGCCGATCGACGTCCCGGGCTTGACCGTCCCACCGCGCCAGCTCGGCTGGGCGCCGACCTGCTGCGGCCCGCCCTTGGGGCAGCCCGCGACCAGAAGCAGCGCCAGCGCGAGGAGGTGCCGCATCTCAAAAAGGCTAACACGACCGACGACGAACCGCCGGTCAGCGAACCGCGCTGCCGCTCGCGCTGCCCGTGGCCGAGCCCGAACCGGTCCGCAGTTCCTGCGCACGATCGACCTGCCACCGCGCCGAGCCCGCGCCGGGCGCCGCGACGGGCTTCGCGGGCGGGGTGGCCTCCGCAGCCGAGCCGGTCGCAGGTCTTGCCGCCGAGCCAGTCGCGGTCCCCGCGGCCGGCGCTGCCGATCCCATCGCGCGCTCCGCCACCGCGGGCTTGCCAGCCGGTGGGACCGCGGTCGCCGAGCTCGCGGCGGATCCTGTTGCGCTGCCCGCGGCCGAGCCACTCGCGCTGCCCGCGGCCGAGCCACTCGCGCTGCCCGCGGCCGAGCCACTCGCGCTGCCCGCGGCCGAGCCACTCGCGCTGCCCGCGGCCGGATCGACGCCAGGCGGCACGGGCCTGGCCGGCGAGCCGAGCGCGACGCCGCCCGCCTGGTCCGCGAACACGACGGTGAGCATCCGGTCAAGGCCGTGCCAGTCCTGGTACGTGATCCGATTCCACGACGACGCCGTCGGGTTCTTCGCGTCCTGCTTCTTGTCGACGCGCACGACGTTCATCCGCCACCGATCACCGACCTGTGGCGGTAGCTTGATGCTCATCGCCTCGTCGCGTCCCTTGACCGCGGCCCACGGGATCGCGATCTCGACCTCCCAGCCCTGCCCCGGGTTGGGCTTGACCGCGGTGATCATCCCCGAGTCCCATTCCTCGTCGCCCTTCGCCGCGCGCCCCGCCGGGAACCACGAGTCGAACGTCGCGTTGTTCGGGTTGACCTGGAGCTCGACGTATCCGCGGCGGTTGCCGTCCGCATCGATGAACAGCTCGACCGCGTCCTGCTTCCACAGCGGATCGTCCTGGTTCTTGAACTCGCTGAACACCTCGGAGTCGGTGACGTTCGCGTAGACGTAGAGGTACTGGTCGTCCCA
>Ga0102851_10002703_pt1 | contig 10779 bp, 10 predicted proteins | sample Mud3Dept3metaG_FD_79558 | JGI IMG/M metagenome (GOLD analysis project Ga0102851, IMG submission 79558) | Freshwater wetland microbial communities from Ohio, USA, analyzing the effect of biotic and abiotic controls - Mud 3 Core 4 Depth 3... | ecosystem: Environmental > Aquatic > Freshwater >...
CCGGGATTGCTCCCGCGAGTTGCGCGTGCGCTGCGCGAGGCGCCGCGGCTGGCATCGCATTTGCTCTCTCTCACGGCCGAGGCTCGCTGGAGGGAGCCCGCGCGCAACGTCGAGAAAGGGTCCGTCCGCTGGCCTAGGGGTGGGAAAGCGGAATTCCGGACCGGGCGAGGTGACCGCGCAAGAAGCCCGACGGACGCGCGCACAGTACCGGGGGGTGTGCTTCATCCGAGTCGCCTGGATCCGCTTCACCGGGGGGGCGGGTTCGGGCGGCTCGGATGCTTCGCGTGCGCTCGACGCTCCTGGATGCGACCGCTACCGTGCGGCGCCCAAACCGGCTGGCGGAATTCGGCTGACGGAATCCGGCTGGCGGAATTGGGCGGGCGAGCCCGACGGGGCGAGCCGGGTGCATGGAGGGAGCGCGCATGGCGGATCTCGCGGAGTCGAACGAGCCGAAGCGCGGCAAGACGGATCTCGTGTCGGTTCTCTACATCGCGGGCGGCATTCCCGCGATCGTCGGATTCCTGGTGCTGCTCTTCGCGATCGGCGTGCGCTACTGCGGACTGCCCGCCTGATCGAGCTGCGACGGCTGCGCGCTCGCCACGCATGCGCTGCCGCTTCGCGCGCCGGCAATCTTGCGCACCAGCTAGTCGCGGCTTCCCGGATGTCGTGATTTCGACCGCTGCGAGCCGCGTTTAGCGCTCAACGCCCGCCCCGCTCGCGCCGATTCGCGAGGACATGACGAGGTGGGCGCCCCACGCCAGACGACGTCTGCTCCTGCTGAGCCTGCTCGGCATCGGCGCCGTCGTCGGTTGCGTGACGCTCGTACCGCCTCACACGGCGTATCGATTCTTCGAGAAGCCCGCGGCCGATGATCCCTGGTCGCGCAAGATCGCGCGCTGGCAGGTGCGGGAGCGCGCGCTCGGCGACGCCGACCAGCTGGCACCCGATCTTTCGACCGTCGCGAGCGGGCCGAGCGCGACGACACCCAAGAGTGGCGACGACCTGCGCGTCTCGTACTTCGCCTTCCGCGCCGACCACAAGCGCGCGACGGCGCGCGCCATCGCGTCGTGGGTACAGGATCAAGCCAAGCGCCACTACATTCCCGACGGCGCCTACGATCACTGGGCGACCCTCGAAGAAACGCTCGCGCACAACGGCGACGACTGCGACGGACTCGAACTGCTCACCTATCACTTCCTGCGCGACGCTGGCTTCACTGAGGACGAGCTGTTTCGCGCGATCGTGCTGCGACCCTCGGACGGGCAGCACCACATGGTCACGCTCTGGTTCGAGTCGCCCGGCGATCCCTGGGTGATCGACCCGACCGGCGCGATGATCGCCGGCATGCCGCACATCTCGCAGGTTCCGGAGTGGGTGCCGATCAAGCTCTTCTCCGAGACGGAAGAGTTCACCGTCCGCGGACCTGGCCTCGCGCGCGGGACCGCCGCATCCGAGCGCATCCGCCTCAGCGCGCGCTGATCCTCGCGCGCGGCATCCAGATCGACAGCGAGTGGATCGGCGAAGAGAAGTCTAGGGTCCGGCGGGAGCACGCTGCGATCGGCCGCTGGCTCCGTCGTCGGTCGATGGCATCCGCTCGATCTCGACGTCGAGCTGCTTGCGCTGCTGGGTGGCGCGCTCTCTCGCCCTTTCGCGCTCCCGCTCGATCTCGCGCGCGAGCTGGTCGCGCAGCTGATCGACGCGTTGCTGCTCACCCGCGATCCGCTCGCGGCGGATCTGCGTGAGGCGGAGTTCGAGTAGCTTGTTATGGATCGACACGAGCCCCGGTGGCAGCTCCGCTGCGACGCCGTCCGGGGCGAAGTGGACGGTGACATGCTCGGTCGTGCTGCGAGCATCCGACGCGCGTGCCGTGACCTCGATCTCGTTGCGTCCGGTGCGCAGCGGGACGAGCGCGCCGAAGCTGCCGTCGGCGCCGAGTTCCGTCGCGAGCGCCGCCGCTCCGAGCGTCACGTTGCGGACTCGAAGAGTCTCGACGTCCGCGAACTCGACTTCCGCGAAGACATCCGAGAGCAACGCGGGATCGCGCACCGGCGTGAAGGTGCCGTCCGTGATCCGCGCGAGTTCGAGAAGCGACAGCGGTCCGGAGAGCGCCTCTTCGCCGACGCCGAAACTGAAGACGCGCGCGTTCGCCTTCCGGGCGCGCTCCGCAGCGCGCATCACGGTGATGGTGTTGCGCGGGTCGTTGCCCTCGAAGGGCAGCGTCGGGAGCCCGTCCGTGAGAAAGACGATCACCTTCTGGCTGTTCGCATCGGCACGCGAGAACGCCCCCTGCAGCCCGAGCAGCTCGTTCGTCGCCTGGTCGATGCCGGCCGCGATGTAGGTGGCGCCGTTCGGACCGCGCGCGAGCACGCGATCGAGTGCGCGCTGCACGTCTTCGTAGGCGTTGGTGAGCGCGACCTCCGTCGCGGCGGGGTTTTCCGCGAGCACGCCGTAGTCGAGCATCTGCCCGGCGAAGGTCGCGAGCGCGACGCGCGTGTGGCGGGGATCGAGGCGCGAAAGCAGGCGCCGCACGGCAGCGACCTCGGCTGCCAGGACCGAGTCGCCCGGGTCGCCGGAGCCCAGCGCGAAGAGGCCCTCTGCCGTGCGGGTCGGCGCCACCCCGACGACACCGTTGCCGTTGACGTCGGCGCCGCTGGGCGCGCTGGTCGAACCCGATACGTCGATCACGAACACCACGTCGGTCGTGATGCCTTCGCTGCGCGGCACGAGCGCTCGGCCCGCGATGATCGCGACGGCCTGGGTGCCGCCGAAGGTCGCCTCGTTCTGCGGATACTCGATGGCGACCACGACGGGACGCTGTGGCCCGGTCTGACGAATGGGCGCCGGCGGCTTCTGCTTCTCGGCTGCTTCCTGCGCCGTGAGCGGCGCAGAGGGCGCTGTGCTCGCGGTCGTCGCTTCGCTCGGCAGCTGCTCGCGAAGCGCAGCGAAGGCGCGGCCGCGTCCGTTTTCGAGCGGGGAGCGCAACGCATCGAGCACCGCCGCGATCGGCGTCGCGACCACGCGCATCGTCTTCCCGGTGGGCTGCGCGGCTTGCACGATGCCGATTGCGCTGCCGTCGTCGCTCGCGACGACGGGCGCGCCGCCCCAGCCACGCAGGTCGTAGGCGGAGTCGAGTTCGATCTCGAGTTTCTCGTCGCTGCTCTCGCGCACCTGGCCGGCGACTGCGTGCTGATCCTCCGGCACGGAACCCGGGATCCCGAGCACCGCGACACGCCCCCGTGTGCGCGCGGCGCCGGCGGGCAGGACCCGCACGGCGGCGGGGGGCGCGTCGAGCGCGAACACGACGAAGTCGCTGCGCAGGCTGCCGCCCGGCTCGGTGAACGCGACGCCGGGCAGCGTGAGCAGACGACTCGCCGCCGCGACGCGGACGCGCGAGCGGCCGAGTTCGAAGACGAGTTCTGGCGAAGCGGCGAGCCTGGACACTTCGAACGAGTGCGCGGCGCCGACTGCCACGGGTCCCGCCGCTGTTTCGAGGAAGAAGACCGTGCCGCGCGCGAGTCCCAGTTCGGCGCCGTAGCGCGCGCGCACGACGGACGGAGACTCTCCCCGCGCAGTCGCGACGACCCCCGCGCTGCCGAGCGCTGCGGCCATCGCGATCGCGAGACTGCATCGCCCCCGCATCGCGGCGACGGTACGAGAGCGGCTCGCGACTGTCACTTTCCGCGCGACTCGATCACGCGCTTGACCGCTGCGAGCGTGCTTCGTACGATGCGAAACCCCGCCCGCCGGATTCCGCTTCCTCCTTCGAGGTTCCCGTGTCGCTCGCGCTCGCTCCGCCGCTGCGTCGCGTGCTCGAGCGTCTCGACGCCGCCGGCGCGACGCTTTCGGTTGCCGAGCTGGCGCAGCGGCTGCTCGCGCTGCGCGCACCGGTCGGCGACGCGCTCGCGCGCCGGCTGCTCGCGTCCGCATTCGGTTGCAACGCCGAGCGGCTCCCCGATCTCGTCCGCGTGCGCGAGCTGCCGCGCATCTTCGAGGGTCCGGTTGCGGCGCTGCCGCTCGCAGCCGCGCATTTCGTGGTGGTCGACCTCGAGACGACCGGTCTCTCGGCGGAGCAGTGCACGATTCTCGAGATCGGCGCGGTGCGCATCAGCGGACTGCGCGCGGTCGACACCTTTCACACGCTCATCGACCCGGGCACGGCGATCCCGCCGTTCATCACGCGGCTCACCGGGATCGACCGCAGCATGGTCGAGGGCGCTCCCCCGCTCGCGCGCGCGATCTGCGATTTTCACGCCTGGGCGGGTGCGGCCCCCAGCGCGGCGTTCGTGGCGCACAACGCGTCGTTCGATGCGCGCTTCGTGACGCGAGCCTATGCCGATCACGCGCTGCCGCCCTGGTCCGGGCCGACCTTCTGCACGGTGCGGCTGGCGCGGCGCCTGCTGCCCGAGCTGGCCCGCTATGACCTCGACACGCTCAGCGCGCACTTTGGCATCTCGAATCGATGGCGCCACCGCGCGCTCGGCGACGCCGAGGCGGCGGCGCGCGCACTGCTCGAGCTGATCGAGATCGCGCGCGATCGGCACGGCGTCGCGAACGTGGGCGATCTGGTGAGCCTCCAGATCGCCCCTCGCAGACGCGCCACGCGTGTGAAGAAGCCCAAGGCGTCGGCGCTCGTCGCGCCGATCTGAGCGGGGGCGAGCGCGTGGCCCGTTCGGTAGCTTGATCGACCGGGGGGGATGCGGTGCTCGCGTCGGATTCGAAGCGCATCAGCAGTGCGGTCGTGGCGGCTCTGTGCGCCGCCGTCGCTGTCACGGCGCTTGCGTCGCGAGCGGACGAACCCGCGCGCGCCGCCGATCGCTTCGACCGCGTCGTGCTCGACGCGGGTCACGGCGGCGACGACCACGGCGCCGAAGGTCCTGCCGGACTGCTCGAGAAGGAACTCGTGCTCGACGTCACGCGCCGCTTGAAGGCCCGCATCGAGAGCGACGGTGTGCGGGTCGTTCTCACCCGGGACGACGATGTCTACGTGCCGCTCGACGAGCGCACCGCGATCGCCAATCGCGCCGGCGCCGATCTCTTCGTGTCGATCCACGCCAACGCCGCTTCGGCGCGGAGCGCGCGCGGTGTCGAGATCTTCTTCGTCGCACTCGAGGCGAGCGACGACGCAGCGCGCCAGCTCGCCGAGCGCGAGAACGCCGCCTTCCGCGAGGCGTCGCCGGCGTCGCCCGACGACCCGCTCGCCTCGATCCTCGGCGACCTCGCCGCCGCCGACCAGCTGCGTGAGTCCGACGAGTTCGCGCGACTCGCGAACAAGGAGGTAGCGGCGCTCGCCGCCAGCGTGCCGTCGCGAGGCGTCAAGCAGGCGCCCTTCGTGGTGCTGATGGGCGTGTCGATGCCGGCGGCGCTGGTCGAGATCGGCTTCATCACGAATCCGGCCGAGGAACGCGATCTGGCGTCGCCGCGCTACCGCGATCGGGTGGCCGACGCGCTGGCGCGGGCCGTCTTCGAGTTTGCCGACCGCTACGATGCGCGGCGTGGGGTGCCGCGCCCCGCGCGCGATCACGAACCGGCGAAGTCTTCGCGCGACGAAGCGGTCACCCAGGGAGGAGGCTGATGCGCCACGACGGTCGCGCCCCGGACGAACTGCGCCCGCTTCAGATGCACGTGGACTTCACCGAGAACCCGCTCGCTTCGGTGCTCTGCGAGATGGGACGCACCAAGGTGTTGTGCACGGTATGCGAAGAACTGAGCGTACCCCGCTTCCTGAAGGGCAGCGGACGCGGTTGGGTGACGGCGGAGTACTCGATGCTGCCGGGCGCCACGGATCGGCGTGGCGATCGCGAGGCGTCGCGCGGCAAACAGAGCGGTCGCACCCAGGAGATCCAGCGCCTGGTCGGCCGCAGCCTGCGCGCCGTCGTCGATCTCGATCGCATCGGCGAGCGCACGCTGTGGATCGACTGCGACGTGCTGCAGGCCGACGGCGGGACGCGCACGGCGTCGATCACCGGCGCGTACACCGCGCTCGCGATTGCGTTCGCCAGGCTGCGGGCGCGCGGCGCCGTGAGCGGTGATCCGCTGCTCGACTCGGTCGCCGCGATCTCGGTCGGCATCGTCGATGGTGGAGTCGTGCTCGATCTCCCGTACGAGGAGGACTCGCGCGCGGAGGTCGACATGAACGTGGTGGCGACCGGGCGCGGGCGCTTCGTGGAAGTGCAGGGCACGGCGGAGCAGGGGACCTTCGCCGCCGAGGATCTCGCCCAGATGACGGGCCTCGCGCAGCGCGGCATCGCCGAGATCACCAAGCTCCAGATCGAAGCGATCGCGCGCGCGCGGCAGGGTCCGTAGCGGCGTGAGCCGGGCGTGTGTCGTGTTGGCGACGCGTAATCCCGGCAAGTTGCGCGAGGTCGCGGCGATCCTCGCGGAACTCGCGCTGCGCATCGAGCCGCTCGACGCGAGCGTGGCGCTGCCCGAAGAAGGCGACGGGTACGAGAGCAACGCCGTCGCAAAGGCGCTCGCAGCGGCGCGCGCGACCGGCTGCGTCGCATTGGGCGACGACTCCGGTCTCGAGGTGGACGCGCTCGGCGGGGCTCCGGGTCCGCTCTCGGCGCGCTACGGCGGACCCGGACTCGACGACGCTGCGCGTTGCGCAGCGCTGCTCGAAGCCCTCGCCGCAGTCCCGGATGAAGAGCGCAGCGCGCGCTTCGTGTGCGTCGCGGCGCTCGCGACGCCGCAAGGCGACGTCGCGACGGCGCGCGGCGTCTGCGAGGGCCACCTGCTGCGCGCACCGCGCGGCAGCGCTGGCTTTGGCTACGACCCGATCTTTGCGGTCGGAGCAGCGACGCTGGCGGAGCTGCCTGCCGTAGCGAAGGACGCGCTCTCGCACCGCGGCCGCGCCTTTCGCGCGCTGCTTCCCGCGCTGCGCACGCACATTCGCTGAGCCCCCTTCGTCCTCGATTGCGGTGCGAGGCGGCGCGCGAGCGGTACTCTGGCGCGCCGATGGACACGCTCACCTACCTGTCCTGGCCGGCGCTTCCCTGGAAGCGGTTGTGCCGGGTCCCCAAGGACCTGGAATCCGTGACCGATCGCGCGACGGAGACGCCGCCGCGCGCGGTTCGACTCTCGCGCGCCGCCATCGAGCGCATCTGGCAGAGCGCCGAGACGCTCTATCGCACGGGACTCCATCCCGCGATCCAGCTCTGCGTGCGCCATCGGGGCGAGATCGTGATCGATCGCGCGATCGGCTACGCGGCTGGCAACGCGCCGGACGACGAGCCGGGCGCGACCAGGCGCCGCGTCACCACCGGCACGCCGTTCCGCATCTACTCCGCTTCGAAGGCGGTCACCGCAATGGTCGTGCACCTGCTGGACGACCGCGGCTTGCTGCACATCGACGACCGCGTCTGCGACTACCTGCCCGAGTTCAGCGACGGCGCGAAGTCCGCCATCACGATCGCGCACGTGCTCTGCCATCGCGCCGGCATTCCGAACGTGCCGCGCGGCGCGATGGATCTCGGTCTGGTCTCGCGCCCCGACGAGTTGATTCGGCTACTCGCCAAGGCGCCGCTGGTCGGGCGACCCGGACGGCAACTCGCGTACCATGCCATCACGGGTGGCTTCGTGCTCGGCGAGGTCGTGCGGCGCGCGTCGGGCCAGGACATCCGCAGCGTACTCACCAAGGAAATCCGCGCGCCGCTGGGGCTGCGCTGGATGAACTACGGCGTTGCTCCCGAGGACGCCGGCGAGGTCGCGCTCGACGCGATCACCGGAGTCCCGCCGCTGCCGCCGTTTGCGCAGCTGTTCACGCGCGCGCTGGGCGTGCCGGTGGAGCAGGTGCTGGAAATCGCTCACGACCCGCGCTTTCTGTCGGGCATCCTGCCCGCCGCGAACGTCGTGTCGAATGCGCGCGATCTCGCGACGTTCTTCGAGTGTCTGCGCGCCGGCGGCGAACTCGACGGGACGCGGGTCTTCGAGTCGCGCACGGTGCGGCGCGCCACGGCCGAGCGCAGTTACTTCGAGATCGACCTCACACTCGGTCTTCCGCTGCGCTACGGGCTCGGCTTCATGCTCGGCGGCAAGTGGCTCTCGCTCTTCGGTCCGGACACGACGCATGCCTTCGGCCACCTCGGCTTCACCAACGTGGTGGCCTGGGCGGACCCGGAGCGCGAGTTGTCGGCGGCGCTGGTGACGAGTGGGAAACCCTTCCTCGATATCGAGGTCGTGCGGCTCTACCAGTGCATCACGGCGATCGGCCGCGAGATCCCCAAGCGCGGATGAGCGACGCGGCGAGCCTGCGCGTCGTCTGGCTGATCCGCCACGCCGAGAGCGAATGGAACGCGCTCGGACGCTGGCAGGGTCAGCGCGATCCCGTGCTCTCGGAACGCGGTCGCGAGCAGGCGCAGCGCCTCGTGGCGACGCTCGCCGACGCGCGGCTCGAAGCGATCGTCGCGAGCGATCTGGCTCGCGCGCGCGAAACGGCGGCGATCGTCGGCGGCGCACTCGGCGTGCCCCTGCACCTCGACGCGCGGCTGCGCGAGCGCGATCTCGGACACTGGTCGGGTCTCACCAGCGTCGAGATCGTCGCGCGCTGGCCGCACGATCTCGCGCGCTTGCGCGCGCGCGACCTCGAGCTGCAGCCGGGCGGCGGCGAGTCGCTGCGCGCGCTCTACGCACGCGCTGCGGCGTTCGTCACCCTGCTGTCGGTGTGGCCTGGCGACGGCCCGCTCGCGGTCGTCACGCACGCGGGCATCCTGCGCGTGCTGGGAATCACGCCGGCGCCCGGGAACGCGGCCGTGCGATCTGCCACAATCGGCGCGCTGCGGCGGGCGTTCGCGAGCAGCGCTGCGACGCAGCCGGCGCCGCGCGTCGAGGAGAACGACGGGGAGGAGCGACTGTGAACCCGAATCCGTGGCCGCGACGCATGGTCGGTGCGGGAGTGCTGGCGGCGCTCGGCGGCTCCCTGATCGCGGGCATCGGCGCGGCGCCGTCGGGCTGGCTCGTCGCGGTGGCGGGAGTCGTGGCCTTGCTGATCGGTTCCCGGCAGGCGCTCGCGCAGAGCGGCGCAGCTTCGGGCGGACTTGCGCCCGGCGCGCATCCGCGCGCGCAGCAGGCCGCGGTTGCCGCCGATCTCCTGCTCGTCGCCGCGTGGGAGGCGGGCACGCTGGTGCGGCGCGTGCCGGCGCTTCCGCGCGCCGCGCAAGATGTGGCCAGCGCCGTCGCGCGCTGGCGCGATCGCGGCCTGTTCGATCGACCCGCAGACGCGCATCTGTTGCCGCCGCCGCTCGAGAAGGCTCATCTCGAGCCGTTCCAGGTGCCGGGCGTCGGCACGGCCGAACATCTGGTGTTCGCGAGCGAGTATGAGGCGGCGGATCCGGAGATCACCGCGCTCTATCGCGCGAACGTTGCGAACCAGAGCGCCCACGCGCTGCTGTTTCGGCATCGCAACGGCGGGCCACGTCCCACGCTGATCGCGATCCACGGCTTCGGCATGGGACGGCTGGCCGTCGATCTGACCTGGCTGCGGCTGCGTGGACTCGACCTCGCGGGACTGCACCGCGATCTCGGCATCGACGTCGCGTATCTGATCTTGCCGTTCCACGGCCCGCGCGCAGGCGGCGCCGTCTCGGGGACGGGCTTCTTCGACGCGCACCCGCTGGTTGCCGCCGCCGCGCTCGGGCAGGCGGTGTGGGACGTGCGGCGCCTCGCAGGTTGGCTGCGAGCGCAGGGCGTGCCGGCGCTCGGCGTCCAGGGCCTCTCGCTCGGCGGCTGCGTCGCGGCGCTCTACGCGTCGCTCGATGCGTCGCTCGCCTGCGCGATGCCGATGATCCCCGCGGTCGACCTCGCGGGCGTCTTCTGGCGCCAGCTTCCCGAAACTCGCCGGCGCGAGTGGGAGGGCGCCGGTCTCGGTCGCGAGCAGATCGCACAGGCGTGGTCGTTGCACGCGCCGCTGCGGCATCGACCGCAGACGCCACACGCGGCGCGGATGATCGTCGCGGGCGCCGTCGATCAGGTGGCGCCGCTCGCGGACGCCCGCGCGCTCTGGTCGCATTGGGGCGAACCGGCGGCGCATTGGATGCCGGGTGGACATCTGCTGTGGCTTGGTGGCGCGCCGCTCCAGCAGCATTTGCGCGCGCATCTGCGCGCAACGCTGCTCGCAGCGCAGCCGGCGGCCCTGCCGTCGCTCAGTCGCTTCCGCGCCGCGCCGCCGCCGTCTGTCGCTTCGTGAGCTGCCCGCCGAGGAAACGCACGAAACCGGGGAAGAGGCGCTTCAGGTAGTAGAACGTCCATGCCTCGGGAGAGATCGGCGCGACGGCGCGGTTGCGCTGGATCGCCCTCAGCACGTTCTCGGCCACGCGTTCGGGTGTGTAGTTGCGCCGCGTGAAGCTGCGCTTCATCTCCGCGCGGGCTGCCTCTGTGGCCTGCGCACCGCGCATCCGGCTCGCTTCGATGATCCCGGTGTTGATGATGCCCGGGCACACGGCCGTCACGCCGATCCGGTGCGGCGCGAGTTCCTCGCGCAGCGACTCGGAGAGACCGATCACGGCGAACTTGGTCGTCGTGTAGGCGGGCAGCAGCGAACCCGCGACGTAGCCGGCCATCGACGCGACGTTGACGACGTGTCCGCCGCGCCCTCGCCGTACCATCGCCGGCACGAAGTGATGGATGCCGTGCACGACGCCAAACAGGTTGATGCCGACGATCCAGTGCCAGTCTTCGAGCGACGTCTCGAGCACTCCGCCGCCCAGCCCGACGCCGGCGTTGTTCATCAGCACGTCGACGGCTTCGACCTCTGCGTGCACGGCGCCGGCGAATGCCTGCATCTCG
>Ga0102851_10002705_pt1 | contig 10776 bp, 10 predicted proteins | sample Mud3Dept3metaG_FD_79558 | JGI IMG/M metagenome (GOLD analysis project Ga0102851, IMG submission 79558) | Freshwater wetland microbial communities from Ohio, USA, analyzing the effect of biotic and abiotic controls - Mud 3 Core 4 Depth 3... | ecosystem: Environmental > Aquatic > Freshwater >...
CAATATCTTCGAAAAAGGGGGGAATACTTCGCGCGGGATTTCCCTCCGGCTTTTCAACCTGAATGACGTCCGCTCCAAGATCAGCCAGAATCTTACCGCATAAAAGCCCTTTCTCGTCGGTCAAATCCAAGGCTCGATAAGGACTCAACATCTCCGGTTTCTTCTCCATGACTCACGGGTTCGCTCCGCCCGTTCGCCAAAAGGCCATCCTGACGAACCATCGCCAGACTCACATCAGGGGCTTGGTTCTGTTGAGGATTGTTCTTTTTCCAAGTGACTGGTAAGCAGTATATACTATGAGGTTTGCATCTGCAACCCGTGGTTGTTATTCCCACTTGCAATTTGGTCACTCCATGTCCACTCCTTGTCTCCCCATCTCCGATCATCCTTTATTTTCGGATTAACTTTTTTCATTCCGCAATCCGAAATCTAAAATATCTCCGCATCTCCCTATCCCCCTATCTCCCCATCTGAATCCGTTACTCCTGCTTCCTTCATCGCCCTGACGTACTCTTCCCTCAATCTCTCCTTCGGGAGTCCGTGGTCGATGAAATCCCAGGGAAAGATTTCATCTAAGTCCCTCTCTCGATAGACATAGAAGTCAGGGTTGATATCCGTTTCCCGAAAGGCCTGGCTCCAGTTTCCATGGTGACGGTGCGATGCCATCAATATCTTCCCCACCCTTCGGTCTCCTCTTGAAAGCAAGGCCTGAACATAGGCCCATTTCGGAAGATCATGGATCATCTCCATTCCTCCCTCGCCTTGAATCCCTCTTTGAATCATCTTTAGCTTCCTCTTCAACTCCCCCACTTCTTCCAGCGGCGTCCACTGGAAGGGGGTGGCTGGTTTGGGAATGAAGGGGTTGACGCTCAGAACCAATCGCCATCGCTTTCTCCGGTCCTTCTGACCCGAAAGGATGTGATGACGAATTCGTTTAGCGAGATGGGGGATTTCTCTAACATCCTCATCGGTCTCCGTGGGAAGACCGATTAAGAAATAGCACTTGATTTGGGAAACGCCGTTTTCCACTAAAATATCGACGGATTTCAAGATCTCCTCTTCCCGGTAGCCTTTTTTCAGCATCCTTCGGAGTCTTTCTGATCCCGCCTCCGGGGCAATAGCCACCGTTCGTTCTTTACCCTCTCTGAGGCACTGAATGAGCGGTGGGGTGACGGCATCCACTCTTAACGAAGATAAGGAGATGCCCCCCTGTTGAGAGAGGACACTCTGACAGAGTGGCAGAAGTTGAGGATGGTCCGACACCGCAGTCCCCGTCAACCCAATCCGATGTTCGTCCACAAGGGCATCCTTTGAAACCGATTCAAGAAGGGAAAGGCTTCGATTTCTGAAAGGGTGATAGACGAAACAAGCCGCACAGAAGCGGCATCCTCTAGGGCACCCCCGATTGACTTCCACTAAAGCCATTTCTTTAAACTCCGTATCCGGAGTGAATAGAGTGGATTGGGTTGGAAATTGATCAAGCCTGGAAACCCATCTCCTTTTCACTTTTCTGGGGAATCCGGAATCGGGCTCCATCGCCGCTATTCTTCCGTCCTCAGCATAGGTGACCCGGTAAAATTTCGGGACATATACCCCTTCGACTCGACTGAGGTCGATTAAGAAATGATCCTTTTCTCTCTTCTCTTGATTCAAAAGGGTTTGGCGGCATACTCCCAAAAATTCCCCGATGACTTCTTCTGCCTCACCGAGGATGAAGAAGTCAAAAAAATCACTCATGGGTTCTGGGTTTAAGAAAAGCGCTACTCCTCCGCCGATCACCCATGGATGTCCCCTCTGACGAAGACGGCTCTCCCATGGAACATGGGCAAGCTCCAAGAGTGTCAGGACATTCAGAAAATCATTCTCGAAAGAGATGGAGAAGGCTAGGATATCGAAGCTGGAAAGAGGCTTTTGGGATTCTAATGAGAAAAGAGGAGTCTGAGTATTGCGGTATACCTGGAGGTCTTCTGGCTCAGGAAGAAAAGCTCTTTCACAGACAACATCGTCCTCGGCATTTAGAACCCGATAAAGGGTTTGAAACCCAAGGTTGGACATCCCCACATGGTAAGAGTTCGGATAAAGAAGGCAAACAGTAATCTTTCCGCCCCATTTTTTTTGTACTGTTCCCCTTTCTTTCTTGAGAATATCCTTCGTTTTTTGAACGAGCTTCCAGGAACTCATTTTTGTAAGTGGATCGTGGAGTGTAGAAAGTAGTTAATTCAATATAACAGAATTTTACCTACTCATGTAGTTTTTTTTGGCACCTACAACTTTCCACTTTCCACTTACTACTTTCCGCTTACCGGATCAGTCGGCCTGTTTTCTTAAAAAGGTGGGGATATCAAAACGATCTTCATCCTCTATGGAGAAATCCTGGGACGGTTCCAATTTGAGCTCATCGAACCGCTCGACAGTCTTCACCTTTCTCATAAAAGCGGGGATGTCCCGAGGATTCTGTTTATTAGTAAGAGAGAAGTCAGAAATCTCCTTATTTTGCTCTCTGAGGCCAAAGGAGATCGGAGCCCCTTTCTTAAACTGAAATGTTTTCTTCTCTTCTTTCTTGCCGAAACCAGTGGCGATCACGGTCACGCGAATCTCTTCCTTCATCGCCTTGTCGACCACCATCCCCCAAATCACGTTGGCATCTTCATGGGCTTCCTTCTGAATGAGAGTGGTCGCCTCATTGATTTCGCTGAGGGTCATGTTCTCGCCACCGGTGATATTGATGAGAAGCCCGCGGGCCCCTTCGATCGTGATATCCTCCAGGAGAGGGCTGGAAATCGCCCTCTGGGCCGCTTCGACGGATCGATTCTCACCTGAAGCCGTTCCTGTTCCCATCAACGCCAACCCTGTTTCAGCCATGACGGTTCGAACATCGGCGAAGTCCAAATTGATAATGCCATGGCCAACGATGATATCCGAGATTCCTTTGGCGGCGTGATAGAGAACGTCATCCGCTTTCTTAAAGGCCTCGATCAGGGTCATGCTTTTCCCGCTGATGCCAAGGAGCCGCTGGTTCGGGATGGTGATGAGGGCATCCGCTGTCATCTTTAGATTGGCCAACCCTTCCTCAGCCTGTTTCATCCTTTTCTTTCCTTCGAAGAGAAAGGGTTTGGTGACGATGGCCACGGTGAGGGCACCCAATTCACGGGCCACTTCTGCAATCACGGGGGCCCCGCCCGTGCCCGTCCCGCCGCCCAACCCGGCTGTGATGAAGACCATGTCTGCCCCTTTGAGAACCTCACGGATCCTCTCCACATCCTCAAGAGCAGCCTTTCTTCCTACCTCTGGATTGGCTCCGGCTCCTAAACCCTTGGTCAAATTCTCCCCCAGTTGCAGCTTGAATGGAGCCATATTTTCCGCCAGTGCCTGAGCATCGGTATTGGCCGCAACAAACTCGACCCCAGAGAGCTGATAAGATATCATCGTGTTCAGGGCATTGTTTCCCCCTCCTCCGATTCCGATGATCTTGACCTTGGCGGCCAAATTTTTATTCTCGTCGAATTCGATCATATCTTCCCTCCTTGTTTTATTAAACTCGAATATCTAAGCTCGAAGCACGAAACAATTCCAAATGTTCAAAGCACAAAATCCGAGCAGGATTGAGGATGTTTAGAACATTCGAAATTTGAATTTGTTTCGAATTGATCCGAGACGGACGCTTCGCCCGATATTCGAATTTCGAGTTTAATTTTTTAGAAGAACTCTCCAATCCATTCCCTCATCCGATGGGTGACCTTTGTGAAAATGCTCCCCTCGCCCACTTTAAACCGACTCTGGCCTTTATTTCGACTTCCATAAAGAACGAGGCCAACTCCGGTCGCGTACATTGGACTGGCGACCAAATCGGTTAATCCCCCGATCCCAACGGGAGTCCCTCTGCGAACGGGCAGATTAAAAATCTGTTCGGCCAACTCAGGAACACCCTCCAGGAGGGCACTCCCGCCACAGAGGACGATGCCAGAAGCAAGCAGATCGGAAAACCCCGTCTTGACCACTTCATGATGGACGAGAGAAAGAATTTCTTCGACCCTGGGTTCGATGATCTCGGCCAGGGTTTGCCTGGAAAGGACACGAGGTTTCCTGCCCCCCACACTTGGGACTTCGATGGTTTCATCTTTCCGGACCAAAGAGGTCAGGGCGCATCCGTATCTTAATTTGATCTTTTCTGCCTCTTCTGCCGGTGTCCGAAGTCCCATCGAGATATCGTTTGTGATATGGCTCCCGGCTAAGGAAAAAACCGATGTATGCTTGATCGCCCCATTCGAGAAGATCACCAGATCCGTGGTTCCGCCTCCGATATCGATGATGGCCACTCCCAGATCTTTCTCCTCGGGTGTCAGGACCGCCTCGCTCGATCCCAACTGTTCCAATACAATGTCGTCCACATCCAGCCCGGCCTTATTAGCACATTTAATGATATTCTGGGCAGAAGTGATCGCACCGGTGACAATATGAACCCTTCCCTCCAACCTCACCCCCGACATCCCAACAGGGTCTTTGATCCCGTCCTGATCGTCCACGATGAATTCCTGAGGGATGATATGAATCACCTCTCGATCCATGGGCATGGCCACCGCACTTGCGGCATCGATCACTCGCTTCACATCATTCGGACCGATCTCTCTATTCTTTACGGCAATCACTCCGTGACTGTTAATCCCCCTGATGTGCCCGCCCGCTATCCCGGCATAGACAGAGGTAAGATGGTAGCCTGCCATCAACTCCGCTTCCTCTACCGCCTTTTTGATGGAATGGACAGTGCTTTCGATATTGACGACGACTCCTTTTCGTAATCCCTTCGATGGAAAGGCTCCAAGGCCGATGATGTTCACTTGACCTTCAGAAATCTCGCCAACCACCGTACAGATTTTTGTCGTCCCGATATCCAATCCGACGACCAGCGACTCCTTCTTTCCCACCTTTTCATCACCTCCCTTCCAGTCCCCCTCAGGGAGCTATTTTGACCACCATTCTTGTCAGATCGCTGCAATCAATCGAGTCCGCTGACAATCCTCTTTTCCGAAGGTCTGACCAGATGAGCGGCAGTCTCTTCAACTTCTCTTCAAAGTCCTCCCATCCCATTCTGACCTCCAAGCCCTCCGCTTTGGTGAAACAATGGATTCCAAAGGTTTTCTCCATATGGATTTCTGATATTTCCCCCAGGAGAGATGCTTTCCCCTGATTCACGAATGTCAAAAGCTCCAGAGCCTTGGCGATGAGACGTTTTGCCTCCTCCGGATCTTTTTCAAAGGCCCGCCGGGTCAGGCCGGTGACATAAGGGTAGTTGTATTCATCTCTATCCCCAACCGGAGTGAAGATCTCTCCCCGGGTATCGATATAGTAAAGCTCTTCCAATTGGATGATGGCCATCGGCTTTCTTTCTTTTATCTGAATCACGATCTTGTGAGGAAAAACCTTCCTCACCCGGACCTGCTCGATCCAGGGATGGGACTCCAACCGTTTAACGACTTCCTTCAACTTGACGGAAAAAAGATTGGGCATTCCTTCCATCACCGTGAGAGAGAGAAGCGTCTCCTTTGGAATCTTCCGACCTCCCTCCACCTCCACTTTCCTCACTTGGAAATAAGAGTCACTTAAGAGATGCACATAAACCCAATGGCCGATAAACAGGAAAAAAGAGAAGAGAAGAAGTTGAAAAGCCACCCGGATCGCTTTCTTCACGACCTTTTGAAATTCTTCCGCCCCTTTCTCCTCCCGTCTCACCCTTGGCCGGAGAAACCTTCCATCTCTTACGGTCATGCCCTCTTCCATCTCTCTGTCCTAATGGTTTTTTAAGTTCGTTGTGTTTGTTGGGTTTCTTGGGTTAACCCAAAAAACTCAAAAAACCCAAGCAACTCAGAACCACTTTCTACTTTCCATTCTCCATCTTTAGAGATGCCCCTAACAGGATCCGCTCCACTAGGTCCGTAAACGGAATGCCTGCATAAAGGGCCGCCTTGGGCAGGAGACTCGTCTCCGTCATGCCAGGCATGGTATTGACATCAATCACATACGGATTTTCATTTTCATCCGTCATTAAATCGATCCTCGCCACACCCGAACAGCCCAGCAACTGGAAGGCTCTGAGGCTCATCTCCTGTGCCGCGAGATACTTTTCTCTCGGAATGCGAGCGGGGACGATGTATTGAGTCTCACCCTTTGTGTATTTAGCATAGTAATCGTAAAAACCGCTCTTGGGGACGATCTCAATGACGGGTAGAGGGATATCTTCAAGAATGCCGACGGTGATCTCCTTCCCTTTCACAAATTCCTCTACCAAAATCTCCTCATCGTATTCCCCCGCCCTCTTCAATGCAGGACCCAGTTCCTCCTCCCGCTGGACAACGGAAACACCAATCGTAGAACCTTCTCTGGCCGGTTTGACGACGACCGGCAAGGAAAGGAAAGGCATTTTAGACGGATCTTTCTTTATCTCTTTGCGTTGAAAAACCTCGAAGCGGGGGGTCGGAACCTTTTCATAGAGGAAAAGCTTCTTGGACATGATTTTATGCATGGCCAAGGCGCTCGCCAGCACTCCTGACCCAGTATAGGGAATTCTCATCAACTCCAGCATCCCCTGAATCGTCCCATCTTCGCCGAATCTCCCGTGGAGGGCCAAAAACGCGCACTCGATCTTTTCCTTGACCAATTTTTCCGCGATGTCGCTCCCCACGTCGAGAGGGATCACGGGATATCCCTTCTCGCTGAGAGCCTTCAGGATGGCTTTCCCGGTCTTCAGCGAGATCTCTCTCTCTCGAGACAGCCCGCCCATCATCACGGCAATTTTCCTCTTCTTGAACGATGGTTCTTTCATCCTCTTACCGCCAAGACCCTACCCTCATTCTTCCGCAGTCGAATTCCCTGTCCCGCATGGCGGGCGAAATCAATTCCCTGCCTGCGCGAAGCCGCTTCGGCGAAGGCAGGCGCAATCCGCATTATGATTCACCCACCACTTTAACCTCCCTTTCCAGGGAGATCCCCTTCCCCTCGTAAACCTTCTTTTCTACAAACTCCATGAGCCGGATCACCTCTTCGGCCCTTGCTTTTCCCAGATTGATGATGAAATTGGCATGGCGCTCTGAAACCATCGCCTGGCCGATCCGAAATCCTTTCAGCCCACTTTCTTCGATCCATTTCCCAGCCGGGCCTTCTTTAGGATTTTTGAATACAGACCCCGCGCTCGGGTAATCCAAAGGTTGCTTTCTCTTTCTCATCTCCAAATAGGACTTCACCCGTTCACGGATTTCTTTTTTCCTTCCCTTTTTCAACCCAAACTTGCCTTTGAGAATAATCCAAGAAGACGGAATGGCCAGCCCCCGATAAGAGAATCGAAGCCTCGAACGGGGTCTCTCCGTGATTTCTCCATCTTCCTTCATGAAGGTCACCGAGAGAAGGACATCCTTCAATTCGGCACCCCAGGCTCCCGCATTCATTGCCACCCCTCCCCCTACGGTTCCAGGGATGCCGGAAAAAGGCTCGAGTCCCGTAAGCCCCTTCTGAACGGAGAATTGAACCAGCCGCTGGAGGGAAGAACCCGCTTCTGCCACGACAACCTCCCCCTCCATCTCGATTTTCTTCATTCCTTGTGTCAAGTTGACGATCCATCCACGAACTCCTTTATCCCTTACGACTAAGTTGGTCCCTTTCCCCAAAATCAAAAGGGGGATTTTTTTTCTCCGGGCATATCGAACGACCTTTTTCAATTCATCCCGATTCTTCGGAAACAAAAGGGTGTCCGCAGGCCCCCCCACTTTCATCGATGTGAAATGCCTCAATGGTGCATCGAAAAGAACCCTCCCCTCAATCTGGCCCAAAGCCCATTTCTTGTAGTCCCGTTTCATCATTCGATTGCGGATTGCAGATTGCGGAGTGCGGAATTAAAATCTAAAACCCAAAATCACGAATCAAAAGCTTTTCATATTCCGAAATCCGCATTCCGAAATCCGAATTTACAAGCGTTTCACCAACTCCTCTGAAACTTGCCAGATATCTCCCGCTCCCAGCGTGATGACCAAATCCCCTGGAGAGAGTATACGGAGGAGATGCTCAACGATTTCCCCTTTCTCCGCTAAATAACTGACGTCCTTATGGCCGTATTCGCGGATTCCCTCAAACAAGGCTTTCGATTCCACGCCTTCTATCCGATCCTCTCCTGCCGGGTAGATGTCGGTAAGGATGAGAATGTCGGCGTCATAAAAAGCAGTGAGAAAATCCTTAAACAGGGCTTGCGTCCTCGTATAACGATGCGGCTGAAATACCGCAATGATTCTTTTTCCCCAACCTGTTCGTGCCGCCTTGAGCGTGGCCATGATCTCCACAGGGTGATGGCCATAATCATCCACGATGAGGATTCCTTTCTTCTCTCCTTTGATCTGAAACCGTCTCTGAATTCCGCTGAATTCGCGCAGCGTTTCCTGGACGACCCGGAAGGGAATATCCAGTTCAAAAGCGGTGGCTAAAGTGGCGAGGGCATTGTAGACGTTGTGGATTCCCGGCATCCGGAGACTCAACCTGCCTATTCCCCGGCGATGGTGGACCACGTCAAAGGAGGTGGAGAGCCCTTCGAATGCAATCTCTTTCGCTTGAAAGTCAGCTTGTGTGGTCAACCCGTACGTGGCAAACCGCTTCTTCAGCCTGGGAAGGAGACTCTGGATATTGGGATGATCGAGGCAGAGCACGGCCAATCCGGAAAATGGAATCTTTTCCAGAAAACTGAGGAAGCTTTCTTTGATCTCTTCGATCCCTTTGTAGAAATCAAGATGCTCCGGGTCGATGTTGGTCACCACGGCAATGGTGGGCATCAGTTTGAGAAAGGAGCCGTCACTCTCATCCGCTTCAGCCACCAGGAATTCACCCTGGCCCAGCCTCGCATTGCTTCCGATACTATTGAGCCTCCCGCCGATCACGACCGTGGGATCGAGACCCCCCGCCGCCAGGACGGTGGAAATAAGGGAGGTGGTCGTCGTCTTCCCATGAGTCCCTGCAATGGCGATCCCAACCTTCATTCGCATCAACTCGGCTAACATCTCAGCCCTTGGAATGACAGGGATCAGCCTCTCTTCAGCGGCTTCGACCTCAGGGTTCTTTTGCCGAATGGCTGAGGAGATCACGACCACATCCGCTTCTCTTAAATTTTCCCTTCGGTGACCATAGGAGATCTCGCATCCCAGGGACCGGAGTCTTCGAGTCACCTCTGTCTCCTTGATATCGGAGCCGCTAATTTGGTAACCCAGGTTGAGCAATACCTCGGCAATCCCACTCATGCCAATTCCACCGATGCCTACAAAATGAATATTCTTAATTCTTCCTCTTCGGTACATTTCTCAATGACCTGTTTCTTTTGTTTATCTGGTTTCTTTCGTTAACGAAATAAACTAAACAAACCAAATAGACTCAATGACCACTGTTATGCTCTCTTAAGAGAGCATAACAGTGGTCAACAATGTCTTCGGCTGCCCTTGGCCTCGCCAACCGCTGAATCGCCTCTTCCATCCTCGCACGCTCCTCCGGATGGTCGTGAAGATGGAGGATGGTTTGTGCGATGATTCTTCCGCTTAGCTCTTGATCTAAAATCATCCTCGCGGCCCCCAGATCGACCAATTTCTGAGCGTTCATCAATTGATGATCATGCGCCGCATAAGGATAAGGGATGAGGACAGCCGCCTTTCTGCAGATGGCGAGTTCAGCCACGGTGCTCGCTCCTGACCTGCAAATGACCAGGTCTGAGATCTGGTAGTAGAGGGCGAGGTCCTCGAAGAAAGGTTTGACCAGCGCCTCAAACCCCTTTTCCCGATATTCCTCCGATACGAAAGCGAGGTCCTCTTTTCCTGTTTGATGAATGATTTTCAAGGATGATTTCATTCCTTGGAGGTCGCCCAGAGCTTCGGTCATTGCCCGATTGATCCGGCGCGCCCCCGCGCTTCCTCCAAAAATGAGGAGGGTAAATCGGTCTTGCTTCTCCCTCCCCCCCCTGCCTTCCCTCAGGGTCACGAAGAATTCCTTCCGGATCGGGTTGCCCGTGAGAATAGCCTTCTTTCCCGGGAAGTATTTCTTCGCCTCTTCGAAGGAGACAAAGATCCGCTGGCTGAACCACTTTAGAATTCGATTCGTCATTCCGGGCATCACATTCTGTTCCTGGATGGCCCTCTTCATCCCGAGAAGGGAAGCAGCCAAAAGGGTCGGGCCGGAGGCATATCCTCCCACGCCCAAAACCAATTGGGGTTGAAACTCCTTCAGGATCGTGCGAGCTTCGAAGATGGCCATCGGTAAACCCCAAATCGCTTTCACCTTTTCCAGAAGAGATTTTCCCTGAATGGGTTTCGCTCGAATCGTCCTCAGCGGAAATTTCCCTCCGGGTAAGACTCTGGCTTCGATCCCTTTCTCGGTTCCAATGAAGAGCACTTCGTTTCCCTTCTCTCTCTCAACGAATGCCTCGGCAATCGCCATGCCCGGGAAAAGATGACCTCCCGTACCTCCTCCAGCAATCACACACCTCATCTTCGTTCCGCGCGGGTCGAAAGGTGAAGAAGGATCCCCACCCCGACTAAATTGGCAATCAACGATGTCCCCCCATAACTGATAAAAGGAAGGGTCAATCCCTTTGTGGGAAGGAGTCCCAAGACCACCCCCATGTTGATCACCGCCTGAAGGGAGATCATCAACGTGATCCCCAATGCCAAATAGGCACCAAACCGATCCTCGATCGAAAGTCCAATCTGGATCCCTCGGAGGGTCAGAATGAAGAAGAGGAGCACCACCCCCATGGCACCCACC
>Ga0102851_10002706_pt1 | contig 10775 bp, 8 predicted proteins | sample Mud3Dept3metaG_FD_79558 | JGI IMG/M metagenome (GOLD analysis project Ga0102851, IMG submission 79558) | Freshwater wetland microbial communities from Ohio, USA, analyzing the effect of biotic and abiotic controls - Mud 3 Core 4 Depth 3... | ecosystem: Environmental > Aquatic > Freshwater >...
AGCCGGCTCGTTCGGCAATTTCCTGGTGAACCGCTACGGCGTTGGGACGGTCAAGGCGTTCTACAGGGCCGCACGACAGGAGAAGCGCCCCTGGCAGGAAGCGTTCGGGCGCGACATGCCTGCGCTCGAAGCCGAGTGGCTTGCGTCCCTCGATGCCGGAGCGAAGTCCCGCGCGGACCAGGTGGATTTTCTCGCGAGCCTGTGGAAGCAGGACCCCGCCAACGCCTGCACGAAGGCCGACGAGGCGGCCGCACGAAAATAGGCGCACCGCCTCCAGCTTGAATTGCTCCGTGAACCGGGTGCGCTTTCGTCGATCCCGGTTCCCGCCGGCACCGGGAGCGCGGTGCCGCTTGAGTAGAGTCAGCCAGGTGCGGGCGGCGCATGACCCAGTCTCCGCTGCTTGCAATTCGCCACTTTATTAATCGCACGGCCAGTATGGGAGAGCCGTAAGACGTCATCAGCGTATCAGCACTAATGCAAATGAATCGAGACCCCGTGCGTGACACCGGTCATGGTGCGGTATTCCCAACCGGTCGCAGCCGAACGGCTGCATTGTTCTCCGGGCATCCGGCTTACAATGCGTGATACGACGGAGGGCGAGCATGGCGGGCGCATTGCCGAAAGTGGACGACAAATTGCTGCTCGACATGCACGTCCACGTCGGACCGGAATATCTGCAGCGGCGCTACTCGGCCCAGGCGCTGATGGACGAGGGCAGGCGCGAAGGTTTCGGTGCGGTGATGAAGAACCACTTCCAGCCAACCACCGCATGGGTCAGCCAGGCAGTCCGTCCTGACGACAAGGTCCGGTTCGCCGGCGCCATCGTGCTCAATGCCGCCGTCGGCGGCGTCGACGACCAGGGCATCCGCTCGGCGATGTCGGGCTGGAAGCGCGACGTGCGCGCGCCCGATCCGGAGCGCGGGGGCGCGGTGGTGTGGATGCCGACGCTTTCCTCCGAGGCGCACCTGAATCTGTACGGCCGCAGGGAGATGCCCGAGGCCTGGGGCGTCAAGGGCCAGTATTCGCGCCTGGTGCCGATCGGCTGCGGCTGCCGGCTCGACGAGAAGGACGCCAGGCTGATGGCCGCGGTCGATCGCATGCTCGCGGCGCTGGCGGAGAACGACCTCGTGCTCGCCACCGGGCACCTGAACGCGACCGAGACGGTGGCGCTCATCGGGCGCGCGCATGCAGCCGGCATCCGGCGGATCGTGATGACGCACCCGTTGTTCCAGGCGACCAACCAGGAAGTCGACGTGCTGGTGAGGATGTGGCGCGACTACGGCGCGTACAGCGAGCTCGCCTTCGTGAACATCGCGATGGATCACCTGAGCTACGAGCAGTACGTACGGGTCATCGAGGCGGTGGGGCCCGAAGGCGTGGTGCTGACCACCGATCTCGGCCAGGCCATGAACATGACCGTCGCCGACGGCTGGCGGGAATACATGGTGGAGCTCAAGAAGCGCGGCGTGAAGGAAGACGACATCACCCGGATGTCGGTGCTGAATCCCCACCGGATCCTCTATGGCGCGGAGCTTGCCGCCCGCCTGGCCGAGCGGGTGGGCTAGAGGCCCAGAAAGCTGCGGCGGATGTCCGGGTGGGCGAGCAGATCCCTTGCGGGCTCGAGCAGGCTGACCCGGCCCAGTTCCAGCACCACCCCGATATCGCAGCGCTCCAGCGCCTGGCGCGCGTTCTGCTCCACCATCACCACCGTGTATCCCTGCCCGGTCAGCGCGCGCACGGTCTCGAACACCGCTTGCATGGGGCCGGGCGCGAGGCCCAGCGAGGGCTCGTCCAGCAGCAGCAGCTTTGGGCGGGCCATCAGCACCATGGCCATTTCGAGCATCTGCTGCTCGCCGCCGGACAGATTGCCGGCATCGACGCTCCAGCGCTCGCGCAGCAGCGGAAAGCGCTCGACCACGGCGGCGCTTTCCCGGGCGAGCTCTGCGCGCCTCAAGCGGCGCGAGTAGCCGCCCAGCAGCAGGTTCTCGGCCACCGACAGCAACGGGAAGTTGCACCGCCCCTGCGGCACCAGGCCGATGCCGGCGCGCAGCCGCTCGACGGCCGTAAGCCGCGTCACGTCCGCGCCTTCGAACATCACCCGGCCGCTGCGGCAGGGAACGATGCCGGCGATCAGTTTCAGCAGCGTCGACTTGCCGGCGCCGTTCGCGCCGATGATCGTCGTCCAGCTGCCTGCCGGGATGGCAAGGCCCACGCCGTGCAGCACGGTGTTGTCGGCGTAGCCGCCCGTCGCGCCCTGCACCTCGAGCGGGTATCGTTCAGCCATGGCCCAGATAGGCTTCCATCACGCGCTCGTCCTTGGCCACGTCGGCGGGCGTGCCTGCAGTCAGCAGCCGGCCGCGGTCGAGCACGAATATCCAGTCGCAGATATCGAACACCAGCTTCAGGTTGTGCTCGACCACGAACAGGGTCACGCCGCGCCCGGGCATGCGCAGCAGCTCCTGCTGCAGGCTTGCGATCAGGGTGGGATTCACCCCGGCAACCGGCTCGTCGAGCAGCAGCACCCTGGGATCGGACATCAGCGCCATGCCCAGCTCGAGCAGCTTCTTCTGCCCGTAGGACAGCGCCTGCGCCGGTGCCTGCGCGTGCGGCGACAGGCTGCATTCTTCAAGCACCTGTGCCGCCCGCTCGCGGCTTTGGGATTCGTGCCGCCGCACGCCCGGCCAGCGCAGGACTTCCGCAACGGTGGAGAAGCCGGGCGCGGCCTGCGCGGCGGTGAGCAGGTTGTCGAGCACGCTCAGGCGGGGAAAGACTTTCAGGTGCTGGAACGTCCGGCGCACGCCGGCGCGCACCACCTTCACCGGCGGCAGACCGCTGAGATCGGAATGTCCTTCTTCTCCCTGCAGCAATACACGGCCGGCGTCCTGGCGCTGGAACCCGCTGATGCAGTCGAACAGCGTGCTCTTGCCGGAACCGTTCGGGCCGATCAGGCCGGTGATGCTTCCCCGGCGCACTTCGAGCGACACGTCGTCGAGCGCCCTGACGCCGCGATAGCTCTTGCTCAGCCCTTCCACCCGCAGGACGCCACTCATGGGAACAGCCGGCGCGGCCGGTAGAGCACGATGGCGAGCAGGATGCCGCCGTACAGCAGCGAGCGGATCTCCGGCGTGAGACGCAGCATTTCGGGCAGCGCCGTGAAAACGACGGCGCCGGCTACCGGCCCCCACAGCGTGCCCGAGCCGCCCAGGATCACCATGATGAGCAGGGTTTCGGACACCGAGAACCCGAACACGCCCGGGTCGATGTAGCTGATGAAGTGGGCATACAGGCCGCCCGCGGCGGCGGCGAGCCCGCCGGACAGGCAGAACGCCACCAGCCGCGTGCGGAACACGTCGATGCCGCAGGCGAGCGCGAGCTGCTCGTCGTCGCGCGTGGCGACCATGGCGCGGCCGAAGCGCGAACTGACCAGGGCCCAGGTGCAGAACACCGCCGCCGCGGCGGCTGCGGCGGAAAGGTAGTACCACTCGATGCGCGAGCGCACCACCCAGCCGAAAACATGCGGCGCGGGAATGTTGGCGAGCCCCAGCGAGCCGCGCGTCATTTCTTCCCAGTTCAGCGCCACCAGTTGCAGCAGCAGCGTCGCCGACAGCGTGACGATCACGAACGAATGCCGCGACACGCGCAGGCTGGGGAACCCGACCACCCATCCGGACACGACACCGGCCAGCACCGCCATCGCCATGGTGGCCGCGCTGTCCCAGGCGAGGCGCAGCGCGAGCAGCGTGGCCACATAGGCGCCGATGCCGAAGAAGGCGGGGCTCGCCAGCGACAACAGGCCGCAATAGCCCAGCACCAGGTTGAGCGACTGGACCAGGACGATATAGATGCCGGTGACGATCGCGATGTGCAGGACGTAAGGCGACTCCACCAGCAACGGCAGCAGGAGCGCGGCGACGGCCGCGGCCCAGAGCTGGGCCTTGCTGCGCGTCATACCCGCACGGTCCGGCCGAACAATCCCTGCGGGCGCGCGAGCAGCATCGCGATCATCACGATGAAAGCGATGCCGTCGCGCATTCCCGCGCTGCCCAGGCCGCCGGCATAGCTTTCGGCCAGGCCGAGCAGCACGCCGGCGATCGCCGCGCCCCAGATGTTGCCCATGCCGCCGATGATCACCACGGCGAAGCTCTTGATCACGACTTCGGTGCCCATGTTCGGGTACAGATCGAACAGCGGCGATATGACGACCCCGGCGAGGCCGGTGAGCGCGGCGGCGAGAGCGCCGGTCCAGCGCGTGACGCGCCGCACGTCGATGCCCACCATCACGCAGGCTTCGCGATTCTGCGCCATCGCGCGCATCGCCCGGCCGATTTCCGAGTAGCGCAGAAATGCATACAGGCCGGAGAACGCCACAATGAAGGCCGCGCAGACGAGCATGCGCTGGCCGAAGAACAGCACGCCGCCGATTTCGAAGGCGGTGCTTTCAAGGGGGGACGCGACGTCGAGCGGGGTGGCGCCGAAGCCCAGGCGCACCGCATTCTGCAGAATGATCCCGACCGCGAGCGTGCCCAGAACCACCGACTCGAAGCCGCGCTCGAGGTTGGGCAGGATCACCGCCTGGGCGAGCAGCGCGCCGAAGACCGCCATGAGGGCCACCATGAGCAGCGCTGCAATCCCGTAGGGCAGGCCGAGCTGCTGCATGGCCCAGAACAGCAGGAAGGCGCCCAGCATGTACAGCTCGCCGTGCGCGAAATTCACCTGCCCGAGGATGCCGAAGATCAGCGCCAGGCCGATCGCCGCCAGGGCATAGCCCAGCCCGACGGAAAGCCCGTTCGCCGCGAGCTGGGCGAGGAAGACCGGATCTGCTGCCACCGCCCGCTACTTCGCTGCGACGAGCTCCTTCACGCTCGCAACGCCCTTCTCCACGACGATGAACATCATGCGGGTGCGCGCCTGCTGGTTGGCATCGAAGCGCATCGGTCCGAGGATGCCTTCGAAGTCCGACCTGGCCAGGGCATCGCGCACTTTCTCCGGATCGGTGGTGCCGGCGCGCCGCACGGCGTCCGCGTATGCCAGAACGCCTTCATAGACGCCCCAGCCGGCATAGTGCGGCGCTTGCTTGTAGCGCTGCACGTAAGCCCTGGTGAAGGCCTGGTTCTTGGGCTCGGGGAACTTGTCGTAATAGGGATAGACCGTCCACGAGCCGTCGAACTTGCCGCTTGCGATCTGCTCGCTGACCACGCCCGAGCCCAGCGGCGGGCGGCCGACCAGCGGTATGGCGAGGCCGAACTGCTGGTACTGCTTCATCAGGTTGGAGGCCTGCTGGTCCAGAACGTAGGTGGCCAGGGCGTCCGGCTTCGCAGCCCGGATGCGCGTCAGCACCGGCAGGAAGTCGGTTTCGGTCTGCTTCATGTAGTCTTCCGAGACGATCTTCACGCCCGCCGGCAGGCGCTCCTTCATCAGCCGCGCCGCGCCGCGGCCGTAGTCGGTGTCCTCGCCGACGATGGCGATGCTCTTGTAGCCCTTCATCTTCTCCGCGACCACGTCGGCGATCATGCCGTCGTTGGCCACTGTGCGGAACACCCACTTGTTGCCGCCCACGCCAGCCTTGCTGGTGATGTCCGGATGCGTGGAAATGGTGACGATGAACGGCTTCTGCGCCTTCTCCATGACCGGCATGACCGCGATCGTGGACCCGCTGCACACGTCGCCCAGCATGACGTCGACGCGGTCCTGGCTGAGGAGCTTCTCCGCGGAGGCCACGCCATCGGCCGGCCGGCAGGCGCTGTCCTGCATGAGGAACGCGAGCTTGCGTCCGAGGACGCCGCCCTTCTGGTTGATCTCGTCGACCGCGAGCTCGCCGCCCCACTTGATGTGCTGGCCGAGAAAGGCAAGCGGGCCGGTGATCGGGCCGGCGATGCCGATCTTGATGTCCTGTGCCAAGGCATGAACTGCCGTGAAAGCCAAGATACCGGAAAACAACCACTTCATTGAGCTGCGCATGAGATCCCCCGTTTGAGTTGCGTAATCCTAAACGATTATCCCCATACGCGGCGCGCGGGCCAGGTGGATTTTCTCGCGAGCCTGTGGAAGCAGAACCCCGCCGGCGCCTGCACCAAGGCCGACGAGGCGGCCGCAAGAAAATGGGCGCACCGCCTCCGGCTTGAATTGCTACGTGAACCGGATGCAGTATTGACTATGCGTTAGACATCATGCTCGTATCAGCACTAATGCAAATTGGCCGAGAATAGTGACATGAAGCACCCGGGCAGCCACCATCGAGCAATGGAATCAATCGCAGCGGCGTCGCTTGGCGCGGGCGCGTTTGCGCTCGTCTGCGGCTGGACGATCCTGTCACCTTCAAACATCGCATGGCTGGCGGAGGGCGATCCCGCCAGCCATTACCTGGCCTGGGCATTCTTCCGCAATAGTCCCTGGCAGTGGCCGCCCGGATATAACCCGGACTATGGATTGGAGACTGGCAGCAGCATTTTCTTCTCGGACTCGATCCCGCTGCTCGCCATGGCATTCAAGTCCATGTCCGTGCTGCTACCCCATCCGTTTCAGTATGTTGGTATCTGGTTGTTGGGATGCTTTGTCCTGCAAGGGATATTGGCATGGAAGCTGGCTGGCGCCATCGGTCTTCCGCTGGTCATGCGTTCCGGGGCCGCGATGTTCCTGCTCTTCGCGCCGCCATTCCTTTTTCGGCTGATCGGTCACTACGCACTGGTCGGACACTGGACCATACTCTGTGGGTTGTATCTTTATCTGAAACCCGGTTTGCGATGGGCGACCGGATGGCCACCATTGCTCGTCTTGGGTGCGCTGATTCATCCCTACCTCCTTGCAATGCTCGTTGCCCTATGGCTGGGGGCCCTGGCCAAGAGATTGCTGTTGGACATGGCTCAATGGCCGCGTATCGTGGCCGAGCTTGGATTCGGCTTGGCGGGCACGGCGTTTGCGCTTTGGGCGGCTGGGTTCTTCATCGCGGGCATCGATTACCAAGCCGGAGGCTACGGCATCTATCGCATGAATCTGGGCTCCCTGCTCGACTCGAACGGCTGGTCTTACCTGTTGAAAGACATGCCGAACGCGGCTGGCGATTACGAAGGCTTCAATTTTCTCGGGCTGGGAGGGCTGGGCCTCGCCTTGTTCGCGCTTCCTGGCGTATGGAGAGGGCATGCGCGTCAGTTGTTCAACGGGGAGTGGATGCCACTCTTGATCGTTTTGGCAGGTCTTGCCGTTTTCGCCATATCCAATTCGGTCGCAATTGGCACCTACGAGGTAATCCATATTTCCTTGCCGGCGGGTATCGACCGTATCGCGAACATGCTCAGAGGTTCGGGCCGGATGTTCTGGCCGGTATGGTATGGAATGGTTCTGGGCGGAATCTGGCTGCTCCATCGTTATTGGGGTACGGGTGTCGCCTCATTGATCCTCGCCTGCCTGCTGCTTGTCCAGATAATCGATACGAGTTCCGGATGGACAGGCTATCGCGCAAGATTCTCTGTCAGCGGATCACGGTGGAGCGTTCCTCAGCTTTCGTCGCCGTTGTGGGAAAGGGCAAGTGCGGTGTATCGGGAAGTGCGGGTCATACCAAGCGCCGATGCGCACAGCAGCGACAGGTCGTATTGGAAGATTTTCGGGTACCTTGCTGCCAGCCATGGCATGGCCGTCAACGTCGCATATCTTGCAAGAGCGAATCCAGCAGGGATGCAAGTTGCCGAAAGTTTGGAGGCCAGAGCGGCCGAACAGGGTAGCTTCGACAACAAAGCGTTGTACGTCATGCTAAGCGAGGACGTCGTTCGCGCAGTGGCAAGGCATGTGCGCGCCGAGGATTTGTTCGGTTATGTCGATGGATTCTTCGTCTTTGCCCGGGGCGGCAGCGGGATCGGGACTGTGGCTGACTTTTCTTCGGGCAACAGGGTGGCCGGTGTGGCGGGAACACCCGCTGCCCTGGATGACTGGATGACTGCGATGTTGGCGGTGCCCGTGGTGAGGGTGTCCCCGATGATCTTGACGTATCCGTATCCAGCAATGAAACTGTCGGCGGGTGGTGCGGTGGACTCAATACGGGTGCAGGGGAGGGACATCCTGATTTCGGGTTGGGCGCCCGTCGCATACCCGGGAATCGGTGGAATCGACATCATAGTCGGCACGCCGGGCCTCGCCGAGACGTACCTGTCGTCCAAAGTGATCCAGCGTTCAAACCGCGAGGGGGCGCAAGGCGACGCCCGGATAGATCGGCTGACTTTCCAAGCCGGGTTGCGTTTTTCAGAAGCATCCGCTGCCGTGGAGGCGAGCAAGAAGCTGTGTCTCGGCGTCCTGACTCACGGTATGCGACCGACCTTGTTGGACAATCGTTTCAACCCCGCCTGCGATCAACTCGCCGAAAAGAGATGAACCATGCAGGCCAGGGAAGAAGCGCGTGATGGCCGGGGCGCTGCATTGCGCGGCTCGAACCCATGCCGGACGGCGCTGGATCGGCCGCATGTTCATCCGCATGTTCATCCTTGAGTCCGTTGCCGTGGAAAGACCATCGCTCCTGGCGTACCATATCGCCCATGCCGCACCGATCCCAGGATGAATGGCTCCAGATCCTTAAAGACGCTCCGAAAGGCATCATCCCCGGAAGCGCGGAGGAGGTGCTCCGGCAGGCCGATATCATCAAGTCGTGGTTCACGAGGGAAAAGGTTGTGCAGGAAGGCTCTCGTGTCCTTGACTTCGGTTGCGGCACTGGGAGACTTGCGATTGCTCTCGCCGATCTTCCAATCTCGTACGTCGGCCTGGACGTCGCTACTTCATGCGTCGAATTCTGCCAACGCACGTTCGCGCCCTGGAAGAACTTTTCCTTCGTGCACCACGACGTCAGGAACGACTGCTACAACGCGCAAGGCGTCATTGACCCCTCGGTGGTGACGCTCCCTTTCCCATCGGAAGCGTTCGACACAGTCGTTGCAATCTCCGTCTTTACGCACATCGGCTCGGCGCAGGCGAGAGATCGGCATCTGAAGGAGATCCGCCGCGTCCTGAGGCCTGGAGGACATTTTTTCTGCACCTGGTTCCGCTCTCCGCCGAATGCGGTGACGAGCGACGAAAGCCGGGCGGTGTTTCCGGAGCAAGAGATCCTGGACGCGATTCGCAATTTCCGCATACTCCATGAGGAGGGCGGCAAGACAACCGAATATCACGATCAGTGGTCCATGCACCTGCAGTCCAGGGAATGAGCCGGCCAGGCTGCGTAGCTAGGGGTTGACGCCGGCGCAGCCGGAACACATTGCCCGCAGGCTGCCACAATCTTGCCTGCATCTTGCCCGCATGTTGCCTGCTCTGCGCCACAACCGCCGCATAAGCTCGAACCGTCATCCATTCCGGTTCGGGGTTCTTCATGCGCATCCTGCTGCTCAATCCGCCGCATATCGCCATCGGCAGCCGCATTCCGCTCGAACAGCTGCCGCCGCTCGGCCTGCTCTCCATCGGCGGCTCGCTGATCGATGCCGGGCACGACGTCGCGCTGCTCGACGCCGAGCTCGGGCCGCTGTCGCACGATGAATTGATCCGGCGCGTCGTCGCGCACCGGCCGCAGGTGCTGATGGTGGGGCACTCGGGCTCGACCTCGGCGCATCCGATCATCGCTGCGCTGACGCGCCGCATCCGTGCCGAACTGCCCCAGGCCGTCATCGTCTACGGCGGCGTATTCCCGACCTATCATTTCCGCGAAGTGCTGGAGGCCGAACCGCAGATCGATGTCATCGTCCGCGGCGAGGGCGAGTTCACCGCGGTGCGGCTGCTGGCGGCGCTCGAAAGAGGCTCCGACCTGGCGCGCGTCGACGGCATCGCCTTTCGCCGCAACGGGTACGTGATCGAGACATGGCCGGCGGCGATGATCGACGATCTCGATGCCTGCCGCACCGGCTGGGAACTGATAGACCCGTCGCGCTACGGTTATTACGGCGGCAAGCGCGCGGTGGTGATGCAGTTTTCGCGCGGCTGCCCGCACCATTGCAGCTACTGTGGCCAGCGCGGCTTCTGGGCGCGCTGGCGGCACCGCGATCCACGCAGGTTCGCCGCGGAAATCGCCTGGCTGCATCGCGTCCACGGCGTGGAACTGGTCAATCTCGCCGACGAGAACCCGACGGTCAACAAGGCGGCGTGGCGCGCGTTCTGCGAGGCGATGATAGAGCAGAACGTGCCGGTGATCATCATCGGCTCGACGCGCGCCGGCGACATAGTGCGCGACGCCAACATGCTGCATCTCTACCGGCGGGCGGGCATCGAGCGCCTTCTGCTCGGCATCGAGAACACCGACGCAGCCACTCTCGAAAAAGTGCGCAAGGGCGGCGACACGACCACCGACCGCGAGGCAATCCGCCTGCTGCGCCGGCACGGCATACTGTCGCTCGCGACCTGGGTCGCCGACTTCGAGGAAGTCACGGACCGCGATTTCCTGCGCACGCTGCGGCAACTGATCGCCTACGACGCGGACCAGATCACGACCATGTTCGTCACGCCGCATCGCTGGACGGCCTTCTACCGCGACGCGCAGCAGCGCCGGGTCATCCAACTCGATCAGCGGCTGTGGGACTACAAGCACCAGGTGCTGGCGACGCGGCACATGCCGCCCTGGCGCGTCTACCTGTGGGTGAAGCTGATCGAGGCGGTCGTGCAGACGCGGCCGCGGGCGCTGTGGCGCAGTTTCCTGAATCCGGACCCGGCTGCAAGCCATGGCATGCGCTGGTATGCGCGCATGGGCCGGCGCGTGTGGTTGCACGAATGGAAGAACTTCCTGTTCCACGACCGCCGCGTCGCCGGCGGCCCCA
>Ga0102851_10002709_pt1 | contig 10767 bp, 8 predicted proteins | sample Mud3Dept3metaG_FD_79558 | JGI IMG/M metagenome (GOLD analysis project Ga0102851, IMG submission 79558) | Freshwater wetland microbial communities from Ohio, USA, analyzing the effect of biotic and abiotic controls - Mud 3 Core 4 Depth 3... | ecosystem: Environmental > Aquatic > Freshwater >...
GACGTAGGCCGCGATGCCATGCGACTCGCGCCGCAGGAAATCCTCGACCGCCGCGGCGAACTGCGGATGCGCGAGCCAGTGCGCTGAGTGCGTTGCCACCGGCAGCAGTCCGCGCGCGATCTTGTGTTCGCCCTGCGCGCCGCCCTCGAAGCTGGCGATGCCGTGGGCGATGCAAAACTCGATGACCTGGTAGTAACACGCCTCGAAATGCAGCGCCGGATGGTATTCGAGCGCGCCCCAGTATCGGCCGCACAGCCGCTGTCCATTGTGGAGGTTGAGCGAAGCGGCAATCGGACGGGACTCACGCATGGCGACAATGAGCAGGATGTTTTCCGGCATCAGGCGGCCGAGGGCGCGGAAGAAGTCGAGGTTGAGGTAGGGTGTCGAGCGATGCTGGCGATAGGTCTCGCGGTAACAGCGATTGAAAAATATCCAGAGCGCGTCCGTGATGGCACTTCCCGCAAACCACTCGCAGCGGATGCCGGCTTCATGCACGCGGCGCCGCTGCTGCCTGATCTTCTTGCGTTTGTCGTGATTCAGCGTCGCCAGGAAGCCCTCGAAATCCGCATAGCCGTGGTTGCTCCAGTGGAATTGCACGCCGTGGCGCAGCATCAGTCCGCCATCCTGCATTTCAGCCGCCTGCCCCGCAGGCGGAAACAGGCAGTGCAGCGACGATGCCCCTGCCTCGCGCGCCAGTTCGAGCGCGGCGTCGAGCAATAGCCGGCGTTGCCCGCTATTCGCCGCAAGCAGGCGCTCGCCGCTCACCGGCGTAAACGGCACCGCGTTAAGCAGTTTCGGGTAGTAACTCAATCCGTGGCGCTGGTAGGCGTCCGCCCACGCCCAATCGAATACGTACTCGCCGTAGGAGTGGGCCTTCAGATAAAGCGGCATGGCGCCGGCCAGCACGCCAGCCTCGCGCAGTATCAGGAAACGCGGCGCCCAGCCGGTGGCAGCGCCGGCGCAGCCGGTCTCATGCAGCGCGTGCAGGAATTCGTGACGCAGGAACGGGTCGTCACCGGCAAGCCGGTTCCAGTCGCGAGCCGGTATCGCGGCGAGCGAGTCGCGCACTTCGACGACGGAACCGGGCGTCTTCATTCAGCCAATGATATATTAGCGCTGTGAAAATCGCGATTGCCCAGGTTAACTGCACGGTCGGCGATCTCGCCGGCAACGTCGAGCGCATCCTTGATTTCGCCGCGCGCGCGCGCGCGCAGGGGGCGGATCTGATGGTCACGCCCGAACTTGCGCTGTGCGGTTATCCACCCGAAGATCTGTTGCTGCGCGGCGATTTTTACCGCAGCTGCGACGCGGCGCTCGAACGGTTGGCGGCGCAGGTCGCCGGCATCACGCTCGTCGTCGGACATCCGCGCCAGCTCGACGGCAAGCGCTATAACGCCGCGTCGGTGATCCAGAATGGCCGCATCACCGCCACTTATCACAAGCATGCGCTGCCCAACTACACGGTATTCGACGAAGAGCGCTATTTCGACTCGGACGACACGCCGTGCGTATTCCAGGCCGGCGGCGTCAGTTTTGGCGTCAACATCTGCGAGGACACGTGGGGCACGCAGGGCCCGCTGTTGGCGAGCCCCGGCGCCGGCGGCAAGGAACTCAACCTGGGAATCAATATCTGCGCCGATTCATGGGCAGCGGTGGCGCCGCGGGCGGCACGCGCGGCCGGCGCCGAGGTGCTGCTGGTACTCAACGCCTCGCCCTACCATGTGCGCAAGCAGCATTCGCGTTACGACGTGATGCGCGAACGCGTTGCCGAGAATGGCGTGCCGCTGATCTACGTGAACATGGTCGGCGGCCAGGACGAGCTTGTTTTCGACGGCGCGTCGTTCGCGCTCAGCCGCGAGGGCGAGCTCATGAACCAGCTGCCGCTGTTCAAGGAGGCGCTGGGGATAGTGACCATCGAGAACGGCGACGCGCGGCGCGGAGAGATTGCGCCGGAGCTTCCGCTCGAGGCCGAGGTCTATGACGCGCTGTGCCTGGGAGTGCGCGATTACGTCGGCAAGAACGGTTTTCCGGGGGTGCTGCTCGGCTTGTCGGGCGGCATCGATTCAGCGCTGACGCTGGCGGTTGCCGTCGACGCGCTGGGAGCCGACAAGGTGCGCGCGGTGATGATGCCGTCGCAGTATACGGCGAGCATCAGCCGCGAGGACGCGCGCGCGCAGGCCGAGGCGCTCAAGGTGCGCTACACCGAGATCGCGATCAGGCCGGTATTCGACACATTCCTGGCCGCGCTGGCGGCGGAGTTCAAGGGGCTGGCGCAGGACACCACCGAGGAGAACCTGCAGTCGCGCATCCGGGGCACGCTGCTGATGGCGTTGTCGAACAAGGGTGGCTCGATCGTGCTCACCACCGGCAACAAGAGCGAGATGGGAACCGGCTATGCGACGCTCTATGGCGACATGGCGGGAGGCTTCGGCGTGTTGAAGGATATCAGCAAGATGATGGTCTATCGCCTCGCCAACTACCGCAACGGCATTTCCCCGGTAATCCCGCAGCGCGTGATTACGCGCCCGCCCTCGGCCGAATTGAGGCCGAACCAGGTTGACCAGGACAGCCTGCCGCCCTATGAGGTGCTGGACGCGATCATGGAGGCCTATGTCGAGCACAACCGCGGGCCGCGCGAAATCGAGGCGGCCGGTTTCGCCCGCAAGGATGTCGAGCGCGTGATCCACCTGCTGCGGATCAGCGAATATAAGCGGCGCCAGGCGCCGATCGGCATCCGCATCACCCCGCGCGGCTTCGGCAAGGACTGGCGCTACCCGATTACCAACAAGTACCGCCATCAGGGCGAGTAACGAGGGGTGATTTATCTCGTTGCCGCCAGGCCTTATACTATGTCCTGAAACCGGTCGCGACGCGCAGCCGGTCGTGAGGAGGCAGAGAGGGTTTAATGAAAAAAATTGAAGCGATATTCAAACCGTTCAAGCTCGACGAGGTGCGCGAAGCGCTTTCCGAAATCGGCATCAGCGGCCTGACCGTGACCGAAGTCAAGGGTTTCGGCCGGCAAAAGGGCCATACCGAGTTGTACCGCGGGGCCGAGTACGTGGTGGATTTCCTGCCCAAGGTGAAAATCGAAGTCGTGATCCCCGAGACCATGCTCGAGCGGGCCGTCGAAGCCATCGTCAAGTCCGCACGCACCGGCAAGATCGGCGACGGCAAGATATTCATCACCAGCGTCGAACAGGTGATCAGGATCCGTACCGGCGAGACCGACGAAGCCGCTATTTAGCGGGCCGCCTGCCGCCTTTCAGCAAAACCATCACCGCGCCGCTGCCGCCGTCGACCTGCCGCGCCTGGCAGAACGCGAGCACTTCGTCGCGCTGGATCAGCCAGTTCGCGACTTTGGTTTTCAGCACCGGCTCGCGGTTTTTCGAGCGCAATCCCTTGCCGTGAACGATGCGCACGCAGCGCGCGCCGTTGCGCACGCAGGCGTTGAGAAACTCCACCAGCAGCTCGCGCGCCTCGACCGAAGTCAGTCCATGCAGGTCCAGTTCGTCCTGGGTCACCCAGTGGCCGCGGCGCAGCTTCCTCAGAATCTGGCGCGACAGACCGGTGCGCACGTATACCAGTTCCTCGCCGGTCTCCGTGCCAATGTCCCAGGAGACGTGGTCGCTCAGGCTGTCCGCAAGTGCGGCGCGCTCGTCGCGCAGTCGTTGCTCCGGAATTGGCTTGCGCCTGGGACGCACGTGGACCACCCGTCCGTGAGCGGGCAGGGGGACCACTTCCGCCAGCAGTTCCTGGAGCAGCGTGGTGTCGTCACCGGGGTGCGCGGCGGCGCGTTTTTTCATGGCATGGCTCCCGGCGTCGCACGCATTGCCACGCGAGTCTAGGGCGCGAGCGACTCGAGGTATTTCTGCGCGTCGAGCGCCGCCATGCATCCGCTGCCGGCGCTGGTTACCGCCTGGCGATAGACGTGGTCCTGCACGTCGCCGGCCGCGAACACACCTGGCGCGCTGGTGGCAGTGGCGCCACCATCCAGCCCGCACTTGGTAATGATGTAGCCATTCTTCATTTCCAGCTGGCCGGCAAAAATTTCCGTGTTGGGGCGGTGGCCGATCGCGATAAATACTCCCTGCAGCGGCTTGTCTGTCGTCGCGCCAGTCCTGGTGTTTTTTACGCGCATGCCGGTGACGCCGGATTTGTCGCCGAGCACCTCGTCCAGCACGTGGTCCCACAGCACGGCGGCTTTTCCAGCGGCAACTTTCTCGCTGAGCTTATCGACCAGGATCGCTTCGGCCCGGAATTTGTCGCGGCGGTGCACTACGGTGACGTGCCGCGCGATGTTGGAGAGATACAGGGCTTCCTCGACCGCGGTATTGCCGCCCCCGATGACGGCGACGTCCTGGTCCTTGTAGAAAAAGCCGTCGCAAGTCGCGCAGCCCGAAACTCCGCGTCCCATGAACGCCTGCTCGGACGGCAGTCCGAGATACATCGCCGAAGCGCCGGTGGCAATAATCAGCGCGTCGCAGGTGTAGGTTGCATTGTCGCCGGTGAGCGCGAGCGGGCTGGCGTCGAGTTTCGCGGTATGAATATGGTCGAAAATGATCTCGGTCTTGAAGCGCTCGGCGTGTTTCAGGAAGCGCTCCATCAATTCCGGCCCCTGTACCCCCATCGCATCGGCGGGCCAGTTGTCGACGTCCGTGGTGGTCATCAGTTGTCCGCCCTGGGCGAGCCCGGTCACCAGCACCGGCTTGAGATTGGCACGTGCCGCATAAATGGCCGCCGTGTAGCCGGCAGGACCGGAACCGAGTATCAGGAGACGACAATGCTTGATTGCTTTCGACATGGGCCTAAACCGGAGAATTTAATAACGTTGCAAAAATGCGACATTCTGGCAGCGAATGCGCCGAATGTCGAGTTGGATAACAGCTTTAATATTCATTTTTAATCCCTTGGTATAAAATGACAATAACGTTTTATTTGCCCACGGAATTAATGGCCAAATGAAAGGAAACTGATCGGTGAATCCTCAGATTCTGAAAACAGTGCGTTTATTTTCGACGCTGTCCGACGACCAGCTGCGCATGCTGCAACCCTGCCTGCAGCTGCGCAGTTATGCGCGCAATAACCTCGTAATGCGCGCAGGCGAGGAGACCGATGCGCTGTATATCATCCTGTCCGGCCGCGTCAAGGTCCTGATTCCCGACGAGGAGGGGCACGAGGTCATCCTGGCGTTTATGGGGCCGAACGAATTCTTTGGCGAAATGGGGCTGCTCGACGACCAGCCGCGCTCGGCCAGCGTGGAGACGGTCGAACCTTGCGAGATGCTGCGGTTTTCCAAAACCGGATTCATCGCATGCCTCAAGGACAACTTCGATCTCGCCATGATCATCATCCGCAACCTGGTCAAGCGGCTGCGGGATGCCGATCGCAGCATCGAAAGCCTGGCGCTGATCGATGTTTACGGCCGGGTCGCGCGCCTGCTGCTCGACCACGCAGTGGAGATCGACGGCCTGTGGACGGTGAAGCAGGCGCCGCCGAAACAGGAAATGGCGCGCATGATTGGCGCATCGCGCGAAATGGTAAGCCGCGTGATGAAGGATCTGCAGCAACGCGGCTATATCCGGGCCGAAAAACGCAAAGTCATTCTGCTCGACAAAGTGTCGATGTCGAACCGCGCGCGTCCGAGCCAAGCGGGCCAAGGCAAACGAGCCGGGTTCGGCCGATAAAAGTCCCCGCAGTGGGCGGGGTTGCGGCGGCCCCGCTAAACCAGTTTGTTTGCTTCATTCCTTAACGTCTTGTTTTCAGGAGCAAGACAAGGTTGGGGAAGAGTGTTTCGCACGCGCTTTGGCGCTATAATCGGCCAAATTTTATGACGATCTCCTGATCATGCTGTTCAGCGAAAAGGCGCGGCCGAACCGCTCCGCCGAAAATCCGCTGCCGCCCAAAATCGCATCGCTGGTGCGGGAATCGTGGTGGCTCGCGCTGGTGGCGCTCGCGCTGTATCTGGCGCTGATCCTGTTCACCTTCGACAAGTCAGACCCCGGCTGGTCGCATAGCGCAAGCGTCGAGCGGATCATGAATTCGGGTGGCCGCATCGGCGCCTGGCTCGCCGATGTTCTGCTCTACCTGTTCGGCCTCTCCGCGTGGTGGTGGGTGGCTTTGTGCGCCTTCATCGTGCGCTGGAGTTTCCGCCGCATCGAGCATGTCGCGCCGGCCGACCGCCGCTCCTACTTCGTCGCCGCCACCGGCTTCGCCATTCTGCTGGTGGCGAGCGCCAGCCTGGAGGCGATGCGGTTCTACAGCCTGAAGGCGACCCTGCCACTTGCTCCCGGCGGAATACTCGGCACCGCACTCAGCGGCTGGTTGTCCAGCGCGCTGGGTTTCACCGGCGCAACGCTCGCACTCCTCGCGCTGATCGCGATCGGGCTGAGCCTGTTTACGGGCATATCGTGGATTGCTTTCCTCGAGCGCCTGGGCGCCTGGCTCGAAGAGGCTTATCAACGCACCCGGCAGAGCTGGACCGATCGGCAGGACCGGCGCGCCGGCGCGGCGGCAGCGATCGAGCGCGAGGAAGTGGTGGAAGAGAGCAAGAAGAAGTTCGAAATCCACGAGCCGCTCCACATCGAGCCGCCGGCGCTGCAGATACCGAAATCGCCGCGCGTCGAGCGCGAGAAACAGGTGCCGCTGTTCGAGAACCTGCCCGATTCGCCGCTGCCGCCGCTGAACCTGCTCGACGAGCCGGAAAAGGCGCTCGAGGTGATCAGCGGTGACACGCTCGAGTTCACTTCGCGCCTGATCGAGAAAAAGCTGCTCGACTTCGGCGTCGAAGTGCGGGTCGTGGCCGCTTACCCTGGGCCGGTCATCACGCGCTACGAGGTCGAGCCCGCGGTCGGCGTCAAAGGCAGCCAGATCGTCAATCTGGTGAGGGACCTGGCGCGCGCGCTGTCGGTGGTCAGTATCCGCGTCGTCGAGACCATACCCGGCAAAAGCTGCATGGGACTCGAGATCCCGAATCCCGAGCGCCAGATGGTGCATCTGTCGGAAATCCTGAGTTCCCAGGTTTACGCCGACATGCATTCGCCGCTCACGCTCGCGCTCGGCAAGGACATCGCGGGCAATCCGATCGTCGTCGACCTCGCGCGCATGCCGCACCTGCTGGTCGCGGGCACCACCGGCTCCGGCAAGTCCGTCGCGATCAACGCGATGATCCTCAGCCTGCTCTACAAATCGCCGCCCGCGCAATGCCGGCTGATACTGGTCGACCCGAAAATGCTCGAGCTGTCGGTGTACGAAGGCATACCGCATCTGCTGACGCCAGTCGTGACCGACATGCGCCAGGCCGCCAATGCGCTCAACTGGTGCGTCGGCGAAATGGACCGCCGCTACAAGCTGATGTCGGCACTCGGCGTGCGCAACATGGCAGGCTTCAACCAGAAGGTGCGCGACGCGGCGAAAGCCGGGAATCCAGTCCAGAATCCGCTCACGTTAACGGTCGAGAACGCCGAACCGTTGCATGAAATGGCGCTGATCGTGGTCATCATCGACGAGCTCGCCGACCTGATGATGGTGGTCGGCAAGAAAGTCGAGGAGCTGATCGCGCGCCTCGCCCAGAAAGCGCGTGCGGCCGGCATCCACCTGATTCTCGCGACGCAACGTCCGTCGGTCGACGTGATCACGGGGCTGATCAAGGCCAACATTCCGACGCGTATCGCGTTCCAGGTATCGGCGCGCGTCGACTCCCGGACGATCCTCGACCAGATGGGCGCGGAAGCCCTGCTGGGGCAGGGTGACATGCTGTACCTGCCGCCGGGAACGGGCATTCCCCAGCGCGTGCACGGTGCTTTCGTCGCCGATCACGAGGTCCACAAAGTGGTGGGCTACCTCAAGAACCTCGCGCAACCGCAATACGTGGAGGCCGTGCTGGAAGATCCGGAAACCAATGGCGACGGCATGATGGCGGCAGAAGGCGACGCCGAGGCCGATCCGCTCTACGACCAGGCGGTCGAGATCGTGCTCAAGACGCGGCGTGCCTCGATTTCGCTGGTGCAGCGCCATCTGCGCATCGGCTACAACCGCGCGGCGCGGCTGATCGAGCAGATGGAGCGCGCGGGCCTCGTGTCGAACATGCAGTCGAACGGCAACCGCGAAGTGCTGGTGCCGGCTTCTGCTTCTGAACAATGATCGACCTTACCAGTGATAATTGCGGAATAATATTCTGATGCGGCTCATGCTGGCGTTATGCTTTTTTTTCCACGGCGCGCTCGCCGGCGCGGCGGGACTCGACATGCTCAGGATTTTTCTGCAGCAGACGACCACCGGCAAGGCGCATTTCGCGCAGATCATCGTCGACAAGAACATGAAGCAGCTGCAGCAGGCCACCGGCACCATGCACTTCGCGCGCCCCGGCAAGTTCCGCTGGCAATATGATAAGCCTTACGAGCAGCTCATCGTCGGCGACGGCTCCAGACTGTGGGTCTACGACAAGGACTTGAACCAGGTCAGTGTCAGGAAACTCGATCAGGCGCTCGGCGACAGTCCGGCGGCGCTCTTGGCGGGCAGCAACGAGATCGAGAAGATTTATAATCTGACGAACCTCGGCAACCAGGAAGGACTGGATTGGGTCGAGGCGGTGCCGAAATCGAAGGACAACGCTTTCGAGCGTATCCGACTGGGCTTTAGCTCGAGCGGACTCCAGGCGATGGAATTGCGCGACCAGTTCGCCCAGGTGACCGTCATCAAATTCGCCGCGGTCGAGCGCAATCCGAAACTCTCTCCCGAGTTGTTCAGGTTTGTCCCGCCGAAAGGCGCGGACGTGATACGTGAATGAGCTGTTCCCGCGCCGGGATCCGGCCGCCCCGCTGGCGGATCTGCTGCGGCCGAAGGCGCTCGATGAGGTAGTCGGCCAGTCGCATCTGCTCGGCCCGGGCAAGCCGCTGCGGCTCGCGTTCGAGTCGGGCAAGCCGCATTCGATGATCCTGTGGGGGCCGCCCGGGGTCGGCAAGACCACGCTGGCGCGCTTGATGGCACAAGCGTTCGACGCCGAGTTCATCGCCATTTCAGCGGTCTTTTCCGGCGTCAAGGAAATTCGCGATGCGGTGCAGCGGGCCGAACTCATGCTGCAGCAAAGCGGGCGCCACACCATCCTGTTCGTCGACGAGGTGCATCGCTTCAACAAGGCGCAGCAGGATGCTTTTCTGCCTTATGTCGAGCGGGGGCTGGTGACGTTTGTCGGCGCGACAACCGAAAACCCGTCGTTCGAGGTGAACAGCGCGTTGCTGTCGCGCGCGGCGGTTTATGTGTTGCAGCCGTTAGCGGACGCGGACCTTGCCGTGCTGCTCGAGCGCGCGCTCAGGCATTCCAGCGAGCCGCTGGCGATGGACGGGCGCGCGACCGAACTGATCATCGGTTACGCCGATGGGGACGCGCGGCGGCTGCTCAACATGGTCGAGCAGATCGAGATTGCCGCCGCGACGCGCGGTGTGCGGCAAATCGATGAGGCGCTGGTGCGCGATGCGCTCACGCAGGGCCTCAAGCGCTTTGACAAAGGCGGCGACCAGTTCTACGACCAGATCTCGGCGCTCCATAAGTCGGTGCGCGGTTCTTCTCCCGACGCGACACTCTACTGGATGTGCCGCATGCTCGACGGCGGAGCGGACCCGCTGTACGTCGGCCGCCGGCTGGTGCGCGCAGCGATCGAAGACATCGGGCTTGCCGATCCGCGCGCACTGCGGATCGCGCTCGATGCCTGCGAAACCTACGAACGCCTGGGCAGTCCGGAAGGGGAACTCGCGCTCGCCGAGGCCGCGATCTATCTGGCGATTGCACCGAAAAGCAATGCCGCCTACAGCGCCTACCAGTCGGCGCGCGCGCTGATCCGCGACGGCAAGTCAGAGCCGGTGCCGGAACACCTGCGCAATGCCCCGACGCGCCTGATGAAAGATCTCGGTTACGGCCGCGATTACCGCTACGCACACGATGAGCCGGACGCTTATGCTGCCGGCGAGAATTATTTTCCGGAGGGCATGCCGCCGCCGCGCCTGTATCAGCCCACCGAACGCGGGCTCGAGGCGAAAATCAAGGCGCGGCTGGATGAATTGCGCGCGCTCGACGCACAGGCGCGCCGCAAAAAATAGCGACGGTCAGAGCGCTGGTCGCGTGGCGCAATCTCCGCGATAATAACCACGAATCCACCACTCGTGCGAAAGCGAACGGAGTAACTGAACCCATGCTGGATATCCAACTATTGCGCAGCGACCTGCAGGGCGTTGCCCGGCGCACGGCTGAGCGTGGGTTTACGCTCGACGTCGCCGCATTCGAACGGCTGGAAGCAGACCGCAAGTCGGTGCAGATACGGACCCAGGAATTGCAGGCGCGGCGCAACCAGCTCTCCAAACAAGTCGGCCAGGCCAAATCCAGGGGAGAGGACGCAACGGCGCTGATGGCCGAAGTCCACGCGCAGGCGGACAAGCTGAAAGCGCTCGAGCGCGAGCTCGACCGCATCCAGGGCGAGCTCAATGATTTTCTGACGGGGATTCCGAACCTCCCGCATGCGAGCGTGCCGGCGGGCGGCTCGCCCGAAGAAAATCGGGAAATGCGGCAATGGGGCACGCCGCGCCCGTTCGACTTTGCGATTAAGGACCACGTCGACATTGGCGCAGGCCTCAAAATGCTCGATTTCGACGTTGCGGCCAAGATCGCGAGCGCGCGTTTTGTGCTGATGAAAGGGCCGCTCGCCCGGCTGCATCGTGCGATAGCCCAGTTCATGCTCGACGTGCATACGCAGGAACACGGCTACACTGAAGTTTACGC
>Ga0102851_10002710_pt1 | contig 10767 bp, 5 predicted proteins | sample Mud3Dept3metaG_FD_79558 | JGI IMG/M metagenome (GOLD analysis project Ga0102851, IMG submission 79558) | Freshwater wetland microbial communities from Ohio, USA, analyzing the effect of biotic and abiotic controls - Mud 3 Core 4 Depth 3... | ecosystem: Environmental > Aquatic > Freshwater >...
AGGTCATGGATTTGATCCGGCCTACGAGGAACCCACTCTTGATGAATCAATTCATGCACTGGACGGGATTTTCTTTACAGAGACATCCGCTTTCAGTATCACAGGACAGATACTGCAGGAAGGAAACCATAGCCTGTGTGGAGTAGAAGGTGTGGAAATTTTCGTGGATGATGGAACCACGGCTGAAGCTGTTACAGATGCTGATGGGATTTATGCTTTTTCTGTTGGTCAGATCAATAGCTATAAAATCAAACCTCTACTGGAGGGACACAGCTTTGTGCCTGCTCAATTAAATTATCAGATCGTTTCTGATACAACTCTTGCCACCATTATGGATCCAACCGTGTACACACTGAGAGGTGTTGTAAAGGCATCATGCGATATTTATATCGGCAGGGCAAAACTGGGTATAACCTCTGGTACTGTTGGGAATTATTGTTACGATACCATCATTATGACGGATACACTTACCGGGAATTATGAGATTGAGCTTCCAGCCAGGGAATATGAGATTACCATCCTGCAGTTCTTCACTGAAAATCCGGATGTCGAAAACAGTGAGATTGAAACATATTTCCCTGCAGTAATTACCGATCTGACAAATGGAGACTGGACTCAGGATTTCATATATCGTTCTGCACCGGAATTGCAGATAACAGGATTCCCTGAGTACGGCTGCGGTGATTATGAAGGTATTCCTATAATCGGACAGGGATTTCAGTATACACTGGATCTCGAGGTTCGTGAGATATTTGGAACGGATAACTGTCTTGCTGATACCGGGTATGTGATCATACAGAATCATGCGGGTAATGAGACGGAAGAAGTGGATACAGTTTATCTTGAAAATGGTATAGCTGAATATTCCTTTATCCCGGGTTATCCAAACCTGATCACTCCTCATCTGAAAAACCTGACCCTCACGGCCCATGTCGGAGCTGAATCTGTAACAGAATCTATTGATTTACTGGTACTGGGAAACAAACCAAGAGAGCAAACATTTACAACCGTTTCACCTGAAATTCCATTTATGATCTTACGTGATCCTCCGGGGGATGCTTCTTCTTCATACCTGGAAGAAAATACCACGTCGGAACTGGCTATGAAATTATCTGCTAAAGTCAGTGCCAGTCTGAATGCCTGGGCTGAGGTTAAGGCAGGCGCCAAATTTGAATCCGGATTCGGAGTTATGGTTGAGACAGAAATTTGGGGTAAGGTAAAGGGTTCTCTTGAAGTCGGAGCTGAAATATCCAGCCAGGATGAATTTACCCTGACGATTACTAATGGTGAGAAATTCTCAACTTCAGGCAATTCAGATGTGACTGGTGAAGAAGGAGATGTCTTTGCGGGTGCCGCACTCAATCTTATCTATGCCCTTACAGATGTGATTGAATACAATGCATCCGAATGCAAAGTCAATAAATCAGTCAGCCTGAGTATGGGTACGGATGGATTTGCAACCACCTTTATGTATACTGATGATCATATCAAAAATGTACTGATCCCGCAGCTTACATACCTTCGTAACCTGTATGATGCAAGGGATAATGACTCTTCAAAGATTTATGCTGATCAGATTGATGTCTGGCAGCAAACATTGAAATTGAATGAAGACCTGAAAAAACAAAGTACATTCATTGAGAACCGTTCTTTCAGTTCAGGAGTTTCATATGAGGCTTTCCAGGAAATTGCCACGAAGAGATCGGTATCTCTTGAACTTTCAGTGTATATTGAGGTAGGTGTGGCTCTTGAAGCCGGGCTTGAAATTGGTGGTTCGGGTATCAGCGGCGGTGTTGAAATAAAAGTGAGGACTGAATTGGGACTGGGAGCTACCATGACCCAGATGGCAAGTAAGAAAACCGGATTTATCCTGAATGATGATGATGGAGGTGATTATTTCAGTGTTGACATTCTGAGTGATGAAGTGTATGCAACGCCGGTCTTTAAACTGGTCAGCGGAGCCAGTTCCTGTCCAAATGAACCAAACACGCAGCCTCGTGAAGGTGTCCAGATTACCTCTGATATGTATTTGGCTGAAGTAGATGATCCTAATGGCACAGCAGTTTTCCATTTACAATTAGCTAATGTCAGCCAGAGTGATGAAGATATGATGTACAATCTGATCTTTGACCAGGGAAGCAATCCGGACGGCGCCATAATCACCCTCGGTGGAAGTCAGGTCCAGGGAGGCATTCCCACACCGTACTTTATTCAGGCTAATAAATACAATGAAGCTACTGTTACAGTCAGACGGGGTCCTGAGGCATTCGATTACGATAATCTCCAGTTCAGATTTGTTTCGGGATGCTCTGACCCGGCTATTGCGGATACTTTGCTGCTGGATGTTCATTATGCCAGTCCATGCAGTGATGTAAGTATCACAAAACCACTCAACAACTGGGTAGTCTCAACGCTTAATAATGACAGGCTCAAGGTCCGGGTTGCTGATTATGACAGGGATCTGCTTGATTTTGTGAAAATTCAGCTTGCACAAACCGGGACAAACAACTGGCTTACTATTGCATTCCTGGATAAAACAGATCTGGATCCAGCATCAACGGATGCTACTCTCCTGTTAGACCAGGTACAGGATGGTGCATATGATCTTCGTGCGCAATTACAATGTTCAGCAGGTCTGATGTATTCTGAGGTCATAACAGGTGGTATTCTTGACAGGCACGGGCCGGAATTATTTGGCCTGCCTGAGCCCGCTGACCTTGTCCTGGATTCAGGTGATATGATAATGGCAATCTTTAATGAGGTTATTAATGGATATTTATTGACTTCTTCACAGGTTGTTGTAACTAATCTGACAAAAGATGAAACAATCCCTGCAGCGGTAGGTTCCAGCGGGAATGTGGTAACTGTTATTCCGGATCTTGGAGGCGGTTCATTCGCAGGTGATACTTTCAATGTCGAGATTACCGGCCTTGAAGATATATATGGCAATATCATGACAGGTCCTGTCAGCTGGGCGTTTGTGATGCAGGCTGACCCGACACCGCCGGAAGATGCAGATACCGACAATGACGGAATCCTTAATAATGCCGATAATTGTCCATGGTCAGCTAATGCGGATCAGGAAGATATGGATACAGATACTTATGGAGATGTTTGTGATGATGATGTGGATGGAGATGGAGTTCTAAACATCAGTGACAATTGCCTTATGACAGAGAATCCACTTCAGGAAGATGTGAATGAGGATGGAATCGGTGATTTATGCCAGGATCTGACAGATATTTCAGTACCGGCTACCATCGATGAATTCCTCTTCCTGGAAAATTATCCGAATCCATTCAGTGAGAAAACTACTCTGACCTATGCTCTACCATCAGAAAGCAAGGTTACTATTAAAGTATTTGATATTCTTGGACATGAGATTGAAATTCTGACGAGTCAGAAAATGGTTCCGGGAACATGGAAGGTTACCTGGGATGCCGTGAATTATGGAAGCGGCATCTATTACTGTACCATCTATGCAGAAGAGATTGGTACTGATAATGTCTTCATGAAAACCATCAAGATGGTAAAAGTCGAATAGATATTTTTGAATGAATGATAAAAAACCGCCCCGGATACCCGGAGCGGTTTTTTTATTCATTCAAAAGCCATGGTCACCTTTTGAGTAAATATGCAGTTCAGCCGACTTTTTAGTATCTACCCAATCATTATAATGCAGGATACAATGTTTGTGAAAACTGAACATGTCGTCTGATGCTACTGAATAATGGCTTGTCCATTTTCGAAATCATAAAAGGTCTTTCTCATAATATCAGCCAATAATAATTTATAGCTGATGTATGCGTCCAGATGTGACTGATAGGCGGCATTTAATCGTGTCCTGTCCAGGGCAAGTGCCTGGCTATCAATATCTCCATTTGAAAACCTGTCCCGTGAGATATCAAAACTTTTTTCTGCAAGTTGAACATTTTTCTCAAGAAGCTGGAGACGGCGGAGACTACTATTCAACTGTTTCACTGTATTCCGGATTTCTCTTTCAATATTTAATTTTTCCTGGTCGTAGCTGTATTTGTTAATTTCTAGACCGGATTGTGCGGCTTTTACCAGAGATCTGTTTTCACCCCAGTCGAATAAAGGGACCTGAATTGTTAATGCTATACCAAAATTGCCTGGATTTTCATTTAACAATTCCCAGGAATTACCTAATGCGTCATTGAATGAATAAGGCAGGGTTCGCTGGTCCGTACCGATTAAATCATAATAACCTGATATATTGCCATTTATCATACCTTGAGATTTAATTCTTTTGACTTCCAGTTTCGAAAGTTCAATTTGTATCTCATTCTCTCTCAGTTCTGTCCTGTTCTCAAGGCCATGTCGTACAGCCATTTCCTCATTCACTTCAACAATATTATAACTCATATCGCTTACTATCGAAACGGAATCCTGTAGTGATAAGCCAAGCTCTTGTTTAAAATAATTCAACTGTGAATTAAATTCAACTTCAGTGATATTATAATCATTCCTGGCTTCATTCAAATCAACTTCCATTTGCAGAGCTTCGACTTCCCTGATTAATCCGGCATTATACTTATTTTGTGCGATATCGTATGCTTCCTGTTGTCTTTCAAGTACCTGCCCCGCAATCTTTTGTCTTTCAACAGCAGCAACCAGACTATAGAATACCTGACTGGTTTCATAGATAAGATCAAGTTCGGCCCTTTTTAAGCTTCTGTTAGACAATTCATAATTGAGTTCGGCTTTTTTGAATTCAGACCTGATGCTGTTATATATATAAAATGCAGCTAATGGCTGATTAAATCCTAATCGAACATCCATACGGGTTAACCTTTCATCTGCATCATAATCCATCATATTATCAAGTCCAGTACTAAGAAATAATTGTCCGTCGGTTGGTAATGGCTGATTGATTAATATATTCCCATTAAAATTTAACTGTTGAACAGAATAGAAGGTGCTACCGGTACTGTCTTCAAATTCGCGGACTGTTTCTGTATAATCGGGTACTGTAAGATTAAGGTCAATGTGAGTTTTTAGTCTGCTGGTAGCAGCTTTAAGTTCAAATCCTGCCTGGGCAAGGACCTGTTTCAATATCAACATCTGGTAACTTTTTTCCTTGGCAATTTCAATGCTTTGTTGAAGATTAAGTGTATATATTTCCTGAGAAAATATCAAAGTCATCTGGCTTGCAAAACCAAGTATTAAAGACATGATCAATAGTCTTTTCATGTAAATATTTATTAATTGGATTAACAATAAAAGATTAGTGCCAGAAAGTGCACTTATTCATATCTTATAGATTCGACGGGTTCCAGGGAAGCTGCATTTTTTGCAGGTAAATAGCCAAAAGTGATGCCAACAATCACCGAAAACAGAAATGCGATTAATATAGAGTACAAGGCCACACCCGTTGTAATATTAGAGAGGAATGTGATTAATATTGAAATAGTCAGTCCCAGTACCACTCCAATAAGTCCTCCGGTAATGCTGATCATCACTGCTTCTGTCAGAAACTGATACATAATATCTTTTTTCCTCGCCCCAAGTGCTCTTCTGATTCCGATTTCCCTTGTGCGTTCAAGCACACTGGCAAGCATAATATTCATTATACCTATACCTCCGACCAGGAGAGAAATAGCGGCAATGGAACCGAGCAGGACATTATAGATCCTTCTTTCCTTCTCTTCCTGTTTCATAAGTTCAAATGGAATAATAATACTGAAATCTTCATTATTGAAATGATGCCGGTTCAGCAAATGCCTGATGATTTCCGAAATTTCAGGGAGCTTATCAGAATTGGTTACTTTCACGGTGATCTGTTTAATTTCGCTTTCCAGCTGATTCTCCCTGATAAAGCGTTTATTAAAGGTGGTAAGAGGAATGTAAATATCACTATTGAGGTCCCGGGATGCCAGTTCACCTACTGTTTCTGTAAACAGAGCCTTGTTATTCATTACTCCGGTTATCTCAAACCATTGGTCTTCGATTTTCACATTTTTCCCGATGGGATCTTCAAAAGGAAAAAGATCACCAGCGATGGTTGCTCCCAGTACACAGACCTTCAGATGCCTGTAATAATCATCCTCTTTTATGAAATCACCCCGGGCAGGAGTATAGTTCAGGATATTCAAAAAAGATGGTGTGATCCCAATAATTCTGGCTTTCCCGGTTCTGTCCTCGTACTGGGCAGTGACTTCTTTCTCTGCCTGAGGTGCCACGTCTTCGATCATAGGTACTATATCCCTTATGGCGTTTGCATCAGAAATGGACAAGCCTGATGAGAACTTAGCCCTGACCTCCTCCAGTTCTTTATCGGTAAATTCCTTATCACGGATAATGATATTATTTACACCCAGATCCTTGTATTTTGCAATGGCTTCCCGTTTTGCACCTTCACCGATTGACAGCATAGCAATCACTGATGCCACACCAAAAATAATCCCCAGCATGGTAAGGAAAGATCTGAATTTGTGATCTTCAATTGCAACAAATGCCAACTTGAAATTTTCGTCAAATTTCATGACGGTTATGGTTTTCAGGTAATAAATTACGGGTTTTGTGCGATTACATTTTTTTCAGGCAATATCAGTTTGGTTCCCTCTTTAAAGTCTCCATAAACAACAGTGAAATTATTATTTCTCGGTCCGATCTCTACTGGCCGTTCGACCCAACTTTTTTTAACTTTCATATTGAGATAATATGTATCATTCACTTTCTTCAGGCAGCTGTTATCCACATAGAAGACATCTTTCAGTTCCGCATAAAATACTTCACAACTGACAGTCATTCCTGGTTTCAGAACAGGATCAGAATCATCCAGGATAATTGCGAGATCAAATATCTTAATACTGGATTTCTCATCCTTTTTATAACTGAGCTTGCCTATTTCAGACACTTTTCCTTCGAATGGCTTATCAGGATAAGCTTCCAGTCTGACGATAACCTTTTGTCCTGGTTTTACCTTACCGATATCAGTTTCATTGATGGTTGATCTTATTTTAATTCTGCTCAGATCGGGTACCAGGGCAAGCTCGGCTCCCTGGTAGGTATTATCACCCACCCGGTATAACTGATCAGTCATTCTGCTTATGGAAACCTGGAAAATCCCATCGAGGGGACTTAGTATCTTCAGCTTTTTTATGGCTGAATGCGCATCAATAACATTACTTTCAATCTGGGTTACTTTGATTTTCTGAATCTTCAGGCTATTCTCGCATATTTTCTTTTCCAGTTCAATGGTTTTCATAATCCTTTCCAGTTCGACTTCAGCCTGTTGAAATTCCAGTTGCTTAATTTCTTTCTTTCGTGGGGATTCATATTCGAATTTATCCAGTTCAAGTTTCTTCAGAATATGATCCGCCTGCACCTCCTCTAACCTTACTTCCAATGCGTTAATTTTACTTTCGTTTTCTACCAGCAATTTGTTCAGACTTGCTCTTTCTGTTTCCAGGAGATTTTCCTGCTCAACAAGGAATTTCAGAACGGTCGCCGGATCCAGTTGTGCAATGGAATCACCTTCTTTAACATGGGTCCCATGATCCACCATTCCTGTAATTCTGAATTGCCAGCCATATTGCCAGCCAATAAAAGGTACAAGGACCGATCTTGCGTTTACTGCCAGCAGTTCACCTGTCTCAACCAGGGAGGCGTTAAAATCTCCCTTCCGGATACTATATTCCAGGTTATGATCATGCTTGCTGCAGGCAAATAATCCAAGGCAAATCAATAGCAACCGGTATGAGAGATTTATTTTTTTCATCCGTAATTAATTATTTACCGGAACGTTTTTTTTCGGGATAAGGATCGGATAATGCAAGTATTGCATCAGGATCCAATCCTTCCCTGATGATCACGAAATCATTATTCCTTTGCCCAATAACCACATCCTTTTTTCGATAAGAATTTCCGAACCTGTCATAAACATAGTTCTTGTCTCCTTCTACAAATAGGGCTTCCAGGGGTATATAAAGCACACTATCAATTTTATCCACAATGATCCTGCAACTTACTGTCATGCCAGGCAGAAATTTCTCCGATGTACCATCTATTAAAATCTCCACGGGAAAAATCTTGATTTTGGAATCACCTTCTTTAAATTGTGCCAGGTTGGCTATGGAAATAACTTTTCCTGAAAAGGCAGTATCTGAGAAAGCATCCAGCTTGATCTCAACAGCCTGTCCCATTTGAATTTTGGAAATATCTACTTCACTGATCTCAGTGTGCACCTTAAGTTCTTGTAAGTCGGGAAGGTCGACCAGTGGGCTTCCTGACCATGGTTGATCGCCTACCTGCCACTTATTGCCTGTAGACCAGTTTTTCCTGAGAATGGCAATTCCGGCAGCGGGACTCACCACGGTTAAATTTTTAAATGTAATTTCTGCTTCCCTGAGATTCGATTCAAGTTGAGATATTTTCAACATGGATTGTTTGATTTCTTCTGAATGTATCTTTTGCTGGTTCTCGATTTCCTCACGAGCTTTATCCAGTGCTATCTTTGCTTTTTCCAGGTTTAGTTTTATTTCCCTGCGAGTAATGTCAGCTTCAAAAGTGGCCTGTTCAAGATTGATTTCTGATATCCGGTGTGATATTTCAGAGATTTCTATGTTGGCTTTCAGTTCTTCAATTTTTGAAGCCTGTTCGGCTTTCTTCTTCTCCAGTTCAGCTTTTGCTATTTCCAGCTCAGCATTTGCATTGATGATGGCTTTTTCAACTTCAGAAGGATCAAAAATAACTGCAGTATCACCTGACTGGATCATGTCGCCATCTTCTACAATCTGGGTTATTTTGAACAAACCAAATTGCCATGACATAGCAGGAACTGAAATATTTATTGAATTTGTCGCCTGAATTTCTCCTTCTTCTACCAGGTCAATGTAAAAAAGTCCGTTTTTGACATTGCATGTCTCTACCTCTATAGCAGTCTTATTTTTACAACCAATCAAGACTATCAGAACGAGGACGATTGTGCTTCTTCTTATCATAGGATTATTGTTTGATCAGCGAACCAGGTGGTTTTCTCAAGGCTAAAATATCATGATACTTCAATCCGCTTGTGATAACTGCCTCTTCGTTATTAAAATCAGCAACTGTTACATTTTTTTTGACAAACTTTTCATTATCTGCAACATATACTACCTTCATGCTATCTTCTTCAAAGAGTGATATCACCGGAATTACCAGGGTATCCGAAATATTTCTAACCTGTACATTACATGTGACACCCAGTCCGGGTTGAAGATTTAATTTAGTGCTATCAAGGGAGGCTGTTACTTCAAATACTTTTACGTCTGATTTTTCACTGATTGGTTTTCCCACAGGAGCTTTGTTCCTGATTTTACCATAAAGGTGGATATCCGGGAATGCATCTACGATAATCTCCATGGTCTGATCAATTGCAAGTCGTTTGTAGTCAGCTTCACTTACCTCCAGTTTCACCTGCATAGCACTCAGATCGGGTATCTCTATAATGGGTAAATTTGCCCAGATTACATCTCCCTCCCTGACCTTTTTTTCTGTAATCCACGATATATCGTAAATAACGATCCCTTCAACATCCGATGTAAGTATCAGATCATCAAGTTTAGATTTAGCCTGGTCGACCCTGTTTGCTTGCTGGTCAATTTTCAACTTCATTTTCTGAAGTTCTGAAGTATTGATTTGTTTCAGGAATTTAAGTTTCGTCTGGGCTATATTTCTTTCCAATTCAGCTTTTTCAAGTTCCAGCTTGATAATTTCTCTGTCAGAAGGGGAGGTAAATTCCATCTGAAGAGAGTCAAGTTTTTTAATATCTGTCGAAGCATCAATCGATCTAACCTGTGCTTCAAGTAAAAGAAATTGAAGGTTAAGATCAGCCAGGGATTTATTATATTCTGCCCTGGCATTTTCCAGTTCATTAACTGCGAGCAGATATTCATTTGATATTTCACGGCACTCCAGGATGCATAATGTATCACCCGGCTTTACCTGGGTTCCTTCTGGTATAAGGTGCAAAATAGTTACATCACTCCAGATCCCCGGACAACCATAAGTGCGTGTATTAACGGCTTCAAGTGTTCCGGAAACAATTACCTCATCAAGGAAATCTTTTTTTTCAATAAGGAGAGTAATAATCTGTTTAAATTCAGTCTTGGGAGTACAGCAGATATTCAGACCCAGCAATAGAAATAGTACCGGATCGCTTAATCTAGGGACCGATAAAACCACAGATTACTGCATTATATTTTAAGTACAAATAAGTTTCTGACAGAACCAACAATTTCCAATATAAAATATCAAGATAGGAATTTTTTCTGTATATGACATCAATTAACTTGTAAAAAATTACATGTAAATAAAGGATAAAAAAAATATAACTTTAAAAACAATATTTCCTGTTAATGAAATTATAAAGTGAATATTATGAAAAAGTCACTGTTAACAGTAACACTTCTAATTATTTTAGTTACCTGTCAACCTGATGGGCATAACAGCAAAACCAATGTTTTTTTCAACTCAAAAGATACACTTTTAAACCAGGAAAAACCGGATCTTTTCTATCATTATTCTGTGTGGTACGCATTTGTCAACCTTGTGTTTGACGGAACCCTGACAGCTAAAGAACTGAAAACCAAAGGAGATATAGCTCTTGGATCATATAATGGATTAAACGGGGAGTTAGTAATGACAGACGGTAAATTATACCAGGTTACCGAAGATGGTGCCATTCATGTACCCGGTGATGAAGGATTAATATGTTATGCCAATGCCACATTCTTTGATAGTGAGCAGGGTTTTGAAATGGAA
>Ga0102851_10002711_pt1 | contig 10762 bp, 8 predicted proteins | sample Mud3Dept3metaG_FD_79558 | JGI IMG/M metagenome (GOLD analysis project Ga0102851, IMG submission 79558) | Freshwater wetland microbial communities from Ohio, USA, analyzing the effect of biotic and abiotic controls - Mud 3 Core 4 Depth 3... | ecosystem: Environmental > Aquatic > Freshwater >...
AATAATATAACTATATGACTCTCAGTGTCTTCTCTGTGTTACTGTATAACAAAAAAACTAACACAGAGGAAATCAGGAGAAGACACTGAGAACCGCAGAGGGGAAACAAGAACTTTATGGAAAAGAGGATTATAGAATGCGTTCCGAATTTCAGCGAGGGAAGGGATATGGCTGTAATAAAGCAGATTACAGATGTTATTGAATCGATTGAAGGGGTGAAACTGCTGGATGTCGATCCCGGAAAAGATACAAACAGGACCGTTGTAACATTTGTAGGCAATCCTGAGGCTGTATCCGAAGCAGCATTCATGGCGGTAAAGAAGGCGTCTGAGTTAATTGATATGTCGAAACACCATGGTGAGCATCCGCGAATGGGTGCTACAGATGTCTGCCCTTTTGTACCTGTTACAGGTATCTCCATGGAAGAAACAGTTGAAATTGCCAGAATGGTGGCTGAAAGGATCGGCAGAGAGCTGAAAATTCCCGTTTACTGTTACGAGAATGCTGCATTTGAGGAAAAACGAAAAAACCTTGCAAACTGCAGAGCAGGAGAATATGAGGGATTGAAGAAAAAACTTACGGATCCTGAATGGAAACCGGATTTCGGACCGGCAGTATTTAACGAAAGATCCGGTGCAACAGCAGTTGGTGCACGTGATTTCCTGGTGGCATTCAACATAAACCTGAATACTACCTCAACACGCCGGGCAAACGCTATTGCTTACGATGTAAGGGAAAAAGGGAGAATAATCAGAAATGTGAAAGGAGAGGAGATAAGTTTACCGGGTACACTTAAAAGTGTCAAAGCAATCGGCTGGTATATTGAAGAATACGGTATTGCACAAATTTCAATGAACCTGACAAACATATCTGTTACACCTGTTCATATTGCTTTTGATGAAGTATGCAGGAAAGCCTATGCAAGAGGAGTCAGAGTAACCGGATCGGAACTTGTCGGTCTGATACCTCTTAAAGCAATGACAGATGCCGGGAAATATTTCCTTGAAAAACAGCAAAGATCACTTGGAGTGTCTGATTATGAGCTTATTAAGATAGCTGTTAAATCACTTGGATTAAATGATATTCATCCGTTTATTCCTGAAGAAAAAATAATAGAATACGTCATGGCAGAAAAAGGGAAAAGAGAACTTATTGGTTTAGACCTGAGAGCGTTCATGGAGAAAGTTGCCTCGGAATCTCCTGCACCGGGTGGCGGTTCAGTTTCGTCATATATAGGTGCTCTTGGTGCCGCTCTCGGTACTATGGTCGCTAATTTATCGGCTCATAAAAAAGGCTGGGATGACCGGTGGAAAGAATTCTCCGATTGGGCCGTCAGGGGAAAAGAGATCCAGAACAGGCTTTTAGAGCTTGTTGATGAGGATACAGACGCATTCAATAAAATTATTGAAGCTCACAGGCTTCCAAAAAAATCAGAGGAGGAACAGAAAGCCAGGAATGCTGCTGTCAGGGAAGCTACTATGAATGCTATTATGGTGCCATTTAAAGTAATGGAAACAGCATTTTCAGGTTTCGAACTTATAAGAGAAATGGTCGAAAATGGCAATCCAAGTTCAGTGACTGATGCAGGTGTTGGCGCATTGGCTCTTAGCACATGCATACGAGGAGCGTTTCTGAATATTAAAACCAATGCTGCCGGAATGAATGACCAGGTTTTTATAAAAGATATTATTTCGAAAGGAATTGAAATTGAAAAAAAGACTCTCAGGGAAGAAGAAGCGATACTGAAAATAGTTGAATCAACTATAACCAGACAACAGAAATTATAACTGTTCGACCGGATTAATTATTATTGACTTTTGTCTGTGAGGTTCAAACCAATATGCGCCTGATCGTCCTCAAATGATGCGAGTACCCTTGTATTTCCTGCTTGAATATACCCTGGTGATCAATTGAATCTATCCTTACTCTGCCTGAGGAATGTATTACCAGACCTCTTGAAAGAATCATACCAACATGGCTTATTTTACCGCGTTCATTATCAAAAAACACCAGGTCACCGGGTTTTGTTTCATCAATAAAACTTATAGCTTCGCCTGTCTCTGCCTGCATCCAGCTGTCACGGGGGATAATTTTCCCATGGATCTTGTACACAAGTTGAGTAAATCCTGAGCAATCGATACCTGAATGAATGCGTCCTCCCCAGATATAGGGGCTGTTCATGAATTTCATTCCTGTGTCAGTCAGTGAACCGGTAGCATTAATAAAAGCATTTACAAAATCGCTGCCGGTATAATAAATATGGTCACCTACGGTAAAAGTATGTTTTTCAAAATCAGGACTATAAATCTCGCAGCCTGCTTCAAGTATCAGTTTTGTTTTGTCGTTTTTATGGCATAATAGTGATCTGTTCAATACATGACTATTGGTATCGCCCTGATCCTCAGTTTGCTGAAGATGATTAAGATCTATCCATCCCTGATAATTATCAAACTCCGTTATGATTTTTAACCAGTGGTCAACCTGATCGAGTATTAAATACTTCTCGCCAAACAGCACCTGGCTGAGCATTTCCGACCTGTGAGAAGGCCCCAGCCGTAACGGTACAAAAACATTCTCACATATATACCGCTTCATAATAAAAAGATTTTTATCAAAAGTACTATTTTTACCCCTGAAAACCTGATCCGTATAATGGAAGCAATAACATCAGAGAAAACTAATTTTCCGAAAGTAAATAAGACTTTTTCTATTCTTATGCTTTTTCTGGCCAGCATTGCTGCCGTTGTAATTATCCTTACTCATGAAAAGCAGATAAGCAAACTTGCATTTGGAGGAACCGCAGTGGTAGTTACTTTATGCTATCTCGTGCTTTATCTTTTCCTGCTTCACTTCAGGTATGAAGTACTGCAGGTTATCCGCAAAACATTTTTTATTCTGCTGGCCATATTAATATTTCTTTTTATCACCAGAGTGGTTTCAGATCGTACTTCGGGAAACATGATCTTTCTTGTGCCATTTGCCGTAATACCAGTGATTATCAGGACCTTCTACGATTCAAGAATGGCCCTGTTCATTCTGCTAATAACAATAATGCTTGCCGGATTTATGGTGCCCCAACCATTTGAATTTATTCTTATGAGCTTTATATCAGGGATGGTGGCAATCTTTACCCTGACAAATAATTTCAGGAAGAGCAGACTGTTTTTTACTGCATTTATGGTTTTTCTGACATATTCTGTATTGTACACGGGAATCACCTTATTGGAGTATGGAGATACCAGCAAGGTTCATATGTCTGATTATATACTTTTTGCCGGTAACGGATTTCTTATACTTATAGGTTTCCCTCTAATATTTATTTTCGAACAGAAGTTCCTGCTTATCTCAAATGCAACATTGCTTGAACTGGGAGATACTAACCAGCCATTACTCAGAAAGCTGGCTGATGAAGCACCGGGTTCGTTTCAGCACTCACTCCAGGTCGCCCACCTTGCTGAAGAAGCTGCCAGGGTGATTGGTGCAAATATGCTGCTTGTGCGTACAGGCTCTCTTTACCATGATATTGGGAAAATTGCTAATCCACAATACTATATTGAAAATCAAGAAAATGAGATTAGCCCGCATGAGAAGCTCAATCCAAAGGATAGCGCCAGGTTAATAATAAATCATGTTAAAAACGGTGTCGTGCTTGCCAAGAACTACAAGATCCCTATCCAGGTTATTGACTTCATTCGTTCACATCACGGAACAACTGTAGCCTATTTCTTCTACAAGAAATATGTCGACCTCCATCCAGGCGAACCAGGTACAGAAAAAGCATTTACTTATCCTGGCCCCAGGCCATTTTCTAAAGAGACAGCAATTGTAATGATGGCTGATGCTGTAGAAGCATCTTCCAGGAGTCTGTCAAAATATACCGAAGAAGGTATAAGTGAACTGGTTGAAAGAATCATATATATTCAGGAACAGGATGGCCAGTACTCAGATGTACCTCTTACCTACAAAGATATTTCCGATATCAAGACAGTTTTTAAGAAGAGACTATCAACTATTTATCATGTACGGATTGCTTATCCCGAAAGGATTTAGCGCATATCGATGACTTCAGCATCCTTATATTTCTCAGGTTGAAAAGTAAATGTTCCGGATTCAGGGACCTTTTTCAGGTTGTATTCTTTTACGATCAGGTTGATTGTAACTCCGTCTCTTCTCTTATATTCAAGACTACTCAGATTCATGGAAGGTTTCAAAATAGAAAGTCTTACCCTGATCAGTTCATTTTTCAGATCAACAGGATACAGGTCAATTAAATAAGAATCAGACTTCTCTTCAACAAGCCTGCATTTATAGCCGTTCTTATACATAGTAAAGACAGATGAAGGGCGACTTTGGAAAGAATTATCCTTTTTATCTGGCCTGGTTATAGTAACCTCTTGTTCTGCAGGCAGGTAACTCCACGAAGTTTCACCATCAAACCATATTATATTATCAGGAAGAACAAGCTTATAGCTGTTTTTGCTCAGAATAACCGATCCGGTAATAGAGTCTATCGAATTCTCGATCTGGTCAGTATTGACGAGCAGAAAGCTCATTGAGACGGAAGGAGCAGCAGTAGCTGTGGTAGAGAACTTGTCGAGGATATTTATTGCTTTTGGATCATTTTGTCCCCGGACATTTATTATAGCAAGTATGTAAATAAATACAACAAAGGAAATCTTCTTCATTAATACTGTTTTATTCTAGGTTCTTCAAAATCTGTTCCAAAACCATCATATCAGAGCAGAGAACATCTCTGGCTTTGCTTCCTTCGAAAGGCCCGACAATTCCTGCTGCTTCGAGCTGGTCGATTATCCTGCCTGCCCTGTTGTAGCCGATGGAGAGTTTTCTCTGGATTAGTGAGGTTGAACCCTGCTGATGCTGTACTACCAGTCGTGCTGCATCATCAAACATCGGATCTCTTTTTTTAAGGTCGACGTCAAGAACGCCTGCATCACTATCATCGATATATTCAGGAAGATGCATTGCATCGGGATAACCCTGCTGTGATCCGATGAATTCTGTAAGCTGCTCAATCTCAGGAGTATCAATGAAGGCACATTGCACTCTAACAGGCTCACTGCCCGAGGAAACCAGCATATCACCACGGCCTACCAGCCTGTCGGCGCCTGTAGCATCAAGTATTGTCCGGGAATCGATTGATGAGAAAACACGGAATGCAATTCGGGTAGGAAAATTGGCTTTGATAAATCCCGTTATAATATTTGTTGACGGCCGCTGAGTCGAAATTATAAGATGTATTCCGATGGCCCGTGCCAGCTGTGCCAGCCTGCCAATCGGGCCTTCAATTTCGCGGCCCGCCGTCATTATAAGATCGGCAAATTCATCAATAATTAATACGATATAGGGCAGATATTTGTGGCCTTTCTCGGGATTAAGCTTGCGGGAAATAAATTTTTCGTTGTACTCTTTAATGTTGCGTGCCTGGGCTCCCTTAAGCAGCTCAAGCCTGTTATCCATCTCTATGCATAACGAATTTAAAGTTTTGATAACTTTTTGAGTGTCAGTAATTATGGCATCCTCTTCTCCTGGAAGTTTTGCCAGGAAATGACGTTCGATCTTTGTGTACAGCGGCAGTTCAACTCTCTTGGGATCAATAAGAACGAATTTTATTTCAGCAGGATGTTTTTTATAAAGTATCGAGGTGATTATGGCGTTTATTCCGACTGATTTACCCTGTCCTGTAGCACCGGCCACCAGCAGGTGAGGCATTTTAGTCAGATCAATAATATATGGATCGTTGGTAATTGTCCGTCCAAGGGCAAGTGCTATATCGAACTTAGTCTCCTGGAAGGCTTTGGATGTTATGAGAGAACGCATCGAAACCATTTCAGGCTTTTTATTCGGGACTTCAATACCCACAGTACCTCTTCCGGGAATAGGAGCTATGATCCTGATACCCAATGCAGAAAGATTGAGTGCAATATCATCTTCCAGTGATTTGATTCGTGCCAGCCTGACCCCTCTTTCAGGTACTATTTCATATAATGTCACTGTAGGTCCGACTGTGGCTGAAATCTGCCTTATATTGATTTTATGGTCTCCGAGGGTCTTGATAATATTTTCCTTGTTTTCAAAAACCTCTGTATTGTCAAAAGCGCTTTCAGACTTATGCTCCTTGAGAATTGAGACAGGGGGAAATTTATATCGCGAGAGATCAAGGCGGGGATCATAATCCTCCATAATCTGGGTCACCTCCTCATCCGATAAAATATCATTTACTTCAGGTTTGGTGATGTTTATATCGACTGTGGTTTTTTCTTTTGTTACCGGCTTATCTTTATCAAGTTCATGAATAAGGGATCCGGTCTGCTGAGTGATTTTTTCGGTTTCATCAGCATCGATGATACGTGTCCTGTTTTTTACAAAGAATTCAACTTTTTCTTCACCCGGCTTATCTTCATCAGTGTTCAGTCCACTGTGCAGAACTGTTGTGACTACATCTGTACCTGGCACTTCTGCCATTGATTGCTCGTCTTTAGCAGGATTTAAAAATTTCAGCAGCGAAAGCAGATTTATTTTAAATGACGAAGGATGAACTTTTAATGCGAAAATAAGATAGATAATCGTTATCAGGCCAATAAGAATTCCAGTACTTATTTTACCCATGAAAGCATTCAGCCATCTTGTGATAATATAACCCTGAGCTCCGCCCGGACCGCTTATCAGATAACCTCCCGAAAGGCCAAAAATATATCCGAGTACCAGGGAAAGAACTATAGTTGCAAAAGTGAATTTTGCGACAAGACTCCAGAGTTTAAGTTTTGGAAAATTAAGCAGGTATAAACCAACTGTGCCGAATATCAGTGGTATAAAAAAGGCACCATAACCAAAACCATATCCGATAATCATTTTTGCAAAGAAATGCCCGCTTTTCCCTGACCAGTTCTTAACGGCGACTTCCGGTCCCGAAACAATATCTGAATCAGGCAGGCTCTGGTCTGTTCTCCACCAGAAAAGGTAAGCAATGCAGGCAAGCAGAAGATATAATGCAAAACCCGTAATCAGGATTCCGATGACAAATTTAATCCTTTCATCAGTTGAAATAGATTTTCGTTTAGATGAATCCTTTACATTTTTAACAGTTTTTTTCGGACTATCTTCCTTCTCCTTATTCATAAATAAGCTAAAAAATGCAACGCAAAGGTAATAATTTTGAACCTCTGGCAATTCCGGGGGAAATTGATTTTATAAACAATTGCGGGATTTGACTAACAATGCTTTAAACGAGGATATGGCCGATTTATTACACGAATTTGATATGAATCCCGGATATGCCGACCGTTAACAGGTGACATAAATTCAGAGAGTTATTAATTTGTTTATAAACTTATTTATCTCATCCTTTGAGACTCTAAGGTATTGTTCCCTTCTTTCAAATGTTTTATCAGGGATTTCTTTTTTATAGACTGTTTCGGCATCAAAATGCATTTCAGTTGTACCCAGTAAAAAGAAAAAACTCATAAGAACTCCGTCTATCTCACTGAATGGTGTAGCATTATTCGGATTCCTGACATTTATCTCATTGGTGTACCAGATTTGGTAAACCTTTTTCCTGTCAGACGGGAAGGTGACTTCAGCATTTTTACAATTAAAACCGCAAATAACTTCCGTCCTGTTAGTTTTTCTGATTTCTATTCCGCTCATAGCATCAAATCCCGGATGTGATTCTCCAGGCATTGAGGAATAATAATATTTCCATGTCAGCAGGCTGATATATGTGTCATAAATATCTTCTTCCGGATTGGACAGATTTAGTATCCCGGAATTACCGAATGGAGCTGAAATATCAAACAGGATTTTATCATTTTTGAATGAAACGATCAGGTTTCTGGGCATGACCTCCCTTGGCATAATACCAACATTACCCATATATTCAATGGTATAATGGATCTCGCCCTGGTTAATATTTTTTTCACCCTTGTTCCTGCAGGAGTACCCTGTTATTGCGATAATCAACACAATGAACAATCCGGAACTGAATCTCACTGATCTCGTTTTTTTATGAATTATGTAAATGTAACATTTTTTTTTAATTTCATTTCCCGGCGCTGATAAATATGAGAAGTGACAGAATTTTATTAGCTGTTAAACAGTAATTTTGATATCTGCATGTTGATGTGAACAGCATCAGGATTCTACTGGAAATAGTTTAAATTTGATTCATTGATAATTTTATAATATTCAGATATTTAGTACATTGGTGATCAAACATAAATAATTGAAGCTAATATGAAAAAGAAATTAGCAGTAGTAGCCCTGGGAGGCAATGCGTTATCAAGAGGGGACCAGGCAGGGACTATCGATGAACAGGAACAGAACACCACCGAGACACTGGAAAACCTGATTTTTTTAATCAGGGAAGGTTACGACCTGGTCATCACACATGGAAACGGACCTCAGGTTGGCAATATTCTGATGCGAAACGATGCAGGAGAACAGGTATATAATATAGCACAGATGCCGGTCGATATCTGTGTCGCTGATTCACAGGGTGGAATCGGATACATGATTGAACGAATGTTCAGAAATGTTCTCAATAAACACAAAATTGACAGAAATGTAGTATGTATTGTCACATCAGTAATCGTGGATATAAATGATCCGGCTTTTAACGATCCGCAGAAACGGATCGGTAAGATATATACCAGGGAGCAGGCAGACGAACTTGCCTTAAGAAAAGGATGGCTTTTCAGGGAAGATGTCAAAAATACCGGCGGATACAGGCGTGTCGTTCCATCACCTGTACCTAAAGATATTATGAATCAGTCTATTATACGGGATCTGGCCTGTAAAGGTAACATAGTTATTGCTGCAGGTGGCGGAGGAATTCCTGTTTATATTGATGAAAAAAATGATGTAAGACCTGCTGAAGCAGTTATCGATAAAGATCTTGCTTCGTCTCTGCTGGCTTCCCTTATTGGTGCTGACGAGTTCTATATTCTTACTGATGTACCGTATATCTACATAAATTATAAAAAACCTGATCAGGAGGTTAAAGAATTTCTGAATTATGCAGACGCTCTGAAATATCTAAATGAAGGCCAGTTTGCCAAAGGAAGTATGGCCCCTAAAGTTCAGGCTTGTCTGAATTTTATTAAGCAGGGAGGCAGAATGGGAGTGATCACTGAGGCTTTCAAACTTGCTGATGTGAAATATGGATCAAAGATCACAATGGAATACGAAGATGACAGGAGATAGAAGCAGGCGTCAGGCGTCGGGCGTCAGGAAATAGGTTATTAGTTATTAGGTTATTAGTTATTAGGTTATTAGGTTATTAGGTGATTTGGTCATTAATACTCAGCCCATTATTATTTTATTACTTTTACATTTTTAATTTTCGTTATCATTATTCCATATATTATGAAAATTAATCTTTACAAAAGGCATTTCCTTAAACTCCTGGACTTTACACCCGAAGAAATAATTTACCTTCTTAATCTTTCTTCAGAGCTGAAAAAGGCGAAAAAGTCAGGGAAAGAAGTACAATATCTGAAAGGTAAAAATATAGCACTTATCTTTGAAAAATCTTCAACCAGAACCAGATGTGCCTTTGAAGTTGCAGCTTATGACCAGGGGGCAAGTGTCACATATCTCGGACCAAGCGGCTCGCAAATAGGACATAAAGAGTCGATGAAAGATACTGCAAGGGTGCTTGGAAGAATGTACGATGGCATTGAGTACCGGGGCTTTGGACAGAAGATAGTTGAAGAGCTTGCTGAAAACGCAGGTGTCCCCGTCTGGAACGGACTTACCAATGAGTTTCATCCTACGCAGATACTGGCCGATTTCCTTACTATGACCGAACACTCTGTTAAACCTCTTAATGAGATGGTATTATGTTACCTTGGTGATGCACGTTACAATATGGGAAACTCCCTTATGGCAGGTTCTGCAAAAATGGGAATAGATTTCAGGATTGCTGCTCCGGTAGCTTACCAGCCATCAAAAGACCTGATAGCAAAATGCAGAGATGTTGCTTTGAGAACAGGCGCAAAAATATTTATTACTGAAAATGTTGATGAAGCTGTAAAAGGAGCAGATTTTCTTTATACGGATGTCTGGGTATCAATGGGTGAACCCGATTCAGTCTGGGAAGAAAGGATCAGGTTGTTAAGACCTTATCAGGTAAATATGTCAGTGATAAGAAAAACCGGGAATCCTGATGTAAAATTCCTTCACTGTCTTCCGGCATATCATAACCGGGAAACAAAAGTAGGAGAGGAGATATTTAAAAAATATGGACTTGATGGAATGGAAGTGACCGAAGATGTATTTGAATCAAAGCACTCTATTGTATTCGATGAAGCTGAAAACCGTCTGCACACAATAAAAGCAGTAATGGTAGCAACACTGGGATCATTGAGGTAAGCGCTCAGGGCTCAGAGCTCAGAGCTCAGAGCAGAAGAACTAATTCCATTTGCCCTGAGCCCTGCGCCATTAAGCAATCAACTCCTTTACAAAGTAGAAAGTCATAATAAACGAAACTGCTAGCTTCATGCCGATACCGGTAAGAAAACCCAGCAGGCTGCCGAAACCTGCTCTGACAGCATACTTCATATCGTCTTTAAAGATAAGCTCTCCGACAATTGCTCCTATCAGGGGTCCGATAATAATACCCACCGGTCCAAGAAACAAACCAATAATCAGTCCAATAGTGGCTCCTCTGGTCCCGTATTTTGATCCGCCAAATCTTTTTGTTCCCCAGATGGGTACAATATAATCCAATATTGATACTACAATA
>Ga0102851_10002714_pt1 | contig 10758 bp, 12 predicted proteins | sample Mud3Dept3metaG_FD_79558 | JGI IMG/M metagenome (GOLD analysis project Ga0102851, IMG submission 79558) | Freshwater wetland microbial communities from Ohio, USA, analyzing the effect of biotic and abiotic controls - Mud 3 Core 4 Depth 3... | ecosystem: Environmental > Aquatic > Freshwater >...
ATTGTCTGACATGATCCTCTCGTTTCAGTGTGACATGAGCTGCTGTACCGTAGTTGTAGGCCGGCATCATAAATCAAAGACAGAAGAATTCCTCTTTGGAAGCATTTCCAGTCAGCTTATACATGAAGCTAGAAACTGCGCTGTCTGGGTTGTGGAGTAACAAATGCAATCAGGTCAGGTCTTGCTTCTTGCAGAAAGGTCTCCATGACAACCTCCCATAACCTGCTACCATTACGCCGCAGCTTTTTTAAAGACAGACTGCAGCGATCAGCTAAAGAGAAGTGCCATAGTACCAAAGTCAAAACATGAAAAGAGTATAGACTAGCGCGCTGAATGGGACAGACTTAAGAATTGAGATATTAGACAGCTAAAGATATAGAACTATTACAAGAGGATATGCATGGGGTATTCAGATCATTAAAGAAACTCAATTTTCACGTCTGATCCCATCGCTCCGGTCGCAAAGATGCCTCATACCAGGTGCTTACCGTAATAGACCTTGAGGATAGAGGCTGCTTGAAATGATCTGCACGGTTCTTATATATTTAGTGCAACAAGAAATTGAGATCTGGAAAAGGAGGTCTTTTTATGTCTGGAAAGAAACACATCCCTGTCCCAAAGGATACACCTGCGTTCTTCTGCGCGAATTGCGGAGCCGTGGCGCTTGACTCTCATAATATCTGCAAAGTTCAGGGGAAGGGGAGAAAGGCTGACTGGTGCGGTTCAAAGAGCGGTCAGGCCCCATCTTTCTGCCACAATAAGGTGAACAATGATCGCTGGCAGTGCAGTAATTGTGGTCAGGTCGCCGTAAATCCGGAGCTTCTCTGTGAGCCGCAGAAACTCCCGAAGAAATGATGGAAAGGGAGGCAATTCTTTGTCTGATCTGAAACAAAGAATATAGGAGTTCCGGTGGTTCCGGTGTCAGGCTTGCAAATGTTCATTTAAGCGAATCTGGTATAGGGGCTTGTATCTATCCTTATACTTCCTCATAAACAAATGCCCCAGCCCGTGGGCCTCGTGTCAACGGAAAGGACCGAAACCAGTCCTCTGTGGCCAACTGTTTTTTTATAGGATACTGGCTATATTATGCGCCAATAATAATGATCCCGAGATACCCGTCAACAGTGACCGGGTCTCCGGTCTTGATGACTTCTGTTGCCTTTAAGATACCGGTGACGCAGGGCAGCCCGTATTCCCTCGCAATGATGGCTCCGTGGATAAGCATTCCTCCCCTTCGCTCTACAATCCCGCTGGCGAGTGGGACAACAAAGGTCATGTTGGGGTCAATCGAATCGCAGACAAGGACCTCTCCTTTTTTGAATGTCATAAGGTCAGCCACGGTCTTTATCACGCGGGCATACCCAGATCCGATTCCCGGACCAGCGGGCTGACCTGTGATCTGACGGTATCGGACCCGGGAACCTGCCCTGGTATCTTCGAATGTGTCATCTGATACCGGTTCATTAACCGTTAAACTGAGGGAATCAAAATGACCGGCAGACGACTGTCCGCTTACCGCGGTCCCTGAGCGTTGTGTTAACTCGTTTTCCGTTTCGAGCACCCGGGCCTTGAGCCTGCCCATGTATATGTTGTCATTGTCCCTCATCCTGTAGCTTGACCGCGCAATGTCCAGCATTTCTGCTGCGTCCCTTTTTTTTTGCCCGTTAAAATAAGAAAGGAAGATCTGTTCACGCTGTTTTAATTCCTGCCGGCCGGCCCTGCGATTCGCGGGGGCGGAAGCCATTTCGATTATCAGGTTGACAATGTCAGGGATCTCCTCCCTGCAGTGCAGTGACCTGCAGAGGAGATCGCCATGAGATGATATGAGTTTTTTGAGCAGGCTGCTAAACAGAATGTCTGAATAATCTCCTGCTTTGAGATCGTGAGAGAGCGTATCATTGTCGCGGATATGTGAGGCCATCTCCTGAAGGATATCATTGCGCTGAAGGCTCACCATATCTCCGGTACTCAGCAGCGACATATACTCGTAGGGATCTGAAGGGCGGACCGCGTCATTATAGACAGTGCCGAACAGACGCATGCCATGAGCAAACGGGATAAAATATTCCCAGTAGATCTTCTTCCATTTATCAAATATGTCCCTCCTGCGGGCTGCTTCATCCAGGATCTGATGATCGGACAATGCGGGCAGATCTGCTTTTAACAGGTCATCTGTTTCCTTTTGAAGTGCTGGTATCAGTTCATCTTCTATCTTATGCCTCATGGTCCTGAGATTTTCAAAACTCCTCTTAAGGCTGAGGTACCAGCCCCTTTTTTCATCCTTGTCTTTTCCGGCAAGTGTTGTGATTGGTCTTGACTGGAGCATGTACATGATGCTGTTTTTCATCGTCCATTCCACATCCTGCGGGAGTCCGAATATCTGTTCCGCTTTCATGACAAGCCTGTATATCTCCCGTACGTTTTCATCATTAAGAGGCGGCCTGTCCTTTAGTTCAGGCGGCAGGGACGTTAATGCTGTGCCTTCTTCAGAAGGAGAGACTGCATGGCTTCTGACCGCAGGTGTATGAGAGATAATAGTCCCGTCAGCCCTGTCCAGTATCCAGCGGTCCGGCTCAAGCGTGCCGTCAACAAGCCCCTGGTTTAGGCCGTAAACGGCTTCGATGACGCACCGGGCTGGATCATTCGGATGCTGGCCAAAGCCGATCCCGGATACTACCCCTTCAATTATCTCCTGCACCACAACTGCCATTGAGCTTCTGAATTCATCCAGCCCCAGTTCCTTTCTGTATAAAAGGGACGAGTCAGACCAGAGGGATGCCCAGACCAGTTTTATATGTTCGATAACGGATTCTGCGCCCCTCACATTCACATACGATGCATGGAGCCCTGCAAAAGAAGTCTCAGACGTGTCCTCCCCCGGCGCTGACGAACGCACCACAACTGATTTTCCGTTATAATATGTATCAACACTTTCTTTTATGGTTTCATAGAGTTTCGGGGGGAAAGGGGTATTCACAAACATATTTCTTATTCTCAGGGATGTGTCCCATAACTCCTCCCACCGGACATCATCATTGGTTTTTCTGCTGAGTTCCATCATTATCTTCGTGCGAAGCCCTGTTTCATTTACATATCTATCATAGGCGTCGGTCGTAATAGCGACTGCAGCCGGTACGTTCATTTCCTTTTGCATCATAACAGCCAGGGCATAAGACTTGCCGCCGACACGAACCCGGTTATCTTTTTGTACATCACACAAAGAAATTACATAATTCATGGCATATGAAGTTCCTGCACATTCTGGAATCTGTTGACCACATAATATTTCTCAACGCTCACCACCATCAGGGCGCAGGAAGGGGATGACACAAACTCTTTCAGATGTGGATGTTTCTTCAGAAACATATCGAGAAATGATTTTCTCTGTGCGCCCCTGACTTCTTCGGCCCTGCCCAGAGCGGTCGCAGCCATGGCGCGAGAGAAATCCTTTTCGTCATTGCTCCTGTTGTCAATCAGCAGGGCTGACTTTGGTTCTGAAGCCAGGTTGGCAAATTTCCGGGTTGCCCGGGTGGTGGCAAAGATTATGTGCTTCAAGTCATCTGTTGCCGTAAACGCTATCAGGCTGGCATAGGGCTGTCCATTCCCGTAGGAGGAGAGCACGGCAAGTTTCTGGGCTGAAAAGAGTTCGGCAAGGGTCTCTTTTAAGCCTTTTATATCGTCCTTTTTATTCATGACAGTAATTTATACATACGCCTTTATCCACCCGATCTCCAGTCTAAAGAGCTAACCTCAACAATCGTTTTTTCCATCAATTAATCCGCCGATTCTGCGCCTGATCCCTGCCCGTTTTTTTCTTCCGGTCCCCATATATAATGATGATGCCAATTAATATCACAACGATCCCGAGGAGCATGGCAATTTTATCATCCGTGCTGATGACCCTGCCACGGGCAGCGTAAACAGCTATACCAAACATGCCGACAATAATAAATATAAGACCCACTAATTTTTGCATGATGAAAAAATTAAAGCACCGGATAACCGGCACTCTTCCACACCATAATACCGCCATCGAGAACCTTTATGTTTGGAAAACGGTCATGAGAAACTCCTTCTCTGGCACTCATAATCAATCGCCCTTATTTGTCTCATAATTTCTATATATCAGATTTTTGTTGACATTGCATCTTTCTGCTGATACATAAATGATAAAGGAAGGTTTCAGGTGTTTAACATATCTTTTCCGAATGCTGAAGTGGGCCGCTTATACCGGATATCCTGTAACAGAATATGGGGATTGCTGACCGATACGACCACATGGCCTCAATGGGGCCCGTCTGTTAAGGCAGTAGAATGCGGTACCCGTTTTATCAGGCAGGGAACTGAAGGGAGGGTCAAAACAGCTGGGGGAATCTGGCTGCCGTTTATTGTTAACGAATATGAAGAGGGCCGCTTCTGGTCGTGGAAAGTTGCCAGCATCCCTGCAACGGGACATCGCATTGAACCCCGGGGAAACGGATTCTGCCAATTGACTTTCGAAGTTCCCCTTCTCGCAGCGCCGTATGCTTATATCTGCAAAGTCGCACTGGACAGGATTGCCGGAATACTCGAATAAATAAAATCCAGGTTGCACCTCGATTTTATATGATTTATGTCATGTCCTTCTGTCTTTGCGTAGCGTATCTTTATATTAAAGAACAATACATGAGGCGATGTTATGAGACATCTTGTGATATTACTGGTGATGGCCGGCTTATTGGTGGTACCCGGGTTGTCTGATGCCCTCAATGTCGGTGACAAAGCGCCCCCCTTTGACGCTGAATCAACTCAGGGCACAATCAGCCTCCGGAGCTATCTCGGACAAAAGTATGTAGTGCTTGCATTTTACCATGCTGATTTTACCCCGACCTGAACAGGCGAGATGCAGGCATTCCAGATGGATCTGGAACAGTTTAAAAAGCTTGATGCACAGGTAATAGGAATCAGCCCGGACAGCCTTGAGACACACGAGAAATTTTCAGAAAAATATGGTCTGACCTTTCCGCTTGTATCTGATGGCGATGGGTTGATCAAAGGACTGTACGGGAAAGAAAGGATAACCTACCTCATCGATAAGAGCGGTATCATCCGCTTCATTCAGAAAGGGGTGCCGGAGAATAAAGATTTCCTGAAAAAGCTGAAGGAGATCGATAGTGGAGCAAAGTAAGGGCAGTTTATCTCCGGGAAGAGAAACTGCAACTCTTGCAGGAGGATGCTTCTGGTGTCTGGAAGCTGTTTTCCTTGAATTGAACGGAGTTGAAAAGGCAGTTTCGGGATACTCCGGAGGCGTGGTTGAAAAACCCTCGTACCGTGAGGTGTCCACAGGTACGACCGGCCACGCCGAGGCAGTGCAGATCTTATTTAATTCAGAGCAAATATCCTACAGAGATATCCTCGATGTTTTTTTTACCATCCATGATCCGACTACTTTGAACCGTCAGGGCGCTGACGTGGGCACTCAGTATCGTTCAGCAATTTTTTACCATAGTGTCGCACAGAAAAATACCGCCGAACTAGTGATACGGGAACTGGAGAGGTCCCATATATGGGAAGATCCCATTGTCACACAGGTTGCCCCTTTTAAGACCTTCTATCCTGCTGAAGACTACCATCATGATTACTATAAGCAGCACGGTGACGAGCCGTACTGCCGCCTTGTGATTGGACCTAAAATAGCAAAGCTCCGGGAATTGTTTATAGATAAATTAAAGAAGTAATAAGACATAAAGACGTTTCAGGTCAGTAAGTTTCAGGCAACGCAATCATTTACCGCATCTTCGATCTCATTGAACAAGAAGCTGAAACCACACGCAAGCAGCCTTTCAGGAAGGACATGCTGCCCTTCCGTAAGGATTTGGGCCCCTTCGCCCAGTTGCAGACGGAGTACAAATGCCGGCACCTTCATCATCGTCGGTTTTCCAAGTGCATTGCCGAGGGCCTTTGTGAGACCTTTATTCGTGGTAGGATGGGGAGAGGTCAAATTGTATATGCCCTCATATGAAACGTCATCAACTGCGGTTTGATATGCGCGTATAAGGTCTTTTATATGTACCCAGGAAAAGGGCTGGGAACCATCCCCGATTGTTCCCCCCATGCCCAATTTAAATGGGGTGAGCATTTTCTCCAGTGCCCCGCCGTCTTTGCCCAGGATTACTCCGAAGCGGAAGATGACAGTCCGTATGCCAAGTTCTTTTGCCCTGAGCGCTTCTTTTTCCCAGTCCTGTGCAAGATGGCCGAGAAAAGTATCTGCCTTCACATGCCTGTTCTCAGTGTGGGGGCCTCCGGAAGCATAATAGCCGATCGCGGAAGTTGAGATAAACACGTTCGGTCCCGGGTTGATCTGTGAGCATGCCGCTACGATATTTTTTGTAATAGTGACCCTGCTCTCATACATTGTTTTTTTGTATTCTTCAGTCCATCTGCTGGTAACCGGGGCACCCGCGAGATTGACAACTACATCTGCATTCTTCATTTTCTCAGCAAGCATACCCGATTTAAAATCATTCCTTTCAAGGGGAATCACCTGCCATCCGATCTCCCGGAACACACGCGCCAGGTTTGATCCCACGAACCCCGTGGCGCCGCTCATTGCGACAGTATTTATCCTCTTTTCCATAAATTATCGTGTGCGATAAACATGTAGAGAAAACAGCTTGATACTCTTTATGTTCATAAATAATAGATCTTTTTTTCAGGCCTGATTCCATATTACAGGAAAACCGGTGCCCCTGCAAATTATTTTTATCAACTCCCTCTCTCCGTATGATTATTTGTATCTTTATCATTGCAGGAGTCGATAGGCGATCTCGAGCAAGGGACGCCGGTCGCTGTTCATGTTTTTCCGGCTGGCAAACCGCTTCGCATTCTGGCCGATGCTCTCATCGCCGATTACCATCCATCCAAAGGTCCGCTCCGGTTCTCTGATCCATAAGCGGACATCCTGAATTATATGGTTCGTACTCTCCCAGGAGCAATAACCGTTGACCTCCACATATCGCGACGCGCTTTCCTTGATACTGCGAATCTGAAGAAGTCTTTTGCCTCTGTTTTGCTGAAGTCTTTACGGGATTCGTTTCCCTTTTTCCAGGGCCTCATTATCGTATCATCGGTCATTCTGCTCTCTTGCCTATCAATCTGCTTAATACGCCCTTTAAATCACTTGCCTCCTATGTGAAACTTGATGCTACCCACCTTCAATACACTCCCCCCAGTCGTCCGTCCTATAAACTGGCGGATGGCAAGCGCCCCGCATTTCATTGTCAAAAGGAACGATATGTGATATGCTTTCTACTATTAACCAGAAGACTGGTTACGAACCAGATTAATTAATGAAGAGGTTTTAAAAAAGACAAATGAAGAACATTTATTTCATAGAAGCAAAATCCCCGGGATCGCACATTTTCAGCTTTACCGCCCTGCCCCGGCTCGGTTCAATACTGCTGGCCACAATTTTAAAGGACCGTGGATATAATACAAAGGTTTTTATCGAAGACCTTGTGGCCCCTGACTGGAATCAGCTGGAAGACGCGGACATGATCTGCATCTCGGCCATTTCCTCTACGGCAACACGGGCCTTTCAGATAGCAGAGAAATATACTAAACTCGGCATCCCCGTTGCACTCGGCGGTGTACATCCAACGTTCCTGCCGGATGAAAGCCTTTTATACGCTGATTATGTAGTCCGGGGTGAAGGCGAAGATACGTTAGTCGAACTTCTCGAATATCTTAATGCCGGCAAGCCCCTGGATTCCATCAAGGGACTGTCTTTTAAAAACAGTAACCATGAAATAGTGCATAATCCTCCCAGGGAACTTCTCAAAGACCTTAATGAGGCGCCGATTCCGGACTTCAGTCTCGTTTATAAATGGGCGGAAAAGGCCAAGGCCTTACCTATCGCCACATCAAGGGGATGCCCTTTTGCCTGTAAGTTCTGCTCCGTAATTCCGATGTTCGGCAGGCAATACCGTTTTAAGTCGATTGAACGGGTGATAGAGGAGCTAAAAGCTGCTTCTTCTCATAAGGGCCATGTGTTTTTTATAGATGATAATTTTGCCGCCAACAAGAAGAGGACCAAGTCATTATTGCAGGCAATTATTGACAACAAGATAAAAATCGAGTGGAGCGCGCAGGTGAGGACCGATGTTGCCAAAGATACTGAACTGCTCGACCTCATGAAGAAGGCCGGATGTTTTGCGGTCTATATTGGATTTGAATCAATTAATCCCGCTACATTGTCACTCTATAACAAAGGTCAGGGAATTGAGGATATAGAAAATTCCATAAGGGCAGTGAAGAGCCATTCCATACGCATTCACGGAATGTTCGTATTAGGCTCTGACACGGATGACATTGAAACGATCAGGAACACGGCGACATTTGCAAAGAAACTCGATATTGATTCTATCCAGTTTATGATGCTGACACCATTGCCGGGAACGCCTGTATTTGAAGAACTAAAGAGTTCCGGACGTCTTATTCATACAGACTGGAGCAAGTATGATGCCCACCACGCGGTATTTGAACCTAAACTCATGACGGCCTTTGAACTTCAGGTTGAAACCCTGAAGGCCATGGGCAGATTTTATTCATGGCCGGCCATTTTCCGCAACCTTTCGCAGTTTGACTTCTTCTACGCAGTCGTAGGCCTTTACGGTAAAAGGTCCATCAGAAAAGCCCTTGCCGAAACTAAAATCTATGTTGAACAATTGAAAGACTCGATAACTGCCGAGTTCGACAGAAAAACCGACAAGCTCAGACAGTTCATTCAGCAGAGACAGGGCAAATCAAGAAATATCATTTTAAATACTGCTGCGCTCGAAAAAAACGAATCCAGATTTTTCTCAATCTTCCTCAGTAATCTTGATAAAGAGTTAATCGTTAACAAGGAAGATTTCAGTGTAAATAAAAATGCCCTTGCCATTACCCCGCTTGTTGAACATATCAAAACCAGACAGCAGCAACACATGCAGCAACTGTCAGAGTTTTATGAGAAGCATAAAGATAAACTGGCGTCTGCCAAGGTGATTAATCTTGAATCCATTTCGCTCTTCAAGACATGTGAAAATATCGGCCTGCTTTTAAATGTAAAATCCAAACAGATCCGCAGGGCATATGAGCAGGCACTGAAGAGCATCGGCGGCCACGCGTTTGAATGCAACCTCGTGCTGGTAATGGTTGAGAAATAACAGGCCGGTTCCACCCTTCCGGAGAATACGCCTCATCTCCACTTTCAGTGAACAGGCTGGAGCTTTTTCATGTACACGACCCGGGCGTCATCATCGGCATAATAGTCCGGTATGCGGGCCACTTCATGGTATCCGTGCCTGATATAGAAATGTCTTGTCTGCTGATATATCTGCAATGAAGATGTTTCGATATAAATCGCAGCTCCGCCGAGGTTTTTAATATTTTTTTCAGCGGCAACCAGCAGCAGGCTCCCGATTTTTTTTTGCCTCAGCTCTTTTTTGACCGATATCCAGTATAAATCATATCTCCTGTCAGTCACCAGTATGGGGCCGTAGCATACATACCCTGCCATTTTCCCCTCATATTCAGCCAGTATAAAACTGTAATCGCTGTTGCTCCCCTTCACGATACTGTCTTCCACAAGCTCAAGCGCGACCTCAATCTCGGAGGGTTTGAAGAAAGCGTCATATTCAAGCAGCCTTCTTATTTCATTCAAGTCCCGGGATGTTACGAAATTGCGGAGACTGATCTTTCCTTCTTCCGTTTTCAACATGGGTCACCTCATTGAAACTTCCAGTACGGTATTAATAAAATACGAATCCGGATATCCCGCTTCCCTGAGCGATGCAATAAATCCGGAATCCGGAGATATGCAGGGGTTGGCATTGGCTTCAAGGACATAAACCTTACCATCTGTGCCAAGTCTGATGTCGACCCTTGCGTACCCCCGCAGCCGAAACACCTTCCAGCATTTCAGCGCCGTCTCCATTAAAAGAGAGAGCGGCGCGTCGTCGGGGTTGAACTTTCTTATGGTATTCTTGCACTCAAAAGATTCGGGTTTCCATTTAGCGTCATATCCGACAATCCTCGGTTTACCGGCCGGCCAGGCATTAAAGATTATTTCAGCGACGGGCAGCACCTCTACCCCGCCGTCCCCGGTCTCTAATAACGAGACATTAAATTCCCTCCCATCGATATATTGCTCAATAATAAGCGGTTGCATCCTAAGTTGTTCGTACATGCCGGGGAGGGCACTTAAGAGCCTCGATTCGGACTTGAAAACAGAGGCGTCTCCAATCCCTATTGATGCGTCTTCCGCAGCAGGCTTGACTATCCACGGCCCCGGCACAGTCAACAGTAATTGTCCCCCCCGATATACATCGTAAGGCGGCGTCTGGATGTGAGAGTTCCCCATGATCCACTTTGAAAGGCTTTTATCCGTAGTTGCAAGAAGGGCTTCATGGTCCGAGCCGGTAAATGGGTAGTTGTCACTCTGAAATATAAGCGGGAAGTATGTCTGATAAATTGCATCTTCCATAGTCCCTTCAACGAGGTTGAAGACGACATCCGGCAGATACTCCTTAAGTGCGACCAAAAAAAAGAAAACCGATTCAAAAATGGAATATCGGCCGTTATAACTTTCTACCGGAAAGAGCTTATAGTCATGACCGAGATCCTGAAGTGAGCTGATGACAAGATCCACTTCATCACGAACATCTTCTGAGTCCGGAGTCCCCTTTACAGGCTCATTGTAGACAACCGCCACCCTCATGTAAGGAGTTGGGAAGCTAA
>Ga0102851_10002717_pt1 | contig 10757 bp, 10 predicted proteins | sample Mud3Dept3metaG_FD_79558 | JGI IMG/M metagenome (GOLD analysis project Ga0102851, IMG submission 79558) | Freshwater wetland microbial communities from Ohio, USA, analyzing the effect of biotic and abiotic controls - Mud 3 Core 4 Depth 3... | ecosystem: Environmental > Aquatic > Freshwater >...
CGTCCACAGCTCCTTCAAACAGGATAGAAAAAAAATGACCCAGCGGATCATCCGCGCCTTGGAAAACCCTTGCGTCCACATTATCGCTCATCCCTCCGGAAGACTCCTGGGAGGTCGAGAACCCTATGACGTTGAACTGGAAGAGGTGATGGAGGCTGCACACCGATTCGGGAAGACCCTTGAAATCAACGCCTACTATGAGCGCCTCGATCTCGACGATATTCACTGCCGCAAGGCGAAGGAGATGGGAGTCCGAGTCGCCATCGGAACGGATGCCCACCACATCGATCAAATGTGGATGATGAGCTTGGGAGTGGCTGTGGCAAAAAGAGGTTGGCTGGGACCTGCGGACGTGCTCAATACTTTGCCTCTCAAAGCTCTCATGGACTGGTGTCAGAGAGCACGATTACACGCATAGCGCATAGAGTAGAGCTCTAAGACGTTACTCCCGCTTCCCCTTGCACCTGACGCCTCTCGCCTAACGCCCTCTTATTGCCGAGAGCACTCAATAATTTACACCTCAAACAATGTTCACCACCCACTCGCCCCAAGAAGACAGGGGCTCGTTCGAGACACGGAGCACACTGAGAGAAATGTTCTCATGGAGAATCGGGAGGTGCCGATTCTCCATGAACTCCCGAATTTATTCGAGACAGAAGCTTTTTGTCTGTCGGCACCCCTTCGATGAACTCAGGGCCGTGAGCGCGGTCGAACGGCTCCCCGACAGACAAAAGAGTCCTTTCTCCGTGACCTCTGTGCCTCCGTGGTGAAAGTTAATAATCTTATGCTCTGTTTAAGATGTCCAGTGAAAGACGTCCTTGAGTTCATCGACGAAATCAGGAAAGGGGGTGGGCGTGAAAGAGAGGAAGAAGGCGAGAAAGGCAAGGCCCGCAACGAGTTTTCTCTTCCCATCGAGAGGAGTTTCGTCATCCAAGGGGGCCGGATGTCGAAAACCGAAAAGAATAATCAGGATGAGGAGAAGGAGCCAACCGGGATTGTAAAAAATGGTAATAAAACTCATCACGGCCACGGTCATTAAGAAAACGGCTCGGCTTTTCTTCCCAAACAGAGCGTAAACCACATGGCCTCCATCCAGCTGTCCCACGGGCAAGAGGTTCAGAGCCGTGACAAAAAGACCCACCCAACCCGCATATCCGATAGGATGGAGGATGACCTCGTAGGTTTCTGGAACCTCGCCAAGAACGACACGTTGGATGAAAGAAAAAAGAAGGGGGTCGGCGAGACGGATCATCCCCTCTTTGACCTGGGCGGCGGGGATAACCTCAGAGAGTTTCAGCCCGACCACAATGGCGGGAACGCTGAGGCAAAAACTACTCAACGGTCCTGCCACACCCGTATCGAACAGGGCTTTCCGCGATGAGACGGTGCTCTCCATCTTGATGATCGCACCCAAGGTTCCAAAGGGAGAAAAAGGAAAGGGCAAAAAGAAAGGAAGCGTCGCCCTCATCCCGTAACTTCGAGACATGAAATAATGCCCAAGCTCATGTCCGAGAAGGATCAGGATGACGGCGATCGAATACCCAGGCCCTCCGGTCAACCATGTAGAAGCGATTGTCAGGACGAAGAGGAGGATGTGAATCCAAGTTCGCCGCATGGGCACTCTTATTTCTTCTTATGACGACCCCGATCCAACTGTTTCTTGTGTTTGTGTTTCCGCATCTTCTTTCTTCTTTTTTTGACCACACTTCCCATACGTTCTCCTTATCAGAACAGATTTGACCGGCAAGTGCCCCGCAAGCCCCACCCTTTAGAGCGGTGGCAAGGGGCACACTATGAAAGGAAATTACCTTCCCGGGAAGCGCCGCCCTTTAGGGCGGGGAGCTTCACTCATTCCACAACGTCATCCGAACCCACATCCCCTCTTAATCCACGACCACATTCGTCTGAGTTCTTAGAACACCGGAAAGCCCTTGAATTTTGGTAACGATGAAATCGCCCAGGACATTGAGGTCCGGAGCCTCGACGAGGGCAATGACATCGTACGGACCTGTCGTCGCATTGGCTCGAACCACTCCCTTAATCTTCGACACCTCCTTGGCAACGTCCCTGGCGGCCCCTGCCGTACATTCAATAAACACATATGCAGTTATCGCCATACAATCACCCCCTTTAAGAGGATAAAATATCTCAAACCTCACTTTATTTCAAGCTCAAAAAATGTTTGCTCAAGATCTTATCTCTCGCCCGCTACGCCCTGTGAGGCTACGCTCGAGCTCACAAAGATCACGAAGGGGATATCGCTTTTCAGATCAGAGCCATGTCACTTCGAGTCGAATCCTCCGCTCAGCGATTCGACTCAAAAGACCTCTGTCTCTCTGCGACCTCTGTGAGAGAGGAAGTTTTTTAGTGCGTTCGCATCAGTCGCTATCAGATTTCTTCAGATGCACCAACGTGGCACCCCAAGCTCCTGCGTCCAAGGGCGCCGCTTCATACGAATCCACGAGGGGGCTTTTTTCTAAGAAAGAATGAACGATCGCCCTCTGAACCCCCTTCCCTTTCCCATGGATGATTCGAACTTCCAACAATCCCTTTTTCTGACACTCTAACAGATACTCTTCCAAGAGTGATGGGATCTCTTTGGGTTGGAAGGTATGAAGGTCGATCGAGTCTTCAATCGGAATGCAAACAACCATGTTTTGGAATTTAGAGTCTAAGCTTTAGAGTTCAAGACATTTAAGAAAAGAGTTATCTCGCTCTTTCAGTTGATTCCTATGCTTCAAGCCTTTTTCTGACCATTCTGAAGATCCCGTGAAACATGGACTTCGTCAATTTTCCGGTTTGGGTGTTTTGTTGGCTGGGATGGTAGGTCGTGATAATGGTCTGACTGTTCTCGAGAGGATAAACCCGTCCATGGCCAAAGTCGAGTGGGGGAACCTCGATTCCCATCTGCCTCATGGACTTGATGGTTTGCTTGAGGGCAATTTGGCCTAAAGGAACGATGACTTTCACGTTTCCAAGGAGGCCCATCTCACGAAGAAAATACGGCCTGCAGTCTTCTATCTCTTCTGGTAAAGGCTTGTTCTCGGGCGGAGCACAACGGATCGTAGCTGTGATGTAACAGTTTTTCAGGCTGAGCCCGTCGCCCAGATGAGTGGAGTTGGCTTGGTTGGCAAACCCAAACTCGTGGAGGGCCCGAAAGAGCCACTCACCGCTTCGGTCTCCCGCGAACATTCGTCCTGTCCGATTTCCACCTTGTGCGGCGGGTGCAAGACCAACAATCAGAAGCCGGGCATTGGGGTCGCCGAAACTTGGCAGCGGTTTAGACCAATATTGCCACTCGCGGTATCTTCTGGGCTTGCGCCTTTCAACCTCCCGCAGATAGGTCATTAGTCGGGTACACTTTCGGCACTGAACAACCTTCTGCTGCAACTTTCTAAGTTCCTGCTCTGTTCCCATCTTTTTATTTTGCCGGGCGTGTGGGGTCAGGCAACACAACAATCTCATCCACGTACTTGACCCATTCATCACCGTACACATCTTCATAAACAAGCCGTAAAGGGAATCCGTGCTTTTGAGGAAGGGTCTCTCCATTGACGCGATAAGCCAACAGCACCTTCTTGCGCTCAATGCTGTCCAGCCTGATTCTGACCTCCTTATTGCGGGCTCCTTTGATATCCGCAAGCAGGGCATTTTCCTTGGGCTGAGCCTCCTGAAGCAGTCTTCTTAAATGAACTCCAGTCCAACGCCCATAATTCGCGAAAAAGCCCGGACAGACCAACAGGACGTCTTCTGTCATAGAAGGAAGCCTCAGAATTTCTTCGTTGGTTAAAGAAAGAGGGCGATTCACCTCTCCGCTGATCTTCAAGCGATAACTTGCTAGGTCTATCGCAATGTCGGTAGGGCCCATGGTTCCAAACTTGTCAATGGGATCGAGGTCAAGGTTGCGGGGATCGACATCAGCGGGATTCATATCTTTCAGCTTACTTTTTGAAAATTCCTTGGGCAGGATTTCTTTCACAAGCGCCCACGCGTTAGCAACCCATCTCCAAGGACCGTCAAGGTGAATGAGAAACCCGGCTGAAATGATGGGAAGATATCGTCTCAAAAGCTTTCTTCTCGTGATCATACTTTCATTTTAAAACAGCGGTGACTGTAACGCCAATCCGAAGGCTCTATGCCTGGTGGGAGAACGAAGGTAAGAGAATCATCGTTGCAAAGGCCAGTATTCACGATAGCCTGCCTGGAAGTTAAGGATAAGGCTTGCAGAAAAGAAGAGCTGAGAAAAGAGCACAAATCTTGGTCAGGTTAGATGAAAAGCTATAACCCAGGAGGATGAGGAGAGTTCACAGATAAGTATTCTTGAGAAAGTCTGGGCGGCGGTATTCTTATCCCCTTCTTAACCAAACGTTTGCGATACCCAAGGACACTGTCAGGAAGATGAGTGTGACGTAGGTAAAGATTTCTAACTGCGCAACTGGTTTCAGATGGTTCGTATGATGAATGATCTCGACTATTGTCTCCATTGCCCCTTCCTTTCTTGCCAATCATAAAAGCAATTGCGGTGCCAGCGAATCTGTAATTCGGATAACCTCTTGACATTACAATGTTTTCATCAATATCACCCAATCGATGGACAGGAGAAAAGGGAAGATTTTTTCCACAAAATCCCAAATTCTTCGACTTGCGAGAGAAAAAACATTCTTAATCGAACCCCCGTTCACCTCATCGGCTGGACCAAACTCCGGTTCTTAAGTCGGCGAGTCGCAGGGTTGACTTTTCCATGAAAATTAAATAGTCTTCGTCTTGTTCGTTTCGAAAGGTGGAACCCAATATCATGACCACAATAAAAAAGCGATGTCCTTTCTGCCATACGGAGATGGAGATTCCCCGGAGGATTGGTGAACAAGGGTATTGTCAATGTGGTGCCTATGGACTGATTACCCTGCTGAGTGAGGCAGGTTCCTTTTTCCAGAGAGCGAGAAAAGCGCTCGGCGTCGATCCCGCTCAAACGGGTCGGTTCATGGAAATTGTGGACGGGGGCATCGTCTTTGAGGAGAATGGTGAACCCGTCATGATTCAGTGGGCCAAGAAACCCGGCATCCCACACTGAATCTCGACCGTAACGCGCCCCATCCCAAGGAGCCCCTGCCAAATTTCGAGGCTTTCGGATTTCCCATCATTCTGTATCCCCTTCCAAGGACAAAGGGTAAAAAATTGACCACCGGTGTTTACTTTTTCCAGCCTTAAAGTCCCATAGGCCTTTCCCTCCCCTTTCAAAACTCTATGATTTACAGAGGGTTGGACAATCTCAATGGCGAGCCAAGACTGGCATCAGGATTGCACGATACTGAGGATAAGACGTGCTGAAAGGCAGGGATTGCCCTAACCTTTTGCTTGCACAGACGAGATTCAGGAGGCAACACACTATGAAATGGTTAACATTGATCATGGTATTGCTTGTTGGCTTTGTTCTCTCGGCCATGGTTTCGGGGTGCCAAGAATCGAGAGTGGTTGTTGCGGACGATCACCCTGTGTATGAAGAAAAAGGATCCGGTCCTCCGCCCTGGGCTCCTGCTCACGGTTATCGGGCTAAACACAGGTACCACTACTACCCTTCTTCGTACGTCTATCTTGATATCGACCGGAGACTGTACTTCTACATGTCAGGTGGCAGTTGGAGAGTATCCGCATCTCTTCCCGTAGGGATCAGCATCGAAGTGGGAGAATCTGTTCTTTTGGAAATGGATACAGATACTCCTTACCATTACCATACGGATGTTGTGAAACATTATCCTCCTGGCCAGGCTAAAAAGATGGACAAGGACAAGGGTAAAGGCAAGGGCAAAGGGAATTAGCGGCAACTCACTGAACCACCGCTTTAACATCTATGGCGACACCCCCTTTGGGGAATACTTTCAATGGATTGATATCTATCTCCACTATCTCTGGACATTCGGAGATGAGTTGGGAGAGCCGGAGAATGCACTCTTTGATGAAAAAGCGATCCGAGGGAAGCTCGCCTCTGTAGCCGTCCAAGAGTTTTGACACCTTCGTGGACGAGATCATTCTTTCAGCCTCCTGAAGCGTCATGGGAGGGATCCCACAGGAGAAATCTTTCAATAATTCCGTATAGACTCCACCCCATCCAAAAATAACCACAGGTCCGAACTGCGGGTCTCTCTTCGCTCCCAGGATCAATTCCCTCCCTTCCATGATCATTCTCTGAACCATGACTCGTTCGATTTTGGCCTGGGGAGCTTGGTGAACGATTTCGGATACCATCTCTTCGTAATGGAATCTTAACTCTTTTGAATTCCTGATACCGGTTCTTACACCGGAAATATCCGTTTTATGGAGGATTCCAGGGGAGTAAGCCTTGAGAACCACCGGATATTTTAGAGACTCTGCCGCTTCCAGAGCTTGTTTTTTCATCCCTGCCATCTTGAAAGGTGCGACCGGAATTCCACAAGCTCTCAGGAGAGAAAAGGCCTCATGCGCCAACACCTTTTGACCGCGCTTCTTCGCCGTCTTCAGGACCCTTTCCACTGACTGACGATTGATGGAAAACGTCTTTCCTTCCTCCGGAGGTTTCATGAGCAATGTATTGCGCTCTATAAGGGCCTCAAGAGACCGCAGGCTTCTTTCAGGACTGGGATAATTGGTGATAGGCGTAGCTTTCGAAGAAGCCTCGCTAGGTTGCCCGATGGTCCATGCGATCACCGGTTTTAGAGGATATCGGTTTGCCACCTCTGCCACGGTCTTAAGGGTAGGTTCTCCCAAGACACAGAAGACGATATCCACTGCTGGGTCACTCAACAGGGCCTCCAATGCCTTGGTGTAGACATGTTTATAGCCATGTGATAAGGCCGCTGACATGATATCGAGGGGATTGCCTACCTTTTGCCAGGGAAGAAATAATTCTTTCAGCGGATAGACGTGCTCTTCCGTAAAGGTGGCTAATTTGACTCCACGTTCCTCACAGGCGTCCAGAACTAATATTCCTCCAGCTCCGGTTGGAGTAATGATTCCAACCCTGTTTCCGATAGCAGGAGGAAAGCTGAGAAAAGCTTTTGAAATGTCTCCGAATTCTTCCACACTTCTGACAGTGACGATTCCAATCTTTCTGAAAACGGCTTCATACACGGCCTCCTCTCCAGCCAAAGAGGCGCTGTGGGAGGATATTGCCTCTGCCCCCTTTTGGCTTCTACCTCCCTTAAGGGCCAGGATCAATTTCTTGCGGGCCACCCGCGTTGCCACTTCTAAGAATTTCTTTCCATTTTTGATGCTTTCAATATAAAGCCCGATCACTCGAATTTGAGGATCGTTCTCAAAATAGGTCAACGCATCGGCGAAATCAATATCACAGGTATTGCCCAGATCGATCCCTTTGCCAATCTTGAACTGTGAAAACCCCTCCAGGAACCCTCCTGATTGCGAGATGAGGGCAACGGGGTTCTCTTCCTTTCTCACCGGGACGAAGGAAGTCGAGAACGACATGAAATGATTGACAATACCGAGGGAGTTTGGACCAAGAACATGTATTCCGGTTTCTTTGACCTGTCTATCTATTCTTAATTGAAGACGTCTTCCATCCTCATCCGCTTCAGCAAAACCCTGGGTGACAATGAGCACCGAATCGATCCCTTTCTTGGCACATTGATCCAACAGGTCCGGAACCGTCTTTCGAGGAGTCATAAGGACCGCCAAGTCAATGGGTTCTGAAATCGCTGAGACATCCGGAAACACCCTTTGTCCCGATAGCTCTTTCATATTCGGATTGACGGGGAAAACCTTCCCGCCATATCCCCACCGCTCGAGATTTCCCAGAACATTCAATGAGCTCTCTCCCGCTCTGCTGGAAACCCCAACCAAAGCCACCGAACGAGATTCCACAAATTTTTTCATGTTGACAAGAGCATCCATCCGATCACCTCACTTGCGGAGACACTATTTCAGTGTATAGTATACGAATGCAAGAGGAGCTTGCAAGGGATGACCATGTGAATTTTTCTTTCGTGGAGGTCTATTTTATCTCACAAATGATTGCATTGACACACAAGGACACTTATTTTACATGTTTCCTCTGTCAGCATGTAGCGTGGAGCCGATCTTGCAACAGGAATCTCAATGAAGAGACTTCACAGAGAATCAACAGGAAGGTGAAGCTGGAAACCAGCGTTGTCTGACCCTCAAGGACGACCTTAATCACAACGGAGGAGACGCCCAATGAATTTTGAGTTGAACGAAGACACGAAGAGTATTCTGGAGACGACTCGCCGATTTGTCAAAAGGGATGTGTTGCCCCGGATCAAGGAAGAGGGGTTTAAGCGAGACATCGTCACAAAGATGGGCGAAATGGGGTTATTCGGTTGTGCTTTCCCCTATCGGTATGCGGGATCCGATGTGGGCTTTCTGGCTCATTCGGTTGTCTGTGAGGAGGTTTCACGGGGTGACTCGGGGCTTCGTTCTCTCTTTAATCTACAATCCATGACCGTCCCTTATACCATCATGGAATGGGGGACGACTGCGGCGAAAGAGAAGTACGTTCGCGACCTGGTTCAGGGAAAAACACTTGGCTGTACCTGTTTTTCAGAACCCAATGCGGGATCGGATCTTGCTTCGATTGAGACACGTATCGAGGACCGGGGTGACTATTTTGAAATCAACGGTGCCAAGACCTGGATTTCTAATGGCACCGTTGCAGACATTGCCGTTGTTTATGGTTCCTTTGATCGGAATCTCAAACACCGAGGACTGTGTGCCGTGGTGGTTGAAACGCATCAATCTGGCTGGGAAGCCCGCGAGACCCCTAAGTTGGGAGATAAATCCTCGCCCATTGCTGAGATCCATATGGACAACGTCAGAGCTCCAAGGGAAAATCTCTTGGGAAAATGGGGCGAAGGCTTCACGGTAGCCATGACGGCTCTCGATCGGGGTAGGATCAGCGTGGGCAGCGGTGCCGTCGGTTTGGCTCAGGCCTGTTTGGAGGCGTCGGTGGTTTATGCTAATCAGAGAATTCAGTTTGGAAAATTAATCCGTGAATATCAACTGGTCAAGAGCCTTGTGGCCGAGATGGTGACCCAGATCGAGGCAGCTCGTCTCCTTGTTCGTCGGGCGGCCTGGTTGAATGATCAGGATCAACCTTTTTCCCGTGAGATTGCCATTGCCAAGTTTTTCGCTGGAGAAACCGTCGTCAAGGCCGCCGGCATGGCCATGGAGATCTTTGGAGGCATGGGCTATTCCCTGGAACTGCCGGTGGAGAAATACTATCGGGATGCTAAATTGTATCAGGTAGGTGAAGGGACAGCGAATATCATGCGCCTCCTCATTGCCGATGATGCTTTGGGCATTAAGAGTGCGAATCGGCCACGGCTTCATGTCCCCAGCGAGTTCCGGGACTTGGAGTAACAGTCGTAGGCAATAAAACTCCACTCACACCACTCCGGCCCATCCACAGAATTCTGCTGAATCCCTCAGTGCCTCAGCCTCGCATACCACCCTACCCAGTGGAGTGTCACCTGCGGTGGCTTTCTAAATAGCCTGACTCCCTCCTCCGAAACCCAGATTCTTCTTCTCTTTCTTCGCCTTTCTCTTCTCTTTCAGACTTTTCTGTGGGGCCTTCTTACTTTCTTTCAACCCTTTGCTTTTCTCTTTCATAACCCTCCCTCTCTTTCGATCTTTTTCCTAAAATCACATCCTTAAACATCCGATCCCCTGACACCGCTGCCGGTGGTTGGGATCGAACCGACATGGCGTTTATGCCCCACGGGGTTTTGGGTGAACAGCGCGGGGCTGAACCAAAACCGACATTTTCTATTTCGTTCTGAAGCCTTTATCGATAAAGTTGACAAGGTCGAAGAAAGAATCCATGAATCGGTCTCCCCGCTTGAGATCGATCTGGTTGACAAAAAAGTGCCCTCTTCCGTCCTTGTAATTCATCCCTTCCGGAACAACAATGATCATCTTTTGCATTTGGTCATCCAAGATCAATGCGTCCAGGGCAACTCGCATCCACGAATTGGCCATTCCCTCCAAAGACATATTATAGCCTCCTAGAAGGTAGAGGACTGGATAATAAGTACTCTTGTTTCTTGAATACCCCGGCGGGAGATAGATTCCAAATCGCGTATATCTTTTCAATGAAGGGCTGTAGAAGCTACGCACCTTCATCTTGCTTGGATATCTGAACATCTCATAAACGTCCGTTCCATATTGCCCATTTGGGAAGTGATCCGAAACAAAGCCAAAGAGTGTCGTGAATCGATTGGCCACGGTCAATGCCCCTTCGACGCTATCCTTGGCCTGCTCGAAGCTTAAACCAATGTCCTCCTTCTCGACCCCGACATGGCCCCCCTCATATCTTACATAGACTCTTTTTTCATCGAAGTGAGAAACCTTGGGAAAGGTCTCAGGAAAACCATCTTCAATTCTCACGCTAAGGCCACGGTCGCGAAGCGTCTGAACGAAGTTTTCAGCATGGACGTTGAAGCTAAACTCATCTTCTGTGCCAGCATCAACATAGAGATTCAGATCCCTAAGGCTAGCCAGGCTTAACTCCGAAGCTCGCGTCAACGGATCTTGGCCCATAAAATTGTCGCGTCGGGGATTATAAGTGAAAACTCCATCGCCTTCACCATAGTCTCCGGTCCCTTCCACACCGTCCAGTCCGGCATCGGAAAAGGATTCGCCCGAATCATATAACCCATTTCCATCTTCGTCGGTGAACATTTCGTGAAATTGGGTTAGGACGGGTTCCCCTTCATCCCTTTTCTGATTCTTGTTATCGTCGAGAGCCA
>Ga0102851_10002718_pt1 | contig 10754 bp, 9 predicted proteins | sample Mud3Dept3metaG_FD_79558 | JGI IMG/M metagenome (GOLD analysis project Ga0102851, IMG submission 79558) | Freshwater wetland microbial communities from Ohio, USA, analyzing the effect of biotic and abiotic controls - Mud 3 Core 4 Depth 3... | ecosystem: Environmental > Aquatic > Freshwater >...
CCACTTTTACCGGTTTTTGGTCTTGAATCTTTTGCTCCTGAATATTTTTTTTTGTCACCACCTGATGACGGTTTATCTGACCTGAATGGTTTTCTTTCTCTGCTCATAAAATTTCACTGAATTGAATCGAAATGATTCAAAAATAGGGTGCAAAGATACGGAATTATTGACTTAGAACGATTTGTCTAGCCATTCAATGCTTTGATCACATTCACAACATCCTCCGGAACATCAACATTCGGTGTCTCAATTTCCGTTTCAACCGTGGCAATTTTATAACCGTAAAATAACCAGCGAAGTTGTTCTAATGATTCAACTTTTTCTAATTCTGTTGGAGGTAATTTTAGCAGTTTTTCAAGGCACGAAGTTCGCCAGGCATAAATGCCAATGTGTTTGAAATAGGGAATCGCTTCGGGCCACTGGGAAAGCAATTTCCACTGTACAAAAGGAATTCCGCTGCGACTGAAATAGATCGCGTTTTTTTTATGATCAAGAACAACTTTAATTCTGTTTTCGTTGGTGATATCGGCGCTGTCTGTGATTTGTTTTATGACCGTCGCAATTTCGATTTTTGGATCATTAAATAAAGCCAGAACTTTATCGATTTGTTCCGGTCTCACCAATGGTTCATCTCCCTGGATATTAATGACAACATCAAAGCCGGGTAATTTTTCAATCACTTCACCGCAACGCGAGGTTCCGCTTTGATGTTCCTCGCCGGTCATAATCGCCTTTCCGCCAAAGTCAATCACGTGATCGTAAATTCGCACATCATCTGTAGCAACAACTAAATCAGTCAATAATTGAGATTTTTTTGCCTGCGTATAAACCCGGTGAATCATTGACATTCCTAAAATATCAACAAGCGGTTTTCCCGGAAAACGGGTTGACTCGTAACGGGATGGTATTATGCCAAGGATTTTCAGATGACTTTATTTTAGAAGTTAAATTTAGGAAGAAAATCAAACGAATAACAAAATTCCAAACAACTCCAGATCAAAACGGACGACACGAAAGGTCATGCTGAATTCATTTCAGCATCTGCTAAAACGCTAAGAGACGCTGAAACGAGTTCAGCGTGACGACCCCGTTTTAATAGTTGTCGTGAATTGGAAACGTTGTGATTTGGAATTTAATCAAGTTTAAGTACCGCCAAAAAAGCCTCCTGCGGAATATCTACACTACCTACAGAGCGCATTCTTTTTTTTCCTTCTTTTTGTTTTTCCAACAATTTTCTTTTACGCGAGATATCACCACCGTAACATTTTGCGGTAACATCTTTTCTCAAAGCTTTTATTGTTTCTCTCGCAACAATTTTTGCTCCGATTGCAGCTTGCACCGGAATTTCAAATTGTTGTCTTGGTATTAACTCTTTTAATTTAAGACAGATTTTTTTCCCAAGGTCATACGCGTTGCTTCTGTGAACCAGCGCAGATAAAGCATCTACAGGTTCTGCGTTCAATAAAATATCCAATTTAATCAAATCAGATTGTTTCATTCCGATTGGAAAATAATCGAATGATGCATATCCTTTCGAACATGATTTTAATTTGTCGTAGAAGTCAAAAACAATTTCGCCTAATGGCATTTCAAATGTAATTTCAACACGACTTTGAGTAAGATAAACCTGGTTTTTTAATTCACCGCGTTTTTCAATGCACAGGTTCATAATGTTACCGACGTAGTCAGATTTTGTAATGATTTGTGCTTTGATATAGGGTTCTTCGATGTATTCTATTCTTGAAGGATCAGGTAATTCTGACGGGTTATTTACGACAACCTTCTCCAGATTTTTTGTCAGGTAAGCATTGTAGGATACGTTCGGAACAGTAGTAATAACAGTCATGTTAAACTCTCTTTCTAATCGTTCCTGGATAATTTCCATGTGCAACATTCCTAAAAATCCGCAGCGAAATCCAAAACCTAAAGCCTGTGATGATTCCGGTTCAAATACCAAAGACGCATCATTTAATTTTAGTTTTTCCAGTGATGAACGAAGATCTTCAAACTCATCTGTGTCTACAGGATAAAGTCCTGCAAATACCATTGGCTTAACATCTTCAAAGCCTTTCACAGCTTCTTTACATGGATTAGCGGCTGTGGTAATTGTGTCACCTACTTTTACTTCGTTCGCTTCTTTTATTCCTGAAATTATATAACCAACATCACCTGCCGAAACAGTTTTTCTAGGCTCAAGATCCATTCTTAAAATTCCTACTTCATCGGCAGCATATACTTTATCCGTGGCAAAAAATTTCACCAGATCTCCTTTGCTGATTTTTCCTTCAAAAACTCTGAAATAAGCAATAATACCTCTGAAAGAATTGTAGACAGAATCAAAAATCATTGCGCGTAATGGTGCGTCAACATTACCACTTGGCGGCGGAATCCGATCAATGATAGCAGCAAGAATTGCATCAACTCCTAAACCTGTTTTACCACTTGCAGGAATTACATCCAACGGATGGCAACCAATTAAATCAACAATCTGATCAGTTACTTCTTCAGGTTCCGCACCCGGCAAATCCATTTTATTTAAAATCGGAATAATCGTTAAATTACTTTCAAGAGCAAGATAAAGATTAGAGATAGTTTGCGCCTGGATTCCCTGTGCTGCATCAACAATCAGCAAAGCACCTTCACAAGCAGCAATAGAACGCGAAACCTCGTAAGAAAAATCGACGTGACCGGGAGTATCAATTAAATTCAGCACATATTTCTGACCTTTAAACTCATAGTCCATCTGAATGGCTTTGCTTTTAATGGTGATCCCTCTCTCGCGCTCAATGTCCATATCATCTAAGGCCTGAGCTTGCATTTTACGATCGGCAATTGTATGCGTTGTTTGTAATAAACGATCGGCCAACGTACTTTTCCCGTGATCTATGTGCGCAATGATGCAAAAATTCCTGATGTGCTTCATGCTGCAAAATTAAGCTATTTTTCGTATTTGTTCGTGGAATCTAGTCAACAGTTTGAGTGATGGTGGTTTTTGGCCAATGTGGCATCATAATTACCTTCCAGAAAAGTCAGCAGGATTTTTATAAGCATGAATGATTGCCAAAACAACTATTTGTTTTTTATCGTCATCAATTAAGTAATGAATATGATAAGGAAATTGTTTGAGCAAAACGGTTCTCACATTTTTGTATTTAAGCTGAATGAAAGCCAAGCGGAGATTTATTAATGTAAGTTTTTGCCTCGCGTAAACGAAATAAAAATTGTTTTGAAAGTTCAGGATTAATTTTTTTGTAATATTCAACAACCTCTAATACATCGCAGGTCACTAGAGGTCTATTGACCAGGGAATAAGTCATAGACCTTTTTCAATATCATCAATTGTTTTATCAAAGTCTGTAACATCATCCGGATTTTTGTAATAATCACTCAATCGATCTTCCACGATCTGTTTTTGCCAGGAAGAAAGTGCAACGACATTTTCGGCCTCCTCTTTTTGTAAATCTTTATATTTTGATTTTAGTCTTTGCCATTCTTCAATCGTAATAAATACGCCCGTAGTATTGCCTTTATTGTCGTGAATGAATTGAAGTGCCATAGCTTAGTCTTTGAATTGTCTTGTTATAGAATGATTAATACAAATGTACAAAAATTGGAGAAAATTTCAAAGTCATTCTCAAGAGACAGTGAATAGATTTTATTGATTTGGAGAGAGATTAATTTTTCTCGATTCGAGAATCTCATCAATACATTTTTCCTGAAAAAAAAGTAACTTTGGAATGATCTGAAAAGCTATGGCAAAATTTCTTTCTTATAACGTTAACGGAATTCGTGCGGCGATGACCAAAGACTGGGTAAATTGGTTGAAAACAGTGGATCCTGATGTCGTCTGCCTGCAGGAAACCAAAGCTCACATGGATCAACTTGATCTGAGTTTATTTGAAGCGCTTGGTTATAAAACCTATTGGTATTCTGCCGAAAAAAAAGGGTACAGCAGCGTTGCAATTTTTTCAAAAACAAAACCTGATCATGTTGAGTATGGTTGCGGAAACCCTTTGTATGATAATGAAGGCCGGATTTTACGAGCTGATTTTGGTGAATTTTCTGTTTTAAGTTGTTATTTCCCAAGCGGGAGCAGCGGCGAAGAAAGACAGGAATTTAAAATGGGTTTTTTAGACTATTTTCAAGGTTATATTGATGAATTAAAAAAGACCCGGAAAAAATTATTGATTTCCGGTGATGTTAATATTTGTCATGAAGCAATTGATATTCACAACCCGGTTTCAAATAAAAATTCAAGCGGATTTTTACCGGAAGAACGAGGTTGGGTGGCACAATTTTTGAAAGGAGGATTTGTAGATACGTTCCGGCATTTAAACAAAGAAGGAGGAAATTACACATGGTGGACGTATCGTTTTAGCGCAAGAAAAAAAAACCTTGGATGGCGAATCGATTATCATTTGGTGACTGAAAATCTTTTACCGCATCTTAAAGAAGCTTCAATTCTTGCAAGTGTTGTGCATTCAGATCATTGCCCGATTGTTGTTGAGCTTGATTTGACATTGTAGTTGAATGGTTGATGTTTTCCACCGGCGCCTGAGCGGAGGTCGAAGGCAAAGGTTGAAACGATGACTGAGCAGCGATAGCGTGTCGAAGGCACCGTTAGGAGAAGTTGAAAGATTAAATATTTTTTTCAGTGATCACAATAAACCTATCAACTCTTCAACCTATCAACTATTTAAACTATTGAAATAACCTTCAACCTAAGAATTACGTATACTTAGAACTTAAATCAAACAATAAATTTTGATAGAACTTATTTTTGCCGGAATTGGTTATGGACTTTTACTTAGTGTAATGGTTGGTCCGGCATTTTTTGTAATGATTGAAACCAGTATCAATAAAGGAATTAAGTCTGCTTTATTTCTTGACCTCGGAGTTTTAATCAGCGATTTAATGTACGTTTTAATTGCCTTTATCTTTTTCAAGGAGGTAACGGATTTGATGGCAAGCGATAATACATCTCTCCTAAAAATAATTGGCGGGAGTTTTTTTATAATACTTGGTTTGGTACATGTACTTAAAAAGAAATCATTATTTCTTTCTTCAGATAATCTAAAAAAACCGCTCGCTCTTTCGGCGAACAATTACATTATGACGATGCTAAAAGGGTTTATGATTAATGCAGTAAATCCCGGAGTACTTTTTTACTGGCTCACCCTTATGTCATTATTGCCGGAAACGCCTGATTTTCTTGGTATAACCAAGACTCAGTCACTTGCTATATTTATTGCAATTATCCTGATGACTTTTTTCAGTATTGATGTTTTGAAGATTCTCAGCGCAAAAAAATTGAAGGAAATTCTGACACCACAGTGGATGTATATGATCAATTTAGTGTTAGGAATTATCCTGTTGTGTTTTGGTACACTGTTTTTTTTTCAAGGTATATTTGCATTTCTAAAGACCTTGTAAAAAAAACAAATATAAAAGCGGACGAGAAATTTTACTCTTTGTTCATTAGTAAAAGTGCAATCTCTTAGAAAAATAAATTTTTTGTTAAGAGAAAGCGATCAACCGGAAACACATTTATTTCTATACAAAATACATCAGTAACCTTATGAACTTTTTTTAGTTATATATCAAAATATTAATGATCAAAATGAAATTCAACTTTCTTCTCTTAACTTTTCTTTTTGCCTCGTTTGGTTTTAGCCAGGCGAATAAGCCCGTGCATATCCGAAACTATTGGGACTTTAACAGCACCGTTTTGCGTAGTGAAGGATATTACTTCGCCGATGATTTTTACGGTGAAACAACTTTAAAACATGGCCGCTGGCTTTATTGGGATCGTGCCGGAAATCTTGAAGAAGAGCAAAATTATTACATCGGCAAACTTCACGGAACTGTAATTACATATTATCCGAACGGCAAGAAAAAAGAACAGGGATTTTTTAAATTAGGTGTCCAGGATAGCGTCTATTACACGTGGTACGAAAACGGAAAACCAAAAGAGCAAGGATATTTTACAGACGGAATGCCTTCAGGAAACTGGAATTATTTTTATTCGAATGGCTATCACATGGTCGAAGAAAAAATAATTGATTCTACAACCTATGTGATGAATTTTTGGAAGATGGACAGCACGCAAACCGTTATTGACGGCAATGGCAGAAGTTTTATTTATTTCGAAAGCACAGGACATCTCAGCGAATTTTACACTTACAAAGATGGAATAAAAAACGGCGATTTTGAAGAATACACAGCTGTTGGTAAGCCCTTCGTGATCGGGCAATATTTAGATGGTGAACAAAATGGTCCGTGGACCTATTGGTATTATGTTGGAACAATTGACAGACAAGTAAATTATCTCAACGGAAAATTACATGGTGATTATCAAAAAAATTATGACAATGGGAACGTAAACGTAACCGGCAAATTTGAAAATGGAAATAAGACAGGCCATTGGACCTGGTACACGAATGTTGGTACTATTGATTTACAAGGCGATTTTGTAAATAATTTACAGGATGGTTATTGGGAATATTGGTATCCGGGTGACACCGTGCACATGGAAAGTAAAGGTTATTTCAAAGAAGGTTTACGCAATGGTAAGTGGGAATTTTATTATAAAAACGGGAAGGTTTGGAGAGAAGGAACCTATGAAAACGATCTTGAACATGGACACTGGAAAACCTGGTACGAAAATGGAAAATTATTAAATGAAGGAGATTTTGTTGAGGGAAAAGAGAATGGCTTTTGGCAACAATATTATGAAAACGGGAAGCTAAAAAATGAAGCTAATTTTAACATGGGCAAACTTGATGGCCCGTGGAAATCATATCACAAAAAAGGCCAGTTAATGCTTATTGGCGAATACGAAGATGATCTGAAAACAGGTCTTTGGACGAGATACAATGAAAAAGGACAACCACTTGAAACCGGCAGTTATAAAATTGTTATCTATGAAAAACATGTTAATTACGGACCATTCGCAAAACGCGAACACAGGGAAAGTGTAAAAGACGGACTCTGGATTTGGTTTAGTCCTAAAGACGGAAAACAAACACATAGGGGATATTATAAAGATGGCAAAGAAGATGGAACATGGACCTATTATTTTCCCGGTGGAGAAAAGCCATTCCAGATTATTAATTACAAAGACGGAAGACTTGACGGTCTGTTTTTAACCTTTGTGTGGCGACCATATTATGTAACGTCTCAAGTCTCCTACAAAGATGGAATGAAACATGGCAAAATGTATATTTTCAATGAAAAATCAAAAGTTCTTGTAGAGAAAGATTTTGTTGATGGCGTTGAAGTTGGACCGGATGGGAAACCGAAAGTTTTTGCACCGTAGTAATTTTCAGAAACTTTTTTCATGATGGTGAAAGCCGGGTCTGAAGGATTCCGGTAAATTGCGCAAAATAATTTTATATGTTCGTTCGCGTTATTTATTCATTGATAATTCCATTTATCTTTTTTTCTCAAATTGCTCTTTCGCAAAACGATTGTCCAAAAATCTATGTAGATATCATTAACGGGACAATAAATAATTTGCCGCTCACAGCTGATATGCAACAAGTAAAAGATTCACTTCCTTGTTTTACAGGCTGGACATCGGAGGAGGATGTGCATACGAACTGTGGCGGTGGGGTATTTTTTCTGGATGATGATTTTTACTTCTATACGGGAAAAGACTATGTTGAATTTCGCTCAAAATTTAAAGGAGAAGTTAGTGACAGCCTGTTAGGTTTGCACCCAAGTGAAATAGAAAGAATATTAGGTAAGTCTGTCCGTAACGAAGAACATGGTAGTTTTGTCTACATTTTTTTTAAAACAAGTTACGGTTGCTTGCAGATAAGGCTTAAAAATGATATAGTCGTTTCCTTTTCAATTCACGCAATGAAAGCCCGCAAAGTGGATTTGTGTTTATAGCAATTGCTTTTTTTCTAACGATTGCGATTAAAATTATTTCCACTCGTCTTTTGATATTGCGGGAATTTTACCCTGGTATTTTCGACTCAAAAAAGAACTTACGTTCTAACACAAAATCTCCTTTACATTCGATTTTATTTTCGCACAAATTTCATCGGTCGGTAAATCGTTATCATCTTTTCCAAAAGGATCTTCTATTTCTTCTGCCAGAACTTCGATGCTTACCAAAACATAGAATATAAAAATTGCAACAAGCGCTGAATAATAACCAAAAACATGAATAAAGGCAAGCGGTACAGTTGTGACGTAAATGAAAATAAATTTTTTCAGGAACATGCTGTAAGAGTATGGAATCGGTGTTCCTTTAATTCGTTCGCATGAACCGGTGATTTCAGAAAATGAACGCAGGTTATAATCGAGCGAAAGAAATTCTTCCTGCGTTATAAGCCTGTCCTGTTTCATCCGATGTAATTTTTCATACATCAGTTTAGCGATGTAACTGGTTTTGTGTTCTATCTTTTCAATGGATGCACATTCCTCTTCAGTCAATTCAAGTTCTTCCAAAATCACGCCGTTGCGTAATTGCTCTTTCATTGCAATTGCATAATTCGGAATCATCCTTCCAAAATATGATTCAATTTCTTTATTAGTTGTCATTGCGCCGATTTTAATAGCCAGGTTTCGTGAATTATTCACCATGTCGCCCCATTTGCGACGACCTTCCCACCAACGATCGTATGCGGTATTGGTGCGAAAAACAAGTAACAGTGACAATACAAAACCGATCAATGAATAAATCGACATCAGGCTTGATAATTTCTCGGCATGTTTCAGGTAATGAACTTCAAGATAAACCAAACCGATTGTAAAAAGACCTATAAAAATTAACTCTTTCCAAAGCAGGTAAACAGTATCACTTTTGTGAAAAGTAAAAATATGGCTGAACCAGGTTTTTGGATTGTATTTTATCATTTTCTTTAAATTGAATCAAAGGTAAAAGAAAATTAAGCAAACAGAAAAAGTCATCAATAACAATGGAATAAATAAAAGACGCGGTTAAAAAAGCTGAGGAGTTGAATCCGCAGGGACGCGATTTATCGCGTCCATTGTGAAAAATTGAAATGGTTATGCGGAATTTATTTCAGCATAACCTAATCAAATCAAAAAATTATTTTCTACTCAGATAGAACCAACCTTGTTCAACACCAATGGTTCCGTCAAATTCTCTGTATTCAATTATGTAGAAATATGTTCCTGTTACTGATTCCGAACCTGATTTGTCAATTCCGTCCCACTCACCGGTGGTTGATTCATATAAAGGAACACCCCAACGATTGATAATTTTGAGCTTAAGAATTTCTCCTTTTTCCGCGGAGAATTTTAATTCATCATTAATTCCATCCCCGTCAGGTGTAAATATATTTGGTAAAGACAGGCTGCAATCTGCCCAATCCACAATCAGCGTATCACTAAATATACATCCCAGATTACTTGTAAAAGTAATTACGATCATAGTGTCAACGGCTATAGAATCTTCATCATAAAACCAGTCAAACGAATAATCATAATCGGTATCAAAAACTAATTGTTCATTGATACAAAGTACCGTATCAGCAGGTAAATTAAATACAGGCAATTCATTTATATTAATTGTTATAAAAGCAGTATCAGATAAGCACATGTCTGAACCAACAACTAACATCAAATTGACTATTCCTGCTGAATTGGCTGGCATCGTTACACTAAAATTTGTTGATACAGTATCGGAATCTTCGAGCCAAAAATATTGCAAATAAGTTTGATCATCCGCAGTAAGATCAATAGAATCTCCCAAACATAAATCTGTGACTCCTGACCATTCCGGAATAAAATATGTTTCGATAACATTTACATAAGCAACATTCCAGGCGCTTGGACATAATCCACCTTCTGCGACAGTGAAATAATAATAAGTGTCATCAAAAAGTGTAGGCGTTGTAAACGAATTTGTGTTGCCAACTATATCAGAATTTTCATCCATCCACACAACATCACCTGAAGTTACTACATTAAAAGTTGCTGCGTCGTTTTCACAAATTGTTGTATCTAATGACAAAGGGAAATCTGTAATTGCATTAAAAGAAACAGCTATCGTATCTGAAGATGTCATACAGCCATCCAGGTATGCCAGGTAATAATAATCTGTTTCATTATAAGCTGATAATAAAGTATCAGATGAAAAATAATCAGGCCAGAAAATACTATCTGCGTTGGTTGTTGCAAGAAGTATAACAGAATCGCCTGAACAAATAAGTGTAGAGCTCAATGCAGAAATATCAGCTTGCGGTAAAGGATTTACTACAATGTCAAAATAGTTTGTATCAGTTAAGCAAGATCCTAAAGTGAGAATTAAACCATAAGAAAATGTTCCGGCAGAACTTGCATCAATCAACAATTCAGAAGTTGTTGAAATAATAGTTGTTCCCGAAAACCATTCAAAAGAAGTTACACCAAAATCACCGGAGGTAACAATAATTGAATCGCCCTGGCAAATTGTTGCCGGAGTAAAAATTAATGGTTCGTAATCATTTTCAATTACCGTAATAGTTGCTGAAATTAAATCAGTCGGACACAAACCTGTTTGAGTAATCTGGAAATAATAAATTGTATCAGAAAAAAGAATTGGCGTTGTGAAGTCCACCGTTGTTGCAATTGTATCCAAATTACTGTTAAACCATAAAACAGAATTGACAGAGTTTGTTTCGAGTATTATTGAATTGTTGAAGCAAATAGTTGTATCAATTGCAGGAATTGGAGCTGTAGAAGGTCCCATCAAAATATCAATTTCTGATTGATCACTAAAGCACAAAGAATCTTTA
>Ga0102851_10002719_pt1 | contig 10754 bp, 4 predicted proteins | sample Mud3Dept3metaG_FD_79558 | JGI IMG/M metagenome (GOLD analysis project Ga0102851, IMG submission 79558) | Freshwater wetland microbial communities from Ohio, USA, analyzing the effect of biotic and abiotic controls - Mud 3 Core 4 Depth 3... | ecosystem: Environmental > Aquatic > Freshwater >...
GCCCTGTATCGTTACTTATAAAAAGCCTGCACTTCCTGAGGAGCGCCGCCAGTTCCCCGATATTGGTCTTGCCCACAAAATTCACGGGCCTCACATGGGAATCCTTTTCAAACTGACTGGCAAGGTCCGCCTCTCCCGGAGAACCGAACAGCAGTATCCTCGCCCCATAAGCCCCTGCAATCATCCCGGCAAGTTCAGCATAGGATGCTACCGGCCACGTCTTGTCACTTTTGCTGGCCCCGAGATGAAATCCGACGAGCACGTCCCCTTTCCTGATCCCTTCCCGCTCCAGAAGCAATGAGGCCTTTTCTTCATCCTCCCCGGCTTCATGATAAATCAATCCCTTGCATTTCGGTTTTACCCCTCCTATTTTCAAATACATGTCAACGAGATGAAAGGGATTATAGTTTCTGTTAGGGACAACATTAAAGAAGTATCTTGTCCATGGATGTTTAATGACCCTGTGCCCTTCAGAATCTATTGAGAACCCCCTTATCTCCTTAGTCTCCACCAAAGACGTCAGTACTGCGCTTATTGTGGAATGGGTGACATTTATCGTTAGGTCATATGACCTGGAGTTTATCCGGTTTATCAGTCCTTCAATTAAATGAAAGTTCTCTACCAGTGAATATTTCCTTTCGAGCAGCCTCTTCCGGTAATCCTTCATGTCAAAATCAATAAGCTCATCGATAAAAGGGATGCCTCTGCATATTTCGGTAAAAGCGGAATTGACCAGCAGCGTGATCCTTGCACCGGGATGCCTTTCTTTAAGACCGGCCATCAGAGGAGTGGTCTGCAGCAGGTCCCCCATGCGGGTGAGATTTATGATCAATATTTCTTTCATGCCTGATTTACCTTAAATAATGCCCAATAATGCAGACATTGGGAAATAGTTTATTTTTCGATACCCTGAATGCAATTTCAATCAAGGGATTGATGAATATTTTATTCAAAGTTACATGCATAATCTTAAATTAATTTCATCGAGTTAAATAAGTTAGTTACCAATGTCTGCATTATTATGATTAACGCACAAACTCATTCATCAGCATAAATATGCCTTCGGTTTTAGATATTTCTCCCTCTGACGCTGATATCTCCGTGGTTATGTCAGACAGGGTAATTCTTCCTTTTCCGGAGAAACGGGTCAAATACCTCCCGAGTTCCGAGTCCATTCCCGATTCTCTCATAAGTCCTTCTACATCCTCTCCTTCCTCCGGCCAGAGGGGTTTCCTGAGGCCCTTTTCCGCTATGACCGCAAGGAGTTCCCTCATCCTGTTTTCGTATGTATGTTCTCTGAGGACTCTCTGTCTTCCTTTCTCCGTTATTTTTTTCCGTTCACCGGGGTCATTTAAATAATATGAAACCTTACTTCGCAAATCGTAAAGATCGTCAAATACAATAATCTCTTCGTCAGCCTGAAACAGGCCATCCAGCGCAGGACGCCTGTCTGCAAGCTGAAACCCGCCGCAGGCCATGATTTCAAAGGTCCGGGGATTAATAAAATCTCCAAAGGGATTTATCCCCTTATGGTATGTTGAGGAGTGCAGATTTATATTTATCCTTGACGCGTTGAATATCTTTACTATCTCATCGGTATCAATCCTGGCCCCTCCTCTCTGAATACACCGCGCAAGGTCTGAATGCAGGTCCCAGTCGCTCCCCCAGATCTTAAAATCAAAATCAAGCAGGCCCCTCATGAAATGTCTCCTGTTGTAATATCCGGCGCCCACAAAGGAAAGATCACTGCCGTAATACTTCATCTCATCTGCAGTTAAACAGACCGGCTTATGGACATCAGGACACGCGGCCATGGGCAGATAGTGAAAGTTCTTTATTCCCGCCCTTTGAAGTTCAGCGAAGAACTGTCCCTTCTGGATGGTAAAAAAGAAGTCATAGTATCCGGCAATGTTTTTCCAGTATTCCATGAACCGGAAATCCTCCACAAACCAGTACGCTGTGGTCACTTTTTTCCGCCGGAGATAATCAAGGCATTCTGCAGTGAGCGGCGCCTGGGCAAGCGCAAGGACCAGGTCGGGCCTGAAGGTTTCACACCGTGCTGTCACTGCTTCAGAAATAAATGAAGACAGGTGTTGCAACATATTATTATATTTCTGTTTATTGTTCGATATGTCCTTTGCATAAAAGAGTGCGCTGTCAAAACGGCTGTTGTCGATTAATTCCACGGTATGCCCCATTTTAATAAGGGAAGAAGAACAATACCTTGCAACAGGGAGCGACCCTCCATAGATTGGGCTTACTACAAGTATCCTGAGTCCCCGTCGAATTGCCTCACGGGACCTCAATCTGGCCTGTATATCATCAAAAAATTCATGGTTCAGTGTCACAGACGGTTTATGATGCAGAACCGTGAAGCTGTGATTAACTGCAGGGAGACTGAAGTCCGTTATTATTTTTATACGTGAGACAATGGGCGTTAAGTCTACTGTTTCACAGGCTATCCTCAAAACATCCATCGCTGGATCAATGACAGTGACCGGCATGTCCGTAACCCTGCAAAGTTCCAGCAGGTGATATCCGAGACCAAAACCAAGGACATACAGGGTTTCAGCTTTACTTATCTCTCCCTCATAATATTTGACCCAGGCCTCTGCCTCTTTAACAGGGTCATATAAACTGTGAAGACTGATATTTTTTACCCGCAAAGAAGGTACGTTCTTTTTTGTGTTGACAACTTCAACATGAGATGTCCCGCTCCAGCTGCTTAAAGTATCTGCAAGTTCGCGATCATTATGTCTTAGTCCTGAGATGTTGTTTTCAAAAATCATATGTCTTTACCGGAAACAATACTCCCGTCATAAAATAAACCTTATCGGTAATAAAGCAAATCCCTTGCCAATTTCCGGGAAGATGGCTTTGAGTTAATAAGTGGTTTATTTTTAATGTGTTATGATATAGGGACTGCTTCCATGATTTTGATCGGTAGTATGTTAAGTCAATTCGTTGACGTAAATGCAGGTATCCAGTTCTGTGACTTTTGTGCTATACAATCAAGCACGGCAGGCATTTGTAAGGTGAACGGCCGTTCGCCCCTACCACCCGATCACTTAAATCTCTTCTTCATGGATTCAATCAAACTACTCAGCCTGTGTTTATATGTGTGCTCCTTTATTACCCTGTCCCTGCATCGCCGCGCAACCGCCTGCCGATCATCGGGATGTTTCATATAAAACCTGACAAGATCCGGAATCTCATCCCTGTTCTTATAAATAATAATTTCCTTTCCGACATCAAACAGTCCGTACAGGGCCTCCTGGTGATCTGTCAGGATGAATGAGCCGCACGCAGGCACATCAAATACCCGCTGATTGACCGCCTCACTCATCTGCCTGCTTGTAGCGTTAAAATTTATCCTGCAGGAGTTATAAAGAAAGGGCAGTTCCTTATAGTAATTCAGCGGTGGAAACAACTGAAAGACCCGTTCCCTTAACAGCTCCTTCCATGAGTTGTCTCCATAAATGCTTACATTAAATTCCCTGAGCATCTGCACGCGTGACAAGCGGTAAAGCAGTGTTGCCCTCCATAAGACCGCTGCCTCGAGGTCCATCTTTTCTTTCCTGGACAGGAGCGCGATTTTCTCCCTCTCCGCTTCATGAATTACTTTCATAATGTCCCCCTGCAGGGTCGCCGAATGGGCAACATGTTCCGCTGCCTCCTCAACTATCGGATGAAAGTCCGGACCGACTTTTTCCATCCATTCTTTGACCGGTCTAACCATTGAATTTCCCACAAAGCTTATATCACAGGAATATTTATCGAGCTTTTTTTTATGCTTCACAGCAGTCAGCGGTTTAAACAGACTTTCATCCGTTCCAAGCGGCAGATATCCGACCGAATCAAACCCCATGGCCTCCATATCTTTCATATAGGATTTGTCCCAGAGGAAAAGAGACATCCATGGAGAAACATTTTTATCAAATGGCTGGACAATAAGATTTGGACTATCCACAAACCATGAGGCAACCGGCATTTCAATTGACCTGAAAAGCTCCGTCAATACTCCATCTTCATCAAAACCAAGGTGGTTCATCGTTAGCAGAAAATCCGGTTTGAAATTCACGATCGCATCTATAAAATTCGAAACTATTGTATCTCCATTTCCTTTTGTTTCGACCGTCACCCGTAAGACCTCGTGCCCGAGAGACTCCAATGCCTTCTCCGCCTCCCTGACCAAGAAATACCCCGTGTCAATCATGACGACTTTCTGTTTTTGCAATTGAAATTTTGAATACCTGAGCCTCTCCCACAGTTTTATCGACACTGTTCTGTTAAGCGACTCGATAATAGGTCTGTAATAGCTTTCATATGCGGACACCGCGGAACTCAGGGCAAATTGGGTCAGTGGCCCCAATCCTCTCTTCATTTGACGTTCCGTCACTTCTCTCAAAACATCGGCGGGCGTAAGACCTGCGAAAATCACCACCCGATTATTCAGTTCCGGCCCGTGTTCTTTGGCCAGTTCATGAATTTCCGGGGAGGCTTCTATTACAATAATTTCAGTCTCCGGGAATTTTGCGGCAAGTTGGGCAACATGATATCCAAGACCGAGACCTAAAACGACCAGAAGGCCTTTTCCGTCAAACGCAAATGCGCCGGCAATTTTCGCTGCCTCCGCCTCCGGATCATAGATGCTGTGAATGGTCTTTTCACAACCGTTCTCACCATTGACCTTCAGGGAATAATTTCCGGCCCTCGTTTCTATTAAAGTGAAATGGTGCACTCTCTAAACCCTGCTAAGTTCCGCTGCCACTTTTAAGTCTTCATAAAGACGGTCAGCCTCTTGCCTGCAAAAAACAGCTTTCTTTGTCTTATTCAGCGCCTTATAGCACAGGCTCAGGCATTTATAGATCATTGCTTCCTGCTCTGCCGACAGGGTCACTCTTTCAGCTATCAGTTGTTCAAGCGCCTCAGCGGCTTTTTTATACTTGCCCTGCGGTATACAGGCCATAGCAAGCCACATGAAATAAAGGGACTCGTCTTCGACGGGGAAAATGTGATCATCATCGTAATATTTCCTCTTTTCAATCCCTTTTTCAAATGTGACTTCCGCCAGAACATACTCATTTTGATTGAAATAAAAATTCCCCGCTGCGTAATATGGGCCTGGATGTGCATCCAGGAGGCTTGAGGATTTTTCGATGCATTTTGAAAATGACTCATGGTCACCGCAGCCGCTATGCCAGTAACTCTCAAGCAAAAGCTCATATGCCCTGTTCTTGTTTATCATGCCGTCAATATTAATATCGTTTCTTTCCGCATACCTGCTAAACCAGCCCTCCCCCTCGTGCCTGCTTATCACATCATTAATTCCGCGGGCAAAATAATAATTCAAAAGGTTGCTGTAACACTTGTCCAAAAGCGACATCCCGGCATACCTGTAATTCTTGAGAATGTCTTCCGGCATATCTTCAAGCGTCCGGACTATCTCCGCCGCGCTCTCAATTAAAGTTTGCTTACCGATTAAATGATGCAGGCACTCTTTTTTTGCCTTGTCCGGGTACCATATATTCGGATGCATGTATGCCATAATTGCATACTGCCGGCCGACTGAAATCTGCCGGTCCATAAACGCCGCGAAATTGATTTCAGGGCTGCAGGTCACGACCGGCTTCCGGCTGTACACTACTCTGTGTCCTTTCAACGCAAACCTTGAGCCGAACTCCATACTCTCCCATCCGTCCTGCAGTGTTTCATCAAACAACCCTATTTCATTGAACAGCTTTCTGTGCAATGAAATATTGTGCAGATAGAAGTGTCCCGCATTTTCAGGATTGCTTATATCGCTGTAGTTGTATACAAGCGGTGACGCAAACGGCAGTTTGGGGTTCTTTGAGAGGAATTTACTGAACGGAGAAGAATCGTCTATCCCGGATACGGTAATGTGCCCCAATACCGCGATGTCCTTCCCCGCATATTTCAAATGCGTCTTTAAATGTTCACTTATCAGGTCTTCATCAACAACTGTTTCCTGCGAAACAAAGAGTATATATTCGCCGGAGGCCTCTCTAATTCCCGCATTTAATGCCGCCGAAAGTGTTTTGCCCTGTAGTACAATGTATTTAAAAGCGCACGGCGCTTCTATACTGCTCAGCATATGAATTGTAGTGCTGTCAGATCCTTCATATACTACTACAATCTCGATATTTTCATAATTGATATTTTTTTGTCTAAACAGGGAATTCAGACATTCCGGCAATCCTGTTACGTTTCCCAATACGGGAATAATTACGCTTGCTTTCCTGTCCGAAGTTCTTTTAAACGCAATGGGATCCTTGACCTTCAATCCTTTGCGCATATAAATGACAAGTGTGTCCAGGGCCACAGCAGTTTTATCCGCAGCCGTCAGATCATCTAAAATGCCCTTCAGATCCTTACGTTCGCTTTCCGCAGCTAACACTCGTTTAAAAATCAGGCATGGCGCTTCAATTATATTAGCCGGTTTATTTTGTCCTTTGTATTGTTCATGTATCTTATAGGCGTCTTTTTCAAATTCATATACCGATTCATACAGAAATCCGGAAGCCCCGGCAGTAATGAGTCCTGTTCCGGTATTATTTCTTAGATGTGCCGTCAATCTCCTGTCCCATTGCGGACAGACGATTACGCTGTCTTCGACAATGGCGACATACTCGCTTTGACACTTTCTTATAATCCCGGTAATAAATTTATCACGCTCCGAAGCATTATCGTATTTAAAATAGTATCTCGCTTTCCTTTCCATTTCTTTATCAAATCCATGACACTTTTTATTGTTCAGTGCTACAATGACATTTGATAATTCAGGATCTGAATATTTAAACAGCTTATCAAGCGATAATCTCGATATATCATGATTGTTATTAAGAATAAATATTACAGTCACTGCTGACTTTGTTAGGCGCAGCATTTCATCCGGCAATGATCCCTGGAGCATTCTGAACCTGTCCGGCCTGTTTTTCAACGGAGCAGGACACTTATTGATAATCATGAACAGGACTTCTATAAATCTGCTTGCATCCCCTGATTCAGGTAATGTCTTTATATTTAAATATGGATGTTCTTCTGAAAGTTTTTTCGCTTTATCAGGAAAGGCAATTACCATATCGGCTTCATGATAACCATATGCCTTATCCGGATTTTCATGTTCTGCTGCAAGGTTTGACTCATCGGCCTTTATCACCAAGGCGCTCTTGGGAGAAAATTCGCGGACCACAGGTATATAGCAGGATGAAATTCCGGATGATCCAAGCAGGATAACATTAAATTCATGATGGGCAAACAGGGTCTTAACAGAGACTGAAGAAGCGAACTGGCTTGTAACCGAAGCATCTAAAGATGCCTGTTCCATTAAACCGTCTTCGTCGTAGAAAACAATTACACCCAGTCTCCTCAAATGCTCAACGTATTTCCCCTTCTCAGCACCCCTTCTCGCGACAAAGGTGACCTTGTGGGTTTCGGCCAAAGCCCTTATTATCAGATACAGCCCGTCATGAGGCACAGAATCAAACGCCGGAATATTCCCGGCGATTATTAAAATGGACTTCTCCGTATTTTCTTTTTTGCCGTTGCCGCTGTGTGATATATTGTTTGAATCATCCGGCCTCTCATTAGCCTCCCAATCTGCTGCAATGACCACGGTATCCTTTAGATCTTCGTATGCAAATCCCCATCGATTGTCATTAAAGATAATGGGCTGCCCTTTCGCATTCATCTCAGACGTCCATCCCTCAAACTGCGAAAGCTTCAATACGGGAATTTTTTCTGTCTTTTTCTCTTGTTCAAGCTTGCTTGCGTTTTCAGCTATCCAGGCACCGCCATGTTCTAAATGATATAGCCGCATAGGTTCCCTGAGTATTTCCTGCCGTATCCCCGCATAATAAGAAATAATGAGCATGAGAGAGTCCAAATGGGGCGAGTACATATCAAACTCCGGATAGCCGTTTAATCTGTGCCAGTCCGCCGTGGACATAAGTGTAAAATCTCCGCAGGCGTTAAAATGCAGGTTGGTCAGCACTACATCTATGTGGCCGTAGCTTGGATAATATCGTCCCGTCAACTTCTGGTGCGTGCCCTCCCTGCAATTAATCCTGATTATATTTTCCAGGCAATAATCAAGCTGTTCGTCAATTGTTGCCTGCAAAGGCACGTCTTCCGATACATCCGTCCTGTCAATCCGGTATGAGACACCTTCCCTTAATTCACCGTTTGCCAAAAACTGCATGAGTTCATCATTGAACAGGACATCAATGTTTGTTGCAAGTATAAACCTGCCGCGCGCCCTCCTCATCCCGACGTTCTTTGCGATCATCTGGTACAGCGGAAGCTTGTGGGCATACTTATATCGATTATGTATTTCAGGGGGCACTTCAATGATTCTGACAGTGCAGAAACCGCTGTAGTCTGGCCATGTAAGCGCTTGAGATAAGCCGGGTTTCCCTGATGGAGGGTTCCACTCCACAATAATCAATTCCGCTTTGAGCTTGTGTCTGTCACATTGAGTAATTAATCCGTTTACAAATATCTGCATCCTTCGCATGAAACCGCCGCCGTGGTCGTCGTTACGCGCTGTGACGACGATGCTCAGCTTAATGTCCTTACTTAGGTGCATTCTGTCCTCTTATTATTTTTTCATATCCAGTTTCGACAATATAGGCAACGCTTTATCAAAGCGGCCAAGCTCGGCCTTTATCATCCTTGAAGCAATCGCGGTTTTCCCCATCCCTATGTATTTGTTGATCCTCGGTATAATGCGTATCAATTCAGAGTTGGACACCGTCTCCTCAAGAAACGACACCCCCATTATTCTGACAGTTGCGTCCGGCAACTGGCTGTGGTTAAGCAGCTTCGGATTAATCCATGTCTGAACGCCGTCCTGAAAATATATGTCCCCGTATTGCGTTGAACTTGTACCGCCGCATGGGAAGTCGTATATCGGAACCCAGCCCATCCTGCAGAACAGGGAGCGAAGCCCCTTTTCCACCTGAAGGCTATGTGTCCCGATATGGACTTTTTTCACCTTCCTGTCCAGCTCGGCTGACGCGGCTGAAAGTACCGACAGTTCCGCCCCCTGTACATCGAGGTCGATCAGATCCACTGAGTCCAGCGGGTCCAGTAATGTACTGAGACTAACAGACCTGACTTCTTTTATTGAGAATGGCTCTGTCATTTCCTCCGCTATTGCCTGGCCATAACATTCGTCCGGACTGCCTGTATGAAACCTCACTTTCCCGTCCCTGTCTGAGACGGCAGCCTCAATAAGCTGATGGCTGCCAGGGTCAATGCCGTTGTCCACAAAGTGCTGTATCATCCACCTGTAATGATCAGGTTCCGCCTCAACGCCGATAAGCAGACAAGGGACATGATTTATTTTTTCAAGGGCGGTTGCCGCCCTGATCAGCCACCTCCCCCACCCGGCCCCCAACTCGATCATCACAAACCTTCCGCTCGCTTGGCAGGCAGCCTCAAGCACATCTGTCCATTCGAAGTACTGCTCGTCATAATCAGGATAAGAAGAAGGGTCGTAATTCTCCATGTGCTTGAAAAAGGTCTCTCTTGTCCGGATGCCGAGAAAATCATGCAGCCAGCCCTTGGCCGGCTTGTCCCCCGAGCACTTAAAAAGACTGAAAGCCGCATGATGGTCTGATACGGTATCAGATTCTTCTTTGTTGTTCAATTCGATCTTGTTCTGTGTGTCCTCCCGATTTATACTATATCTGCTTGATGTTGTGTTTCTGGTCTTTCGGCCGCCTACCACAAAAAATCCAGGAAAATATTTTTTCTCAAAGATAAGCCTTCTGCGCCCAAGTTCATACTGTTCATGCTCCGTCTCAACAAGCCTGTCCCAATCCGAGTTCTCACTAAACTGATCCAAACTCGTATTTAACGGCTGAATGCCGCATTCACCGAACCATTCCAGGACTTCCTTCAATGTCCACTGCGTCTCGTGGGGATGCAGGCACTGGTCCCTGTACCAGGATCTGAGAAATACCTCGCTGAAGGACCTGTTATGCAAGCCCTTCCATAGCTCAAACCCTTCCTGATCGATGGCCGCTTTTAGAGTTTGGCTCTCTTCTGACAGCAAACGCTCCCGTATCGGACGGAACATTTCAAGCAATGCCTTTCTTCCGTGCCTGTGGTAAAGTCCTATATGCAAATACCCTCCGCTCTTCAACATGGAAGCGGCTGCCCTGAATCCTTCGTAACAGTCCCTTGTGTGATGCAGGACGCCGAGTGAGTTGACGACGTCAAATTTATTATTGACAATATTGGGAAGCTCAAACAGGTCCTGGCATATAATTCGGACTTTTTCAGAGACACCTAATATTCCTGAGACCGCCCGGGCCTGTTCGACTGCCTTTAGACAGCTATCAATCCCTAGCACGTTCACTCCGTACCAGTATGCGGCAGTGTTGCTGAACCATCCAGTGCCGCAGCCGATTTCAAGCATGTCGATACCCCGACTTCCTGAAAGCAGGCTTGCAAGGGGCGGATAAGCCTCAATCTGATTCACGCTGCGGATTGTCGCAACCTGCTCAGAAGCACTTTCCTCATAATTGAAAGGCGTATCTTCATAGAAATTTTTTACGGCTTCATCGATCAATGACATGGCGTTTACCAAAGCGGATATATGTTTTTTCTCAGGTCCTCATAATCTCTATCACAATTACCGACAGGGACAACATCTTTCCCTGTAATGCCGAAGGCCTCAGGAGAAGATACCGGATTGACGGTCTCAATAAAAAACTTGTCCGTCC